>Ga0265319_1001861_pt1 | contig 12021 bp, 8 predicted proteins | sample 4824metaG_FD_192443 | JGI IMG/M metagenome (GOLD analysis project Ga0265319, IMG submission 192443) | Rhizosphere microbial communities from Carex aquatilis grown in University of Washington, Seatle, WA, United States - 4-8-24 metaG | ecosystem: Host-associated > Plants > Roots > Rhizosphere >...
AGGGGGGGATTTCAGATTTCAAATTTCAGATTTCAGAATGCAGAGGGACGGGATGGGGGAAGGGAGACCGGGGAATGCAGAATGAAGAATGCAGAAGGGCGAGGGGGATATGGGACCTTTGGGGGTTTTGAGATTTGAATATCGGTATTTACATGGGTGGGGAAAAGCGGGAAGCTGGCGTAATCTGTGGTCTGGCGATGGGCTTCCCCACCCTTTTATGCGTTTTGAATGAAAAACCGTTTACTGAAAATTCTTCTCCTGCTGCTCTGCGCCGTGCCGTTGGTCGCGGCCACGGTGGAATCGCATCCGTGGGGTAATTGGCTGAAGTGGGGTGACCAAGGCGATGGGACCTATTTAAATCCGGTGGTGCCCAGCGATTATAGCGACGTGGATTGCATTCGCGTGGGCGGGGACTATTACGCGATCTCCTCCACGTTCCAATTTTCGCCGGGGATGGTGATCCTGCATTCCACGGATTTGGTGAATTGGACGATTCTCGGCCATGCCATCGCGGACTTGAATCAGATTGGGCCGGATTTGGACTGGAGCAAAATGAACCGCTACGGCAAAGGCGTCTGGGCGGGCTCGATTCGCTACCACGACCAAAAATTCTGGATTTATTTTGGGACGGCCAATGAGGGCTATTTCATGACCACGGCCACGAATCCGGCAGGCCCGTGGGAGCCCCTGCACCCCGTGCTGAAGGCGGCCGGGTGGGATGATTGCTGCCCGTTCTGGGATGACAATGGCCAGGGCTATCTGGTGGGCTCCAAGTTCAGCGATGGCTACAAAATTCATTTGTTCAAACTAACGGCGGACGGGCGCGACCTGGTCGAGGGCTACGACGAGGTGATCCACCAATCCCGCGGCAGCGAAGCCAACAAGCTTTATAAATTCAACGGCTTTTACTATCACCTGTTCAGCGAGGTGAAATCCGAAGGCCGGGTGGTGATGATGGAGCGGGCGAAGAACATCGCGGGACCCTACACGGAGGTCAGGCAATTGAATCACGGCGACAAGGCGGCAATGGAGCCCAACCAGGGTGGCATCGTGCAGACGGAGAAGGGCGAGTGGTATTTCTTCACCCACCATGGCACCGGAGCCTGGGAGGGGCGGTGTCTAAGTTTATTACCGGTGACATGGACGGATGGCTGGCCCATTATTGGCCAGGCCGGGGCGGATGGCATCGGCTCGATGGTGTGGGCAGGGCCGAAGCCGGTGGCGAATACGAAAATCGTCACGCCGCAAACGGACGATGAATTCGAAGAAACGACCCTGCCCCCGCAATGGGAATGGAACTACCAGCCGCGGGCGGAGAAATGGTCGCTGACGGAGCGCCCGGGGTATTTGCGTTTGCATGCGTTCAAGCCCTTGCGGGCCGATGATTTGCTGGCGGCGGGCAACACGCTCACCCAACGGGTGATGCGGACGACGAACAATGTAGTGACCGTGGCGCTCGATTTAAGCGGCATGGCCGACGGGCAGGTGGCGGGGCTGTGCCATTTTTCGAAGGATGACAGCACCCTGGGCGTGCGGCAAACCGGGGATCAACTGGCCCTGGAATTTTCGCATGCGAAAAAAATTACGCCGGGTCCGGCGGTTACGGTGAAGAAAATCTGGCTGCGCTCGACCTGGGGGCTGGACGGTAAAAGCCAGTATTTCTACAGCATGGATGGCGAGACGTTTAAGCCGTTTGGCGAGTCGTATCAACTGGCGTGGGGCAATTACCGGGGAGACCGGGTGGGGATATACAGCTATAATGACAAGGGCGAGGCGGGGTACGTGGACGTGGATTGGTTTCACTATGCGTATGCGGGGCCGGGGAAAGGATGAAGGATGAGGGATGAAGGATGAACGTGGGAGACAGGAGACGGAATTTGGAATTCTTCATCCACAAAGGGGCACGAAAGAGAGGTTGTTTGACAGAATTAACAAGATTTTTGGAATTTTTTGGCCGGAATATTTTGAGAAGCATGGGAAGTATGTGGCGGGCGCGAAGACGAAAATGGGCCTAATGGGGTCTGCGTTGCATATTGGCACAATCGCTCAAGCGTCGCTACGCGACGCGGTGGTTGGGGAGGTGGCTGGTTTCCGTGGATTGAAATCCACGGTTACTATCGGGCCCTCGCTACGCGAGGCGGGGAGCGGCGCGGGCGGCGGGGTAAGTATCATGGGCATCTTGCCCATGCAGGAGTGGAAGACACGGGTGCATGGGCAAGATGCCCATGCTACTCTTACTCGCAACGCGAGGCGGGGGAAGGTAACTGGGATTTGGGATTTGGGATTTGGGATTTGGGATTTGGGATTTGGGGGCTCTGTTCAAAATTTCCCAAATTCGGTGAATTCTGTCAAAAAAACATCCGGGCATTTTGCTCCCTGGCGTTGAACAATTCATCCTTCATCCCTCATCCTTCATCCTTACCCACGTCTGGTGGCAAGGGCCCATTCGTAAATTTTGACGTATTGGCGGGTGCTGCTGGTCCAGGAGAAATCTTTCTTCATCCCGTTGAGGCGGAGGGCGAGGAGGTCGGCGGGGCGCTCTGTATAGGTGTCGTAGGCGCGTTCGATGGCATGGTGAAGGGCGCGGGCGGAGGGTTCCTGAAAGAGGAAGCCGGTGCCGGCGCCGTGGTGGTCCTCAGAATAGGGATCGATGGTGTCCACGAGGCCGCCGGTGGCGCGAGCAATGGGGGGCGTGCCGTAGGCTTGGGAATACATCTGGTTCAGGCCGCAGGGTTCGAAGCGGCTGGGCATGACGAAGAAATCGGAACCAGCCTCGACGAGGTGGGCGAGCTTTTCATCGAAGCCGATATAAGCCCCCACCCGGCCGGAATAATGGCGCGAGAGTTCGCGGAAATTCTCAGCGAGCAGAGCGTCGCCCGCGCCGAGAACGAGAAATTGGGCGTCCATCTGTTTGAGCAAATCCGGGATGATGGCGGCGAAGAGGTCCAGGCCCTTTTGCGAATAGAGGCGGGCGACGGCCGAGAAAATCGGGGTGGTTGGGCTCTCCTTCAGGCCAAAGCGCTGTTGCAGGGCGGTTTTGCAGGCCATTTTTCCGCTTAAATCGGCCGAACTGAAACGCGCGGGCAAATGGGGGTCGGCGGCAGGATTCCATTCGGACACATCAATGCCGTTGGTGACGCCGACGAGGTCGGCGGCGCGGAAGCGGAGGAGGTCCTGCAAGCCGCAGCCGAATTCGGGGGTTTTGATTTCCTGGGCGTAATGGCGGGAGACGGTGGTGAGCTTGGTCGCGTGATACAAACCGCCCTTCATGAAATTGAGCTGGCCGTAGCTTTCAAGATTGTCCGCGGAAAACAGCCAGGCGGGAAGGCCGGCGAAATCGAGCATGCCGCGCGGGCAATAGCCCTGGTGTTCGAGATTGTGGATGGTGAAGACGCTCGCGGCGCGGCCGACCGGGCGGTCGCGATCGACGGTGTTGAGATAGACCGGTGCGAGCGCGGCCGGCCAGTCATGCGCATGGACGATGTCGGGGGCCCATTCGCTGGCGCGGCACCAGTCGAGGGCAGCGCGGGTGAGGAAGACGAAGCGGTCGGGGTTGTCGGTGTAGCCGGCGCCCCCATCGCCGTAAATGCCGGGACGGGCGAAATAGCGGGCGAACTCAATAAAATTCATTTCCGCATTGGAACCCGGGAGGGGGGTTTGCCAGACGCGGCAAAACTCCTCGATACCGAGGCCCAGATTTACGCTGACCGCGCCGGGGAACGCACGCCAGGAGGGGCCGGGTTTCAACATGCCATAGAGCGGGCAAACGACCCGGACCTCGTGGCCGAGGGCGGCGAGTTCCTTCGAGAGGGCGCCGACGACGTCGCCGAGGCCACCGGTTTTGGCGAAGGGTGTGACTTCGGAGGAAATCATCAGGATTTTCATGGCAAAATAGAAGCTAGAAGTTAGGAGCTGGGAGACCGGAGACAGGAGTCAGGAGACAGGAGGCGGGATTTGGGTTTAGAAGGAGGGCGTGGGCGACGGCATGATTTGTGATTTGTGATTTGAAATTTGCGATTTGTGACCAGTTGCTCGCGAAAGCGCGGGAAGGAGAAGTGGTGAAAAGAGTGAAGTAGCAGGGGGAGGCGAATTCCAAATTCTAGCTTCTAACTCCTAGCTTCCAGCTTCCTTGGTCTGAGCTGAAGGTTCGATGTTCGACGTTGGCGGATCTTCCGGGTCGTCGGGGAGTTTGATTTTGAAATTCAAGATGGGGAGCAAGAGCAGCAAACCGGCCAGCGTGAGGATGAGGACGGAATAGCCGGCGAAGTCGTGGACCGTAAAAAGGTGGAAGCCGGGATTCAGCACGGGATGGCCGGCGGCGTCCATCTGAAATTTCACGTGACCGGACTCGTCCAGAGCCAGTTGGCCGGCAGCGTCCCGTAGGGCCACATATTGCGGATTGCCCCAAAAATCCGCGTCAATGGCGTCAAACTTGTCCTGATTATAAGAATAAGCCCAACCCGTAAGAAACAGGCTGCGCACAATGTTCATGCCAAAGGCGAGGACGGCGGACATCGCCAGCAGGGCGATTTTCTTCCAGAACCGGTTGAGAAAGATCGCGGCGAGAAACGAGCCCGCGAAGAGGCAGGCCGTCAGCGAGCGTATACCGGAACAGGCCTCGGCCACACCGACACTGCCATGCGGCAAAACGAGGGTGCTGCCATCCCGGACAATCTCAAAACCGAGCAAATTGAACAGACTGGAGACAATCCGCACCACCCAATCGAGCAACATGAGCTTTACCCGTGATTCAAACACCAGCAGCATGGGCGCCGAAATCAACCACGCCAAGGCGGGAAATACCAGCAGCGCCACCACCCGATGGCGATTCGATAACGTCACCGCCCGGCCCTGGGCGTCAGTCTGGGAAACCAAAAAACCCATGGCGAGAACAAAGGCACCGAGGCCGACGGCCAGGGTCGCCGCTGAATCGGTGTCAGGCCCGGTTACAGCACGCTGGAATCCGCCGTAAAGAAAGAGCAGGAGGCTGCCGACGACCATGAGCGAGGCGAAAAAATTCCAATTCCCCACCCGTTTGGCCTCAGCCGCGCCGGCGGGCGCGACCGGGCAGGCGGGGCCGCCGAGCAGCAGGGTTTTTAACAAGGGCCAGCGATCATTAAGCACAAAAGCCACAAACACCGGAACGAGGAAGCCGAAACTAAAGTCCTCGGTCGTTTGCCAGTAGTGCACCTGGTCGGCAACGACCAGCACCATCATCCCGAGCGCCAGCCACGCGGCGAATTTGGCCTCGGGCCGCAGCCGGAAGAAATCGCTCTGGCGCCAGGCAGATACGTCCATGATAAAAAGCCGAAGAGCAAGGGCAACGGAAACGGACGGGGGAGACAACTTTAAAACAGAAGCAGGGGGCGGGGCGTGGGCAGTGGGGAGAACGGAAGCAGGAGACTGGCGACAGAAGGCGGTGTTTCGGGTTTGGTAAAGGCGACAAGTCGTTTGGGATGGGAAAAGATGGGAAAAGTTTCATGGGTTGACGCAGAAAATTTAGAGACGGTTCTTTGGCTTGAATTGGCCGTTTCTACCGGGCAAGCTGCCCTTACCCTTCCTCCCCCACCCCATGAATTCATCCCCCGCAACGCCAACTCCGAAACTCGACCGCCGCGGCTTCCTCGCCGCCTCCCTCACTGCCGCCGCCGGTGCCGCCCTCGCCCCGGCGGCCTGGGCCGCTGATCGTGATTGGTCCGGCCAAAACCCCGTGCGTTACCCCGATCCGGACATCGTCGTCATTGATCCGCGCTTCGCCAAATACAAGATTAACAACGCGAGCATTGAACGCCTTTACACCGGTTGCCGCTGGTCTGAGGGTCCGGCGTGGAATGCCCAGGGTCGTTACCTGCTCTGGAGCGACATTGCCAATAACCGCCAAATGCGCTGGATTGAGGACGACGGTCATGTGGGTGTCTTTCGCAATCCGTCCAATTACTCCAATGGCAATACGTTCGATTTTCAAGGCCGGCAGGTCGCGTGCGAACACGGGGGGCGTCGCGTGGTCCGTTATGAACTTGACGGCAGCCTCACGGTGCTGGCCGACCAATACCAGGGCAAGCCGTTCAATTCGCCCAATGACATCGTGGTCCATCCCGACGGCGGGGTTTGGTTCACTGATCCGGCGTATGGCATCATGGGCAATTACGAAGGCAACAAGGCGGACCCGCAAATCAAGGAAGCCGTCTACCGTATTGACCCGGCGACCAAACAAGTCGCGCTGGTGACCGACGAGCTCAAGAAACCCAATGGCCTGTGCTTTTCGCCAGACTACAAAAAACTCTATCTCATTGACACTGCCAGCGCCGACGAGGGCATTCGCGTATTCGACGTGGTGAATCAGACCAAGCTCGCCAACCACCGCCCCTTCACCACCCTCAAGCTCAACGGCAAAGTGGCCACCTCGGACGGAGTCCGCTGCGATGTGGACGGCAATCTCTGGTGCTCCGCCGCCTGGACGGGTGACGGCATAGACGGCGTATTCATCTATGGACCGGATGCCGTCCTCATCGGTCAAATTAAGCTGCCGGAAACCGTGGCGAACGTCTGTTTTGGCGGCCCGAAGCGGAACCGCCTCTTCATCGCCGCCAGCCAGTCCCTCTACGCCGTTTATGTCAACACCCAAGGCGCGCATATTTCATGATTCCGGAAGAACTTTGGAAGGCCGTGGCGTGATGTCGCACCCCCATGTTTTTGCCATCGCTGGAACACCACGCAACCCGGGGCGCGACGCCGACGTTGCGGTGTTTGGGGACGGCCGGTGGCGCTGAATCTCGGGTCAGCCTTTTTTCCGGCGGAAGGGAATTTCGGCCCTTACCGTGGTCCCATGACCTGGCGTCGAGGTGATGACGAGATTCCCGCCGACCATTTCCAGCCGCTCTTTCATGCCGGTCAAGCCCAACCGCTTGTTGTTCTTGGCCTGGAGGGTTTGGGCGACGGGAAATGATTTCCCGTTGTCATGAATCTCCATCCGGACCGTACCCGAACCATCCGTGATGTTCATTTGAATCTGCGTCGCCTGCGCATGGCGGGCGACATTGGTCAGAGCCTCCTGGGCCACGCGGAAAAGCACCGTCTGCTTGGTGCTTTCCAAACCCTCCACTCCGGCGAAGGCCGTCAGGCGAATCGCGATTTTTTTGCGCGCGGCCAGATCCTTGGCGTAGGCATGGAGGGCCGGGATCAACCCGAAATCATCCAACACGGTCGGCCGCAGATTGCGGGCGAATTGGTGCACGGCGACCACGGAGTTTTTTACCAGGCGCTGGGCGCGGGCAATTTTCGGCTTGAGGGCGGAGCCGTGGGGGGAGAGACCCTTGCCCAAGGCGGACAATTCGAGGTTGATACTCACCAGCGTTTGCATGACCTCATCATGCAGCGCCCGGCTGATCGCCTTGCGCTCCTCTTCCTGCGCGGTGATTATCTTGCGGGTCAAATGCCGCAACTGCGCGTGCAACCCCCGCGCTTCCACGACCAATTGACGCTGGGCCTGTTCGCTCAGCCGGAGCGACTTCTCCAATTTCTGGCGGCGGGCAATTTCCTGATATGCCCGCTCATTCTTGGCGGCCAGCAGTTCCATCTGGCGCTGGGTGGCCTCCAGCCGCTTCCGCTCGGTGATATTGTTGAAAAAACACACCACGCCATACTCGCCAGCCGGGAGGGTGACCCGCTGAATCTGCCATTCGTAGACTTCCACCAAGCGGGTGTCCTCCCGCCGCTCGGCAAATTCGGGCGACTTGTAAGGCTGCCCCGTTTTCAACGTGTGGCGAAAACGTCCCACAACCTGGCGCGCGACCCGCGGCGGCCAGATGGCCCGCATAATTTCCGAAAACTCCCGGCCAATCAGCGGCTGCACGTCTTTAAATGCGGGCAGCGCCGTCGGGTTGACTTGTTGCAGACGAAATTGGGCATTCACCACATAGACCCCGACCGGCGCTTGCTCGACCAGCGCGGTAAAGAGTGCATCCTTGCGGCGCAACCGTTCCTCCGCCAGTTGGCGTTCGGAGATTTCCACCTGCAACTGCGCATTCAAAGTCTCTGCCGCCTCGGTGAGTTCATGCTGGCGCAGTGAACCAAGCACCAACGCCTCATTCATGGCCACCGTCGCATCATGGATTTTGGCCGACTCGTTGACTTGAATCACGACGCCGACGACGCCGGCATCCTCCAGCACCGGCCAAATCGCATAAGATCGAAAAAAGGGCTGGGGCGTGGAAGCGTCTTTCTCCACATGGCTTTCCGGTTGGCCGGTGCGAAGCACCTGCTCAATCGCCTTCAAACCGGCATCCTTCTTCGGCAGCAGTCCGCGGATCGGTTTTCCAACGAGCCGGTCAATCGGCTGGTTCAGCAACCGGCAAAAAGCGGTGTTCGCATAACGCACGATGCGGGAGGCCCCATCCACCATGGCCATCGGCAATGGCGCGTGATCGGCCATGGCCATGCCAACCGTGGCCAAGGCGTGCAGGCGGTTTGATCCGCGGGGTGAATTGGCTTTCATGGTGAGCGTGGATGAATTCTGCGGCAATGGCCCCCACCAAAAGGCTGGCGGCGCCGCCTCGGTTCGGTGGTTCCGGGCGCGATTTCCACTAGGTCTTCGCCTTGGGTTCCGGCGCCGCTTCTTTCACGCGGCCGATTCGTTGCGGTATGCCGGTCGTCAGTCCGGTGTAATCCGTCTGGCGCGGGCCAATCACGACGACGCCTTTGTCCGTGATGACGTATTCCCGGATGTCCTTGCTGTGGTTGGCGCCGCGCATTTTGATCACCACCAACACCTTCCGCATCTGCCCGTCTATCTCCACGTAGCGCAGGCGAATAATGTCATCGGTCAAAAAAGAAATGGCATAGTGGCTGAACGAGAGCGCGGTGAAAGTATCCTCCACTTCGACCGTGCTGAGGATGGTGACCCCGGCTCCTGTCAAAGCCACGATCATGCGATAGAGCGACTCCCGGAAGTCCTCGCGGAAACCAGGCGCCAGCGCCATTTCGAAACCGACCAGCGAATCAATCACCAGCCGCTTGGCGCCCACCCGGGTAATGGCACTTAATATCTCCTGCATGGTCTCGTCCACGGAGAGATCGAGCGGGCGCAGATAGAGAATTTCAAGATGCCCCAGCGTTTGCGGGGTGCGCAAATCCAGGCCAAAACATTCCGCGCGATCGATGTACCCGCTCGGTCGCTCTTCAAAAATTGCCATGACGGCCGCTTCCCCTCGCCGAAGGCCCTCAGCGATAAATTGCGTCCCCAACGCTGATTTGCCCGTCCCCGACGGCCCGGCGACGAGGAGACTGTCGCCCTCGATCAAACCTCCGCCCATCATCTTGTCCAGTTCGGGTATGCCAAGGGAAAGCCGCCGGCGCCGGCGCGCGGAAGCCGGCTTCTTGCCGCCCAACCCGAGGGTCCGGGAGAAAGCCTGCAACCCGTCCGCCGAGATGCGGATGGTGTGCAACCCCGGCACCGACTCCTGCCCGCGCAATTTCATGATCTGCAACTTTCGCACCACGGAATTTCGCTGCGGCACCTGTGAGAGCCAAAAGAGTCCGTCCGCGATGGTAAACAGCGGATTGCCGCGCATTTCGTCCTCGCCATATTCGCCCACCAGAAAGGTGGTGGCCTCCCAACTGGTGAGGAACTGGGTAAGTCCCTGGATAAATGTTTGCGTTTCCAATTCCCGGCCCGACACGAGCGTTTTCCGCATCACGGTGCGGAAGGAATCCACCACCACGATGCTGGGATTCACTGCCGTCACCTGGTTGATGATCTCCGCCAGCACCGCGTCCAAGTCCTTTTCCAGCACCAGATCGCTCAGGTTGATAAAGCGGATGGCGTGGCCGAGCTTGGATTCGTCGAAGAAATTAAACTGCTGTTGGTACCGCAGCATCTTGATCGCCGGCTCGCCGAGGACGGTGAAATAGAGCGCCGGCTTCTGCACGGTCGCGTTGGCAAAAACAATTTGATGCGCCAGCGTGGTCTTGCCGCAACCGGGTGCCGCTGCGATCACGTTGAACGAGAATTCCGGGATGCCGCCGCCCAGGATGTCGTCAAGGCCCCGCACGCCGGTCGGCAGCTTGCGAATCGTGACCCTCGCCGGCCGGTGTGCGGCAACTTTTGCTGGGCGGGGTTTGGTCAGGGCATTTTTTTTCTTCATGGGTGGAGCGGTAATTAAAGTTTGAATGATTTTTTTCCGGCCGGCAGTTTCGGCAATGCCTCCGCCACGAGCCGGAAGGTCAAATTCTCGCCAATGAACGCCACCAGCAGCCCGAGCAATTGGGCCACCAGCACCACCTGGCCCTCGAACCGATCCGCTGGCACCACAGGCGCGGCGAGTTCATCCACCCGGGGTAGCATGCCATCGGGCTTGAGGTGGAGGTTGCGCAGCCAGGGAACTTCCGCGCCGGCCAGCGCCAGCGCGCGGGCCAGCAACGAGCGAAAGCCAATGCGGCCCATCAGAATCGCCAGGTGCGGCCGCAGCTTCTCCACGACAGGGAAAGCCGCCGGCGGGTGGGATCCCGCAGGTTCAAGAATTTTCGCCTCATGGATAATGAGGTGCCTGGCAAAATTCCGCAGCTTGGGATTGACTCGGTTCATCGGGCAATACGCTCGTGCTCCTGGCACCGGCGGTTCACGCACGGTGGTTTTTTGGCGGGAATGGACTTAAGCATGAAACAAAATTCCCGTCGGTGTGGTGGACACGCAACGGCTGAATGCCAGCAAACGGCAAAGTTCCCGCGCTGTCGAGCTTCATACCTTGTCCACCCGGCCATGCCGACGGACCCAATTCCAACTGCAACCGGCAAGCAGTTGCCCATGGAATACGCTAGCGCCGCTTGAACGCCCCGCCGCCCGGGGGGGCAAAGCCGCGGTTGCGGCGCTTGGGGCCGGCTGGCGGCGCGGAACTCAGCAGATTCGGCTCCGTGCGATAGGCAAAACCTTCCAGCTTGCGCCGTTCAATGGGCCGGCCGATGAGCTTTTCGATCAACTTTAAATAGGTTGTTTCGTCGGACGAGAACAGGGTGTAGGCTTCGCCTTCCTTCATCGCGCGGCCCGTGCGACCGATACGGTGGACATAGTCCTCCGGGTGCTGCGGAACATTGTAATTGATGACATGGCTGATGCCGGCGATGTCGAGCCCGCGCGCCGCGATATCCGTGGCGACCAGAATTTCGTACCGGCCGCTCTTGAAGCCATTCAGTGCTTCCGTGCGCTCCTTTTGCGAGCGGTCGGCGTGCATGGTGGTGACGGGATGATTGTGGGCGTCGAGCCATTCGGCGATGCGGTCGGCATCGCGTTTGGTCCGGGTGAAAATGAGCACGCTGTGGTATTCCATGCCCTCCAGCATCGCCAGCAGCAGGTCGTACTTCTGGATGCCATCCACCGGAAACACGGCGTGGTCCACCGTGTCCGCCGCGCTGACCCGCATGCCGATGTTCACGTCAATCGGGTCGCGCATGTAGCCGGAAATGAGGCGCTTGATGGTGTCCGCCACCGTGGCGGAAAAGAGGAGCGTTTGGCGGTTGCGCGGACACTGGTTGAGAATGCGCGTGACGTCGTCAATGAACCCGAGGTCCAGCATGCGGTCCACCTCGTCCAGCACGACAATTTCCAAATTCTTGAAATTGACATTGCGCTGCTCCATGTGGTCCAGCAGGCGGCCCGGTGTGGCGACGACAATGTCGGCGCCGTCATGGAGGGCATCGAGTTGCGGGCCGTAGCCGACGCCGCCGTGCAGGAGGGCGACGCGCAGATTGCCGTTGCGGCCATAGGAGCGGAACTGCTCATCCACCTGGGCCGCGAGTTCGCGGACGGGTTCGAGGACGAGGACCCGCGGGCCATTGGGTTTGTGGGCACCGAGGCGGGCGATGGCCGGCAGCGCGAACGCGGCAGTTTTGCCGGTGCCGGTTTGGGCCGATCCGACGACATCGCGGCCTTCCAGCAGGACGGGAATGGCCTTGGCCTGGATGGGTGTGGGGGTGGTGTAACCCTTGTCAGTGACTGCCTGAACCAATGCAGGGGGCAGGCCAAGTTCC
>Ga0265319_1001862_pt1 | contig 12014 bp, 12 predicted proteins | sample 4824metaG_FD_192443 | JGI IMG/M metagenome (GOLD analysis project Ga0265319, IMG submission 192443) | Rhizosphere microbial communities from Carex aquatilis grown in University of Washington, Seatle, WA, United States - 4-8-24 metaG | ecosystem: Host-associated > Plants > Roots > Rhizosphere >...
CTACCGCCTCCGCAACCGCCGCGACTTCCTGAAGACCCTCGGCGTCGGACTCGCCGGCGCCGCCCTCGCGCCGCGCGGACTCCTGGCCGCCACCGCCGGCTTTCCCTCGAAGGAGAACCCGGCCTATCCCGCCTCGGCCCTCAAGCCGACCGCGTACGACTACATCACGAGCTACAACAATTACTACGAGTTCGGCACCGACAAGAGCGACCCCAAGGACCAGGCCAAGGGCTTCAAGACCGACCCCTGGACCCTCGAGCTCGCCGGTCTCGTCAACCAGCCGGGCAAGTTCGACGTCAACGACCTCGTGAAAAAAATGGGCGGACTGGAGCAGCGCGTCTACCGCCACCGCTGCGTCGAGGCCTGGTCGATGGTGGTGCCGTGGGACGGCTTTCCGCTCGCCAAGCTCGTCGCCCTCGCCGACCCCAAGCCCGAGGCGAAATTCCTGAAGTTCTCCACGTTTTACGACACCAAGAATGTCGTCGGCCAGCGCGAGGCGATCCTCGACTGGCCGTACGTCGAGGGCCTCCGCCTCGACGAGGCGACCAACGAGCTGGCCTTCATTGCGACCGGCATCTACGGCAAGCCCATCCCGAACCAGAACGGCGCGCCGCTGCGGCTGGTCACGCCGTGGAAGTACGGCTTCAAGGGGATCAAGGCCATCGTGAAGATCGAGTTCACCGCCAAGGCGCCGCGCAACACGTGGAACGTGATGGCGCCGCAGGAATACGGCTTCTACGCCAACGTGAATCCCAACGTCGACCACCCGCGCTGGTCCCAGGCCAGCGAGCGCGTGATCGGCGCCGGGTTCCTCGGCGGCCGCCAGGCCACGCTGATGTTCAACGGCTACGAGAAACAGGTCGCCGCCCTCTACAAGGGGCTGGATCTGGCGCGGAACTACTGATCGCGCAATCGCGCCAGATTGAATCCGCTTTCCCTGTGAAATTTGATGGAGAAACCGGTGGCCGCCGACCTCCGGGCGGCGGATTGAATCGTTCACAAACCAACCGCGCCCGACCACCTTCGCCACGGCTACAGCGCCCTCGCGAAACCATTGCAGGCTGCCATCGCTTCAGCGACGGTGGGAGGCCGCAGTGCTACACAATCCAGCTGCAAGGATACGGCTGAGCGCAGGATGTCCTTCCTCGAAAAACTCCTCCGCTCGAAGGCCTTTGTCGTCACGCTGATCGTCCTGCCCGGACTCTGGCCCGCGTGGCCGCTGCTGCGCCATGACCCGTCCGTGCTGGCCGATCCGCTGAAGTACGTGCTGCACCATCTCGGCTTCGTCGCGTGCCTGCTGCTCGCGACCGTGCTCGCGTTCACGCCGCTGCGCGTGCTCTTTCCGAAATGGGGCGTCGCCCTCGCACTCAATCGTCACCGCCGCCTCGTCGGGGTCAGTGCGTTCGTCTACGCCGCGCTGCATTTCACCACTCACCTCGTCTATGAGGGCGGTTTCGGTGTCCTCGCCAGCGACATCAAGAAGCCGTTTCTCGTCACCGGGCTGGTCACCTTCGCCATCCTCCTCGTGCTCGCAGCCACGAGCCTGAACGCGGCTGTGCGGTGGCTCGGCGGCAAGCGCTGGAAGAACCTCCACCGCCTCGCCTACGTCGCCGCCGCCCTCGCCGCCTACCATCAGGCCGCCGCGCGCAAGATCTTCCCCGTGCAGGTGCTGTGGATCTTCGTCCCGCTCGCCGTGCTCGAGGTGCTCCGCATCATCCGCCAGCGTCAGGGTCCGCGCCCGCCGGCCAAGCCGGCGGTGGCCGCATCGTAGGGGCGTCGCTTGACGACGCCCGGCCCGGAGGGCGCACACAAGGTGCGCCCGTACGCGGCAATGCCGCCTGATTTGGTCTCGCGCAGAGGCGCAGTGACGCAGAGGGCGGCCCGGGAATGAAGCAGTCTGGTTTTGGGCCCGGGGATCGATTTCCCCGCTCTGCGTCACTGCGCCTCTGCGCGAACCACCTTCCGTGACCTATTTCGTCACCGCCGCCAGGAACCACTCCACCGCATAGGTCGTGAGCTGGCCGCCCGGGCCGTTGAGGTTGTACTCGAGGGCGTGCGTCGCCCAGGGGAGCGACACGAACGCATGCGGCACGCCCGCCGCCGTGAGTTTCTCGTCGAGCCGCTCGCTCTGCCGGTGCCAGACCAGCGTGTCGAGCGCGCCGTGCACGAGCAACGTCGGCGGCACGGCCTTGGTCACGTGAAAATAGGCGCTGGCGCCTTCAAACGCCGCGGGCACCGTCTCCGGTGTGCCGCCGAGGAATTGCCGCATCAGCAGCGGCGATTTCAGCACGTCGTCCTCGCGCCCGTATTTCCAGGCAAAGTTCAGGTCCGCCGGCGCATAGAGGGCGACTACGCCGCGAACGGCCGGATCCGGCACCGTGTACGCCGTGGCCTCCACGAGGTTGCCGCCCGCTGATCGCCCGAACAGCACCAGCCGCGTCGGGTCGATTCCAAGCCGGCCCGCCTGCACCTTCAAAAAGGCGATCGCCGCCAGGATGTCGTCGCGCTGCGCCGGCCAGGTGAATTTCGGCGCCAGCCGGTAGGAGATCGCCGCCACCGCATAGCCCCTGCGGGCCAGCCACGCATCGAACTGCGGGATCTCCCCGCGTTCCCCGCCGTCCCAGCCGCCACCGTGCACCACCAGCACGCACGGCGCCGGCCGCGCGTCCGTCCGTACCGCCCGGTAGAAATCCAGGTCGAGCCCGCTCGCAAACGTCATGGTCTCCGCCCGCACCGGCTCCGGTCCCCCGCCAAAAAGCGTTGCCACGGAAAACGGCGCCCGCGCGAGCGTCACCTTGCCGAACGCCTGCTCCAGTCCCGCGGGCAACTCCCGCCCGATGCGCCATGCCCCGAAGGCGGGCCCCAGCAGGAGCAACCCCGCCACCGCGCCGGCCGCCACCGTCGCCCACGCGAACCCTCCGTGCGCTCCGCGCGTGATCCAGGCCACGCCAGCGATCAAGACCGGCACCAGCACGAGCCAGCAGCCGTACTCGCCGGCCAGCAGCGCGAGCTTCCAGTTCGACCACTCGGGCGATTTGACGACCGTGAGCGAACCCAGCGCGACGAACAGCAGGGCGAGAATAAGGAGTGACCAGCGTAACATGGATGAATTGGGCATCAAAGGTCTCATCCATACGAACGGCAACGCGCTTTGGTTTTGTCTTTTCCGCGGTTTTCGCGGCCAGCTACCGCCACTCCATGCGCCGCCTCGACCAGCTTCTTTCCAGCCTCGGCTACTGCAGCCGGCGCGAGGCACGCGACTGGGTCGCGGGCGGACGCATCACCGTCCGCGGCGAGCCCGCCGATGACGCCGGCCAGAAAGTGATCGCCGCGGACGTGCGCATCGACGGCGAGCCGCCCGATCATCCCGATGGCCTGCTCCTCCTGCTCCACAAGCCCGTGGGCCTGGTCTGCTCGCATGACGCCCGCGAGGGTCCGACCGTCTACGACCTACTCCCGGAGCGCTGGCGGCGCCGCAACCCCGCGGTCACGAGCATCGGCCGCCTCGACAAGGAAACCAGCGGCCTGCTGCTCCTCACCGACCGGACCGCGCTCGTCCACCGCCTCACCTCTCCCCGTCACAAGGTGCCCAAGGTCTACCGCGCGACGGTCGACTGCGACCTGTCCCCCGGGCTCGTCCCGCTCTTTGCCAGCGGCACGCTCCGCCTTGACGGCGAGGACCAGCCCTGCGCCCCGGCGGAGCTCAGGCTCCTCTCCGCTCGCGAAGCCGAGCTCACGTTGACGGAGGGACGCTACCATCAAGTGCGCCGGATGTTCGCCGCCGCCGGCCCCGGCCTCGCCAGCACGGTGCTTACGCTGCACCGCGCACGCTTCGGCGATCTCGACCTCGGCGACCTGCCCCCCGGCCAGTGGCGCGAGCTGCCGCCGGATTATTTCGGGTGATTATTCCGCTGTAGGAGCCTGCTTGCAGGCGATTGTCATCACGCAAGTGCTCACTTTACGTGCGCCCGTCCCATCGCAGGCAAACCGGGCGCACGTAAAGTGCGCCCCTACACACCCATTATTTCGCCCGCGCCTCCTCCTTCAGGAGTGCGATGAACTTCTCCGCATACGGATGCGGTTGCGCCGAGGGCACGCCCGCCACCACCGAGATCGGGGGCAGCGCGGGCGAAAACGAGCGGAACACCAACGAGGGCGGCAGGAGTGGGGTCACACTCGCCGGCAGCGCCGCGACGTCCTGGCCGGCCTGGAGTCCGGCGAGGAGCGAGGAAATCCCGTCCGCCATCACGCCGGCCCGCGGGACAAATCCAAACGGCTTGAACGCGGCGCGCAGCTGCACCCAGAACTCCGGGTATTCCGCACGCGCATAGCCGGCGAACGCCTCGTCCTTGAGCCGCCTCGGCGGAATCCGCCGCAGCCGCGCCAGCGGGTGCGTCCGCTGCATCACCGCGACCAGCGGCAGCCGGCGCACCTCGGTCCACTGCAGGGCCCGCTCCCCGGGCCGGTCGAGGCGCACGGTGAGCACAAGATCCAGGCGCCCCTGCCCGGCCTGCTCCAGCATTTCCACGGTCGAGAGATCCGCCAGCTCGACCCGCACCCGCTCTGTCCGGCCGCAGAACTTCTCCAGCACCGCCGGCAGGATCCCGGCCGTCAGCGAAGGCGCATAGCCGACGCGGAGCGTCCCGCCTCCCGCCTCGCCGCGCACGCGCTCGATGGCGCGGGCGGACCGGGCCAGGATTTCGCGTGCCTCTTCGAAAAAAATCTCCCCGGCCGCCGTCAGCGTGATGGCATTGTTCCCGCGCACAAAGAGCGGCACGCCGAGCTCTTCCTCCAGGTCGCGGATCTGCCGGCTCAGCGCCGGCTGCGTGAGGTGCAGCCGCCGCGCCGCGCGGTTGAAGCTGCCCTCGGCGGCGACGGCGGTGAAATAGCGCAGGTGACGGAGCTCCATGACGGCGAAGCCCACCGATAACCAAAAGTATGAGCGGGGCCAGAAACAAAGCATTGGGCGCCGGACGCCATCCACGTTATAGTCTGCCCATGCAAACCACGAACACCCCCGCCACCAAGCAGCTCCTCCAGGTCCATCGCACCGATTCGGCCCACTGGGTCGGCGACGGCTTTCCCGTCCGCTCGATCTTCGACTATGAAAACCTCGGGCGCGAAGCGCTCAGCCCGTTCCTCCTGATGGACTACGCCGGCCCGGCGCAGTTCGCGCCCGTGGCCGAGCCGCGCGGCGTGGGTGAGCACCCGCACCGCGGGTTCGAGACGGTCACGCTCGCCTACCAGGGTGAGGTCGAGCATCGCGACTCCAACGGCGGTGGCGGCCGGATCGGTCCCGGCGACGTGCAGTGGATGACCGCCGCCTCGGGGGTGATGCATGAGGAGAAGCACTCCCGCGCCTTCACGGAGCGCGGTGGCATCTTTGAAATGATCCAGCTCTGGGTGAACCTGCCCGCGAAGGACAAGATGTCCGCGCCGGGCTACCAGACTCTGCCCGCCAGCCGCATACCGGCCGTGAAGCTGCCCGACCAAGCCGGCGAGGTCCGCGTGGTCGCCGGCGAATTCCAGGGCGCCCGTGGGCCCGCGCACACCTTCACGCCCATCAATCTCTGGGAGATTTCCCTTCGCGCCGGCGCCAAGGCGACCTTCGATCTGCCGGAGGGGCACACCGCCGCCTTCTTCGTCCGCCGCGGCCGTGTCGAGGTGCCCGGCAGCCGCGAAACCGCCGGGGAGGCCGCACTGGCGCTCTTCAGCCGGGAGGGTCGCCGCGTGACGCTCTCCGCCCGCGAGGACACCGCGCTGCTTTTCCTTGGTGGCGAACCCATCGCGGAACCCGTGGTCGGCCAGGGTCCGTTCGTGATGAACACCGCCGGCGAAATCCGCCAGGCCATCGCCGATGTGCGCGCCGGCCGGTTCGGCCGGCTGGAACCCGCGGCCCTTTCCTGACACAGTCCATCCACCTCCAGTCCCACTCCCATGAATCCGACCTCCTGCCTCATCAAGACCGACCGCTCGATCGCCCCGCTCATCCTGCGCCTCACGCTCGCGCTCGTGCTCTTCCCGCATGGCGCCCAGAAGCTCCTCGGCTGGTGGGGCGGCTATGGCTACGGCGGCACGATGCAGTTCTTCACGCAGACAATGCACATCCCGACCGTGTTCGCATTTCTCGCGATCATGATCGAGTTCTTTGCGCCTCTCGTGCTGGCCGCCGGACTCCTGACGCGGCTCACGGCCCTCATCATGGGCGCGCACATGGCCGTGGCGATGTACCTCGGTCACCTGCCGTTCGGTTTCTTCATGAACTGGACTGGGCAGCAGAAGGGCGAGGGTTTTGAATTTCACCTCCTCTACATCGGCGTCGCGCTCGCGCTCGTGATCGCCGGCGGCGGCCGCTGCTCGGTCGACGCCGCGCTGCAGAAACCGGCGCCACCGGCCTGAGCCGGAACCAATCAGTTGCTATCGCGGAAACACGGAGGAGCGAAAGCGCGGAACTCGAAGGCTGGTTTATTTTCGTGTTTCCGCCCTTTCGCGCTTCCGCGATCAATTTAACGCTCCCCACGACGGCGACACTTTCCAGTTTGCAGGCGATGAGCGCCGCGAACCCCGGAGGGTCGGAATGATTCCAACGGACGACATCGCGGGGATGCGACCGTCTCCTGGTTGGCCATCGCTGCCCATCGGGCCAATTCGTCGCGTCAACTAATAGTTGACGCGACGGATTGCCCTGACGGAGACCCGAATTGCCCGCGAGCGGGAATTCCACCCTTGGCGGCGCGGTTTCTTTGCGCGAGCCTGCATGGAACCATGTACGATTTTCCCCTCACCGGCGCCCAGCGCTCGTTTCTCCGCAGCTTGGGCCAGCGGCTCGAACCAGCCCTGAAGGCCGGCAAGGGCGGCCTCACGCCCGCGTTTTTCGCTGAGCTGCAAAACCTGCTGCGCGCAAACGAGCTCGTGAAGCTGCGCTTCGTCGGCGCAGTCGAACGGGAGGAACGCGAAGTCCTCTGCGCGCAGATCGCCGACGAGGGCCGCTGCGTGTGCGTCGGCGCGGTCGGTCACACCGCGTTGTTCTACCGCCAGCATCCGGAGCCGGACTCACGGCGGATCACGCTGCCCTGAGATGGCACGCGTTGGGATCGATGGGCCCAGTTCCCCATCTGGTCCCGGATTCCGATCCGATCCGGTCTCGCCGCAGTCTTTGCACGGGGTCCGAGGCTGCATGCTTTTTGCGAGCGAATACTACGGCACCACGATCCAGCCGACCAAACCGGTGAAGCCGCGCCATAAGGCCAAGATCGAGGCCGGCGTAAAATACGCGCAAGCCAACGCGCTCAAAGGCCGCGAGGTTCCGAGCCTCGCCGCGCAAAACACGTTGCTCACCGACTGGGAGCGCACCGTCGCCGACACGCACATCCACGGCACGATCCGCCAGCAGGTAGTGTATCAGTTTGCGATTTTGTAGTAGGCCGCCTGCTTGCAGGCGCTTTATCCCCGAGCGCGAGCAAGCTCGCAGCCTACCTCAACCGCCGGTTAAAGCGGCAAACTGATACACTGCCTGAAAACCACCCATTCAGGGTGGCTGGTTTCGACCCGGCCCGTCGTGACCGGTTTTCACTTGGACGGTGACAAGGCCGCGCGTGCGTCTTCCAAGTCCTGTTGTTCCTGGGTGTTTGTCATCACCGGCGTCGTGCCGGGGCCGGCTGAAATTACGAACGCAGTACCGGTGGAAAACCCCGCCGCGGAAACCACCGGCTCCACCGCGCCCGGTTGCAGCGTTCCCTTGCGAATGCCCGCCTGAAACGCCGGTCCGAGTTGGGCCTGAAGGATTTTCGCGAGCCCGACGGTCGTAATGGGAACGGTGGCTCCCCGGGTCTTGACGGCCAGATCGGCAACCTTGATGGCCACGTGCCATCCTTGTTTTGAGACCGTTACGCCGGATACAGTGGCCCCGACCAGCCACGAGTCTACAATGATGTAAGAGCTGCTGCCTGGGAATGGTTCGACCAAGACCTCTGCAAGGGTGAACGTGGAAGGCCCGCCGTTGCGGTCGGGAAGCTCTACCAGCTTGAACGCGATACAGGTCTTGGTCTTGACGAATATCGTCATTCCTTCTGGCGGAGCCTCCGCGGCACACGCAGATTGGGCCAGCCTGACCACCGAAAGCACTAGGCACAGAAAAGTGAACAGCCTCTTCACGATCACCGGTGATTTAACGTGCGCCGGGGGGGCGCGATAGGTTCTTCGCGAGCCTATGACGGAGCCAAGACCACATGGGACGAGGGTGTTCAAGCTGCGCCGCGGAGCTCGGCGCTGTTCATTGCGTCCGTCTGGCTGGAACAAAAAGGCCGGCTCATAGGGGCCGGCCTTTTTATCAAATACGACCGGCCCGTTGTTTAGGGGCTGACAGATTGAGATGTACCACCGCCACTTGTACCGCCACTGAGGCCGGGGACGAAGCCACCGTTACCGCCACTGTTATTATTACCGCCACTGCTACCGCTACCGCCACCGCCGCCGCCGCCGCTGGGTACCCCGCCGGTCCCGGTGGGCCCACCGACACCGCCGCCACCGCCGCCGCCGCCTGCGCCGCCACCCGTGCCAATTTGCGTGCCGCCAGTGCTGGAGGAATAACCTGCCGTCGCTTGCGCGCTACCACTCGCCGCGACCGCCGTTTGAATTTGATTGGCGTAATTTGGATTGGATTGCTGGACAGCTGCTGCTGCCTGACCCAAGCCGGCACCTATGGCGGTCTGCTGGGCTGGGTTGGCATTCGCCAGGGCGCTAGTGATCGTCGGGAGGTTTGCCGGGTTTGCCGCGAGTGCTTGGATCACCGTCGCAAAGTCGGCCGCATCCATCGTGGCGTTCTGGGCGAGGAACTGCGCGGGATTGGCTAGGAACTGCTGCTCGGCTGCCTGCAACTGCGCTTCGGTCAGCGCCGCAGCTGCAAACGGGGCGGCTACGAACACGGCCAATGCAGCAAATATAAAATGGGCTTTTTTCATAAGCGGGAAGATTCGTGGGCCATTACCAAATAATGTCAGGTTGTCCTGTAGTTCGATTGCAAAAATCGAGGCATCCGGACGGTCAGTCAATGTTGAATTTTCGCATTGAGGTCCCAAGGGCACTCCTAGCGCAGCGCCTAAACCCTTCAGTTCCGCGAGCGACAGTACGCGTAAAGGCTCCAAATCTTTGCAGCCGAACGTCTATGCGATGGATTCCCGCTGTCCCCGGTTTTCCTCAAAAAGGACGGTGGGCGGGTCAACTCGAATGCCCGAATACAGTCGCGAGCAGGCGCTCTTGGATCGGACCTGAGCCGTCACCAAAACGAGCATATGAGTCCCAAAAAACTTGAAGGGTATTTTTCTCTTTGGCGCGAAGATGAGTGAGGAGCTTGTCCAGTGGCCTCATCGCACCGGTGTGATCGATGGAACCGGAGCCGTTCTTGGATGCGCTCGATTTGATAATCCTGGCACCTAATGCCGCCTTCCCGCCTACGGATCAATGTTGGCGCCACGCTAGGGCACTCTTGCAGATGGGATCTTGCGAATGTGCCGCTTCTTGGCGATTTCAGGCCCGATCACCACAAACGGGTGCCCGTCGTTTAGCCGGACCGCATCCCACTGGAGCCGCTTCAATTCCTCCGAGCGGATTCCGCCAAAGAGACCGCGCACAATGGCGACGCCGAGATTCAGGTCGGCCCGCTTAAACGCCGTTGTCGGCAATTGCCCGGCTTGTGTGGGCGAGAGACCGCCTCCTTGTCACCCTCTCCCTCGGACCCCGTCCCCATAAATCTTTTCATCTTTCCAAACCACGAACCCCTATTTGCTGAAAATAATCGACACGACTTCTGATCCTATCGTCCTCATTTTCGTTCTCCGCCCCGAACACCAATCCGGGAACGAGGAATGAGGATGATTTCGAAACCGGAGCGGCGAAATCAGGATCGGTCCCCACCCCTCCGCCGTTGACGCAGTCCGCGGCGGATGTTCTCCTGCCCCGCATGTTCACGATCATTGGCGGCGACGGAAAGGAATACGGCCCGGTGACCGTGGAGCAGGTCAAGCAGTGGCTCACCGCCGGCCGGGCGAATCTTGCGACCCAAGCGAAGAAGGCCGGCGACGAACAATGGCGCCGGCTCGCCGATTTCGAGGAGTTTTCCCCTGGCGCCGCGCCGGCGGCGCCGCCACCGGTGATTCCCGGGGATCCGACGCTGGGCGGACGCGGCGCCCGGACCGGAGCCGCGCTGATCAATGCCGCGCTTTACATGGCCTGCGTGATGCCCGGGCTCATGATGGCAGCCGCCAGAGCGGTAGCCGCCGGCGCACACTCGATCGCCGAGGTCGACGCGAATTCCGTGTCGGACGGCAACCGGGTGATGCAACTCGGGGTGTTCGCGGCCATCAGCCTGCAGGCCTGCCTGCTGTCATTCCGCGGCCAGAACATCGGCATGCTGCTGACCGGCCTGAAGGTCGTGCGGTTTTCCGACGGACAGCCGGCCGGCTTCCTGCACGGCGCGCTGCTGCGTTTCCTGGCGCCGGTTTCGCTGATGTTCATGCCCAGCTACGTGCCCTTCCTCGGGCTGATGTTCCTCTGCGTCGACTACTTCTTCATCTTCCGCGCCGACCGGCGCTGCGTGCACGACCTGATCGCGGATACGAAGGTCGTGAAGGCCTGAAGCCGGAGCCATTCGGTTATAGGAACCTGCTATCGCGGAAACGCGGAGGAGCGAAAGCGCGGAATCCAATGGCCTTTTTTTTGTGTTTCCGCCCTTTCGCGCTTCCGCGATCAATCCACGGGTTCCGACGGTGCAACGTGCGTGACTCCGATCACACGCCGGTTTTCCGGCCGAACAGCGCGTCGAGCGAGAGCTTGCCGGGACCGAAGGTGAAAATCAGCGCCGAGGCGAAGAGGAACAGGAAGGGCGTGGCGCCGGTGAACTTGTCCGGATCGCTGAAGATGGCGTGCAGCGCCTCGTTGTCAGCGGTGACGTACGCGATGATCATCGTGAACATCAATGGCACCGTCACCACGCGCGAACCGAGCCCGAGCAGGAGCAGCAGTCCGCCGCCGCACTCGGTTGAGCCGGCGATGATGGCGTTCAGCTTGGGCAGCGGGATGTGCAGGTCGTTGAAGAAGGACGCGGTCTTCTCGAGATTGGCGAGGTGGGCCTTGCCCGTGATAAAGAACTCCCAGCCCCAGTAGAGACGAATGATGAGAAGGACCAGCGGTTGCAGCCATCCCGCGATCGTCGCGAGCACGTGGTCGAGTTTGTTGTAGCCGGAGGAGAGGTTCATGGGGGTGGGAGCATCCAGCGCGGGGTTTATTTCCGGCGATTTTTCGGGCGGGCGCAGAACCAGCCGAGGCCCATCCAGGTCGCGAACCAGTCGCGCACCTGGTCCGCGGTCACGCCCCGGCCGGCAGCGGCGACGGCCTGCGCCAGCGTGCGTCCGGCCTGGATCGCCTCGAGCATGCGGAAGGCCGGCGCCTCGAGCCGCTTGTAGTAAAGCCGGTTGCGGTAGCGGTGCACCGCCACGTGGATCGGCCGGCGGCGAAAGGGGGGAATCTTGCGCCGGGTCGCGCTGCGCGGGCCGTGCTCGACCGCGTTGCTGGCCTCGCCCCGCAGCGCGTCCCGTTCCTTCACGGCGAGCGTGTAGTCGTCCACCGGGTAGTCGACCGCCAGCAGGGTCAGGTACGGCTGCAGCCCGAGGCGCAGGCGGTCCGGCGGGGAATCGGCAAGGTCGTCGGGCGTCATCACCGGCCGCGCCTCGCCGTCGAACGCCACCGTGCGCGCCCACTCGAAGCGCGCCAGCGCGAGCGCCGCCGCCGTCTGCGGGGCGGTCCAGCGCGGCTCCTCGCGGATGAACTGCCCGAGCCGGGCGCAAAGGTTGCGCATGGTGAAGGACCGCGACGGGTATTTCGCCAGGTAGGCCCGCACCAGGCGGGCAAAGCGCCGCTCGCCGAGCAGCGCGCGCAGGCCGGTATTGTCCTCGTAGACGCTGTCGATGATCCGGAACCAGTACATCCGGTTGTAGAGCTCCAGGCGCTCAAACGAGGTG
>Ga0265319_1001864_pt1 | contig 12010 bp, 12 predicted proteins | sample 4824metaG_FD_192443 | JGI IMG/M metagenome (GOLD analysis project Ga0265319, IMG submission 192443) | Rhizosphere microbial communities from Carex aquatilis grown in University of Washington, Seatle, WA, United States - 4-8-24 metaG | ecosystem: Host-associated > Plants > Roots > Rhizosphere >...
GGGTTTCCCGGCCGCACTCCGCCTCCAGGTCCTGCCAGACCGCGCTGAAGATGATTTGGGCGTCCTTGATCTCCAGGTCGTTGAGCCGGGGCGCCGCGGCGCCCGGGGCGGGCGCAGGAGGCTTTTGGGACGACGGCTGGCTGGGGGCGGGCGGCATGGCGTCAGCAAAGCGGGAAGCGCGGCAAGCGGAAAGCCTGAAAAAAACGCGTGAGGGCCGCGTCACGGCGAGGGAACCCCGGTGAAACCGCCTTGTCATTCCCCGTGGCAATTCGCGCGGGCTTCGGTTCGCGGGATTGCCAAGTTGAAGCTGGACCTGGCGGGGCCGCGCAAGCGGCCCCGCCTTGGTTTGGGCGGGACGGGCCGAGCCCCGATGGCAACTTGCATCCTGCACGATCACGCGCAACTTTTCCCATGAGAGTTCTCATCGTCGATGACGAAGCCTCAATCCGGAAGACAACCCGGATCGCCATCGAGACCGCGGGCCATGCCGCTGCGGAGGCCCCGGGTGCGGGCCGGGCCCTGAAGGCGGCGGCCGAGGAGGACTTTGACGCGGTCTTTCTCGACCTGCGGATCGGATCCGACGACGGCCTCGAGATCCTCGACCAGCTCCTCCGGGCCCGGCCGGGCCTGCCGGTCGTCATGTTCACCGCCTACGCCAACATCGCCACCGCGGTGGAGGCGATGCGGCGGGGTGCGTTCGATTTCATCCCGAAGCCCTTCACTCCGGAGCAGGTCCGGGCCGTGCTGGCCAAGATCGGGAAGAATCGCGCCCTGGAGCGGCGGGTGCGTTCGCTGGAGAGCGAGCTGGCCGCGGAGCTGACGCCGGTCGAGGCCGATTCGGCCGAGCCGGCGGTGCAGGCGGTGCTGGCGATCGCCTACAAGGCCGCGGCCACGCCGGCGACGATCCTGCTCCTGGGTCCGAGCGGGACGGGCAAGAGCGTGCTCGCGCGGGAAATCCACAAGCGGAGCGCCCAGGGCGATGCGGCTTTCGTCACCGTGAGCTGCCCCAGCCTTTCGCGCGAGCTGCTGGAGAGCGACCTGTTCGGGCACGTCAAGGGCGCCTTCACCGGGGCCGTCGCCGACGCCGCCGGCAAGGTCGCCGCGGCCGACGGCGGCACGCTGTTCCTCGACGAGATCGGCGAGATGCCCCTGGAAATCCAGCCCAAGCTGCTCCGGCTCCTGCAGGAGCGGGAATACGAGCGGGTGGGCGAGGCGCGGCCGCGGAAGGCGAACGTCCGGCTGATCGCGGCCACGAATCGCAACCTCCTGGCCGAGGTGCGGGCCGGCCGCTTCCGCGAGGATCTCTACTACCGGCTGAACGTCATCAGCGTGGCCCTACCCGGACTCCACCAGCGGCCCGCCGACCTGAGGCGCCTGGCCGAGATGTATGCGCGGTTCTTCGCCGCGCGCCAGGGCAAGCGGATCACGGGCTTCTCGCCCGCGGTGCTGGCCGCCTTCGACAGCTATCCGTGGCCGGGCAACCTCCGCGAGCTGTGCAACGCGGTGGAGCGCGCGGTCATCCTCACGGCCGGGGGCACGATCGAGCTGTCCGACCTGCCCGAGGCGTTCCAGGGCCGCAAGGATCTGGCGATCGCCGTGGGCGCGCGCGTGCGCCTGGAGACGATCGAGGGCGAGCACATCCGCCGGGTGCTGGCCGTGGCGCGCAATCTCGACGAGGCGGCGCGGACCCTGGGCATCGACCCGGCCACGCTCTACCGCAAGCGCCAGAAGCTGGGCCTGCTCTAGGGGGCCCTCCCTCCCATGCTCCGGACCCGCCTCTACCTCGGGCTGCTGCCGCTGCTCCTCGTGGCCGTCGGCACAGGCGCGTATGCCCTGGTGGTGTGCCGCCAGCTGGCGGGCTCGTTCCAGCGCGACCTCGTCGCCAGCTACGCGAACTCCCTGGCCGGCGAGCGGATGCGCGCGGCCGCGACCCGGATGAGCGCCGATGCCGCGGCGGTGGATGCCCGGAACCCGCTGCCCGCCCACCGGGCCCTGGCCGCGGACCAGGGGGCCTTCAGCCGGGAGCTGATGGCGCAGTCGGTCGGGGCCGCCGGCACGGCGCGCGCCCCCCTGGTGAACGAGGTTGACGCCGCCTTCCAGGCGCTGGTGGCCCTCGACCAGCAGCTCCTGGCGGGCGACGTCGACCGTTCGCTCGAGGCCCTGCGCCGGGGCGAGGACACGCGGTACCGGGTGGTGAACGCGCTCGAGGCCCTGGAGCGCCACGATCGCGCCCTGGCCGAGGCCGCGGCGGCGGGCGCCGGGAGCCTGGCGGCGAGGACGGCCCGGGTCCTGCTCGCCGCCATGGCGGCGGCCTTCGTCCTCTCGCTCGTCCTCGGCTGGGCGATGGCGGCCTCCCTCCTGCGTCCCATCCAGGCGCTGACCGCCTCGGCGGTGGCGCTGGGCGAGGGCGACCTCGGCCGGGAGGTGCCGGAGTTCTCGCGCGACGAGCTGGGCCAGCTGGGCCGCGCGTTCAACGCCATGGCGGCCAAGCTGCGGGCCTATCGCGACGCGACGACCGCCAAGGTCCTCCGCGCGCAGCGGACCATGGAGGCCGTCCTGACCTCGGCGCCCGATCCGATCTTCGTGGTGGCCCGGGACGGAACCGAGGAGGCGCGCAACCCCGCGGCCGTGCGCCTCGCGCAGTCGCCCGATTTCGGGCCGGGGCTGCCCCCGGCCCTCGCGGGCCCGCTGGAGCGGGTGCTGGCGACGGGCGAGCACTACCTGCCGTCGGACTACGCCGGCGCCCTGACCCTCCGGCTCGGCCGGGAGGACCGGCACTACCTGCCGCGCATCCTGGCGATCGGCGACCGGCTGGCGGAATTCAAGGGCGCCGCCGTCATCTTCCAGGACGTGACGAAATTCCGGCTGCTCGACGACGCCAAGAGCAACCTGGTGGGGACGGTGAGCCACGAACTCAAGACCCCGCTGACCAGCCTGCGGCTGGCGGTCTACCTCCTCTTGGAGCAGAAGGTCGGCCCGCTCGCGCCGGCGCAGCTCGAGCTTCTCGAGACCGCGCGGGACGACGCCGACCGGCTCCTGCGGATCCTCGACGACCTGCTCGACCTCGCCCGGCTGGAGAGCGGGGACGCCGCCCTGTCGCGCCGCGACGTGCCCGTGGCGGACCTCCTGGCCGACATGGCGCGCGAGGCCCAGCCGCATCTCGCGACCGCCGGCCAGCGCCTGGTCGTGCGCTGCGACCCGGCGGTGGGGACGGTCCTGGCCGACGTCGACCGGCTGCGGCACGTCTTTCTCAACCTCCTGACCAACGCCGCCAAGTACGCCCACCCCGGCGGGACGGTCACGCTCTACGCGGAGCCCGCGGCGCGCGGCTGCGTGCGCTGCGGCGTGCGCGATGCGGGCCCGGGCATCCCGCCGGAGGCGCTGCGCCACATCTTCGACCGCTTCTACCGGGTGCCCGGCTCGGCCCGGAAGGGGGCGGGCCTCGGGCTGGCCATCGCGCGGGAGATCGTGGCGGCCCACGGCGGGACCATCGCCTGCGCCAGCCGGCCGGGCGAGGGCAGCGATTTCTATTTCGACCTGCCCGGGAACACTTGGGGCCCCGCCGCTACCAAGCTGGGGTGAGGCCTGATGGCGCGGAAACACCCGCGCCGCGCCCACGCCCAAAGCGATTCCCAACATGAACCACCGCACCGAAGCCCATGCCCAGTCCCCCGAACAGCTGATCAAGAACATCCAGCAGCTGATGGAAGAGGTCGAGACCGTCATCGCCAAGTCGTCCGACACCGCCGCCGGCGGCTTTACGGACAAGCTGGGCGAGCTGCAGGACCGCTTCAACGGCGCCAAGGCCAAGGCCGCCGGCTACTACAAGGTGGCCCGCCAGAAGGTGGCCGACGGGGCCTCGGCGGCCGACGACGCGATCCGCTCGCACCCGTATGAATCCCTGGCCGTCGCCCTCGGCGTCGGCGTCCTGCTCGGCGCGCTCCTCCGCCGCCGGGACTGATTTCGCCTTTCCCTTCCTTCCTCCGGACTCCTCCAGCCCAGTCCGGCCGGCGCAGGCGCCGGCCGCGGGCGGAACCGAACCGGAGGCAGGGGGGATGTTTGGTCGGAGGTTTCCAGCCATGCCCGACTCTTCCTCTTCCTCCCCCGGCCTGATCCAGTCCGTCCGCGAACTGGCGGACGGGCTCGTGGGCTCGGCCCAGGACCGCCTCGCGCTCCTGGCGGTCGAATTCGAGGAGGAAAAGCTCCGCCTCATCCGGACGTTCCTCTGGCTCGCCGCCGTCTTCTTCAGCGGGCTCCTGGCGGTCGGCTTTCTCAGCCTGACCGTCGTCTATTGCTGCCAGGGCCCCGCCCGGCTGGTTGCGCTGATCATCCTGACGGCCGTCTACCTGGTGGACCTGACGGTCTTCATCCTCGGCGCCCGGCGCCACTTTGCGCAGGAGTCGCGTCCCTTCGCCGCCACGCTGCAGGAGCTGAGCCGCGATCGCCTATGTATCCGTCCCGAGAGCTGAGCATCCTGGCCGAGCGGCGCGAGTATCTCCGGCGGCGCATCGAACTGCACCGCGAGGATTGCCTCGTCGCGGGGCAGGGCGTCGCGGACAGCGTCGAGCGTTACCTGGCCTGGGGCCGGCTCCTGCGGGCCGGCGGCCTGGTCGGCGCGATCGGTTCGGGCTTCCTGGCGCTGCGCCGCCGCCGGCGGGCGGACCCGGACGAGGGCGAGGAGGACTCCGGGGGGACTTCCTGGGGGAGCCGGGCGCTGCAATGGGCGCCGGTGGCCTTCCGCGCCTTCCGGATAATTTCCTCCTTCGTCTGACCGCGCGGCGCAGCCGGCTACCTATGCCGGTCGTGGCGGATGATGTCCCAGATGACGTAGAATCCGAGGATCGCGGACAGGAGGTAGCCGACGATCCCCAGCATCGGATAACCCAGGAGGTAGGGCGGGATGTGGGTGTTGACGATGAACGAGGAGCCGATGATCAGGGACCCGATGATGACGCCGAGCGCGATCCGGTTCGAGGCGGTCTGCAGCCCCTCCTGCAGGCGGTCCAGGCCCCGGTGCTGCATGTTGAAGGTGAGATTGTCGTTCTCGAAGCGGCGGACCAGCCGCTGGACCTGCCGGGGGAGCTCCTCCAGCCCGCCGAAGCTTGCCCGCAGGAAGTCGCGGGTGTGGCGCCACACCGCCCGGGTGCCGGTGCGCTCGTTCCCCAGGTCGCGCAGGACCGGCTGGGCGTAGGCGCGCAGGTCGAAGGACGGATCGAGGGCCCGGCCGATCTCCTCGATCTCCAGCACGGCCTTCGCCATGAGGGAGTAGTCCCGCGAGAGCGGGATCCCGTGGCTGCCGAAGATGAAGAGGAGCTTCAGCATCGCCCGGCCGAACTGCGGGCGGCCCAGCGTGAAATTGAGGTCCTCGCGCAGGACGAGGGTGATTTCCTTCTCCATCACGCGCCGGTCCGGCCGCGCCTCCGGCGAGGCCAGGTCGCCGGCGATCTGGACGATGCGCTCGGCGTCCTGCTCGAGGGCGGCCGCCCACAGGTCCGCCAGGGCGTAGCGCAGCCGCCGCGTCAGGTGGCCGGCCAGGCCCCAGTCGAGGAAGCACAGCCGCCCGTCCGTCGTGACGAGGAGGTTGCCGGCATGGGGATCGGCATGGAAGAAGCCCTCGACCAGCACCTGGTGCAGGATCGAGCGGGCGCCGTCGGCGGCCAGGGCGCGGCCGGTCTCGGCCGGCAGGGGCCCGCGGCCCGCCGGCACGCCGTCGACCCGTTCCATGACCAGGACGCGCTCGCCGCTCAATTCCTCGATGACCGCCGGGGCGAAGACCCGGTTCGGGTAGGGATTGACCGCATTGAAATACTGCTGGTTGCGCGCCTCGTTGCGGAAATCCAGCTCCTGCTGCACGCCCGCGCGGATCTCCTCCACGACGGCGGGCAGGTCATAGGGCTGCAGGGCGGGGCTGCGCTGGTGGAGCTGGGCCGCCAGCCACGCGGCGAAGCTGAGGTCGGTCTGCACCATCCGGACGATGTTGGGCCGCTGGACCTTGACCGCCACGGGACGTCCCGCTTCCCCCTTGGCCAGGGCCTCGGGCGATCCGCGCAAGCGCGCGAAATACACCTGGGCGAGCGAGCCGGAGGCGACCGGCGTCTCGTCGAATTCGCTGAAGACCTCGGCCAGGTCGACCGGCAGCTCCTCGAGCAGGACCGGCCGGATCTCGGCGAAGGGCACGGGCCGCACCGCGTCCTGCAGCTTGCGCAGCTCGAGGATCAGGGGATGCGGCAGGACGTCGGGCCGCATGCTCATCAGCTGCCCGAACTTGACGAAGGCCGGACCCAGCTCCTCGAGGGCCAGCCGGACGCGCTCCCAGGTGCTCCGTCGCACCCGCGGCTGCGGGACGAGCTTCTGCCAGAGGCCCGGGGGCCCCTCGAGCTGGTCGAGCAGGTCCGCGAAGCCGTGGCGCGCGAGGACGCCGGCGATCTCCTTCGCGCGGACGGCGTGGACCAGGAACGGCTTCACGGCTCGCCGGCGCGGGAGGGCGGAGGCGCGAGCTTTTCTTCCAGCACCCGGACGCGCACCTCGAGCGCGGCGATCCGGGCCGAGGTGGCCGCGTCGGTGCGGGCGGTCGCCTCCCTGACCTTGGCGCCGAGGCCGGCGAGGAGCTCGTCGAATTCGCGGCGACCCTGCTCCGCGATCTTTTCCGCCATCACCCGGGCATCCGTCGTGCTGAGCTTGCCGTCGCGCACGAGCTCGCCGAGCGCCTCCTCGACTTTCTCCTTGGTCACGAGCGCCACCCCGACGCCGGCCAGCAATGACTTCTTAATTAGATCGATCATAGGGGCGCACTATGGGCGGCCTGGGCCGCCGTCGCAAATGCTATCCGCCGGGAGGACTTGGCCGCCGGCCGGTCAGGCGGGCAGGGTATCGTGGGCCCCGTCCCGCCGGAGGAACGCTGCGACTATCAGGGTGACGATCGTGCCCAAAATCAGCACGAGGAAGAACGCAGCGATCGACTGGGCACCCGCGCCGCTAAAGAGTCGCATCATGTGCTCCGCGCGGTCGAGCTGGTCGCCGGTCATCCCCCGCGCCTCCATCTTCTCGCGGCTGGCCTGGATCGTCGCCTCGATGAAGCCCGGGTTGATGGCGGTGAGGTAGACGTAGGTCGTGACTGGGCTGAGGATCGCGCAGAAGAGCTGGATGCCCATGCCGGTCTTGAAGGCCTGCCCGTAGGTGAATTCCGCCTCGGGCGGAAGCGTGCTGCGCCGGGCCCTGAGGCCGAGGATCAGGATGGTGACGGCGACGACGACGCTGACGAGGAAGGCGATCCAGCGGGCGCCCGTTGCCTGGGTGGACTCCAGGCCGGCGATGAAAAGGACGAGGCGGAGCAGGAACATTGCGATCGCCATCACGAAGCCGTAGATCAGGCAGTTTTTCATGGGGTGGAGGGTTGAGAAGCCCGGCCACCAAGGCAGAATCCCGCCCCTATCGCAACATCGCGCGCACCAGCCGGTCGTCGCCGTCGTTGGGGGCCGGGGTGAGGTGCAGGGCCGCGCACATCAGGTTGTAGATGTGGATGTTTTCCACCGGGTCGAGGACCGCCCCGTCGGACCGGAAGGACGGGCCGTGGGCGATCAGGATCCCGTGCATGTCCTGGTACGCGTTGTCGAAGCCGTGGTCGCCCTTCTGGTCATGGGCGGCCGGGATCCGGGCATTGGCGCTTGTCTCCATGTGCCAACCGTCCTCGGGCACGATCCAGACGTCGGGAATGCGGGGATTGCCGGCCTGGTGAAAACGCGCGGGCAGGTAGGCCGACGCGTGCAGGCGGACACCGAGCCGGTGCCACCAGCCGGCCAGGCCGTGCCCCGGAGGCCGGTTGTCCGCGAGGTAAGCCCTGGCATGGGGCAGGTGCGCCAGGGCGCGGACGAGGTCCCGCGCGCTTCCGTGGAGCGGCCGGAGGCCCATCGCGGGGCCCTGAAAGTCGATCTCCACGCTGGCCGGATCGACATAATCGTCGAGGCGCATGACCCGGTCCGGGCTGACCGGTGTCATGCCATGGTCGGAGACGATGATGACGTTGACGGGCAGCTGCTCGGCCGTCAGCCGGTCCAGCAGGTCGCCGATCCGCCCATCCTGCAGCCTCACCGCCGCGGCCAGCTCCGGGGACTCGGGGCCGAACTTGTGGCCGACGCCATTGGTCTCCTCGAGATAGAACGTGATGATGGCGGGCCGCTGCGCGGGCGGCAGCCGCAGCCAGGCGACGACCTGGTTGATGCGGTCGCCGAACGGCTCGGTCGTGTAGGCCTTCATGTTGAAATGCTTGTAGTAGGTGGGCCGGATCCCCTGGACGGCCGCCTCGGCCCCGACCCAATAGTAGGAGGCGCTGGCCCGGCCCTGCTTGACCGCCGTGACCCAGATCGGCTCGCCGCCCCACCACTTGGAATTCGCGGAGGAACCTTCCACCGAGTAGTGGAAGTACTCCCCGAACCCGGGATCGAACATGTCGTTGTTGACTATCCCGTGATGGGCCGGGTACAGGCCGGTCACGATCGAGTAGTGGTTGGGAAAGGTGTTGGAGGGATAGACCGGGATCAGCTCCCGGGCGGAGACGCCCTCCCGGGCCAGCTGGCGCAGATGGGCGGACTCGGCCGGATGCAGGGCGCAATAGTCCCAGCGGAAGCCGTCCATCGAGATCAGCAGGAGGGGCGGGGGCCCGGCCCCCGCGCCGGCGGCGCGGGCCGCCGGCCCGGCCAGGATCAGGGTGAGGATCGCCAGGCAGCGGGCGACCGGGAGGAGGGCGGATGGCTTAGTCAAAACTCGGGGTGGCGGGCGGCTCGGGTCGGATCCGGTGGGCGCCGGGGGGCGACTCGGGAGTCGCGGGCGGCGGAGGTTCATGGGCCGCCGGGTGCGGCGCATCCTCCGGGCACTCATAGTGCTGCTCGAACGGCTCGGGCGGATGCTCGGGCGGCGCGGCCGTCAGGGCCGGCTTGGCCGCCGGGGCGGGCGGGTGCTCCGCCTCGTCGATCACGCGCTTGAACTCCCGCTCGACGTCGCCGGCCGCCTTCTTGAACTCCCGCATCACCTTGCCGAGCCCGCGGGCGAACTCCGGCATCTTGTCGCCGCCGAAGAAAATCAGCACGACGGCCAGGACGATCATCAGCTCCGGCCCGCTGAGGATGTCGAGAAACGCCAGGGTGGGGGACGGGACTAGCGGCATGGGCACACCATGGCCGAGTTTGGCCCAAAGGTAAGCGCGAAAGTCATTTCACGCTCACCGACACGATGTAGTTCTGCGTCCGTCCCGGGGGCACGAAGTGCAGCCCCCGCCGGGTCTCGGGCGCGTTGGGCGGGCCCATCCAGGGCTCGACGCAGTAGAATGGCGAGTCGTTCGCCAGGGTCCAGGTGACGAAGGTGGCATCGGGCGCGGGGGTGCGCTCGGTCCCGTTGCGGACGGTCACGTCGCCGGGGCGGCCCTTCTCGCCGAAGACGACCTCATTGCTCCGCAGGCCGAGGTGGAAGGTGTCGATCAGCGCCTGGTTGCCGAGCGATTCCTCCTGGCCGAGGGCGGGGCCGGGGACGAGCCGGCCGGCGGGATCCTGGCGCAGGCGCTGGGTCGCGGGGATCCGGATCAGGTAGTCCTCCCGCTTCGCTCCCTCGCTCCACGGCACGGTGAAGTAGAAATGATGCCCGGCGGACCACGGCAGGGGCTCGGTCCCCAGGTTCTTCAGCGTGAACTCGCACGCCAGCCCGAAGGGCTCGAAGCGGTAGGCGACGGTGAACTCGTAGTCGTAGGGATAGCATTCCCGCGCCTCCGCCCCCGGCTCGAAGCGGGCGGAGAAACCATGGTCGTCCTCGCGGACCACCTTGAACTGGCCCTGGCGGGCCACGCCATGGAGCGGCATCGGCCGGCGCACGCCCGCCGCGTCGCGCCAGAAGAAGATCTCGCCCTGGTCGAAGCTGCGGGCGTTGAAGGGAAAGAGGATCGGGTTGCCCCCGCGGACCTTGTGGATGTTCTCGAGCGAATCCAGCTCCGGCCAGCAGACGACGTCGCGGACCGAGCCGTCGCCCAGGGTCAGGTTCCAGTTCATCAGCCGCGCGCCCATCTCGGGCAGCGCGAGGAAGGTGGAGGGGCCGACCCGCCAGCGCGTGAGCGTGCGGCCGAGATAGGGGATCTTTTCCATGGGAGTCGGGCAGCTAAGCGGCGTTCGGCCGCGATTGCGAAGCACTTTTTCACTCGTGCGGGCCCGGCCGGTCGTGTACGGTTCCCGGTTCCGCCATGAGACACTTCCTCCAGGAGACCGACATTGCGCCCCGCGAGCTGGGCGGGGTCTTCGCGCGCGCGCGCGAGTTCAAGCGGTCGCGGGGCCGGGCGGCGGGCACCGCGCTGGCGGGACAGACCTGGGCGATGATCTTCGCCAAGGCCAGCACCCGCACGCGGGTCTCCTTCGAGGTCGCCATCCGCGAGCTCGGCGGGAACGCCATTTTCCTCAACCAGCACGACATTCAGCTGGGCCGGGGCGAGTCGATCGAGGACACGGCGCGGGTCATGTCCCGGTTCGTTCACGGGCTGGTCGTGCGCACCTTCGACCACCGGGACGTCGAGCGCCTGGCGGCCGCGGGGACCGTGCCCGTGATCAACGGGCTGACCGACCTCCTGCATCCCTGCCAGATCTATGCCGACGCCTTCACCCTGGCCGAGCGGTGGGGCCGGGGCGACGACCTGCCGGCGGCGCTGCGGGGCCGGAAGCTCGCCTTCCTCGGCGACGCCGCCTGCAACGTGGCCAATTCCTGGATCCTCGGGGCCCAGCACTTCGGCATGAAGATTTCCCTGGCCGGGCCCAAGGGGTTCGCGCCGGGCGCGGAGCTCAAGGCGCGGCTGGCGCAGGCCGGCGCCGCCGGCAGCTACCAGTTCACCACCGATCCCCTCGAGGCGGTGCGGGATGCCGACGTCGTGTACACCGACGTGTGGGTCAGCATGGGCAAGGAGGGCGAGAGCGGGGACCGGGCCCGGCAGCTCGCCCCGTACGCCGTGACCGGGAAGCTCTTCGCCGCCGCGCGGCCCGAGGCCTTCTTCATGCACTGCCTGCCCGCCCATCCCGGCGAGGAGGTCGCCCCCGAGGTCCTGGCCAGCCCGCGCTCGATCATCTTTGACCAGGCCGAAAACCGGCTGCACGTGCAGAAGGCCATCCTGGCCTTGCTCGCGGAGGCCGCGCCGAACCAATAGACTCCCATGAAGATCGTCCTCGCCTACTCGGGCGGCCTCGACACGTCCGTCATCGTCAAGTGGCTCCGCGAAACCTACGACGCGGAAATCGTCACCTTTGCGGCCGACATCGGCCAGGAGGAGGAGCTGAAGGGGCTGCCGCAGAAGGCCCGGCGGACGGGCGCGTCGAAGCACTACACCCTCGACCTGGTCGAGGAGTTTGCGCGCGATTTCATCTACCCGATGGTCCGGGCCAACGCGATCTACGAGGGGCAGTACTACCTGGGAACCTCGATCGCGCGGCCGCTCATCGCCCAGGCGCAGATCGCCATCGCGAAGAGGGAGAAGGCCGACACGGTCGCCCATGGGGCGACCGGCAAGGGCAACGACCAGTGCCGGTTCGAGCTGACGTACATGGCGCTCGCGCCGCACCTGCAGATCCTCTCGCCCTGGAGGCTGGACAACTTCCGGAAGGAATTTCCCGGCCGGGCCGAGATGATCGCCTATTGCCGGGACCGCCGGATCCCCGTCGAGGCCTCGCTGAAAAAGCCGTACTCGATGGACCGGAACCTCCTGCACATCTCCTATGAGGCCGGCATCCTGGAGGATCCCTGGTTCGACCCGACGACGAAGGCGAACAAGGGGATGTTCAAGCTGTCCGTCTCGCCCGAGGATGCCCCGAACCGGGCCGAATACGTCGAGCTCGAGTTTGCGCGGGGCAACTGCATCGCGGTGAACGGCCGGCGGCTCACGCCCGCGGGCGTGCTCAGGACGCTGAACCGGCTGGGCGGCAAGCACGGCGTCGGCCGGGTCGACCTCGTGGAGAACCGCTTCGTCGGCATGAAGTCCCGGGGCGTCTACGAG
>Ga0265319_1001867_pt1 | contig 11990 bp, 10 predicted proteins | sample 4824metaG_FD_192443 | JGI IMG/M metagenome (GOLD analysis project Ga0265319, IMG submission 192443) | Rhizosphere microbial communities from Carex aquatilis grown in University of Washington, Seatle, WA, United States - 4-8-24 metaG | ecosystem: Host-associated > Plants > Roots > Rhizosphere >...
AGGTTAGATCGTCTACTTCCGGCCCGAGACGGCCCAGGGCTCGTACGTCAACTTCAAGAACGTCCGCGAATCGAGCCGCAAGAAGATCCCGTTCGGGATCGCCCAGATCGGGAAGAGCTTCCGGAACGAGATCAGCCCGGGCAACTTCGTCTTCCGGATGCGCGAGTTCGAGCAGATGGAGATGCAGTACTTCGTCGCCCCGGGTGGAGAGCCGGCCGCTGCGGCGTTCGCCGAGTGGCTGCCCCGCCGCCGGGCGTGGTACGAGGCCTACGGCGTGACGCCCAGCCGGCTGCGCTACCGGGAACACGCCCCGGACGAGCTCGCCCACTATGCCAAGAAGGCGATCGATATCGAGTACCGCTTCCCGTTTGGCTGGAAGGAGCTCGAGGGCGTCCATAACCGGGGCGACTTCGACCTGTCCCGCCATGCGGCGGCCTCGGGCCAGAACCTCGAGTACTTCGATCCGGCGACCGAGGAGCACTTCATCCCCTGGATCGTGGAGACCGCGGCCGGCGCCGACCGGGCCGCCTTCACCTTCCTGATCGACGCCTACCGCGAGGAGCAGGTCAAGGGCGAGACGCGCGTCTCGCTGGCCCTTCACCCCGACCTGGCGCCGTACAAGGTGGCCGTCCTGCCCCTGCTCAAGAAGCGGCCCGAGATCGTCGAGCTGTGCCACCGGATCAAGGACGACCTGAAGCGCGACGTGATGGCCGTCTATGACGACACCGCGGCGATCGGCAAGCTCTATCGCCGCCAGGACGAGATCGGCACGCCGTTCTGCGTGACCGTCGACGTCGACTCGCTGGAGGACGGCGCCGTCACGATCCGCGACCGCGATTCGATGACCCAGGAACGGGTCGGCGTGGACCACGTCAAGCGGGTGATCCTCGAGCGACTGGCGGCGGTCCGGCCATGATCACGACGCCGGCGCGCTACTCGCCTCCGTGGCTGGCGATCGCCGGCTTCCTGCTCGGCATGGCCGGCGTCGCCGGCTCGGTCACGGTCGTTTTCCTGGGGATGCGCTCGGTCCTCGACGTCGGCGGGCAGTGCGCCAGCGGCGGGCCGTACGTCATCGCCGTACCCTGCCCGGACGGCACCTGGACCCTGCCCCTGGCGGTCTTCGCCGGGCTCGGCTTCGTGTTCCTGGCGGTCGCCGGCGGGACGAAGGTCGGCGGGATCTACGCCACCCTGCCGGGCCTGGCCTGGACCGGCCTGTTCTGCAGCCTGGGCTTCAACTTCCTGCAGTGGGGGATTGCCCCGCCGGCGGATCCGAGCGTCGATTCGTCGGGTGGCGGCCTCGTCTTCGTCCTGCTGGGCCTGATGTTCGAGGCGATGGGCATCGTGCCCCTGTTCACGACCCTGTGGGCCATGCGACCCGGGGCTCCGAAGCAGTCCTTCACCTTCGGTGATCGGTCGTTCACGGCCGACGAACTCAAGCATGCCTCCGATCCGCTCCGAACCGACGACTCGACCGCGAGCGGGACCCCGTTCGAGACGTCGATCCAGGCGCCGTTCGCGGCGATGGCCGGCGGCAAGAACGTGGACATGAACGAGCTCCTGTCGGAGGTCGCCAAGACCGTTGCCGAGGCCCGGGCCAAGGGGATCGTCGGCCCGATGGTGATGACCCCGGGTGGGCTGCAGAGCCTGGCCGGCGCGACCGGCGCAGCGGGCGGCGACCTCGTGGCCGAGCTCGAGCGGCTCACGACGCTCCACCAGGCCGGCAACCTGACCGACGAAGAGTTCGCGGCGGCGAAGCAGAACCTGCTCAAGGAGCATTCGTGAACATCCGGCCGGCCTGGCTGCTGATCCTGGCCGCCCTGGCGATCGTCCTCGGGATCGCCGCCGGGGCGTGGGTCTACACAACGGCGGCCGGAGGCTGAGATGCTCGACATGATCGATCCAGGCCAGATCCAGGCGGACGCGCCGCAGTACAACGCCACCCTCGTCGCCCGTTCCGATGAGACGTCCAGCCTGGCCTACTTCACGATCCGCTTCGACGCCGAGCCGGTGCCCTTCGAGCCCGGCCAGTACATGACGATCGGGGTCCTGGCCGGCGGCCGGATGATCCAGCGTCCGTACTCGGTTGCCTCGTCGCCGCGGACCGCTGCCGACGGCTACGAGCTGTACATCCGGCTCGTCGAAGGCGGGCTGTTCACGCCGTTGCTGTGGGAGCTGCCGATCGGCCACCGGATGCGGATGATCGGCCCGAAGGGCAAGTTCACCCTCCTGCCCGACGATCCCCGGACCCACGTCTTCATCTCGTCGGGCACCGGTAACGCCCCGTTCGTGTCGATGATCCGGACCCTGCTGATCGACGGCGCCGCCCGGCGGGTGCTGTTCCTGAACGGCGTCTCCTACCAGGACGAGCTGGGCTATCGCCGCCTCGTCGAGGGCTGGCAGCGCGACGGACGGTTCCCGGTGACCTACGTCCCGACCGTCTCGCGAGCGTCGGACCCGCGCAACGCCGACTGGACCGGCCGCTGGGGTCGGGTCGAGGCGATCATCGAGCCGGTCTGCCGCGAGTTCGGGCTTACCCCCGAGAACGCGATCGCCTACATCTGCGGCAACCCTGACATGATCCTCAACGCCGACGCCACCTTCCAATCCCTGGGCTTCGCCGAGGAGGCGATCCGCAAGGAGCTCTATTGGCCGAAGGGCAAGGAACCCAAGCTGGCCGCCGCGGAGGGTGTCGACCCGGCGGTCAACGACGACGACTAGCGGTTCTCGGCTCGGGCCTTTCCTTCGCTCAGCGGCCGTTGAATGTCGCGCCCGGTGCGACAAAACGCACCTCTGACCGCCCAGGCGCTCGATATCGAGCGCGGGCAGGCCGGCCGACGCGGGACTTTATCCCGAGCTGAGCGTGGCTCGGGATGAACGGGCCTGACCTCGGCGGCCCGGACCACTAATCTGCTGTCGAACGGGGCGGTTTGTCGCACCCGGTGCGACACGTGCCTGCAGCGTCCGGCTTCATGCGTATGTGTCGGGACAGTCCAGGAGGTCAAGCGCGGTGGCTGCACGGGCCGAGGTGACGATCGAGAGGCCGGCTGACGTCGTGTGGGGCGTGATCGGCGACTTCGGCGATGTGGGCTGGATCCCGAACGCGCATTCGTTGGAGCTTGACGGCGATGTCCGCGCCTTCCAGCTTGGGAGCAGCGTCGTGAGGCATCGCCTCGTGCGCCTCGACGAAATCGGGCGTTCCTACACCTACGCGCTCGCCGGCGAGGCCAACGCTACGAACGAGGCGGTTCCGGCGACCGAGGCAATGATCTCCGTCGTCGCCGACGGGCCGTCAGTGTCGACCGTCACCTGGACCTCCGAGACGGACGAACGGCGGGGTTCTGCGGAGGGTCTCCAGGCCTTTTTCCAAGGAATCCTTGACCACCTGAAGAGCCAGCTCGAGCTGGTTTCGACGACCTCCATCAGCGTCCGCGACGCCCGATGACCAGGTTCGTCGTGGACGCCGGCGCTCTCCTCGAGCTGGCCAAGTCTGCAACCGCGATCCCGGCGGAGCACGGGCTCCTGGCGCCGACCCTCCTTCGCTCGCAGGTCCTTTCGGCGCTCCACGAGGCTGTCCAGCGCGGGGAGATCCCGGCCGACGTCGCGCGTGAGCGGCTGGCCTGGATCAACAAGCTGCCAATCCGGTTGCTGGGCGACGGCGTCCTCCGGCGGCGGGCCTGGGAGATCGCCGACCGGCTTGGCTGGGCCTCGACCTACGACGCCGAATACGTCGCCCTGACCCAGCTCCAGGCCGACGCGCTGGTCACCCTGAATGCGGACCTCGTCCGTAGCCTCGAAGGGATCGTTGCGACAGCCTCGCTCGACGAGCTGCTCCGCGCCCCTGGTTGACCGCCCGATGATGACGGGCATTCTTGGCGGACGGCCACGATCATCCAAATCGGCGCCCGGCGGCGCGTGTTCGGGCTTCGGAGCGGCCTGACCGCCGGGTTTCGCGCTCAAGCCGCGCACGGACGCGGTGGAACCAGGCCTCGGTGCGGTCGTCTCGGGCATTCCGGCCGCGACCCGAGAATGTGCGTGATGTCCGGCTGCCTCTGGCCCAGGCACGGCGCCTCGGGTCCGGACAGCGCCCGGCCTGCCTGCAACCGATCCACAACCGGAGCCTCAGGCAGGCCACGGGTACAATCGAGCCAACCGCCCGCACGACACGCCCCGCACGATGCGTGCGGCGCCTCAAGGAGCCCCACCCCTGATGACCGAGACCGCCACGACCGATCGAGCCCACGTCGCCGCCAAGCGCTACATCTATGCCTGGGGCGGCGGTCGGGCCGAAGGCAGCGCGGCGATGCGCGACCTGCTCGGAGGCAAGGGCGCCGGCCTGGCGGAGATGACGATCGCCGGCCTGCCGGTGCCGCCCGGATTCACGATCACGACCGAAGCCTGCAACGACTACTTCGCGGCCGGCGAGCAGCTTCCGGCAGGCCTCTGGCAGGACGTCCTCGACGCGGTCAAGGAAGTCGAGCACCTGAGTGGCAAGGGCTTCGGCGACTCGGCCAACCCGCTCCTGGTCTCGGTCCGCTCGGGCGCCAAGTTCTCAATGCCCGGGATGATGGACACGGTCCTCAACCTGGGCCTCAACGAGCACACCCTGCACGGCCTGATCGCGCTGACCGGCAACGAGCGCTTCGGCTGGGACGCCTACCGGCGCTTCATCCAGATGTTCGGCCGGATCGTGATGGGCGTCGATGGCGAGAAGTTCGACGAGGCCCTCGACCACGCCAAGTCGATCCACGCCGCGAAGCAGGACACCGACCTCGACGCCAACGCCCTTCAGCACGTCAGCGAGGAGTTCAGGCGGATCGTCAAGGCCGAGACCGGCCGCGAATTCCCCAGCGATCCACTCGACCAGCTCGACCTGGCGATCAAGGCCGTCTTCGCGTCCTGGTTCGGCAAGCGCGCCCACGACTATCGCGAGAACCAGAAGATCAGCCACGATCTGGGCACGGCGGTGAACATCGTGACCATGGTCTTCGGCAACATGGGCGACGACTCCGGCACCGGGGTCGCCTTCACCCGCGATCCGAACACTGGCGAGAAGGTGCTCTACGGCGAGTACCTGACCAACGCCCAGGGCGAGGATGTCGTGGCCGGCATCCGGACGCCCCAGGAGATCAGCAACCTCGCCCGCGACCTGCCCCAGGCCTACGCCGAGTTCCAGCAGATCGCCGAGCGCCTCGAGCGCCACTACCGCGACGTCCAGGACCTCGAGTTCACGATCGAGCGTGGCCGCCTGTACATGCTCCAGACCCGGAGCGCCAAGCGCACCGCGGCGGCGGCCGTGAAGATCGCGGTCGACATGGTCGGCGAGGGCGTGATCACCAGGGAAGAGGCGATCGGCCGGATCGAGCCCGCCCATGTCGACCAGCTCCTGCGCGACCAGTACGACCCGGCCGCGCGAGCCAGCGCGACCCGGATCGCCCGGGGCCTGAACGCCTCGCCCGGGGCGGCGGTCGGCCGGGCCGTCTTCTCGGCCGATGACGCGGTGGCCTGGGTCGGCCGGGGCGAGAAGGTCGTCCTGGTCCGGATCGAGACATCGCCCGACGACTTCCACGGGATGGCCGTCGCCCAGGGCATCCTCACCGCCCGGGGCGGCGCCACCTCCCATGCCGCGGTCGTCGCCCGCCAGATCGGCAAGCCGTGCGTGGCCGGCTGCGCCGAGCTCGTCGTCGACTATGCCGCCGGGACCGCCCACAGCATCGAGAGCGGGGTCACGTTCAAGGAGGGCGACTGGATCAGCGTCGACGGCTCGACCGGCGAAGTCTTCCTGGGCTCGATGCCCACCGTCTCCGCTCGCTTCGAGGACCAGCCCAACCTGCGCACGATCCTCGACTGGGCTGACGGGATCCGCCGGCTCGGGGTGTGGACCAACGCCGACAAGCCTGAGGAGGCCGCCCTGGCCCGCTCCTACGGCGCCCAGGGCATCGGCCTGTGCCGGACCGAACACATGTTCCGCGAGGGCGAGCGGCTCGAGATCGTGCGCGGCGCGATCCTGGTCGCCAATGCCGCCACCCGGGCCAAGGCGCGCCGCGACGCGGGCGAAGAGCTGAGCGCCGAGGAGCTGGCGATCGTGGCTCGCTTCGACGCCGCGATGGGCAAGCTCGAGGTCCTCCAGCAGGGCGACTTCGAGGGCATCTTCAAGGCGATGGACGGCCTGCCCGTCGTGGTCCGCCTGATCGATCCGCCGCTCCACGAGTTCCTGCCCAACCACGACGACCTGCTCGTCGAGGTGACCGAGCTGCGCGAACGGGGCACGCCCGAGAACGACCCCGAGTACACCCGCGCGCGCGAGGTCCTGGCTGTCGTCGAGTCGATGCGCGAGCAGAACCCGATGCTCGGTCTGCGCGGCTGCCGGCTGGGCCTGATGATCCCCGACTTCGTGAAGATTCAGACCCGGGCCATCCTCAATGCCCAGATCGCAGTCACCCGGGCGGGCGGCCATCCGATCGCCAAGATCATGATCCCGCTCGTCGGCCACGTGAACGAGCTGTCGGCCACGAAGCGGATCCTCGAGGCCGAGGCACAGGCCGTGGCGGGCAAGGCCGGGGTGACCCTCGATTACAAGTTCGGGACGATGATCGAGGTCCCGCGTGGAGCCCTGACCGCCGACCTGATCGCGGCCGACGCGGCGTTCTTCAGCTTCGGCACCAACGACCTCACCCAGATGACCTTCGGCTACAGCCGCGACGACGCCGAGGGCGGCTTCCTGCTCAAGTACGTCGAGGACAAGATCCTGCCGGCGAATCCGTTCCAGACCCTCGACGATGCCGTCGTCGGGTTGATGAAGATTGCCGTCGACAAGGGCCGGGCGACCCGGCCCGACCTCGAGCTGGGAATCTGCGGCGAGCACGGCGGCGACCCGGAATCGATCGCCAAGTGCGAGCGGATCGGCCTCGACTACGTCTCCTGCTCGCCGTTCCGGGTGCCCGTCGCGCGGCTGGCCGCGGCGCAGGCCGCCCTGGTCTCAGCCGCCGAACGGGATCGCTAGCGGCCCGTTCGGCCCTAGGGCCAGGCGACCGTCCCGTCCAGGACCAGGTCGTTGGTCGAGTTGCGGCTGGTCAGGGTCAGGTCGTAGGCGTTCGGCGGGAGCATGAAGTTGGCCGGCGCCGTGGCGCTGGTCGCGTTGTCGCCGGTCGCCGTGATCGGGGTTCCCGGCTGGGCGACGTTCAGGAAGCGCAGGTCCCAGGAGCTGAAGGGCGAAAGGACGACGTTCGGGTCGGGCCGGGTGACGCCCCAGCTGGCGTTCAGGCTGAGCGCGCCGGATGCCGTGGCGACCATCGTCAGGTCCAGCCCGGTCTTGGCCATCGAGCCGGCGAAGGGGATGCCGCTGATCTCGAGCGATGGTGACGCAGCCGGGTAGCGCAGCTCGAAGTCGACCGTCGAGGAGGCCCCGTCGCTTGCCCCGACCAGGCTCACCGTCCAGGTCCCGGCCGCCGTCGTGGCCTTCTTGACCTCGAGGCCCGTCGCACCCGTGCCGCAGGTCGGCGTGTGCCCCTGCTGGCCGATGCAGATCTTGAGTGGGCCGCTGGCGACGAGCGCCTTGGCGTCGATCAGGCCGCCGCCGTCGACCTTGAAGCCGAACGTCGCAGACGGGTTGCCCTGGCCGGCCGGATCGAACAGGCCCAGGCCCCGGAATGTCGCGTCGGCGACGGGGATCGCGATCGTCGGGCTTGGGGTCGGCGCGGGCGTGGCGCTGGGGGCGGGCGTCGGGCTCGGGCTGGGCGTCGGTGCCGGGGTTGCGCTGGCCAGGGCGACCGGCGACTGGCTGGCCGCGGCGTTGGACTTGGTCACGTTGTCGATGACGGTCTTGGCGATGAACGCCACCACGAGGAGGGGCACGATCGCGATCAGGACCTGGCCCATGCCCGACGGCAACAGGGCCCGCTGATTGAGCGAGCCGTCGAGGATGACCGGAGCAGCGCCGGCGGGGGCCACGACGACCTGGAACGGGATCGTCATCGCGCTGCCCTGGAGCATCCCTTTGCGGGCCTTGACCTGGACGCGCACGACCGTGCTGCCGCCCGGCGGCACGACCACCCGGGGCTGCTCGGGCTGGACGCTGAGCCGCTCGTCGGGGTCGCCGCCGGACAGGTCGACCGTGGCCGGCACGTTGCCCGCATTGTCGATCTCGACCCGGTGGCTGCCCGTCCGCGACAGGCGGCCGCCGCTCGACGTCCGGGGCGTCATCCGGGCGCTGACCTCGAGCAGGGGCTGGACCTGGACCCGCCCTTCGGCGACGTACGAGAAGGCGGCATCCTCACGCGACCGGACCCTGACCGCGAACGGGTATGAGCCGGCCCCCGGGGTGCTCGCCCGCGGCGGCTGGAAGGTGACCCGGACCTCGCCGCTGGCATCGGGGAAGAGGGGCAGGCTGGCCGGCGCAACGGTCATCCAGGCGGCGAACTCGCCGACCGGGGCGAGGGTGAACTCGTCGACGATCCGGCCGGTGTTGCGGATCCGGATCGTGGCCGTGACGGCGTTGCCGGGGGCCACGACGACCGAGGTATTGACGAGCTCGACGGTGGCTGGCATCAGGCGCTCACCACCAGGCCGCGTCGAAGCTCGGGTGGCTGGAGTCCTTGGTCAGGTCGGCCGGCGCCGCCGAGCCATCGGACGGCATCAGGTACAGGTCCGTGTCACTGCCCTTGGTGACCTGGAACACCAGCTGGCTGCCGTCCGGCGACCAGGCCGGCCAGGCGGCGGCCAGCGAGGTCGGGGTGACGGCGTGGATGTTCGAGCCGTCGGGGTTCATCAGGTAGATCCGGTCGGTCCCGTCGCGAGTGCTGTCGAACGCGATCTGGCTGCCGTCGGGCGACCAGGCCGGGGATTCGTCGTTGCCCGCGCTCGGCTTGGTGAGCTGGACCGGGGCCGTCGACTTGTTGTTCGGGTCGAGCTTCCAGATGCTCAGGTGGCCGTCGACGGCGGCCGCGTAGACAACGGACGCGCCGTCCGGCGACCAGCTCGGCTCAGTCGCGCCGGCCGACACGCTGGTGAACTTGACCGGGGTGCCTCCGGCCGACGGAATGATCCAGATCTGGGGGATCTGGGTGCCGTACTTGGCGACGAACGCGAGCCGGTCGCCGGTCGGCGACCAGCTGGCCGCCTTGTTGGTGTTCGCTCCGTGGGTCAGGGCGTGGGCCGAGGACCCGTTGGCGTTCATCACCCACAGCTCGCGAGTCCCGCTTGAGAAGAGCCGGTTGAAGGCGATCTTGGTCGCTGTCCGCGACCAGGACGGGCCCATGTTCGCCCCGGTCGTCGTCAGCTGGGTCGCCTTGCCGCCGGTCGGCTGGATCACGAAGATGTTGGTCGCGCCAGCAAAGGCGATCGGCCGGTTCGGGAAGAGCGGCGGCGCCGGACTGGCCGGAGCGGACGGGCTGGACACGGCGCCCGAGCTCGGGGTAGGACTGGGGCTGGGCGTCGGTGGTAGCACGGCGAGGCTGGGGATGGCGGTCGGAGCCGCGGACGGGGCCGGCGAGCCGCCCTTCAGGGCGAAGACGGCGACGCCGAGGACGACCAGGACGAGCGCCCCGGCCACGAGGGCCACGACCGGGATCTTCCGGCCGGCGGCGGGCGGCGGAGGCGGCGGGGGAGCGGCCGGAGCCCGGAGCTCCTCGCCGCAGTAGACGCAGTAGACCCGGCCCGGATCATTGACCGTGCCGCACTTGGCGCAGGTCAGGCCACCGGGAATCGGGGCCGCCGGCGGCGCACTGACCGTGGCCGGCGGGCGAGCCGCCGGGCGAGCTGGGCCGGGCGCTACCTCGGGCGGACTCGACCCACGGCCGGCATCACCCTTGCGCGGCGCCACTGGGGCCCGGGCGGGGGGTTCGTTGGCCACGATCGGCGCGGGCGGCGGCGGTACGACCCTGGGCAGCGGCGGAGGCGGCGTGACGCTGGGAGCCGGCGCTGCCGACGGCTTCGGCGTGGATGCCGGGCTGGGCGCCGGGCTCGGCGCCGGGCCGGGCGGCGGCGGCGGAGGAGGAGGCGGGGTCGGTGGCGTCGGCGCCGGTGGCGCCGGGGCCGGCACGGGCGGGGTTGGCTCGGAGGGCGGCTCCGGGCTTGACGCCTGGCTGGCAGCTTCCTGGCTCGCGTCTTCGGCGCCAGCCGCGGCCGCTTCGTCCGTGCCGGACGCCTTGGCCGGGTCGCTGGTCCGGGCGCCGCTCCACTCGAGGAATGCATTGCACGACTCGCAGAAGGTCGCGTCGTCGGGGTTCTCGTGGCCGCAGTTCGTACAGACGATCACGCCGATTCCTCATCCAGCCGCCGGGGCTGGGCCATTATCACCGATGAACGGGCCAGAAACGGTCCCAAGGCGCACGCGACGGGCGACCATTTTCCCGTCGGTCGACGATGTTGGTCCGGCTGGCGCGCCGGCTCCGAAAAGCCGACAATCCTCGCCTGACGATCGATGCGCGCCCGGCTAGTCGAGGAAACAGGTCGATCTAGTGGCCAGGACGACGGCTTCCCCGCGCGCCAGGACGGCTGGTCTCGGCCTGCCTTCGACGACCACGCCGGTCGCCCCGGCCAAGGTCCGCGTCCCGCTCGTCCCGGGCCTGGTCCGCCAGCGAGTCCACGACCGGCTGGCGCGAGTCTGGGATCACGGCGTGGGCCTCGTTGTCGCCCCAGCCGGCTCGGGCAAGACGACCCTCCTCGCCCGGTTCGCCGCAGCCTCGCCCGATCCCGTGGCCTGGTACCGGGCCGAGAGCAGGGACGAATCCGAGGCGGCCCTCCTGCTCCACCTCGAGGCGGCGTTTGTGGCGATCCTGCCCGGCGTGGCCCGCGGCTGGACCTCGGTCGAGGCGGCCAGCAGCGCCCTCGAGCAGGTCGCGGCGGGCCGGATCCTGCTGGTCATCGACGACGTCCACGTCCTCGAGTCGACGCCCGCCGAGCGCGCCCTCGAGCGATTCATCGACTACCGGCCGGCGACCCTGGGCGTGCTCATCGGCTCGCGCACCGAACCGGCCTTCAACCTGTCCCGGCGGCGGGTCTCGGGCGGCCTGCTGGAGGTCGGCCCCGACGACCTGCGCTTCCGATCCTGGGAGGTGGAGCGCCTCTTCCGGGATTTCTACGAAGTGGCGGTCAGCCCCGAGGAGATCGCCCGCCTCGCACGCCGCACGGAGGGCTGGGCGGCCGGCCTGCAGCTGTTCCACCTGGCCACCACCGGCAAGTCGCCCGAGGAGCGGCGGCGGGTCCTGGCCGGCCTCGGCTCGAGCTCCCGGATGGTGCGCGAGTACCTGAGCCGCAACGTCCTGGCCGAGCTGCCGCCCGAGCTGCGCTCGTTCCTGATCGACACCTGCGTCCTGGGCGTGCTCAGCGGACCGCTCTGCGACCAGCTCCTCGGGCGAACTGATGGCGCCCGGCTGCTGGCCGAGCTCGAACGGCGGCGGGTGTTCACGATCGCGATCGACGACGAGACCTACCGCTACCACGAAGTCCTGCGCGGCCATCTCGAGGGCGTCCTGCTCGAGGAGCAGGGCGAGGCTGCGGTCCGGGCCGCCAACCGGCGGGCGGGGGAGCTGCTCGAGGCGGCCGACGCCCTGCCCGAGGCCCTGGTCGCCTACTGCCGGGCGGAGGATTGGGAAGCGGCCGAGCGCCTGGTCGCCCGCGAGGGCCGCCAGCTCGCCGACGGCGCAGCCCCCTGGCTGGAGGTGCTCCCGGCGGCCACCCTCCGCCATGACCCGTGGCTCGTCCTCGCCGCCGCCCGCCGGCATCGCGCCGAAGGGCGCTGGGCGGAGGCGATCGACGCCTACCAGCGGGCCGAGATCGGCTTCGGGGCGGCCGTCCCGGCCCAGGCCTGCCGGCGCGAGCGGCTCGCCCTCGTGCCCTGGCTCGAACCATCGCCCGGTCCGGCAGCCGAGTGGTCCGGCCGGCTGCGATCGGCGCTCGGGCGCGATCCGCTGGCCGTGACCCGGGAGCCGGCCGACGGCGGCCTGCTCGGCCCGGACCACCGCCTCGATGGCCGTCCGGATGGCCGGCCGGAA
>Ga0265319_1001868_pt1 | contig 11989 bp, 11 predicted proteins | sample 4824metaG_FD_192443 | JGI IMG/M metagenome (GOLD analysis project Ga0265319, IMG submission 192443) | Rhizosphere microbial communities from Carex aquatilis grown in University of Washington, Seatle, WA, United States - 4-8-24 metaG | ecosystem: Host-associated > Plants > Roots > Rhizosphere >...
GGCCGCCCGCACGGGCAAGCGCGAGATCACGCAGGTCGAGCTGGAGGAGGGGATCATGCGCGTGATCGCCGGCCCCGAGAAGAAGACGCGCGTGATGAGCGAGAAGGAGCGGCGCATCACGGCCTATCACGAGATGGGCCACGCGATCGTCGGCCACTACCTCGAGCACTCCGACCCGGTCCACAAGATCTCCGTCATCTCGCGCGGCCAGGCGCTCGGCTACACGATCTCGCTGCCGGCCGAGGACAAGTTCCTCACGACGCGCGCGGAGCTGGCCGACACGATGGCGATGACGCTCGGCGGCCGCGCCGCGGAGGAGATCGTCTTCAGCGAGATCACGACCGGCGCCTCCAACGACCTCGAGAAGGTCACGGCGACGGCCAAGCAGATGGTGATGCGCTTCGGCATGAGCGAGAAGCTCGGGCCGCGCGTCTTCGGCCACGAGCACGCGCAGCCGTTCCTCGGCCGCGAGTTCAGCTCTGAGCCCGACTACTCCGACGAGATCGCGCGCGAGATCGACGACGAGATCCGCCGCATCGTCGAGACCGCCCACCAGAGCGCGAAGGACATCCTCGGCGAGCACCGCGCCTCGCTCGAGACGATTTCCGAGATCCTCATCAAGCGCGAGACGCTCGAGCGCGAGCAGTTCGAGGCGCTGCTGGAGGGGCAGACCGAGGAAGAGGTCTTCGGCGCGGAGGCGTCGCCGCCGCCCGAGATCCCGCTGCCGCCCGGCACGCCCGAGCGCGCCGGCCGCGACGCCCCGCGCCCGCTGCCGCGGCCCGGCCTGGCCGGCGGCACCGCCGCCGAGGCGCGCGGGCTCGAGCTGCCTGAGAAGCCGGAGCTGGCATAGCCGTGTGATGATGCGGCCGTGCAGCGGCCGTATCGGATCATGGGCGTGCTCAACGTCACGCCGGACTCGTTCTCGGACGGCGGGCGCTTCCTCGACGCGGAGGCGGCCGTCGCGCACGGGCTCGTGCTCGAGGCCGAGGGGGCGGACATCCTCGACGTCGGCGGCGAGTCGACGCGGCCCGGCGCCGAGGCCGTCGCGGCGGAGGAGCAGATCCGCCGCGTCATGCCGGCGATCGAGGGGCTGACGGCGCGCGGTGCGCGCGCGCAGATCTCGATCGACACGACGCGGCTGGTCGTTGCGGAGGCGGCGGTCGCCGCGGGCGCGACCTACGTCAACGACGTGACCGCCTTCCGCCAGGAGCCCGAGCTGGCCGGGCTCGTCGCCGAGCGCGGGCTCGACTGCTGCCTCATGCACATGCGCGGCGAGCCGCGCTCGATGCAGGCCGACCCGGTCTACGACGACGTCGTCGCCGACGTGAAGGCGTTCCTGGAGGAGCGCCTGGCGGCGGCGGTCGCCGCCGGGATCGCGGAGGAGCGGATCATGCTCGACCCCGGCATCGGCTTCGGCAAGACGGTCGAGCACAACCTCGAGCTGCTGCGGCGCCTCGACGAGCTGGTCGCGCTCGGCCGGCCGCTGGTGATCGGCACGTCGCGCAAGACGTTCCTCGGCCGCATCACCGGCCGCGCCACCGGCGACCGTCTCGCCGGCACGATCGCGACGAACGTGCTCGCGTTCGAGCGCGGGGCGTCGGTCTTCCGCGTGCACGACGTCGGGCCGGTCGCCGACGCGCTCGCGGTGACGGCTGCTACGGTGCGCGGCCGATGACCGACGAGCACGACGAGTTCGAGGACGACGACCTCGACGAGGTGGACGAGGACGACGAGCCCTCCGAGCCGCTCGTCACGATCGAGATCACGGGCCTCTCGCTCTACACGCACCACGGCGTCAGCGAGGCGGAACGCGAGATCGGCCAGCGGCTCGTGCTCGACCTGCGAATCGAGGTCGGCGCCTGCGACGCGACCGTCACCGACCGCGTCGAGGACACGGTCGACTACGCCGAGGTCTGCCAGACGGTCGCGCTCGTCGCCCAGCAGCGTTCGTACAAGACGCTCGAGCGCCTCTGCACGGCGATCGCCGACCGGCTGCTGAGCGACTACGAGGCCGAATCGGTGTGGGTCAGAGCGGCGAAGCCCGAGCCGCCGATCCCGCTGCCGGTCCAGGAAGTCTCCGTCGAGGTCGTCCGCGACGCGGATGAGTGACGGGCCTGCGCTCGCGCGCGGCGAGCGGGTCGGCTACCTCGGCCTCGGCTCGAACGTCGGCGACCGCCGCGCCCAGCTGCTCGCCGCGATCGGCGCGCTCCCGCGCCACGGCGTGCGCGTGCTCGCGTCGTCGAGCACCTACGAGACGGAGCCGGTCGGGGAGATCCTCGACCAGCCTGACTTCCTCAACGCCTGCCTGCGGATCGCCACGGCGCACGACCCGGAGGCGCTGCTGGACGCCTGCAAGGCCGTCGAGCGCGAGCTGGGCCGCGAGGCCGGCGGCGTGCGCCACGCGCCGCGGCCGATCGACGTCGACCTGCTGCTGCTCGGCGACCTGACCTGCGCCTCCGAGCGGCTGCGCCTGCCGCATGCGGAGGTCACGAGCCGCCGCTTCGTGCTCGTGCCGCTGCTCGAGCTGGACCCCGCGCTCGCGACGCCCGACGGCCGTCCGCTCGCCGACGCGCTCGCGGCGCTCGACCCGGCGGTGCGCGTCGCGCGCGCCGGCGACCCGCTCGTCTAGACGGGCAGCGCCCCGGCCGGCAGGTGGCCGCCATAGGAGGGGAACAGCCGCCGCGCGAGCGCGAGGCAGGGGCGCCCCTCCAGCAGCGGCAGCACGTCGTCCATCGTCGCCAGCAGGCGGACGCTCGGCGCGATCTGCAGGTCGGCGGCGTTCGGCTCGGCGCCGCCCATCACGCCCTCGGCGATCCACGCGTCGACCCGGTCGAGCTGCGCGGGCAGGGCGGCGAGATCCTTGCGCGCCTGCTCGGCGCCGCCTCTGTTGCGCCGGCGCGCCACGCGCGCGATCCGCGGTGCGACGAGCCGCCGCACGAAGCCCGGGAGCGGGATTCGCGACCCCTCGGAGTAGCTCTCCAGCGCGTCGGGGCGCACGCACACGCCGGTCCACACGAGCCGCCGCGGCACCGGCTGCAGCACCTCGTCGCCCCACTGCTCCGCCTCCACGACGCGGGCGCGCTCGGCCGCGTCCTCGGGCAGCAGCCGCGGCTCCGGCACGAGCTGGTCGAGCCGGTGCACGATCGCGCGCGAGCCGACGATCCGCTCGCCGCTGCCGAGCACGAGCGCCGGCACGGTCAGCCTGCGGAAGCGCAGCCACTGCTCGGGCACGTGCAGCGCCGGCGCCATCTCGTGGAGCCGGTAGGGCTGGCCCTTGAGCTGCAGCGCCCGCTCGGCGGTGACGCACGGATGCGAGTTGTGGATGACGTAGAGCGTGTGGGGCACGGGTCGCGAGCATAGGCTCCCCCGGCCCGGCGGCGCGCTGCTTCGCTCCCGCGATCCGCCGCAGATGCGATGCTTCCGCGCCGATGCTCCTCGTCGTCGACGTCGGCAACACGCAGACCCACTTCGGCACGTTCGAAGGCACCGAGCTGACCCAGCACTGGCGCTTCGCGACCGTGCGCGAGTCGACCGCCGACGAGCTGGGCGCGAAGCTCGCGAACCTGCTCGCGCTGCGCGGCCTCGGCTTCGCCGACCTGCAGGGCTCGGTCGTCTCCTCGACGGTGCCGCAGCTCGGCGCCGAGTGGCGGCAGGTGGGCGAGCGGTACCTCGGCCATCAGACGCTCGTCGTCGGGCCGGGGATCAAGAGCGGCATGCCGATCCGCTACGAGAACCCGCGCGAGATCGGCGCCGACCGGCTCGTCAACGCGGTCGCCGCCTACGACAAGATCGGCGACGCGTGCGTCGTCGTCGACTTCGGCACCGCGATCACGTTCGACCCCGTCTCGGCGGAGGGCGAGTACCTCGGCGGCGTGATCGCGCCGGGCGTCGAGATCTCGATGGAGGCGCTCACCGAACGCGCCGCCGCGCTGCCGAAGATCGACCTCGTGCCGCCGCGCTCGGTGATCGGCAAGACGACCGTCGACGCGATCCGCTCGGGCGTGATCTACGGCTTCGCCGGCCAGGTCGACGGGATCGTCAGACGCCTGCGCGCCGAGCTGGGCGCCGAGACCGCGACGATCGCCACCGGCGGTCTCGCAAGCGCGATCGTCCCCTACACGGACGAGATCGACGAGGTCGACGACCTCCTCACGCTCACCGGCCTGCGGTTGCTGCACGAGCGGAATTCTCCGTCCGCCTGAGGAACGCCTCCAGCAGCGCGTTGTATGGCTCGCCCGTCGCCGGGACGGAATGGCCGCGGCCGGGGACGCTCGCGCGCTCGGCGCCGATCCGCTGCGTGAGCGCGTCGCAGACGGCCTCGAAGACGGGCGAGTGGTCGCCGGAGATCACGAGCTTCGGGAAGGGCGCCGCCGCGAGCGCGTCGAGCGGCGGCTCGACCTCCCACGCGGGCCGCTCCGCCATCGCGTGGCGCGCGCCGCGCTCCAGCCAGTCCGGCAGCTCCTCCGGCGTCGCGCGCGCCGATCTGGCGCCGGCGCGGAACAGGGCGACGAAGTCGCGCGGCGACAGCGATCCCTGCCCGGCGGCGTAGAGCTGCTCGCCGTTCGCGATCGTCGCGTCGACCTGCGGGTCGCCGGCGGCCAGTCGCAGCGCGCCCGGCTCGGAGACGGTCAGCGACCGCACCGCCTGCGGGCGCAGTCCCGCCGCGCACAGCGCGATCACCGCGCCGTAGGAGTGCCCGACGAGGTGCGCGCCGTCGCCGAGCAGCTCGGCTACGAGCGGCGCCTCGGCCGCGAAGTCGCCGCGCTCCAGCGGCGGCGACGCGCCGAAGCCGGGGCGGTTGGGGAGGACCAGCGTCCAGCGCGCGGCGAGCGCATGCTGCTCGCTCCAGGTGCGCTCCCGCCCGACGACGCTGCCGTGCACGAACACGACGGGCGGCCCGGCGCCGATGCGCTCGACGTCGAGGTCCGCCGCGTGCAGATCGTCCACGAGGCGAACCGTACGCCTACCATTGGGCGCGATGACGCGCTCGCTCCACGACAGCTGGCAGCTCGGCGGCGTGACGATCCCCAACCGGGTCGTGCTCGCCCCGCTCGCCGGCATCGGCAACTGGTTCGTGCGCCTGCAGGCCAAGCGCCACGGCGCCGGCTACGCGATCTCGGAGATGGTCTCCAGCCACGCGATCCACCACGGCAACGAGCGCACGTGCAGCGAGCTGCTGCGGATCCACCCGGACGAGCGCGCGAGCGGGCCGACCGCGGTCCAGCTGTTCGGCGGCGATCCGGACGTGATGCGCAGCGCCGCCGAGCACGTCGCGCAGGTCGGCGGCGTGGACGTGATCGACCTCAACATGGGCTGTCCGGTGCCGAAGGTCTGCAAGACGGGCGCCGGCGCGGCGCTGCTCGACGATCCCGACCGCGCGGTCGCCGTCGCGCGCGCGGCGAGCGAGGGCAGCGGCCTGCCGGTGACGGTGAAGCTGCGGCCGGGCCTGAAGCCGGGCCAGCGCACCGGCGTCGAGCTGGCGCACCGGCTCGTCGAGGAGGCCGGGATCGCCGGTCTCTGCATGCATCCGCGCGTCGCCAAGCAGCGCCACACCGGCAGAGCCGACTACGACCTCGTGCGTCAGCTGGTGGAGGAGCTGCCGGTGCCGGTGCTGATCTCCGGCGGCCTCAGAGACGCCGCGAAGGTGCACGAGGTGTTCGAGCGCACCGGCGCCGAGGCGGTGCTGCTCGCGCGCGGCTCGCTCGGCAACCCGTGGATCTTCGAGCAGGTGCTGGGCGCGCGCGAGGACGAGCCGAGCCGCGAGGAGATCCTCGCCGAGCTGGACTGGGTGCTCGACCGCGCCGTCGAGCACATGGGCGAGCCGCGCGCGGCCCGCTACCTGCGCAAGTTCTACCCCTGGTACGTCACGCGGCTGGGGGAGGGCAAGGTGCTGCAGGACCGCCTTCAGCGCACGCAGTCGATCGCCGAGGCGCGCGAGGCGCTCGGTATCGCGCCATCACTGGCGGCCGCCGCCTAGAAGCTCGCGGCGTCGTCGCTATACTGCCCGCCGCCGCGCCCGACTCGCCGGAATCTCCCCGCCCCGAGCGGGGTTTGTGCTTTCTCCGGCCAGTCGGTCCGTCACGCCCACCCTCGCACGCTCAAGGTCACGCTCATGCCCAAGGACGTCATCCTCACGCCGGACGGTCTCGAGAAGCTCAAGAGCGAGCTCGAGCACCTCTCGACGGAGAAGCGGCGCGAGGTCGCCGCACGCATCAAGGAGGCGCGCGAGTTCGGCGACATCTCCGAGAACGCCGAGTACGACGACGCGAAGAACGAGCAGGCGATGCTCGAGTCGAAGATCGCCCAGCTCGAGGAGAAGCTGCGCGCGGCCACGGTGATCGACGCCAGAGCGGTCGGCACCGACGTCGTGAGCATCGGCACCACGGTCCACGTCAAGGACCAGGGCAGCGGCAGAAGCGAGACCTACACGATCGTCGGCTCCTCCGAGGCGAACCCGGCCGAGCGCAAGCTGTCGAACGAGTCGCCCGTCGGCAAGGCGCTGATCGGCGCCAAGCGCAACGAGGTCGTCGCCGTCACGCTGCCCAACGGCAAGCAGCGCGAGCTGAAGATCACGAAGATCGACATCGGGCTGAAGTAGCCTCCGGCACCGGATGGCTGCCACGGACGAGGAGCCGACTGCGCCGGACGAGGCCGAAGCGCTGCCGCAGGTGCTGGCGGCGCGGCGCGCCAAGATCGAGCGGCTGCGCGAGGAGGGCGTCGAGCCGTTCCCGCACGCGTTCGAGGGCGTCGTCCCGATCGCCGACGTGCGCGCCGCCCACGCGGAGCTGGAGGCCGGCGCCGAGACCGACGCGCGGTACCGCGTCGCCGGGCGCATCGCCGCGCGCCGCGGGCAGGGGAAGGCCGCATTCGTCGACCTCGTCGACCGCTCGGGTCGCATCCAGCTGCACGCGCGCGTCGACGTGCTCCCGCCTGCGTCGTTCGAGCGGCTCGTCGGGCTCGACCTCGGCGACCTGATCGGCGTCGACGGCACCGTCTTCTGCTCGCGCCGCGGCGAGCTGTCGCTGCGCGTCGACGACTGGACGCTGCTGGCGAAGTCGCTGCGCCCGCCGCCGGAGAAGCATCACGGGCTGCAGGACGTCGAGACGCGCTTCCGCCACCGCGAGCTGGACCTGATCGCCTCCGAGGAGACCCGTGCGCTGTTCCTCGCGCGCGCCTCGATCGTCGCCGGCGTGCGCCGGTACCTCGACGAGGCCGGCTTCGTCGAAGTCGAGACGCCGGTGCTGCAGCCGCTGTACGGCGGCGCCGCTGCGCGGCCCTTCACGACCCACCACAACGCGCTCGACCGCCAGCTGTTCCTGCGGATCGCGACCGAGCTGTACCTCAAGCGCTGCATCGTCGGCGGCCTCGAGCGCGTCTACGAGCTGGGCAAGGACTTCCGCAACGAGGGGATCTCGCAGAAGCACAACCCCGAGTTCACGATGGTCGAGTTCTACGAGGCGTACGCGGACTACAGAGACGTGGCCGCGCGCACGGAGCAGCTCGTCGCGGCGGCCGCCGAGCGGATGGGCTACGACGGCCCGCTGAACCTGAAGCCGCCGTGGAGACGCGAGACGCTCGCCGGCGCGATCCTCGACCGCAGCGGGATCGACATCCTGGAGGCGCGCGAGCGCGACCAGCTCGCCGCCGCGATGGAGGCGAAGGGGCTGCACGCCCCGTCGAGAGACACGTGGGCGCAGCTCGTCGACGAGCTGGTCACGAAGCATGTCGAGCCGACGCTGATCGAGCCGACGTTCCTGTTCGACTACCCCGTCGAGCTGTCGCCGTTCGCGAAGGGCCACCGCGACGACCCGCGCCTGGCCGAGCGCTGGGAGGCCTACTGCCAGGGAATGGAGATCGCGAACGCCTTCACGGAGCTGAACGACCCCGACGAGCAGCGCCGCCGCTTCGAGCAGCAGCGCGCCCATGCTGCCGCCGGCGACGAGGAGGCGCAGCCCTATGACGAGGCGTTCGTGCAGGCGCTGGAGCAGGGGATGCCGCCGACCGGCGGCGTCGGGATCGGGATCGACCGGCTCGTGATGGTCCTCACCGGGCGCAGATCGATCCGCGAGGTCGTGCTGTTCCCGGCGATGCGCGACTGACCCCGCGCACCCCCGTGGTCCGCCGCGGCTGGCACGTGGCTGCTACGTGCGCCGGTTCGGCGGAGAACCAACCGCGGTCTGCACCGAAGTGCTGTGCACCCTGTTGGTAGACTGGCGTATGCCCGGCGAACGAACCCGACCGCTCAGCCTGAGGCCCACCGTGGCCGATGACATGAGCGAGCGGAGCCGTCCGCGTCCCTCTCGACCATCCCGCTTCATCGCCCAGTAGGGAAGGAACGACGCACCCATGTTCGAGCGATTCACAGAGCGAGCCCGCCAGGTGGTCGTCCTCGCCCAAGAGGAGGCCCGGACGCTCAAGCACAACTACATCGGCACCGAGCACATCCTCCTCGGCCTCCTGCGGGAGGAGGAGGGCCTGGCAGCTCGCGTGCTGGAGAGCCTCGACATCACCGTGGAGCGCGTGCGCGCGCAGGTCGTGCGCATCGTCGGCTCCGGTGAGGAGGTGACGTCAGGTCAGATCCCCTTCACGCCGCGTGCGAAGAAGGTGCTGGAGCTGGCCCTGCGCGAGGCGCTCAGCCTCGGGCACAACTACATCGGCACCGAGCACATCCTGCTCGGCCTCGTGCGCGAGAACGAGGGCGTCGCCGCGCGCATCCTGCTCGACTTCGACGCCGACTCGGAGAAGATCCGCAACGAGGTCATCCGCATGCTGTCCGGCCCCGGCGGGCGCCGCCAGGGCAGCGGCAGCAGCGGTGCGTCCGGCGCGCAGGGCGCGCAGGGCGAGGGCAAGAAGTCCTCGAAGCTGCTCGACCAGTTCGGCCGAAACCTCACGAAGCTCGCCGCCGACGGCAAGCTCGACCCGGTCGTCGGCCGCGAGACGGAGATCGAGCGGATCATGCAGATCCTCTCGCGCCGCACGAAGAACAATCCGGTCCTGATCGGCGAGCCGGGCGTCGGCAAGACGGCCGTCGTCGAGGGCCTCGCCCAGCGCATCACGAACGCGGACGTGCCGGAGCTGCTGAAGAACAAGCAGATCTACACGCTCGACCTGGCGGCGCTCGTCGCCGGCTCGAAGTACCGCGGCGAGTTCGAGGAGCGCCTCAAGAAGGTGATGAAGGAGATCACCCAGCGCGGCGACATCATCCTGTTCATCGACGAGCTCCACAACCTCGTCGGAGCCGGCGCGGCCGAGGGCGCGATCGACGCGGCCTCGATCCTCAAGCCGGCGCTGGCGCGCGGCGAGCTGCAGACGATCGGCGCGACGACGCTCGACGAGTACCGCAAGTACCTCGAGCGCGACTCCGCGCTGGAGCGGCGCTTCCAGCAGATCCGCGTCGACCAGCCGTCGACCGACGAGACGGTGCAGATCCTCCAGGGCCTGCGCGACCGCTACGAGCAGCACCACAAGGTGAACATCACCGACGAGGCGCTGCAGGCCGCCGCCGACCTGGCCGACCGCTACATCTCCGACCGCTTCCTGCCGGACAAGGCGATCGACCTGATCGACGAGGCCGCCTCGCGCATGCGCATCAAGTCGATGACGTCCCCGCCCGTCTACAGGGAGCTGGAGGACGAGATCGAGGAGACGCGGCGCAACAAGGAGTCCGCGATCGAGGCGCAGGAGTTCGAGAAGGCCGCGAACCTGCGCGACCAGGAGCGCCAGCTGACGCAGAGAAAGCGCGAGCTGGAGGAAGCGTGGGAGTCCGGCGAGTCCGGCGACCGCCCCTCGATCGGCGAGGAGGAGATCGCGGACATCGTCTCGATGTGGACGGGGATCCCGGTCTTCAAGCTGACCGAGGCCGAGACGCAGAAGCTGATGCGCATGGAGGAGGAGCTGCACAAGCGCGTCATCGGACAGCACGCCGCGGTCGAGGTCATCTCGAAGGCGATCCGCCGCTCGCGCGCCGGCCTCAAGGACCCGAAGCGCCCCACCGGCTCGTTCATCTTCCTCGGCCCCTCGGGCGTCGGGAAGACCGAGCTGGCACGGACGCTCGCCGAGTTCCTGTTCGGCGACGAGGACGCGATGGTGCGCATCGACATGTCGGAGTACATGGAGAAGCACGCCGTCTCGCGGCTCGTCGGCTCGCCTCCGGGCTACATCGGCTACGACGAGGGCGGTCAGCTGACCGAGGCCGTGCGGCGCAAGCCGTACAGCGTGCTCCTGCTCGACGAGATCGAGAAGGCCCACCCGGACGTCTTCAACATCCTGCTCCAGATCCTCGAGGACGGGCGGCTGACCGACGCGCAAGGGCGCACGGTCGACTTCCGCCACGCGATCGTGATCATGACGTCGAACATCGGCGCGAGCGAGATCGCTCGCAACACGCCGCTGGGCTTCGCCGTCTCCGACGACGAGACCGGCATCACGTACGACGACATGAAGAACCGGATCATGGGCGAGCTGAAGAAGGTCTTCCGGCCCGAGTTCCTCAACCGCATCGACGACGTGATCGTCTTCCACAAGCTGGCGAAGGACGAGATCAAGCAGATCGTCGAGCTGCTGCTGCTGCGGATCCGCGAGTCGCTGGCGGAGCGCGAACTGCAGCTGGAGCTGACCGAGGAGGCGAAGGACCTGCTCGTCGACAAGGGCTGGGACCCGTCGATGGGCGCCCGTCCGCTGCGCCGGGCGATCCAGCGCTACATCGAGGATCCGCTCGCCGACTTCGTGCTCCGCTCCGAGTTGACGCCGGGCGGCACCGTGATGGTCGACAAGGCGCCCGAGGGCGACGACCGCGAGGTCTCGATCGAGATTCTGCAGCCGAAGACGCCGGTTGGCGTGGGGGCGGCGAAGGGCGATTCAGACGAGTCCGACGACTCGGACGACGCCCCGTCCGAAACGCCCGGCGAGTAGCGCTCGGGCCAGCCGGGCCTGGCACTCCTGAAAAAGACTCCGAGGCGGCCAAACTGGTCGCCTCGGAGCGCTTTACAGGACGTGTCAGCACCATTACCCTCTGGACGTACCGGCTGTGAATGGGGGTTCACGGCCTCAACGTCAGGGGGAACAGCATGGGGAAGCGAGGAGCGGTGCTCGCGCTCGCGGCTGTCGCGTGTCTCGCGGCGGTCCCGTCGGCGGCACTCGCGAGCAGGGCGATAGGCGTCGCACCGGCCGGTGAAGTCACAAAATTCACGCTGCCGGGTGCGCCGATGGTCATAACCGACAGCAACGGCGTCGTCATAACATGCGAAGTCGTCTACAACGAGACGTGGGCGCCGCGCATAGAAAAGGTCGTGGGAACGACAGGTGCGGTCATCAGGGAAGGCACGGCCGCAGGATGTGTCGGCGGGAACGGCCTCGTCGAAGTCGAAGCCGTGATACTCCAGCTAGGGCAGCACACGCCAAAGCTCTACCAGTCGTTCAGGGGCCTGCTACCGAACATAACGTCGATACTATTCATCGCCAATCCGCTGCGGATACTAGTCCGCTACAAGGAAGTGCTGATGCCGCTGAACACCATAGGCTGCCTATTCTCAGGCCCGGTGGGCTTCGACACCGGCGGCGGGGTGACCAGGCTGAGCAGGCTAATAATCCAGAGGAACCAGTTCGTTCCGCTGTCGCTCCAGCTATTCGGCGTCATGCCGTGCCCGCTCAACATCAGAGTGGAAGGCACGTTCCAGATCGAACCTGCACAGAACCTCGTCCTACTCAACGTCTGACCGCACGTGGGGCGGCCCTGCGCGGGCCGCCCCGCTGCGCGGGTAGATTCCCGCCCGTGGACGAGCCGGTCGAGATCAGAGTGCGGGACGACGGGCCGTACAAGGTGACGGGCCCGGTGCGGCTGGTCGATCCGGAGGGGAACGAGATCGCGTACGACGCCGAGCGACCGCTCGTGCTGTGTCGCTGCGGGCATTCGCGCACGAAGCCGTTCTGCGACAAAGCGCACCGCGAGACGAGCTTCGCGTCGTGCGTCCGGGCGGCGGCCGTCGCGCCC
>Ga0265319_1001869_pt1 | contig 11987 bp, 8 predicted proteins | sample 4824metaG_FD_192443 | JGI IMG/M metagenome (GOLD analysis project Ga0265319, IMG submission 192443) | Rhizosphere microbial communities from Carex aquatilis grown in University of Washington, Seatle, WA, United States - 4-8-24 metaG | ecosystem: Host-associated > Plants > Roots > Rhizosphere >...
CATGTCGAGCCTCCAGAGCTTGCCGTTGTCGACGAGGCTGCGGAACACGCTCGGCTGCAGGTGGACGGTCGCCGTCGGGACGCCGAGCTTCTCCTGGGCGACGCGCGCGCCGAGGCAGAGCGTCGAGGCGGCCACGACGAGCCCCGGCCCGCGTCGCGCCTCGATGATCCGGTAGAGGCGCTCGATGTTCGGGAGCATGGCCTGCTCGACGATGCTCCGGAAGCCCCGCCTCGGGTGCCAGAGCCTCGGGTCGCCCATGAGCGCCTCGGCCTCGGCCCGCGTCCCGAGCGGGACGAACCCGAGCCCGTTGCCCGCGATCTGCCCCTCGAAGATGTCGTTCGTGGCCACCGTGACGTCGTGGCCCCTTGCCTTCAGCGCTCGTCCAAGTTCTATGAACGGGTGGACGTCGCCGGAGCTGCCGATCGTGGGCAGGAGAATCCGCAAGGCCATACTTGACGGTGGGCCGACTCCTCGCAGACTCAAGGACAGACACCCTGCAGTGTTCGAGGTGCTTTCAATAACTGCTCTTTGCCTTGGAAACATTACGGGAGCCGAAACCGGCGCGGGAGCTGCTAGGCCGTAAACCGGAAAGCAAACACCGCGAAGGAGGCGCCCACCTTGACATGAAAAGGTCTTGAGCCTTTGGGCATACGGCACAGGCGGGGTGTTTATTATTTTCCTCCGGTTTCCACGATGACACTCACGACCTACCTCGTGCTGCACCTGAGCTCGATCATCGTGCTCCTGGGCTACACGTTCTACGCCTTCGCGGCCCCTGCGGAGACCCGCAAGCGGGTGCTTATGGTCACCGGGGTCGCCGCCCTCCTTGTCCTCGTCTCCGGGGTCGGCATGCTCCACAGGCTGCGCCTCGGCATGCCGGGCTGGGCCGTCGTCAAGCTCGTCTGCTGGCTCGGCCTCTCGATGATCGGCGGCATCGCCTACCGCCGCCGCGCCCAGGCCGACGCCTTCATGATGGTCGCGCTCATCCTCGCGATCACGGCGGTGGCGATGGTTTACCTCCGGCCGTTTTGAGCGGGCAGGGCGCCATGGACGGCACGCTCTGCGGCGTCTGGATCGACGGCGAGGGGCGCGCCCAGGTGAGCCTCTCCACGCCGGACGGCGGCCGGCGGGAGACGACGATGCCCTTCGAGCCCTTCGCCTGGCTCGCCTCGAACCCCTTCGACACCCCCGTCGCGGGCGTCCAGTTCGAGCGCCTCGGCGGCGACGCGGCCCTGGGGACGATGGCCCGGGCGTCGTCGCTGGAGGCCTTCGACGGCTTCATCAAGGCCGCCCGCGACTCGGTGGCCCTTGACGCCATCCGGCCGCTCGAGTCCCAGTTCCTGCTGCAGAGCCGCATGCGCCTCTACGGCGACTTGGCCTTCGCGAGGCTGAGGCGCTGCCAGGTGGACATCGAGACGGGCTCGACCGACGGGGGCTTCAGCGACGCGGGGAAGCCCGGGGACAGGGTGCTCGCGATAGGCATGCGCTCGGGCGGGTCCGACCGCCTCCTGCTGCTCGAGGCCATGACCGACGAGGCCGAGAAGAAGCTGCTCCTCGCCTTCAACCGAGAGCTGGCGGCGCTCGATCCCGACGTCATCGAGGGGCACAACATCTTCAAGTTCGACCTGGATTACCTCCGGCAGCGCTGCCGGATGCGGCGCGTCCCGTGCGCCTGGGGGCGGTTCGGCCAGAAGGCCACCTTCCGAAGCAGCCGCCTCAAGGTCGCGGAGCGCTGGGTCGACTTCCCGCGCTGCGACCTGCCCGGGCGCGCGGTCATCGACACCTACCTCCTCGCGCTCCTGAACGACATCTCGACCCGGGAGCTCAACTCCTACGGACTCAAGGAGGTCGCGGTCCACTTCGGGATCACCCCGGAGGACAGCGCCGAGCGCACCTACATCGAGGGAAGCCGGATCGCGGAGGCCTTCACGGCCGACCCGGAAAGGTTCCGCGCCTACCTCGCGGACGACCTGAGGGAGACCCAGGGCCTCGGCGACCTCCTTCTGCCGACCTACTTCGAGCAGGCGCGCACGTTCCCGATCCCGCTGCAGGAGGCGACGCTGCGCGGGACGACCGTGAAGATAGACCTGCTCTTCCTCGAGGAGTACTACCACGCGAGGCAGTCGTGCCCCCAGCCGCCGGAGATCCGCCCGTTCGACGGCGGCTACACGCGAAGCTTCAACGAGGGCGTGTTCCGCCACGTGCTGCACTTCGACGTGGCCTCGCTGTACCCGAGCCTGCTGCTGAGCATCGGCAGGAACCCCGCGAACGACTCGCTCGGGGTCTTCATCCCGCTCCTGCGCCGGCTCCTGGAGTACCGGCTGCGCTACAAGCAGCTCGCCAAGAGCGCCCCCACGCAGGACGAGAGGGCCGAGGCGCAGGCGCGCCAGGCGGCCTACAAGATCCTCATCAACTCGTTCTACGGTTACCTGGGGTTCTCCGGGGCGCGCTTCGGGGACGGAGACCTCGCCGCCGAGGTGACGCGGCGCGGACGCGAGCTCCTGCAGAGCCTGATCGCTGAGTTCGGAAGGCACGGCTGCAGCGTCCTCGAGGCGGACACGGACGGGATCTACCTGTCCTCCGGCGCGTTCTTCGACAAGCCGGAGGACCTCCTCGCGCTCGTCGTGCCGATCCTGCCCCCCGGCATAGAGCTCGAGTTCGACGGCCGCTACGAGGCCATGTTCTGCTACAAGGCCAAGAACTACGCGCTCCTGGAGGACGGGAAGGTGACGCTGCGCGGCAGCGCGCTCCGCTCCCGCGGCATCGAGCCGTACCTGAAGAAGCTCACCGACCGGCTGATCGACTTCCTCCTCGGCGTCTCGAAGGAGTCTCCCGTCGGCCTCCTGGAGACCTACCGCAGGGGCCTCGCGGAGCGCTCGCTCCCCGTGGCCGAGATCGCGAAGGGGGAGGTCCTCGGCATGAACCCCGAGGCCTACGAGCGCTTCATCGCCGGCGGAGGCAAGCCCCGTCGCGCCTCGGCGGAGGCGGCGCTCCAGATGTCGCCCCGGCCCCGGATGGGCGACCGCGTCAGCTACTACATCACGCCGAAGCAGAAGGGGAAGGCGAGCGACTGGCAGCGGGCGCGACCGCTGGCGCTGTACGACCCGGTGGCCGCGCCGTACGATCCCGACCAGTACGCCGGCAAGCTCGACGACTGGGTCGAGCGCTACGGAAGATTCCTGGGCCTGGGCGCCCCGGCAACCCCCGCCGACGACAGGCAGGGCGAGCTCCTCTGAAGGGGGGCGCTAGCCCTTGGCCCTGCTTCGGGCGGCGACCCAGTCGACGGTCGCCGTGTCATTGTCCCCATTGCGCCAGATGACGCCCAGGAACTCGGAGGGGAGGATGTCGTTCGCCTTGAAGAAGCGCCGGTCGCCGCCGCAGCAGTACATGAGGCTGGCCGGCAGCTCGCCCTTGAGCTTCGCCTTTGCCTTCGGGATGATCCGCGGCAGCCACTCAATGCCCTTGGCCGTCTCGGTCTTGGCCGGCAGCTTCGCCGCGTCGAGGACGATCCCGGAGGGTGTCCCGTGCTGCACGTTCAGAAAGTAGTTGTGCCGCGCCGACTCGATGAGCACCGCATGGGCGAAGCCGGGCTCGCCGCCCTCGTTCTCGTCCTCGGCATAGTCGTAGAGGTGCTGGGGAGTGATGCCGTTTGACGCGAGCCAGGCGACCTGGGCCTTGTCGAAATAGGCCTTCGGGTCGCGCTGGCCCTGGCCGTAGAGCGCCACCGCGCGGTCGTAGAGGACCTTGAACTGGGTGGGGAAGTCGTAGTTTTTCATGATGGTGTCAGGATCAGGAAGGACGGAAATCGATGATGCGCTTAAACCGATCCACCTTGTCGACGACGACGTCAAGCCGGCCGTTCAATTCGTAGGCGCGGTGCTTCCTGCGGCCCACGAGGGCGTTGCCCTCGGGGTTGAGCTGGTAGTTGTCGTCGCCCAGCGTGTCGGACGAGACGAACCCGAACGTCATCGACTCGACGAGCTCGATGAAGAACCCGTGCCGGCGCACGTCGGTGATGATCGCGGCGAAAGGCGTGCGGTTCTTCTTCGCGAGCTCCCGCTCGAAGAACTCGAGCAGCTTGATCTTCACGCTCTCGCGCTCGGCCTCGGTCGAGTTGATCTCGGTAAGGCTCAGGTGCTCGGCAAGCTGCTGGACGCCCCGGATGTCGTGGCGGACCGCGCCCTTCGCGAGGTAGGACTGAACCACCTGGTGCACGACCAGGTCCGCATAGCGCCGGATCGGGGAGGTGAAGTGGGTGTAGTCCTTCTTGTGGAGGCCGTAGTGACCGTCGGGCGTCGGCCGGTAGCAGGCCTTCTTCAGGCTGCGCAGGAACTGGGTGCGCAGCGTGTAGCCCTGGGGGTGGGTCTTCAGGATCCCGAGCAGCTTCACGACCTCCTCGCGGCGCGTGAGGTCGCCGACCTTGATCCCGAACGTGGAGACGAACTGGCGGTAGTCGCTCAGCTTCTCGGCGTCGGGCTGGTCGTGGACGCGGTAGAGGGACGGGAGCTTCTGCGTGCGGGTGAGCCGCGCCACGGCCTCGTTCGCGGCCAGCATGAACTCCTCGATCAGCTGGTGGCTCTCGTCCTGCTCGATGCGCTCGAGCCGGTCCGCGTAGCCCTGCGGGTCCACGAAGATCTTGGTCTCGGGCATGTCGAGGTCGAGGCTGCCGTGCGCCATCCGGTCGCGTCGCAGGACGCTCGCGATGCGCCAGAGCGAGCGGATCCACGTCTGGAGGTCGGTGAGCTCCCAGTCGCTCAGCTCGCGCAGCGCCCGTCCCGTGGAGCCGGTCTGGTGCTTCGGAGGGACCGGCATCGAGCGGATCTTCTCCAGGTCGTTCTCGAAGAGGAGGGCGTAGGCCTGCTTGTACGTGAGGCGCTTGCGGCTTCGGATGACCGTGTTCGCGTAGCCGGTGTTCTTGATCTTGTAGTCCGGCCCGAAGACGAGGAAGACCGCCTTGCAGAGGCGGTCCTGCGCCTCGACGAGCGAGCAGAGGCCGTTCGAGAGCTTCTCCGGGAGCATCGGGATCACCGTGCCCACGAGGTAGGTCGAGTTGCCGCGTGTGCGGGCCTCCCTGTCTATCGCCGTGCCGTGCTTCACGTAGTGGGAGACGTCGGCGATGTGGATCCCGACGCGCACGTCGCCGCCGCCCAGGTCCTCGATCGACAGGGCGTCGTCGAAGTCCTTGGCGTCGTCGGGGTCGATCGTGAAGACGGGGATCTGGCGGTAGTCGACCCGGCTCTCGGCGTCCTTCGCGCTGACGCGGTCGGGGATCGCCAGGGCCTCGCGCTCGACGTCGGGGGGGAAGTTGGGCTCGAGGCCGTGCTTGATGAAGATGCCGAGGAGCTCCGCCCGGGGCTCGTGCGTGCGCCCGAGGCGGTCGGTGATCTCGCCGACAAGGGGCTGCTCGCGCCGGCGCCACTCGCCGAGCTTCACGACGACCTTGTCGCCGGGGTGCGGCGCCGGCTTCACCGCGGAGCGGGCCGGGTCGGGGACCGCGACCTCGAAGACGAACCGCGGGTCGTCGGGGGCGACGAAGAAGTTGCGGCCCTCGCGCCTGAGGTCGCCCACGATGGTGGAGCGGCCGCGCTTGAGGATCTCGACCACGCGGCCGACCCGTTCCCCGGGCCTCTTGCCGGCGACGCCGCGGTAGATTCGCGTGACGACGGTGTCGCCCGGAAGGGCGACTCCCGTGTCATCGGGCGATATTTGGATCGAGGGTTCGTCGCGCTTTCCGTCAACGATGACGAACGCGGAACCTCCTGCCCTGAATTGGATTACGCCTTTGACTGTGTCATCGGCCTGGGGGCCCTTGCGGCCCGACTTTGTATTTAACATTTCTTTGCGGGACCCGCATTCGGCGAGTCAACCGCTCCCAACATCCCTTATCAGGCCCCCTTTGGCGAGCGCATTAAGCAGATTGGCAAAAGGGAGGTGCCCCCGCGCTCAGCGCCTGCCGAGCGACGCGACCCAGCGGTCCATCTCGGGCAGCCGCTCGGTGCGCACGCGCGCGTTGTCCCTCACCTGCGAGGCGATCTTGCGGATGTCCTTGTCCAGGCTGGGGGACACGTGCGCAGCCGCGAAGGCCTTGAGCCCGTCCAGCACGGGGAGTGTGTTGGCTGTTGTGAGCAGCACCGTGATGAACGAGGCCCGCCTGTCTGGATCCTCGAGCATGGGGGCGAGCGCCTCCCAGTGCTCGACCCCGAAGTCGAACGCCATCGCGGGATGTCGCTGCGAGACGGCCCTTATGATCCCCGGCCTGAAGGTGAGGGCGGCCTCGTCGGTGAGGGCCAGGTCGAGGGCACGGCTCGCCAGGGCCGGGTCCCGGGCCAAACCAAGGTAAATGGGAAACTGCTGCTTATCGAGCGTCGAGGTCGCCGTGCGAAGCAGCCCGCGCAGCTGCTCCCAGGTGGCGGCGTCCGCATTGACGGCGACGATGTTCAGGACCGAGTCCCGCGCCGCGCCCGAGAGGCTGGAGGGGTCCTGGAGGTAGGCGGCGAAACGCCGCCGGGCCTCCGCCACCGCCGCTTGGTCCGCGAGCCTGCCGAGGCTGGACAGCAGGCTCGAGCGCAGGATCGCGACGTTCTCGGGCTCGCCCGGCCTCGCGTCGAACCCGATCCACTTGAGCTGGGGGGCGATCACGCTGCGCGCGAAGGCGCGGAATGCGTCCTGAGTCGGCAGGCCCTCGTGCAGCAGGTCGATCCAGGCGAGCTTGCCCGACACCACCGACCAGATGAGGGGATCCGTGTCGGGCGCAAGGTGCTGCGCGAGCGACAGGAAGTTGGCCATCGGCGTCTCGCCGGCCTCGCCGAGCGTCTCCTCGTCCTCGATGATGCCAAGCTGGTCGTCCGGGGAGAGGCGGCCGAACCGCTCCCGGAGCGCCGCGAACGCCCTCTCCCGGTACAGGACCCGGAAGTACCCGGTCTGGCCCGCGTTGACCACCGAGCCCTGGGGCATGTTCGGGAGCGTGAGGCGCCCGGCGTCGGTGACCAGGATGCGCTTGGCCGACGAGGGCCGGCTGTCCGTGCCCGGCCGGACGATCACCGGCACGAGCCACGAGCCCCCGGACTCGCCCGAGGCGTCGAGCGCGAACCTGTCCTCGGAGAGGACAAAGCCCTCCTTGGAGCGGGCGACCGTGATCAGGGGCACGCCCGCCTGCAGCGTGAAGTCATGCGCGATCTGGGTGAGCTTGCGGTCGCTCACGGCGTCGATCTCCCGCCAGAGGTCGTCGGTCACGGTGTTGCGGTAGGCGAAGTCCTTCATGTAGCGGCGCACGCCGCTGCGGAAGTTCTCCTCCCCGACGTAGGCCTCGAGCATCCGTATCACCGCCTCCCCCTTCGTGTAGGTGATGTTGTCAAAGGCGCTGTTGGCCTGGAGCACGTCGTAGATCGGGGTGATGACGGGGTGGGTGCCCTCGCACTCGTCCGTCTGCATCACGTCGTCCTTTCCGCCGAGCGAGCGCAGCCACACGTTCCACTCGGGGTGGAAGTGGTCGGTCGCCTTCTCCTGCATCCACGACGCGAAGCCCTCGTTCAGCCAGATGTCGTCCCACCACTGCATGGTTACCAGGTCGCCGAACCACTGGTGGGACATTTCGTGGGCGATGATGCTGTGGATGCGGTGCTTGTCGTTCTCCGTCGATATCTTCGGGTCGAAGAGGAGCGCCCTCTCAAAGTACATGATGGCCCCCCAGTTCTCCATGGCGCTGAAGAACGTGCTCGCTCCCGGCGCGGCGATCAGGTCCAGCTTTGGCAGGGGGTAGCGCGTCCCGAAGTAGTCGTTGTAGTAGGGCAGGATGTTCGACGCGGTATCGAGCGCGTACTGCGCGGAGGCCGTGTCGCCGCGCTTGACGACCACCCCGACGTCGGTCCCGCCGACGTCCCGGTGGATGCGCTCCAGGTCGCCGAACCCGAAGAAGAGCAGGTAGCAGGACATCCTCGGCGACGGGGCGAAGTGGACCCGCGACAGCCCGCCCGGCAGGTCGTCGGTGGCGGCGATCGGCATGTTGGAGACGGCGAACCCCCCGGCCGGTACGGTCGCCGCCAGGCTGAAGGTGGCCTTGAGGGCGGGCTCGTCCCAGCAGGGGACGAACCTGCGGGCGTCCGAGTTCTCAAACTGGGTGAAGAGCGCGCGCTTGGGCCCCGCCGCCGACGGGTAGTCGAGCGCAAAGAGGCCGTAGGCCTGCCGGAATATCCTGCCGTGGTAGTCGAGCGTCAGGACGTAGTCGCCCGGGGCAATCTTCCCCGGGAAGGTGAAGGTGGCGGTCTCAAGCTTTTCGTCGTAGGAGACCACCGGCACGGCGTTGCCCGAGAGCTCGGCGCGGTCGACCACGATTTCCTTGGCGTTGAGGACGATGCTGTCGGTCTGGGCCTTGACGGTGAGGCCGATCGCGACGGTTCCGGTGAAGGTCAGGTTCTTCACGTCCGGCTGGAACGCGATGTCGTAGTGCACCGGGACCACGTTGTCCGGAAGGACGATCCTGTGGGCGGGGGGCGCGTCCGCAAGCGATGTCGCCGCGATGAGGGAGGCTGCCGCCGTCGTCGCGGCGAGCAGGCGAATGCCGGAGGGGATGAGCATCGGAGGGGAAGACGTTGGGCCGCTGGCGGCCGATTGCGAACAAATCCCCGGGCGTCCCGCCAAAAATCCGTCAACCCCGGGGGCGTCCCGCCTCCCTTCGCGAGTCTCGACAATTTGCCCGGGGCGGGGGTAGTTTTTACGTCCCTTGTCGTCCCCACGCCACAAACCGCGATGAAGATCGTCCACGCCGCGAGCGAACTGTATCCGTACATGAAAACGGGCGGCCTCGCGGACGCCGTGGGCGCGCTGACGGGCACCTTCGCCGACAAGGGCCACGAGGTCTCCGCCTTCCTGCCGGGCTACAGGGACGCCCTGGCGCACCCGGCCGCGGCCGGGGCCGAGCGGAAGTTCAGGCTGAAGGTCGAGATGGGCGACCAGTTCCTCCTGGGCGACGTCCTTGCGTTCTCGCCGAGGCCGAACCTGACCGTCTACCTCATCTGCCGCGACGAGTACTTCGACCGCCGCGGCCCCTACGGCAACGGGGACCGCGACTACGACGACAACGCGGACCGGTTCACGTTCTTCTGCAAGGCGGTCGTCGAGACGATGCGGCTCGCCGACCTGGGCGCGGACATCGTCCACGCGCACGACTGGCAGGCGGCGCTCCTGCCGCTCCTGCTGCGCGAGGCGGAGCGCCGCTTCGGCGTGACCCTCGCCATGAAGACCGTCTTCACGATCCACAACATCGCCTACCAGGGGCTGTTCTCCGCCGGCTGCTTCGCGAGGACGAACCTGCCCGACGAGCTCTTCACCATGGACGGCCTGGAATACTACGGGCAGATGAACCTGCTGAAGGGCGGCATCCTGTTCTCGGACCGGGTGACGACGGTGAGCCCGCGCTACGCGCTGGAGATCCAGACCCCCGAGTTCGGCTGCGGGCTCGAGGGCGTGGTCCAGGCGCGCGCCGACGACCTGTCGGGGCTCATCAACGGCGTGGACACGGCGGTGTGGAACCCCGCGACGGACCCGCTCATCCCGGCCCGCTACACGGCCGCGAACCTCGGCGGCAAGCGCGACTGCCGCGCCGAGCTCCTCAGGCACTGCGGGTTCGACGCGTCGTTCCGGGGCCCGATCTTCGGCATGGTCTGCCGCCTTGCCGAGCAGAAGGGGATCGACCTCGTGCTCGCGAACGCGGACTTCTTCACGGGGCGCGACTGCCGGCTGGTCGTCCTCGGGACCGGGGACAGGCGGATGGAGGCCGACCTGCGCCGGCTCGCCGCGGATTGGCCGCAGCGGGTCTTCATCTGCGCGCGCCTGGACGAGGGGATGAGCCACCTGATCGAGGCCGGGAGCGACTTCTTCCTGATGCCGTCGCTCTTCGAGCCGTGCGGCCTCAACCAGATGTACTCCCAGGTTTACGGCACCGTGCCCGTCGTGAGCCGCGTCGGCGGGCTCGTCGACACGGTGCGCGACGCCGACAGCGACCCGTCCGGGGGGACGGGGGTCATGTGCGACCCGGACGCCGTGTCGCTGCGGGACGCGCTCGACCGCTCCCTCAAGCTCTTTGCGAACAAGCCGCGGTACGCCGCCGCCCAGCAGCGCGGCATGGCGCGCGACTTCAGCTGGACAACGGCGGCCGCCGGGTATGAGGCCCTTTACCGGGAAGCGCTCTGAGCGGCGCGCCGGCCCCCGGGGGGAGGGCGCCCGGCCGCATGGCGCTTGCGCTTTTTCACGGCCCGACTGGAATTTCTCGATGCCCTTCAGGCGCACACGCCCGTGAAGATCGTCATCGCCGGATCCTCTGGACTCATCGGGCGCGCCGCCACGGCGGCGCTGCGCGGCGACGGCCATGAGGTGGTCCGCCTGGTGAGGCGGCCCGCGGCCTCCGCCGACGAGGTCGCGTGGTACCCGGCGGCGGGCGAGGTGCCGCTCGACGCCTGCCGGTCCGCCGACGCGGTCATCAACCTCTGCGGGGCCGACATCGCGGCGAAGCGCTGGACGACGAAGCGCCGCAACGAGATCCGCACGAGCCGGATCGACGCGACACAGACGCTGGCGAGGATCTTCGGCACCCCGGGGGAGCCGGCGCCACGAAGGCCCAGCATCTTCCTGAGTGCCTCGGCGACGGGGATCTACGGCGACCGCGGGAATCTCGAGCTGAACGAGTCGAGCGGGCCCGGCAACGGGTTTCTCGCCGACCTGTGCCGCGACTGGGAGGGCGCGGCCATGTCCGCGTCCGAGTCGGGGGCGCGGGTCGTGTGCCTGCGCTTCGGGATCGTCCTGTCGCGGGAGGGGGGACTCCTGAATAAGATCGTCCCCTACTACAGGGCGGCGCTCGGCTGCCCGCTCGGCTCGGGCCGCCAGTGGATGAGCTGGATCGAGGTCGAGGACGCCGTCGGGGCTATCCGCCACGCGCTGGCCCAGGCCGCGCTGTCCGGCCCCGTGAACGTGGTCTCGCCGACCGCCGTCATGAACGCCGTCTTCACCCGCGCCCTTGGCCGGATCTTCGGAAACCAGCTGCCGATGGCGGTGCCCGCCCCCGTCCTGCGGCTCCTTTTTGGAAAGATGGCGGACGAGGCCTTCCTTGCGAGCGCCCACGTCGTCCCCGCCAAGCTCGCGCGGTCGGGCTATCCCTTCCGTTATCCGAATCTGGAGGATGCTCTTTATCAGGCGCTTGCTATGGAGAAGACGGAGGCCTGAGCGCCAAAAACATGCTTTCCATCGGGGGGACGATCCCTATGTTCGTCCCTTCCTATGGAGAAAACCCTCATCATCTTTAAGCCGGACTGCATGGAGCAGCGGCACGTGGGAAATGTGCTCGACCGCTTCGAGAAGGCGGGGTTCTCCATCATAGCGTGCAAGATGCTGCTCCTTTCGGCGAAGCTACTGCGCGAGCACTACGCCCACGTGGCCAAGCTGCCCTTCTACCCGGAGATCGAGAAGTTCATGAGCTCGCGCCCGGTGATCGTCATGGCGCTCGAGGGCCCCTCCGCGGTCGCCAAGGTGCGCGACCTCCTCGGGCCCACCGACTCGCGCAAGGCGCCCAAGGGCACCATCCGGGGCGACTTTGGCACGGAGATGATGAAGAACGTCTGCCACGCGTCGGACAGCGTGGAGAACGCCAAGGCCGAGATCGCCCGGTTCTTCACGCCGGGCGAGGTCTTCAGCGCCTGAGGTCGATGTGGTTGGGGCCCGGGGCCAGGGGAGCGCTCCTGCCCTCGAACTGGAACGTCCCCTTCAGCCCCCCGGGCAGCGCGATGTCGAAGACCCAGCCTCCCGCGGACTTCTCATAGCGGGCGACGATGTCGCCCAGCGGGTGGGGCATCCGGGCGCTTAGCGAGGTCAGTTCCCCCGGGTGCGGGGAGACAAGCACCGTGGCGAACGCCGGTGAGCCGGGGCGGATGCCGGCGACAAGCGTCAGCAGGTCGTAGTCCGGGTGCGCGCTCCAGGCGTGGTCGTCGGAGCGGGTCGGC
>Ga0265319_1001870_pt1 | contig 11976 bp, 9 predicted proteins | sample 4824metaG_FD_192443 | JGI IMG/M metagenome (GOLD analysis project Ga0265319, IMG submission 192443) | Rhizosphere microbial communities from Carex aquatilis grown in University of Washington, Seatle, WA, United States - 4-8-24 metaG | ecosystem: Host-associated > Plants > Roots > Rhizosphere >...
ATAGGAAATGACGACCGAGAGAAAATGATTGGGCGGCAGCAGACCCGCGCTCCGGGTGACAATCCCGTGCCGGTCGTGGTCGGTGTCGCAGGCGAAGGAGAGGTCAAACCGGTCCTTCATCCCGACCAGGCGTTCCATGGCATAGGGCGAGGAGGGGTCCATGCGGATTTGGCCGTCCCAGTCGACCGTCATGAAACGGAAGGTGGGGTCGACCACATCGTTGACGACGGTTAGGTTTAGGCCATGGCGCTCGGCAATGCGTGCCCAATAGTGGACGCCGGCGCCGCCGAGCGGATCGACGCCGAGGTTGAGCTTCGCGCCGCGAACGACCTCCAGGTCGACGACGTTGGCGAGGTCGTCGACATAGGCATTGAGAAAATCGTGCCGATGCGTCGTCGGGGCGCGCAACGCCCGCGCGCAGGGGATGCGTTTCACGTCCTTCAGCCGGGCCTCCAGCAGCGCGTTCGCCTTCGCCTGGATCCAGTCGGTGACGGTGGTGTCCGCCGGGCCGCCGTTCGGCGGGTTGTACTTGAAGCCGCCATCGTGCGGGGGATTGTGCGAAGGGGTGATGACGATGCCGTCGGCCAGGCCGGATTGGCGCCCGCGATTGTAAGTCAGGATCGCATGGGAGATCACCGGGGTCGGCGTGTACTCGTCTCCCTGGGCGAGCATGACCTCGACACCGTTGGCCGCGAGCACCTCGATCGCGCTGGCCTGCGCGGGGACGGACAGCGCGTGGGTGTCGAGGCCGAGAAAAAGCGGTCCGTCGATCTTCCGCCGGGCGCGGTGGAGGCAAATCGCCTGGGTAATCGCAAGGATGTGTCCTTCGTTGAAGGAAAGGGTGAGCGACGAGCCGCGGTGCCCCGAGGTGCCGAATGCGACGCGTTGCGCCGGCACCGCGGGATCGGGCACACCGGTATAATACGCGGTGACCAGCCGCGGGACATCGACGAGGATTCCAGGTGGTGCCGGTTTGCCGGCGAGGGGACTGGTTTTCATTCGCAGTGATTGGTTGTGGGTAGGGCGCGTTATCCTTAACGCGCCGGTTCGACTCGAATGGACTCAAAAGAGGCGGATTAGGGATAACCCGCCCTACCATTGGCCGGCGCGGCATACGGCTGGCCTTCGAGCGCAGCGATTTTCGCGAGGCGGCGGCGATGGCGCTCCGCACCGCTGAAACGCGCCGCGAGAAAAGTCCGGACCAGCTCCCACGCGGCGGCATGGCCGACGACGAGGCCGCCGAGACAAATGAGGTTCAGATCGTCGTCCTCCACGCCCTGATGTGCCGAGAATGTCTCATGGATGAGGCAGGCGCGGACGCCCGGCACCTTGTTCGCGGCCACGCACGCGCCGACGCCGCTGCCGCAGATGGCGATGCCGCGATGCACCTCACCGCGGGCGACAGCGCGCGCCAGCGGAACGACATAGTCGGGATAGTCGTCCTCCGGCTGCGGCTCGCGGTCCCCGAAATCGGTCACGTGATGACCATCCTCGCGCAGCATCCGCACCAGGTGCTGTTTGAGCTCGAAACCGCCGTGGTCCGCGGCGATGCCCACCCGCGTCGTTCTGGTCTTCGCCGTCAGGCTTGAGTCAGGCATCGGTTCCGTTCACCGGGAGGCCGGGCCATCGTGCTCCGCCTGCTCCGTATATCCGCCCTGAACCGCGAGACTGTTGCACCGGGCGCGATGACGGAATGCGGCCTGGGCCGCCGGTACGTTGACCGGGACACCCCGCCAGGTTTTCAGTGCGGCATCCTGCAGGGCGCGGCCGTACGAAAAGGTCAACTTCCACGGGGCGCCTCCCGGCCGGCAGATGGCGTTGAGCCGCTCTGTCGCCGCCACGTCGCTTTGTCCGCCCGAAAGAAAAACGATGCCCGGAACCGCGGTGGGCACGGCGGCGTGCAGGCAACGGAGGGTGGCCGCGGCCACCTGACCCGCATCCGCCGGCTGCGGGCAGTCCTTGCCCGGGAGTACCATGCCGGTCTTGAGCAGCATGCCATCGAGCGCCACACGATGCTCGGACAGCAAGGAGAACACGCTTTGCAGCACGGTCCGCGTGACTTCCTCGCACCGGTCGATCGAGTGGCTGCCGTCCATCAGAACCTCCGGCTCGACGATCGGCACCAGGCCGGCTTCCTGGGCGAGGGCAGTATAGAGCGCGAGTGCCCGGGCATTGGCCTGGATGCAGGTCGGTGTCGGCCGGCCGTCGCCGACCGCCAGCACGGCGCGCCACTTGGTGAACTTCGCGCCGAGTTCGCGGTATTGGGCGAGGCGTTCGCGCAGGCCGTCGAGTCCCTGGGTGATCTTTTCGCCGGGGAAACCGGCCAGGGCCACCGCGCCGAGGTCCACCTTGATGCCCGGAATGATCCCCCGCCCGGCGAGAACCTCCGGCATCGGGTGGCCGGCGATCTGCTGGCGGATCGTCTCGTCGAACAGGATCACCCCGCTGATGGCATCGCCGACGCCGGGGGTCGTGAACAGCAGTTCCCGATAGGCCCGGCGGTTCTCCTCGGTGGAGGCAATGGCGAGCGCCGCGAATCGTTTTCCGATGGTCGGCAGGCTTTCATCCGCGGCCAGGATGCCTTTTCCCGGCGCCAGCAGCGCAGCGATGGTCGCGGCCAGATGTGGTTTAATCGTGTCTTCCATAAAAGCTCCCTGGTGAATCGTCCCGCACTGGCTCGATGCTGACTGATGCTGCGGCAGGTTGTTCCGGATTTGTGCGGGCAGAGACCTCCACCAGGAAATATGGGCCGGAAACCCGGCGCCGTCCATGGGGTGTAATGCTAGGGCGTGTTTTCAAACCCGTGATTTGGCCCATTTCATTTCCCATGCAGCAGAATTGCATTGCTGGAGACGCGACCTGCCGGTCGCGTCCGGACAGCGACCGGGAGGTCGCTGCTCCAATTTCAGAACGACAAGTGGGGGTTGAAGGCACTCCCTATGCAGCGATGATGGCCGGGTGGTACGGGCTACACCCCATGTTCCGGACTGCGGTTGCGGCGTAGGATTACACCGGAATTCCACGGCTGAGTGTCGCTGCGGCAAGCGCACGCGACGCAGATGGCGGCCACCCGCTGAATATGAGCCTTTCCCCGCTTTCTGACTTCAATGCCCCCGGAACCGCGATGCACGCGATGGTGCTCACCAAGATTGGAGCCGGTCTTGAATGGCCCGAACTGCCTGAACGGCAATCCGGGCCGGGCGAGATCCGGTGAAGATGGCCGCACCGATCCCGCGCAAGTTTTCGGTTAAGACCCCTTTGGTAAGCGGATTTTTTCATGGCCTCGTGGCTTCGTTTTTTCCGGCTCTTTAAGCGCTTTTCCCGCGCACGAATTGCCGGGTAAGTTCTGCAATGCGGCGGCCGTAAAGCACCGCCGTCTCAAGGTCGCCTTTGCCGGAAGCGCCGGGCGGATTGATCTGAAAGCTCGCGGACATCGGACCGATGAACGAACCTACTAAATAGGGCTTCGCGCAGGTTGCTTTGCAAAATGGCAAAGCCTGTAGCCTCCGACGGCGGCTTTCTGCAGCGAACCCGCATAATGCCTGAAATTTTTTTTGCCCGCGCTATGGGGTGTAAGCCCAACGAGACGTGGATTGACATCAGGTTCAGTTGTTACGCCTACATCGTGGCAGCCGGACATATGCGCTCCGGATCACCGAAGACTAACCACCACCCGACCGTCCCGTAGCAATGTTGCCGCTGCTTTTTCAACCTCTCAGGGACCGGCTTTATTCGGTGCAGGAACTCTTTGCCGGATTTGTGGATTCTCGCCCTGACAGTTACGCCGAAACCGTCGATTTCCGGATCTATCTCCAATATGTCGCCGCCGGCCGCTATGAGCCGACCGATTATTTCACGGCGATGATGGAAGCCGTACACGACAACGCCATCAGGGAAGCAACTCAGGACTACCTGAAGTCCGCATCGACCAAGGCTGCGGTCGCATTCATGGGAGGCCATGATTTGCCGCGCAACCATCCGGTCTTCGTCAAGGTGGCCTTCCTGGCCCGGGAATTGGCGCGCCGGGGATTTCTCCCTATCAGCGGTGGAGGGCCGGGGGCCATGGAGGCAACCCACCTCGGAGCCCTGCATCAACACGCCGCCCCGGCGGAACTGACCCGCGCCCTGAAGGAGCTTGGCCGCGTTCCGGAAATACCGCCCGGCCTGCAGAACATCGTGGCCCGGGACGGCACCATTGATCGGAGCCTGGTCAAGGAAGCCCATGCATGGCTTAGTCCGGCCTACCGCATCCGCCGTCGGATCAAAAACCCGGGCGAGAGTCTCGCCATTCCGACGTGGCTCTATGGGCACGAGCCCACGTCGGTCCTGGCAACTCAGATCGCAAAATATTTTCAGAACAGCGTGAGGGAGGACCGCCTCCTGGCGATCGCGACCCATGGCGTGATTTACGTCGAAGGACGGGCCGGCACCCTCCAGGAAATCTTTCAGGATGCGGCCCAAAACTATTACCGGGTCCTGGGCGACTTTAGTCCGATGATCTTCTTTGGCACCGGTCAGTGGACGGAAACGCTGCCCATCGTTCCGGTTCTAAAAAAACTTTTCAAATCCAAGGACTTTGAGCGATACGTATGTGTGACCGACGAACCGGCGACGATCCTGGGATTTCTCGCCGAACAGCATCGGGACGAGACACCCGCGCAGCGGATGGTCCGCCGTCGGCGCGATTGATCGCCGTCATCAATTGCGGTTACCATTTGCCCTCGCGTCTTCCTGTGGCAAAACAAGCTGGTCGGCAGATGCGGTGGTGGAACACCCCATTGTGAGGATGCCGATGGCCCGCCATGATAGGGTGTGACGCTCATCGCCATTAGCGAACCGCCGCAGGGTTATCTTTTGGCGGGACCGATTCTGTGAACGTCACATCACAGCGCCCATCCCCGCCCCAGCAATCGGTGGCACTGGCCACCCATGCGTGGTATTCGCTGGCGGGCCTTTGGCAACGCAAGCCGACGGTGATCGCGTTCCTTTCACTCGCGGGTATTTTTTCGTATTTGGTGCTGCGCTTTGGTCTTCACGCTCCGGAGAGCGTTTTTCGGCGACCCTTGCTTGCCGTTCTCGTGATCGGCGGCTTACCGATGCTCTATGAGCTGCTGCGAAAGCTGCTGAAGCGTGAATTTGGCTCCGATCTGCTGGGCGGAATTTCCGTTATTACTTCGGTCCTGCTGGGCGAATATCTGGCCGGCTCCATCATCGTGCTGATGCTCGCCGGAGGTGAGGCCTTGGAAAGTTATGCGTTGCGCAGCGCCTCGTCGGTGCTGGCCGCACTGGCGAAACGCGTGCCTTCCATTGCCCATCGCAAACGCGAATCCGGGATCATGGATGTCGCACTGCTGGATGTGGCCGTGGGTGACATTCTCTCAGTTTACCCGCACGACATCTGCCCGGTGGACGGCGTGGTGATCGAGGGTCACGGCGTGATGGATGAATCCTATCTGACCGGCGAGCCGTTCCAAATCACGAAGACCTCGGGTTCCGCCGTCATCTCTGGCGCAATCAACGGGGAATCGGCGCTCACCATCCGCACCACCAAGCTCGCCGCGGATTCCCGCTACGCGAAAATCATGGAGGTCATGCGCGAATCCGAGGCGAAGCGCCCGACCTTGCGCAGGCTGGGCGACAAGCTCGGCGCTTTATACACGCCGGTTGCCCTGGCGGTCGCGGCGGTCGCATGGATCATCAGCGGCGAGTCGGTACGATTCCTCGCGGTTTTGGTCATTGCCACGCCGTGCCCCCTGCTCATCGCCATCCCGGTCGCCATCATCGGCTCGATTTCCCTCTGCGCCCGCCGTGCGATCATCGTCAAAAGCCCGGTCGCCCTCGAGCAGATCGCCGAGTGTCGCACGGCGATTTTCGACAAGACCGGCACGCTCACCTATGGCGAACCAACGCTGACCGAACAACTGATCGCCTCCGGCTTCCAGCCGAAGGCGGTACTGACACTCGCAGCGAGTCTGGAGCGTTACTCGAAACACCCTCTTGCGCGGGCCATCCTAGCGGCCGCGAAAGCGGACGGGATTACGCTCTTGCCCGCCACCAACGTTGACGAACCTCCCGGGCAGGGACTGCGCGGCACCGTTTCAGGTCGCACGGTTCAGATTACGAGCCGGAACAAGCTGGGCGCACAAAATGTCGCGGGCGCCGAGCAGCTTCCACCGGTGGCCGGTGGACTGGAGTGCATCGTCGTGATCGACCGACGCTACGCGGCGACCTTTCGCTTTCACGATGCGCCACGCACCGACAGCCTTCCGTTCGTCAGTCATCTTGGACCGAAGCATCACTTCTCCCTTATAATGCTCGTTTCGGGAGATCGCGAATCGGAAGTCCGCTACCTCGCCGCTCAGGTGGGAATCACCGAAATCTACGCCGAGCAAAGTCCTGAGCAAAAACTCGCCTTGGTCCGGGCTGAAACCGCGAAGGCCAAAACCCTCTACGTAGGCGACGGCATCAACGACGCCCCGGCGATGATGGCCGCCACCGTGGGCATGGCCATCGGCCAGAACAGCGACGTGACCGCGGAAGCGGCCGGCGTCGTGATCATGGACAATTCACTCACGAAGGTGGACGAGTTTATGCACATCAGCCGCCGCATGCGGACTATCGCGCTGCAAAGCGCCGTCGGCGGCATGGCCCTCAGTGTCATTGGAATGATCTTGGCCGCCACCGGCCACCTCAACCCGGTAAGTGGCGCCATTGCCCAGGAAGTCATCGATGTGCTGGCCGTGCTCAACGCCCTCCGCGCCGCGTTTCCACCCAGGGTGATTCATGATCTGTGACGCACCGGCCGACCACCTATGAAAATCTTCGATCAAATCAAAACTGGCGGCTTCCTCAGTCCGTCGACCATTGAGGGTGCCGTCCTGTATGGCGTCTGCTTTGCGGTCGCCGCCTGGCTGCTGGGTCAATTGTTGCGGATGATGGTCCAGCGCGCGCTGGCCCGGGACAAACACGGTCACTTCGACCGGATGGCGGTGAAATTCTTCGCGAAATTGCTGCGGTATTGCGTCTATGTTTTCGCGATCGTCGCGTACACACACTTCGTCCCCGCCCTGTCCAGTTTGGGCACGGCATCCCTGACGAGTATCAGCGTCATCACCGTGGTGGTCGGCCTCGCCGCGCAAAACACCCTCGGCAACCTTGTGGCCGGAATCTCGCTGCTGCTCTACCGGCCGTTCAAACTGGGCGACCGGTTGCAGGTCATGGCCCCCACCGGGGTGGAAACAGGCATCGTGGAGAGCCTCACGCTCGGCTACACCCTGCTGAAAACCGATGAGAACCGGCGCGTGGTTGTGCCCAATAGCCTCATGGCCAGTCAAACGACCATCAATCTGACCGGGGACGATCCCCGTATCCTTTGCTCCGTGGCGATCACCCTTGGTTACGGGGCGGATATTGATAGGGCCCGCGGTATCCTGCTCGCGCTGGCTGGAAAGCATCCGAAGGCTCAATCGGTCAGCGGGTGTCCCCTGACACAATTGGGGAGCGCCGGGATGGTGCTCAGCCTCGACATGTGGTGTGCAGACGCTGCGACCGCGATAACGCTCAGGTGCGATTTGCTGGAGCAGGCCATTAAGCGTTTCGCCGCGGACGGAATCGCCATTCCCTATCCGCAAACGATCCGGCTTTTGAATGAGGCAGGCTCGGCGACGGCCGCGTCCGAAACTCGCCGACCATGAACCGACGACATTTTGTCCGCATCGGCGCGTCCCGCGTGCCCAGATGCTGTAGCCGGCTCCCCTACGGTTAACACCCCGTATCCTGTGCGCAGGAACACGCGTATAGTGACTCACACCTTCTGCGCGCACACGCCAGACTACTTCCGACCATGTCCACAAAACATCAGACCACGGCGATCGGCAAAAAGCCGGTTTGGTTCATTACCGGCTGCTCGACGGGCTTTGGCCGCGAACTCGCCAAGCAGGTGCTGGAGCGCGGTCACCGCACGGTCGTGACCGCCCGCGATCCCGCGGACACCCATGGTCTGGCGGCCGAGGGGGAGGCGCTCGTGCTCAAGCTGGACGTCACGGACCAGGGCCAGGTCGATGCCGCCATCAAGGCAGCCGAGGACAAATTCGGCCGGATCGACGTGCTCGTGAACAACGCCGGCATTGGTTACTTCGCTTCGGTCGAGGAGGGTGAGGATAAAGAGGTGCGCCGGATGTTCGAAATCAACGTGTTCGGCCTGAGCCGGATGATTCAGGCGGCCCTGCCGGGAATGCGCGTGCGGCATCACGGGTTCATCGTCAACTTTTCCTCGATCGGCGGCCTTTGCGGATTCCCCTCGCTGGGGTATTACAACGCGACGAAGTTCGCCGTCGAGGGTTTGTCCGAGGCGCTTTGGCAGGAAGTGGAACCCCTCGGCATCAAAGTCATGCTTGTCGAGCCCAGCGGCTTCCGCACGGATTGGGCGGGGCGTTCCGCCAACGAAAGCAAAAAACAAATCGCCGACTACGCCGCGACCGCGGGTGAATGGCGCACGGAAATCCGGGACAGCTCAGGCCAGCAACCCGGCGATCCGGTCCGAGCCGTTCGGGCCATTATCGAGGCGGTCGAGTCCGCGCATCCGCCGCACCGTCTGCTGCTCGGCAAAAATGCCTATGATGCGGCGACGGCCAAACTCGAAAGTCTGCGCGAGGATTTCGCGGCTTGGAAAGCGGTTTCGCTCGGGGCTGATTTCCCTCCGTTGCACTGACTCGCGGTACCCTTCGATGGAACGCGAAATAGCCCTTCTTCCACCGCCGGAGGCTGGCGGATTTGCGCCGCCGCGTAAAGCCGCCGGGCGTGAGAAAGAAACAGCGGCAACGGGGCTCAGTTTGGATCGGGCGGTGCTCGATGTCCGCCGCATGACTGAAGCCGATCGACTGACGATCGCCAGCGGCACGACGACCATCGAACTGATGGAGAACGCCGGCCGCGCCATGGCGCGTGAGATCCGCCAACGGTGGAGTCCGGGTCGTATCACCGTGTTTGGCCCGGGGCTCACGGCGGAAGATCTGCCGGACCTGCTGCCGGTTGTGTTTCGGCGACTTGATACCCTCCGTAACGCCAGCTGCCTGCCGGACGGAATTCGCTCCTTTCAACCGGACCTTCACTGCGCGCGCATCGGGAATCATCAGACGTTATGCATGCGATGGTGCTGAAAATGCTTAGGGCCGCCCTTGAATGGACGGAGCTTCCCGACCGCCTTCCAGGCCCGGGCGAGATTCGCGTCAAAGTGACGGCGTGTGGTGTCTGCCGCACGGACCTGCATGTCGTCGACGGCGAACTGCCCGATCCGCAGGTGCCGATCATTCCCGGCCATGAAATCGTCGGCCGGGTTGACGTGCTGGGCGCGGGCGTCCAAGGGCTGGCGTTGGGCGAGCGGGTGGGGATTCCGTGGCTCGGCCATACCTGCGGGGTCTGTCCGTATTGCGTCGAGCACCGGGAAAACCTCTGCGACCGACCGCTTTTCACCGGCTATACGCGTGACGGCGGGTTTGCGACGGCGGCGATCGCCGATGCGCGTTTTGCCTTTCCCCTGGGCGAGGTGGGTGCCGATGTGGCCCTCGCTCCCCTGCTTTGCGCCGGCCTGATCGGCTGGCGATCGCTGGCGATCGCCGGCGCCGGCAAAAGGATCGGGCTCTACGGATTCGGGGCGGCCGCCCATATTATCGCGCAGGTCGCGAAGTGGCAGGGCCGGTCCGTGTTTGCCTTCACGCGTCCCGGGGACACGGCCACCCAGGGCTTCGCGCGCAGTCTCGGGGCCGCCTGGGCGGGCGGATCGGACGAGCCGCCGCCGGAGCCGCTCGATGCGGCGATCATCTTCGCGACTGTCGGCGGCTTGGTGCCGCCCGCGCTCAAGGCGGTGCGCAAGGGCGGGCGCGTCGTGTGCGCGGGCATCCACATGAGCGACATTCCCGGCTTTCCGTACCGGCTGCTCTGGGAGGAGCGCCAACTCGTGTCGGTGGCGAATCTCACGCGGCAGGATGGAATCGACTTCCTGCGCCAGGCGCCGGCCATGGGCATCGTCACCAAGACCACGTCTTATCCGCTCCGTCAGGCCAACCAGGCCCTCGCCGACCTCCGGGCCGGCCGCTTCGAAGGCGCGGCCGTTTTGGTGCCATGAGCGCCGTCGAGCGGGCTCCGGAGGCCGTCAAGCCGCCAAATGCCGGGCTGCCTGGCATCGCCTCCATGTCTGTGCCGGACACGCTCGCGACCCTGAAGGTCAACCCCGACAGTGGTCTCACGTCGGCGGAGGTGGACGTTCGCCGGAAAGAGCATGGCTACAATGAAGTGTCCGTGGAAAAGGTTCACCCGGCCCGCAGGTTCCTGCGGAAATTCTGGGGCCTTTCGGCGTGGATGCTCGAGGCGATCATGGTCCTGTCGGCCGTGCTTCGCAATTATGCGGACCTTATCCTTGTGGGCGCACTGCTGGTCATCAATGCGGTTGTAAGCTTTGTCCAGGAGCGCCGGGCCGCCGGGGTCGTTGCGACGTTGCAGCGACGGCTCCAGGTGAACGCGCGCGTCCTCCGCGAGGCGAAGTGGCAGGTTCTTCCCGGACGCGAGCTGGTTCCGGGCGACATCGTTCGTGTCCGGCCGGGTGACATCGTCCCGGCGGACGTGAAGCTCCTCGCCGGGACGCTCACCGTGGACCAGTCGGCGCTGACCGGCGAGTCGAAGGACGCTGACAAGGCGCCCGGCGCGGTGCTCGTGTCAGGGTCCGTCGTCCGCCGCGGTGAGGGCGACGGTGTCGTGGTGCTGACCGGGGCGCAGACCAGCTTCGGCCATACCACGGTGCTCGTGCAACAAGCCCGGCCCACACTGCACATCGAGGCGGTCGTCGCCGACGTCATCCGCTGGCTCATGATCATCGTCGGCACGCTGCTCGCCGCGGTCGTGATGCTGTCGCTGGTTCGCGGGGTGCCGCTGGCGGAGATGATTCCGCTCGTGCTCGTCATGATGATGAGCGCGGTGGCCGTCGCCCTCCCCGTGATGTTCACGGTCAGCATGGCGGTCGGATCGATGGAGCTGGCCAGGCACGGCGTGCTGGTCACCCGGCTCAGCGCCGCGGAGGACGCCGCCACGATGGACGTGCTCTGTGTCGACAAGACCGGCACCATCACGATGAACCAGCTGGCGGTCACCGGCGTGATACCGCTGGGGACGGCGACGGAAAGCGACGTGCTGTTCGCCGGCGCGCTGGCGTCACAGGAAGCCAACCAGGACCCGATTGACCTCGCCTTCCTGGCCGCGGCGAAGGCGCGGCAGGCCTTCGCCGGCCGGCCCGCCGTCATGCCCATCTCCTTCGCGCCGTTCGACGCGAAGAACCGGCGGACGGAAGCCGTGGTGGAGCAGGACGGGCACCGGCTGCGGGTGATGAAAGGGGCGGTGCGGACGATTGCCGAGGCCTGCGGCCTGCCGGCCGGGGCGATGGCGGCGCTGGACGTGCGCGTCAATGAATCGGCCGCCAAGGGTTATCGCATGCTGGCCGTGGCCCGCGGACCCGAGGCCGGGGCGCCGGCGATGATCGGGTTGGTGTCGCTCTACGACCCGCCGCGGGCGGACGCCAGACAGCTCATCACCGCCCTCCAGGATCGCGGCGTGGCGGTGAAGATGCTCACCGGCGACGCCCTCGCCGTGGCGAGCGAAATCGCCCGCGGGGTGGGGCTGCCCCACATCCGAAGCATGGCGGACTTCAAGGCCGCGGATGCGGCGGCCGGCAACAAGACCGCCGATCTTTTCGGCGGCGCGGACGGGTTCGCGGAGATATTTCCCGAGGACAAATACGACGTCGTGAAGCGCCTGCAGGCCGAGGGGCACGTCACCGGCATGACCGGCGACGGGGTCAACGATGCGCCGGCGCTGCGCCAGGCGGAGGTCGGCATCGCCGTCAGCACCGCGACCGACGTCGCCAAAGGTGCGGCCAGCGTGGTGCTGACCGACCCGGGATTGACGAACATCGTCGCGCTGGTCGAGCAG
>Ga0265319_1001871_pt1 | contig 11970 bp, 14 predicted proteins | sample 4824metaG_FD_192443 | JGI IMG/M metagenome (GOLD analysis project Ga0265319, IMG submission 192443) | Rhizosphere microbial communities from Carex aquatilis grown in University of Washington, Seatle, WA, United States - 4-8-24 metaG | ecosystem: Host-associated > Plants > Roots > Rhizosphere >...
GAACGACAACGACAGCGATTCGAGATGAGCGAACAGCTCGGCGCGCAGGTCGCGCATCGCGCGCTCGCCGATGACCATGACGAGCATGTTCTGGCCGTACCTGAGGAGCGCTCGCGCAGAGAGCGCGACAAAGTAGAGCAAGCCCAGCCAGATGAGGCTCGTCAAACCGTCCGACGGGCTGACCGTGCCCTGGATGGCCGGCGCAATGGCCGTATCGATGATCAACTTGGTCAGCAATGCCGGGGCGACGGCGGTGATCGTCAGCAGCAGAAGCCCGACGAGAGCGATGAGGACCTGACCCTTGTAGGGCACGAGATAGCCGCCCAGGCGCCTGACCAGCCGGGCGTCGTACGCCTTGCCGAAGATCTCGTCCGGCGCGTACGCGTCGAGGCCGGCGGTCATGCCACGGCCTCGGCGGAGACCTGTTCCTCGAGCTGCTGCCGGCGGTGCATCTCGTAGTAGAGACCGCGCTTGGCAAGGAGCTCGTCGTGCGTTCCCCGTTCCGCAATCAGGCCGTCGGCCAGGACGATGATCTGGTCGCAGTCCTTGACGGTCGAAATGCGGTGCGACACGAGGACCGTCGTGCGCCCTTTCCTGACGTGCGCCAGCCGGCGCAGGATCTCGGCTTCGGTGTGCGTGTCAACCGCGGAGAACGCGTCGTCAAGGATCAGGATGCGCGGGTTCTTGGCGATCGCCCGAGCGAGCGCGGCGCGCTGCTTCTGGCCGCCGGACAGCGTCACGCCGCGCTCACCGATCACGGTGTCGTAGCGATCCGGAAACGCCATGACGTCGGCGTTGAGCTGCGAGATCTCGCCGGCGTCGTTCAGGTCCGTCTCTGACAGCTCATGGCTGTGGCCGAAGCCGACGTTCGTGCGCAGTGCCATCGAAAACAGGAATGTCTCCTGCGGCACGTAGCCGATCGCCTGGCGCAGCACGGACAACGCATGACGACGCACGTCGATGTCGTCGATGAGCACCGCGCCGCCGGTGACATCGAAGAGACGCGGGATCAGGTTGACGAGCGACGACTTGCCCGAGCCAGTGGCCCCGACGACGGCAAGAGACGAACCAGCCGGGACCGTGATGTTCACGTCGCGCAGCACGGGCACGTCGCCATACGTGAACGTGACGCCGCGGAACTCGACCTTCCCGCGGATGGGCTCTGTGGTCGCGTCGGGCAGATCGTGGATGGTCGGTCGGGCGTCCCACAGCTCGCGCAGCCGGTTGAGCGAAGCCCAGCCCGACTGGAAGGCATTCGAGACCCAGCCCAGGCTGACCAGCGGCAGGGACAGCAGGCGCAGATAGGCCACGAACTGGACGAGCTGGCCCAGGCTGAGCTGGCCGCCGATCGCCTGCTGTCCGCCGACGACGAGCACGAGCAGCGTCGCCAGGCTGAGGATGCCCTCCATCGCCGGCCAGATGAGCTGCTGAGCCCGCGCCAGGTGTACGGCGCTCGACAGGTAGCGGTTGCAAACGTCGCGGAAGGCCGAGTTCTCCTCGTGCTCCTGGGCGAAAGCCTTCACCACGCGGATGCCCGACAGGCTCTCCTGGGCCGCCGCGGAGATATCGCTGAACTGCGCCTGGAGGTCCTCGAAGCGTCGGTGAACAGCCCGGCCGACGACAGCGAGGGTCACGATCACGAACGGCAGGATCACGATCGAGATGAGCGTCAGCTGGAGGCTGACGCTGAGCATTGCCACGACCGTGAACACGACCACGGCAAGGGTCGCGACGAGGTTCACGACACCCATCGAGAGCATCATCCGGACGGCGTTGAGGTCGTTCGTCATGCGCGCCATCAGGTCGCCGATCCGGTGATGCTGGAAATAGGCGAGGTCGAGTCGTTGGAGGTGGTGGAAGAGGTCGTCGCGCATCTCGTACTCGACGTCGCGCGCGGTGATCATGATCAGGTACCTGCCCACCGCCTGGAACAGCGCCTGCACGACGGTCAGCGCGACCATCGCCAGGCCAAGCTGGGCGATCGTCGAGAAGTCGGGCCGATCGAGGTCATCGACGATCTGGCCGATCAGCACCGGCGGCACGGTCGACACGTAAGCGCCGGCGGCGGTCAGGACGGCACCGACGACGAGCCACCAACGATGCTGCACCAGGTAGCGCCACAGCGTTCGGCGCGTTGATGTGTCGACGCCGGGATCCATCGGCTGGCGCGCCACTCTTGAGGGAGCCGCGACCGCGCGCATGGTCATGGGGCGATGAGGTATCGAGCCAGGGTGCGCCCTCCGTCCATGCTGAGCACGACGGCCGCCGCGTGTCCGTCGACCGTTAATTGTGGCCGAGCACGCGCGACAGCGTGTGAGATCCGCCGATCTGGGTTAGGGTGGGTAGGTCCCCACTTCCGTGGCGACCCTCCGCGTGGTCGATCCAGATCCTGAACCTGGCCGTGCGCCCGTCATTCGGTTTGGGACTGTCGCTCCACGAGAGGACTGCACGCCATCGTAAACACCGCCTTCGTTTCCACCTACCCGCCGCAGCGATGCGGTATTGCCACCTTCACGTCCGACCTGGCTGCGGCCGTCGGACACAGGGAGATCGTCGCTCTCCAGCCGCCCGAAAAGACGGGGTTCTATCCGTCCGAGGTCGGCCGTCGTATCGCGCGGGACGTGCGGGCCGACTATCCGGGTGCGGCGCGGTGGGTCGACTCGCGTTCCTTCGACATCGTGTCGGTCCAGCACGAATACGGCATCTGGGGTGGCCCCGATGGCGCCTATGTTCTCGACTTCATTGACGGCCTGAAGACGCCGATCGTCACCACCCTGCACACGGTCCTGCAGCACCCGAGCCCGTCCCAACGGAGCATCCTGAGTGAGCTGGTACGTGCGTCCGCGGCAACGGTCGTCATGTCCAACTCGGCCGCGGAGCTACTGACCCGTTCCTACGGCACGGATCCGGCGCATGTCGAGATCGTGCCGCACGGCGTGCCCTACCTGCCCTTCGTCCCGTCCGACACCGTCAAGCCGCAGTTGGGGCTCAAGGGACGCAAGGTGATCCTGAGCTTCGGGCTGCTCGGTCCGGGCAAGGGCTACGAAGCGGCAATCGCCGCGATGCCTGCCGTCGTTCGAGCTGATCCGACCGCGATCTACGTGATCGTGGGTGCCACCCACCCGGAGATGATCAGGCGCGAAGGCGAGTCGTACAGGCAGAAGCTCGTGAATCTCGCCTCGCAGAGCGGCGTCGCCAACCACGTCCGTTTCGTCGGGCGCTACGTTGACTCGACGGAGCTGGGCATGTGGCTGACGGCCGCGGACATCTTCGTGACGCCTTATCCCAACCTCGAACAGATCGTGTCAGGAACGCTGGCTTACGCGATGGGCGCTGGCAAGGCGATCGTCTCCACGCCCTACGCCTATGCCAATGAGCGCCTCGCCGACGGCCGTGGCCATCTCGTGGCCGCAGGCTCCGTAGATGCGCTCGCCGACGGCCTGATCGAGCTGGCGCTCAACAGCGAGCTGCGTGCGGAGCACGGTCGGAAGGCGTACGCCCACAGCCGGGGCATGCTCTGGCCGGAAGTCGGTGCCTCTTATCGCAAGATCTTCGCCCGCGTAGCCGGGCTGAGCGCAAAGACCGAACACGTGGGCGTCCCGATAGCGGCACTCGCGGTCGCGAGTGCCTGACCGGCCGCTCTACCCGGCACAACGCCGGCACATCGATGAGCTGACCGGCCCGCTCGGTATCTGGCAGCACGCGCGAGGGGCCGTCCCCGACGAATCCTTCGGCGTGTGCACGGACGATGTCGCCCGTGCCCTGGCCGTCGACCTGCTCCACGCACGCACCCTCGGCTGGAAGACGGTCAGCCGTTCGGCTCGGCGGTCCATGGCATTCCTCGTTGCCGCGCTCAATCCGGCAACCGGGACTTTCCGGAACTTCCGCGGCACGGACGGTGCCTGGCTCGACGACGAGGGATCGCAGGACACCCAGGGCCGGGCTCTGCTTGGCATTGCCATTTGTGGCAGAGACGCTCCAGACGTCGCGCTGCGCCACGAGGCCCAGGCTCTGTTCCAGGCGGCCCTGCCCGCAGCGGCGCGCCTGACCTCCCCGCGGGCAGTGGCGTCCGTGATCCTGGCCTGCGACGCAGCGCTCAGCGGCGGTATGGTCGGTGAAACCGAGCGCACGTTCGCGCTGCTCGTCGGACGTCTGCGCAAGGCCTTCTCCTACCTCGATCTCGACGGCGACTGGCCGTGGCCCGAGGAGACCCTGACCTACGAGAACGCCCTGCTGCCTCACGCCCTGATCGTCGGCAGTCGGCGGCTGTCCGACGTGCGCCTGCGCAGCGTCGGGCTCCACGTCCTCGATTGGCTGATCGAGAATCAGATGTCGCGGCGCGGAACGTTCACGCCCATCGGCAACGACGGATGGTGGACGCACGGAGGCACGCGCAGCCAGTTCGATCAGCAGCCCATCGAGGCCACCGCCATCATCCTCGCCGCGGCCGCCGCCTACGAATCCACGCAGGATGCCGGCTACCGTCGGTCGGCCGAGGCCGCCTACGCGTGGTTCCTGGGTGACAACGACGTCGGACTTCCCGTCGCCGATGTGGCCATCGGAGGTTGCGGCGATGGTCTGTCCGCCGACCACGTGAGCGAGAACCAGGGCGCCGAATCGACGCTCATGTGGCTGACCGCGATCGAAACAATGCGCACGCTGCGCACGCGCGCAATGCCCCTCCAGGGCCCGCGCGTGCTGCGCGGCGCCCCAGTCGTGGTCGAGCTCCGCGCATGAACCCGGTCACGCCGTCGGACATCTTCCGGCGCCACCCCGACAACCCGATCATCCTGGTCGAGCAGCTTCCATATCGTGCGAACTCCGTCTTCAACCCGGGCGCCGGGAGAGTCGGCGACGACACGCTCCTGCTCCTGCGCGTCGAGGACCTGCGCGGCATCTCCCACCTGCTCGCCGCGCGCAGCCGCGATGGCGTGACCGGCTGGCGCTTTGACCCAGCGCCGCTGATCAAGCCGGAGCCCGACACACACCCCGAGGAGATCTGGGGCTGCGAGGACGCGCGCCTCACCTGGCTGCCCGAGCTGGACCAGTGGGCGATCGCCTACACGGCGTTCAGCCGGCGCGGCCCGCTCGTCTCGCTCGCCTTGAGCCGTGACTTCACGGAGGTCAGGAAACTCGGCCCGGCGATGCCGCCCGAGGACAAGGACGCCGCACTGTTTCCGCGCCGGCTCGGTGGCCGCTGGGCGATGATCCATCGTCCGTCGCCGCTGCGCGGTTTCGCGCACATGTGGATCTCGTACTCGCCCGACCTTCACCATTGGGGCGACCACGAGCTGCTGCTCGAAGCACGCGATGGAGCATGGTGGGACGCCGGAAAGATCGGCCTCGGGCCACCCCCGCTCGAGACCAGCGACGGCTGGCTCCTGTGCTACCACGGCGTCCACATGACGGCCTCCGGACCGATCTATCGGGTCGGCCTGGCGCTGCTCGACCTCGATGAGCCGCGTACGATCCTGCGCCGGACCGACGAGTGGGTCCTCGCACCGACCGCGCCCTACGAGCGCAGCGGCGACGTCAACAAGGTCGTCTTCCCGACTGGCTGGGTGCTCGACCCGCAGACCCAGCAGCTGTCGATCTACTACGGTGCGGGCGACTCGGCGATCGCGCTCGTCACTGCCGACCTCGGCGAGGTCCTGGCCATGATGCGGACGGTCCCAACCGGCTGATCCTTCGCCTCTCGGCGTGATAGACAGGACGGCAACACGATGCGTGCTGCACCCGCGATAACGTCCGTCTCATGAACGACCTGCCGCTGCCGCTGCTGCTGGTCATCTTCGTGGCCGCCGGCGCCGCGGTATGGATGGCCGGAAGCCGGCTGTCGATGGCCACCGACGTACTCGACACGAAGCTCGGCCTCGGCGAGGCGTTCGGCGGGCTCATCCTGCTCGCGATCGTCACCAACCTGCCTGAGATCGCGATCGTGGTCAGTGCGGCGCTGACCCACCAGGTGGGCATCGCCGTTGGCAACATCCTGGGCGGCATCGCCATGCAGACCGTCGTGTTGGTGATCCTCGACGCCGTCGCAGTTCCCGGCACCAAGGCCCTCAGCTATCTCGGGGCGTCGCTGCTGGTGCTGCTCGAGGCGGGCATGGTCGTGGCGGTTTTGAGTATCACGGTGATGGGCAGCCAGCTCCCCGCCAGCCTCTATTTGTTTCGGATCGACCCGGCCGCCCTGCTCATCGTCGTGGTCTGGGTAGCGGGACTTCTGCTCGTCAATCGCGCCCGCAAGGGGCTGCCCTGGCATGGCCAAGGGCAGCCGCCGGACGGCCAGAGCAAGCCGCGCGGCCACTCAAAGAAGGCCCGAGTCCAGCAAGCCATGGAGCGCGGCATGAGCACCAGGCGTGCGGCGTTCATCTTCGCGGTCGGAGCACTGGTCACCCTGGCAGCGGGCGCCCTGCTCGAGCTCAGCGGCGAAGGCATCGCCACGCAGATCCATCTGAGCGGGGTCATCTTCGGATCCACGGTGCTCGCCGCGGCCACCTCGCTGCCGGAGGTCTCGACCGGCCTGGCCGCGGTCCGAATGGGCGACTATCAGCTGGCCTTCGGTGACATCTTCGGGGGCAACGCCTTCCTGCCGGTCCTGTTCCTGCTCGCCGGCCTGCTGTCCGGCCAGGCGGTCGTGCCCCAGGCGCAGGTCACGGACATCTATCTGACCGGCCTTGGCGCGCTGCTCAGTGTCGTGTACATGTTCGGGATCCTGTTCCGACCGTCACGAACGATCGCCCGTCTCGGTCTCGATTCCGCGGTCGTTCTGCTGTTGTACCTGCTCGGGATGGCCGGCCTGATCGCGATCGGCGGCCCGTGAGACAGCCAGTCGTCGTCGGACGCCGGACGATCATCCTGGCGGTCGTGGCCGGCGCCGCCACGGCGATCACACTGGTCCTGCAGGCCGCCGGAGCCGACAGCGTCGCCGTCTTCGTCGTGGCCGCGATCGCCCTGGGCGGGCTTGCCGGTCTGGTCGGCGAGGGAACGAACCAGCTCGGTCGCCATCTGGGGTCCGGGGCTACCGGCGTCCTCCAGTCGGCATTGGGCAACCTGCCCGAGCTGTTCGTCTCGATCTTCGCCCTTCAGGCCGGGCTGGTCGTGGTCGTCCAGGCGGCCCTGATCGGCTCGATCCTCGCCAACACGCTGTTGATCCTGGGGCTGGCCTTCCTCTTCGGCGGGCTGCGCCATGGGATTCAGCGGTTCAGGGCGGCGCAGACGCGGATGATGGCGCTGCTGCTGGTCCTCGCCGTGGCAGCCCTGGCGATCCCGGTCCTGGCGACGGCGCCGGGCGCACCGGACCAGGGCCACGCCCGGGACCTCTCCGTCATCGTGTCGCTCGTGCTGCTGGTCGTCTTTGCGGCCAGTGTTCCGTTCTTCCTTCGCCAGAAGTCGGTGGACGGCGCGCCTGATGCTGCCGCGGTGGAGGCGGCCGAGGGCTCGGCCTGGCCGATCTGGCTGGCGGTCGGGACTCTGCTCGTCGCGGGTGTCGCGGCGGCATTCGTGTCCGACTGGTTCGTGGCGGCGCTCCGGCCGGCGATGGCGGCCCTGGGGATGTCCGAGGCATTCGCCGGCCTCGTCGTCGTCGCGATCGCGGGCAACGCCGTGGAGAACGTGGTCGGCGTGCAGGCTGCCATGCGCAACCAGCCCGATCTCGCCGTCAGCCTGATCCTCAACTCCAGCCTGCAGGTAGCCCTGGCCCTCACGCCGGCCCTCGTCCTGCTCAGTCTCGTGATCGGCGCGGCGCCGCTCACGCTCGTTGTCGCGCCACTGCTGGTAGGTGCGCTCGCGCTATCGGTCGTCCTCGCAGCGCTCGTCGTGATCGACGGCGAGTCGACCTGGCTGGAGGGCGTCGCGTTGATCGGGCTCTATCTCATCATCGCGGCCAGCGTCTGGTGGGGGCCGGCCATCGGCGGCTGACCCTTCGCGTTCTTCAGAGGCCGGGGCTGGCGATCGGAGCGATCTGACCTGCGCCTGAGCGCCAGGTGGCAGTCGTCATCGCCAGGTCGCCCGTAACTGCCCTCAGGTAGCCCAGCTTCGGATCCGGGTCCAGATGGCTGACCGCGCCGGCGGTGCGCTGAGAGTCAAAGTCGAGCTCGTTCCAACCGACGTACTCGCGCGGGCTCGCGAACAACTGGTCGACCGTCGAGTCGGTGTTCGCCAATGCATCCGGGTAGTTGAACCGCGTGCCCCACTGGAGGGCGAACACCGCGGCGGCGCCGGCCGCGAGCCAGCCGCTGGCAAAGTTGTCGACACGCTGGCGTGCCACGTCCAACGTTGGGATGGGCGCGCCCAATTCACCGTTACCGGCGGTGTAGCAGCCACCGAACAGGAACACCAGCGCGTGAGGCGCGAGGCGGATGTCCTGCCGGATCAGGGTCGCGCCGTAGTAGTTGACCTCGGCCGGGCTGCTGCCGTCAAACGAGTTAAGGCCCATCCCGTCCTGGCGGTTTTCAGTCAGCTTGACCGTGTTGCTGGGCCAGCCGTAGCCATGGCCGAAGTACGCCACCAGGCTGGCGCCCTGCACGGTCGCGAGCACCTCGTCCCACGTCGCGTGCGGGAAGAACACCCGGTACACATCCATGCCCGCCGACTCGGCCCTTTCAGCCATCGTCTCGGCCGAAGCCAGGTTGCCGTCGGTCTGGTCGTCCGTCGGCCCGACGATGAAGACGGCCTTGGGTCGTGCGGTCGGACTAGGCGGCAGTGATGGCTGGGCAGTGGTTGTGGCTGTCGGCGCTGATGTCGGCGCCGATGTCTGCGTCGGCGGAGTAGATGGCGTCGCCGGCGCCGGCATCGCGGAGGTCAGCGTCGGAGCTGGCTCGGGGGTCGTCGCGACGCTCAGGAAGGGGACCGAAGGCACAGCAGTTGTCGCTGGCTGAACGCCAACGCAGGCAGTCAAGAGCAGCGCGACGAGGACGATCCCGAGACCGCGCATGCCGTTCGTCACTTCAGCGCGGTTCTGCAGCGATTGTGGCCCGGCTCGGGCCCGAAGGGGCGGGGACGCCAATAAGCGAGGTCGAACGCTGGTCTCAGCCGCGCATCCGACCACGCCCGAAGTAACCCAACACGAACAGAACAATGAGGACGATGACGACGACGATGACGATGCTCTCAAAGCTCACGACAGTCTCCTTCGGATGTAACGACACTGTGTGGTCCCGGCCGTGCCGCGTCATGACGGTCCGTCATCTCGTTGCCACATGACGCTCAGTCATGACAGCGCCCAGAGGATGGGACACGGTGTCCTGACATCAACTGGGGCGGCTAGCGAACGAAGGAGTACGGACATGACCGATCAGCACGTCAAGGGAACCATCACCCATGCTCAGGGCAAGGTGGAGGAGACCGCCGGCAAGGTGACCGGAAACAAGGCCCAGGAGACGCATGGCAACGCCAAGCAGCTCCAGGGCGACGCTCAGAAGGCCGTCGGGAATATCCAGGACGCCGTGCGCGACTCCAAGAAGTAGGACGAATGCGCAGGATCACGTGGATCCTGGTCGGGGCGGTCGCCGGCCTGCTCGCCGGCATCATTGCCCACGGCCACGGAAGGAGGGGCACGGGATGACAACCTGTTCCCCAAGTCCATTGGTTGCGCCGATGAGCGTCGGACCGCAGGAAATGCCGATAGTCATCGGCTGTGCGAACAAGTCCGTTTCGAGCCGCCGCGGTCGTGTTCTCCGGCCACGTCCGGCTCTTGGCCGAGTACGCTCGTTACGGCTGCAGGCAGTAGGCCTCGCGATAAGGATCACCTAACTCCGCGCTGCCACCGTTAAGGAGAGACAGCATGGACCTCCGCCGGGTCGCGCAATTCACTCTCGCGCTGTCGGCCAGTCTGGCGGTGCCAGCGGCGATGTCGCCGTCGCCTGCCTACGCGCTCATCGGTGGCAATGAAACGACCAACCCGGGCTATGCCGTGGCGCTGACCTACAGGGCTGCGAGCTACCGGGGCAGCGCGGCCGACCGCGAGTTCTGCTCGGGCACTCTGATTGACCGCCAGTGGGTACTGACAGCTGCGCATTGTCTGACCGGTACGCGGTTGAGCTCGTACGAGATCGTCCTGGGCCGCACGACACTGTCTGCTCAGGGCGGCGAGATCATTCCGCCCGACGAGCAATTCATCCAGCCTGGCTACCGACGCTCGGGCAATGCCGGTCACGATATTGCGCTCATCCACCTCGCCCGGGTGGCCGGGGAGGCGACGGCGCCGATCGCAAGCAGCAGTCTCTCAGCGAAATGGGCGCCGGGAAAGAAGCTTCTCGTTCTGGGTTGGGGATACACGTGCGCTCGCGAGACGACGTCGTGCGAGGGGGACCACCTGAAGTCGGCTCCGTCACGTGTGGTGAGCGATTCAGCGTGCAGTCGGGCGATGGGCGGTATCAATCGGCCAACCGAGATCTGTACGAAAACGAGTGGCGTGTCGCTCGGCGGCGGCGACAGCGGCGGTCCGGCCGTGATCAACACGCCGGCTGGCCCCCGCCTCGTTGCGGTGAACAGTTGGGGCGAGATCGACGGCCGAAATCGGGATGTCGTCGGCGGCTGGATGGGTTACGCAGAGGTCGCCGGCACGAAACTCGCAACCTGGGTCAGCGACAAGATGGCCACGGCGCGCTAGGCACCTCGGCGTGGCCTTCTCGCCTGAGCCCGACGCAGGGATCATCGATCTACAGACAACACAGACTTCTTCAGGAGCGCGTTCGGGAGCGGCTGGCTGACGTAGACCTTCGTCACCCATTCAATTACAAACCCCGGCACGCAAACATTTCGAAGCGGTACGGATTGATGATGTCCGCGCTGCGTATGAGCCGTCTTGATGAGTTGATCATTGTTGGCACACAGGCCCGTCGGCATCGCGCGATAGGGCTGCCTGGCACTGTATGCACGCACGTTACGAATGATGCTTGCGGTGACTTGAGCAAGACTCTGCGGCATCATGCCGCGGACACACCCGAGTCACAAGCAAATGGGAGACGATGATGATGAGACGGCTCGTCGGATTGACGCTTGCGCTTGCGATGGCATCGGGTGTGGCGTCGGTATCGCTCCTTGCCAGCTCCACACCAGTGATGGCCGAGTGCCTTTATGGCAGCAACCAGACATCGACACATTCGATCACAAACATTTATGGTTTCAAGGTTACGAGCAAGGTCATTTACCGAATCTTCTCATGCAACGGAGTACCCGCGGACCTTTACGTCGTGTCCATGACGATCACAGATGCGATTACTGACAGTAATGTCAACTCGAATGGGCAGGATTTGAAAGTAATGGGCTTCTGGAGCAACGAGCCCGTCGTGCCGGACGCTCCGCCCGATCACAAATGGTGGACGTCGTCACCCGAGAGCGCGTCTTGCAACCCATATTCTGGCGGCACGTGCTTCACGAAGACCGAGGCCGTTGGGAAGTCAGGCGACTATTCGACTGGAGTCGTTGCCATCTATACGGGTGGGTTCTTCGGGTACACCGAATCGATAATCTACGATCATTTCCTTGGTAGCGCGATGAGAGTCTACCCGGTCTAGCTCGGACGAGAGCTCACTCCAGGCGGGCGACGACTTCCAGTCGCCCGCCTTGGTTTTGTTTGGTGATCGTCTGCTAGAGCGCGAGGATCCGGGCCAGTTTCGCCGGTCAACCGACCTTGATCAGCCACGCGCCTCCGTCGCTAGTCACGATCAGTCGCTCGCCGTTCGGCGATAGGTAACACTCCAGGGTCGAGGTGTCACCGGGCAGCGCGGGCAGGACACTCGTCCTCCCGTCGCGCACAACGGTCAACCGGTCGTTGTCATAGGTGCTTCGATCGAACCGTTCCAAGAGCACGGTTCGTGAATCGTTGCCTGCGACGACTGGGGCGTCGGCAGCGGTGGGGCCGCAGAGCCCCCAACCGATGGCCCGGCAGTCCCGCATCCAACGGACAGCACGGACAATGTGACGACGAGGAGCCGGATGGCCTTGGGCGCTGGACGCATCGCCTAT
>Ga0265319_1001872_pt1 | contig 11969 bp, 10 predicted proteins | sample 4824metaG_FD_192443 | JGI IMG/M metagenome (GOLD analysis project Ga0265319, IMG submission 192443) | Rhizosphere microbial communities from Carex aquatilis grown in University of Washington, Seatle, WA, United States - 4-8-24 metaG | ecosystem: Host-associated > Plants > Roots > Rhizosphere >...
AGACCCGCCGCAAGCTCACGCCACTCCGCCAGCGCATCGCCCAGCGTCTCGTCTCCGCGCAGCACGAGGCCGCCATGCTCACCACCTTCAACGAGGTCGACATGTCCGCCGTCGTGGGCCTCCGCGCGAAATACCAGGACGACTTTGTTAAGAAGAACGGCCTCAAGCTCGGCTTCATGTCGTTCTTCGTCCGCGCCGTCGTCCATGCGCTTAAATCCGTGCCCGCGGTCAACGCCCAGCTTGATGGCGACTATATCATCGAGAATCACTTCTACGACATCGGCGTCGCCGTCTCCACCGAGAAGGGCCTGATGGTCCCGGTCATCCGCGACTGCGATTCGCTCGGCATGGCCGACATCGAGCGCGCCATCGCCGATGCCGCCAAGAAGGCCCGCGAAGGCAAGATCACCCTCGCCGACCTCGAGGGCGGCGTCTTCACCATCACCAACGGCGGCACCTTCGGCTCGATGCTGTCCACACCGATCATCAACCCGCCGCAGAGCGCCATCCTCGGCATGCACAACATCACCGAGCGCCCCGTCGCCGTGAACGGCCAGGTGGTCATTCGTCCGATGATGTACGTCGCCCTCAGCTACGACCACCGCCTGATCGACGGCCGCGAGGCCGTCACCTTCCTCGTGAAGGTCAAGCAGGCCATCGAGGACCCCGCACGGCTGATGCTGGGGGTGTGATTTCAGTCAATCTTTCTCTTTCCTCTTTATCTTTCTTCTTTCTCCCAAAACGGATCGAAAGGAGAGGAAGGGAGTAAGAGAAAGATAAAGAGGAAAGAGAACGATTTCCCATGGACTCCTACGACCTCATCGTCATCGGCGCCGGCCCCGGCGGCTACGTCTGCGCGTTCCGCGCCGCCCAGCTCGGCCTGAAGGTCGCGCTCGTCGAGAAGCGCGCCACCCTCGGCGGCACCTGCCTCAACGTCGGCTGCATCCCCAGCAAGGCCCTCCTCCACTCCTCGGAGCACGTCGCCTTCGCCAAGACCCACGCCGCCGTCCATGGCATCAAGCTCGGCTCCGTCGAGATCGACCTCCCCGTCATGCTCAAGCGCAAGGACGAGGTCGTCGCCAAGAACGTCGGCGGCCTCGCCATGCTCGCCAAGGCCCGCAAGGTCGCCGTCCTTACCGGAACGGCGACTTTCGTCTCATCCTCCGAGATCACTGTAGCCGGGGTCGCCGACCCCGCCAAACCGGGCTCAGCGAGCCCGGCCACAACAATCACCGCCAAAAATTTCGTCATCGCCACCGGCTCCGCCCCGGTCGAGCTGCCGTTCATGAAATTCGACGGCACCACCGTCGTGTCCAGCGACCACGCCATCGCCTTCCCCCAGGTGCCAAAAAAACTGGTTGTGGTCGGCGGCGGCGCGATCGGCCTCGAACTCGGCTCGGTCTGGTCCCGCCTCGGGTCTGAGGTCACCGTCGTCGAGTTCCTGCCGAAGATCATCGCCACCTACGACGACGACATCGTCCGCAACTTCACCCGCATCCTCCAGAAGCAGGGCCTCAAGATCGAGGTTGGCGCCAAGGTCACCGGCTTTGCCAGCGGCGTGCTCACCGCCGAGCGCGGCACCGAGAAGCTCTCCTTCCCCGCCGATACCGTGCTCGTCGCGGTCGGACGCCGCCCCTACACCGATGGCCTTGGCCTCGACAAGGCCGGTGTGCAGCTCGACGACAAGAAACGGGTGAAGGTCGACGATCATCTCCGCACCACCGCAAAGAACATCTGGGCCATTGGCGATGTCGTCGCCGGCCCGATGCTTGCGCACAAGGCCGAGGAGGACGGCGCCGCCGTCGCGGAGTGGATCGCCGGCAAGGCGGGCCATGTGAACTGGGACCTCGTGCCCGCGATCGTCTACACCCACCCCGAGGTCGCCAGCGTCGGCCTCGGTGAGGACGCCGCCAAGGCCAAGGGCCTGGCGGTCAACATCGGCAAATTCAACTTCGCCGCCAACGGCCGCGCCATCGCCGCCGATCTCACCGACGGCTACGTCAAGATCATCGCCGATGCGAAGACCGACAAGATCCTCGGCGCGCAGATTCTCGGCGCCAACGCCGGCGAGCTGATCAGCGAGGTCGTGACGCACATGGAATACGGCGGCAGCGCCGAGGACCTCGGCCGCACGATCCACGCGCACCCGACAATGAGCGAGGCGATCAAGGAAGCCGGCCTCGCCGTGAGCAAGAGCGCGATCCACGCGCTGTAGTGGAACCGGGCGCACGCAAGGTGCGCCCCTACGTAAGGAATCCGAGGCTCGTCGTAGGGGCGCACCTTGCGTGCGCCCTCCGGGAAAACCTTAGCGGCTGATATCGCCCAGCATCGCCTCGAGCGTAGCGTAGCCCGCCAGCAGCTTGGTCGCCCCCGCGCAGCGCTCCTTCGAGGCCAGCCCTGTGTTTTCCGCCAGGAAGATGATATAGGCCGCCACATTCCTCGTGTAGTTGAGCCGGCCCTCGGCGCTGACGGCATAAAACCGCGCGCGCTGACTATACCCCGCGGCTGAATGGTCGCCGAGCGCCGCCTTGTCCGCCTTGCCGCCCGCCGCCAGCACGTAGAGAAAGTTGTACTCAAACCAGAACATGTGCTCCGGGCTCGGCGCCAGCGCGTCGATCGCGGTCCGGACCGACGCCGTGTTTGCGAACACGTCGGTCGGCCGGCCCGACTTTCCAAGGGCATCCGTGATGAAGCTCCGCGCCATCTTCTGCTCGGTGGCATCGGTGCTGAAGGCTCCCTTGACCGCCAGCTCGACGGTGAACTTGTACCAGTCGCGCCACAACGCCTGATCCGCCGCGTTCTTCGAGGCGAAGAGCGCACGGCCCATCTCGTAAGTGTAGCGTCCGCTCGTCTTGATCTCCAGACGGCTGCCTGTCACCGCGCCCATCACCTGGTAGTTCTCGGCCGACTTGCCCGAGCCCGAGTGGAAGCCGATGCTCGCGCCAAACTTCTGGCACACCGCCCACTGCTTCTCGATCAGGCCGCGGAGCGCCGCATTGTCGGGATAGGGCATGTTCTTCTGGAAACCAAAGGCCGGGGCCACGAAATGAATCTTCATGCCCAGCACCTCGCAGAGCGCCAGCATGATGGCCGTCGTCTCCGGGGTCGTCAGGCCCGGGAGCTCGTCGATCGAGAGCTCGCGCAGGTACTCGCGGCCCACGGCCGCCGTGAAGAGTTTCGCCCGGGCCGCGCGGTATTTCTCGTCGCGCTGCTTCATCTTTTTCAACGACGGCCAGACATAGGCCAGCAGCTTCGCAAACTCGGCCTCATGAAGCGTTAGCCCCGCCGATGACACCCGCGTCTTGACCTGCAGCACCACCACCGGGTCGACGTTCGCCTTCACCCAGGCCGCCGCGTCGTCCGTCATCTTGGTCTGCGCCAGCTCCGGGGAAAGGTCGAAGGTGATGTAGCTCGCCAGCACGCATCCCGTCACCAGCTGGTCCTCGCGGGCGTCGAATTTGCCGCCGATGGGCTGGTGGTCCGCGTTGAAGCTCCATGCGATGCCCCGGCGGTGGAACCCCGTCTTGAGCTTCGACAACACGCAGCCGTGGCTCATCCCCTCGACGCTCTGGCCCTGGTGCCCTTCGGGCACATTCGTCCCGATGAAAGGAAAAGGCACCGTGTCCAGCTGTCCGGCAAGCATCGCCTGAACGTCGTACACCAACTCGCGCGGGATCGAGTTCTGGTTCGCCGTCATGCCGATCTCCAGGGCGCTCATCGCCCACTCCACCGCCGGCCAGTGCAAGGTCGTGAAACGCGCGCCGATGCCGAGCGTGCTCTGGCCCAGCTTTTGCGCCGCCGACGGGAAAATTGTGGACGCCGGGTGATGCGCCTGAACCAGGTTCTTCAACGCCAGCAGGTTCGCCCAGCTGGCGGGAAACACCGTCGTGCCGTCACCGAGGCCGAGGCCCTCGTCCAGGGTCCCGGGTGCACGGGCCGCCAGCCGCCACGCACAGTCACCCGTGGCCGTGTCTTCAAGCAACGTCCATTCCCCCGCCGCGGTGGCAAAGCGGCTCTTCTCATAGGTCTTGATGCCCGCGGCGCCGGCGCGGAGCTTCGCGCTGAGCGCCGGCCAGTCGAGACAGAAGTCCGGGCTCACGCACGGGTTGGTCGCGATGCGAAGATTGTGCTGCAGGAGGAAGTCATTGATGGCCGACATGGGAGGTCGAGAAAACACGGGCGCAGGGCCTCGCGCGAGGCGAAATTGCAGCGGCCTTCCGGACAAGACTCGGCGCCATCTGATTTTTGCCACGAAGAGGCACGAAGCATCCTAGGCTTCGTAGAGGTCTCCATTCCGCCTTCAGGGGCGCGGGCAAACCCTTCGCAGTCCGGGACGCTTCGTGCCTCTTCGTGGCAGCCCTCAGGCGGTTCCCCGACCTCGGCCTCAATTCAAATTCGCGACCGCGCCGTCCTTCTCGGTCGAGATGACCTTGTCGCCCTTGAAGACCACCCGGAACCGCTCGCGCTCGCGGCGCGCGGGATAGTTCAGGTAGAAGGGATAGAGCGGGTTGCCCGCAACATAGTAGCGGTGATAGTACCCGCGGTACAGCGGCCGTCCGTCCGCGCTCTCATAATTCGCATAGGTCCAGACCTCGTTGGTGACGCCGGTCGAATCCCCCTCCTTGGCCCGCATCCCCACGCGGTCGGGTTCACCCAGCGCCAGTCGGACCATTTCCATGTCAAAGCCGGGCGCCACCCGGCCCTTTTTGATCAGCTCAAGCTCCGGGGGCGCGATCCGCGCCACGATCTCCGGGTGATTGCGAATCCGTGTCTGCGGCGTCGCGCAGCCCGCCCAGCCCAAGGCTCCCGCGCACGCGGCCAAGACCAAGGTGATATGAGGGTTTGGCTTCATCGGAGGAGAAACAAATCGCTTTCCTGCACTGACGGACCGCCATTGGATGACGGGGTTTCATTATGACAACACTTTTGCTCTGGGACATCGATGGCACGCTGATCAACTCCGGCGGGGCCGGCATGCGCGCCCTGCGCACGGCGCTCAAGCAATGCTTCGGCATCGATGGCTCGCTGGCCGACATCGATTTCGCCGGCCGGACCGACCGGTGGATCATGCGCCAGATCTTCGCAAAGTTCGACCTGGCCGCCAGTGAGGACAACTTCGCCCGCTACCTCGAGGCTTACCTTGCCTGTCTCCCCGCCGAACTTGCGAATCCGGGAGCCCGTGTGCTCCCGGGCGTCAGGCCGCTGCTCCTCGCTGCCGCCGCGCGACCCGGCGTGGTCCAGGGACTGCTGACCGGCAACATGCGCCGGGGAGCCGAGATCAAGCTCGGGTTCCACGGGCTCTGGACCCACTTCCCGTTCGGAGCCTTTGCCGATGACGCCGAATTGCGCAACGAACTCGGCCCACATGCCCTCCGTCGGGCCAGCGAGCACAGCGGCCGGGATTTCTCCCCGGATCGCGTCTGGGTGATCGGCGATACCCCCCATGACATCGCGTGCGGTCGCGTCATCGGCGCCCGCACGCTCGGCCTGGGCACCGGCTCGCATTCCACCCGCGAACTCGCCGGACACCAGCCCGCCGCGGTGCTCCCGGACCTGGCCGATGCCGCTGCTTTCTGGAACATCATCGGCGTGTAAAGCGGGGACGGCGCGGCGGCCGGGGATGACGGCTACTTCGTGGACGCAGCCTGATCGATCGCCGTTACCTTTCCCCCTTCAAACACCACGCGTTTCGTCTCGTCCGGCTGCAGCGGCCATTCGCCGGAGCGGACGCCGACTCCGACTGCGGAATGGCTACCGAAAGTGCCCATGCCGAGGCCAAAGCCGATGCGGGGACCGCGATCCCGATAGATCCAAGCCTCAGACACGCCGTCCGCCGTCGTCCGGGTCACCACGCGGTCCGGATCGCCCAGTGCCACCCGCACCTGCTCAGGCGTGAACCCAGGCAGCACCTGGCCGGCGGCGACTTTCTCCCTGACCTCCATCGGCCAGGTTTCATAGTTGGCGCGGTCCTTGGCGATGCGCGAATCGACCGTGGAACAACCACCTGCCAACAAAAGAAGGATCGCGGCCGGCCCGAGGAAGCGAAGGGGGAGTTTCATGGTGATTATAATTGCGGCAACGAGGCCGGCCCCGGTATCGACAGGCCCCATCCGTTCAGGTTCATTTCCTGCCGTTCCACCATGCCCCATCCTTTCACCATTGCCATCGGCTCCGACCATGCGGGCTTCGCCTACAAGGAGGCCATCAAGGCCATGCTGCTCGCGGACGGACACACGGTCCGCGATCTGGGCACCTACTCGGACGCCCCGTGCGACTATCCCGATTTCATCCGACCCGTGGCCGAGGCCGTGGCCCGCGGTGACTACGAGCGCGGCATCGTGCTCGGCGGCTCGGGCAATGGCGAGGCCATCGTCGCCAACCGCGTCCGCGGCGTGCGCTGCGGCCTGTGCTGGAACGAGCAGGTCGCCGTCTGGAACCGCTCGCACAACGACGGCAACGTGCTTTCCCTCGGCCAGCGCACCATCAGCGAGGCCGAGGCGCTCAAGATCGTCCGGGTCTGGCTCGCCACCGAATTTGAGGGCGGGCGTCACCTGGCGCGCATCAGGAAAATTGACGGGGTGTAAAGGCCGCGTAACCTTTGTCCTCTCTCGGCCGTTTCCCCGGCCCGGAGCGAATCCCTATCCCAACCCACCCAACTGCCCGGCATGCCAGCGAACAAAGGATTACGGCTGATCGCCTTCTTTGAGGCCCTCAAGGGCACGTTCGCGCTGCTGCTCGGCGTCGGGGCGCTGCTGCTGCCGCAGCATGACCTCCAGCAGTTCGTCCTGAACGTGATCGATGCCCTCCGGCTCGATCCGGCGGCGCACTACACCAGCCGTTTCATCGAGGAGGCGAGCCTGGTCACCGCCCGCGATCTGGGGTGGGTGGCGGGGGCCTTTTTCGCCTACAGCCTGTTCCGTTTTGTCGAGGCCCTCGGCCTGTGGCGTGAGTTCCCCTGGGCCGAATGGCTCGCGGTGGTCAGCGGCTCCATCTATCTGCCGCTGGAGGTGTACTCCCTCTTCCGGCGCCCGAGCTGGCTCAAGGTGGCCGTGCTCGTGATCAACCTCCTGGTCGTGCTCTATGTCGCACTTGCGCTGGCCCGGCCCAAGAAGGTCGCCACCCTGCCCAAGAATTCAGGCCCCGACCCGGCGGTTTGACTCGCGGCGAGTTGGTGCGTTGGTGTTGATCTCGACCGGCGTCCCAAGGAGGAACGCTGGCCGGCCGACCATTTCATCCGTGTCTTCGCCTTCCTTTCACCATCTTTTTCAACCGGGCTCGGACATTTCCGCCCGGCCGCTGCTCCTGCTCCACGGCACTGGTGGCACCGAGCGCGACCTGCTCCCGCTGGCCCGCTCCCTTTCCCCGGGCTCCGCCGTGCTCAGTCCGCGCGGCAATGTCAGCGAGAACGGCGCGGCGCGCTTCTTTGCCCGGCTGGCCGAGGGGGTCTTTGATCCCGCGGAGGTTGTCCGACGCACCCACGAGCTGGCCGACTTCATCGCCGCCTCCGCCCGCACCCATGGAGTCGACACCGCCCGGCTCGTCGCAGTCGGCTTTTCCAACGGCGCCAACATCGCCGCCACCCTGCTCCTGCTGCGGCCCGAGTCCCTGGCCGGCGCCTTGCTGCTGCGTCCCATGGTCGTGCTCGATCAACCCGCCGCCCCGGGCACGCTCGCCGGCAAGCGTGCGCTCCTGCTCAACGGCACCGTCGATCCTATCGTTCCCCCGGACCAGCCTCCCCGCCTCGCCGCGCTCCTCCGGGCCGGCGGAGCGGACGTCACCCAACAGATGCTGCGCGCCGGCCATGGTCTCACCCCGGCCGACTTCGCCGATGCCCAGGTGTGGTTCAAGGGGTAGGCAAGTCTCTCGACCCATCCATCCGGACCAATCCAATTTTTGGCCACAGATTACACGGATGGGCACGAATAGCAGAGGCCCACGTCATCAGTGCCCATCCGTATAATCTGCGGCCAAAATCGGATCGAACAAAACGGACGCACCAAGACGGGCTCTGTTTCCAACCTGCATTTGAGTTTTCAGACGATTTGTCTCTGCTTGTTCGGCACTCCGGATTTTTCCATTACTCCACCACCTCCTGATTCCTCCCATGACCATGCTCTACCGTCCGCTCGGCAAATCCGGCCTCCAAGTCAGCGCCTTGTCGTTCGGGGCGTGGGTCACCTTCGGCAAGCAGATTGGCAATCCTGTCGCCCGGCGGCTGATGCACACCGCCTACGATGCCGGCATCAATTTCTTCGACAACGCCGAGGCCTACGCCGACGGCCAGGCCGAGCTCGTGATGGGCTCTATCCTGAAAAAAAGCGGCTGGCGGCGCAGCAGCTATCTGGTCTCGAGTAAGGTTTTCTTCGGCTGGGAGGATGACAAACCCAACCAGTCCGGCCTCTCGCGCAAGCATGTGGTCGAGGCCTGCCACGACGCACTCCGCCGGCTCCAGGTCGAGCATCTCGACCTTTATTACTGCCACCGTCCAGATCCCTCCGTGCCGGTCGAGGAGACCGCGCGCGCGATGCACGACCTGATCGTTCAGGGCAAGGTCCTCTACTGGGGCACCAGCGAATGGAGCCCAGCCCAGATTAAGTCCGCCCACGAGGCCTGCGGGCGTCTCGGCCTGCACGCACCCGTGGTCGAGCAACCGCAGTACAATCTTTTCCATCGCTCCCGGGTCGAAAAGGAATACGCGCCCCTGTACAAGTCGCCCGGCCTCGGCACCACCATCTGGTCCCCCCTCGCCTCCGGCTTGCTCACCGGCAAGTACAACGCCGGCGTGCCCAAGGGCTCCCGCCTCAATGCCCCCGGCATGGAATGGCTCCGCGACATGATCCTGCAGCAGCCCGGCATCGAGAAGAAACTCGCAGCCGTGCCCAAACTCGCCGCGATCGCCGAGGGACTCGGCACCTCGCTCCCGCGCCTCGCCATCGCCTGGTGCCTGAAAAACCCGCACGTGAGCGCCGTCATCCTCGGCGCCTCGCGCGTGGAGCAACTGCAGGAAAACCTCGGCGCCCTCGACCTCCTCGAGCGCCTCACTCCGGCCGTGATGCAGAAGATCGAGGCCATCTCCGGCCCGGTGGCTGAATAGGGAGTGCCTTCAAGCCCCGGATTTACCGCTCTTCATTCTTCTACATGCGGCGACCCGGCCTGTTGGGGACGCGACCTCCCGGTCGCGTTCGGACAGCGACCGGGAGGTCGCTGCTCCACCACCGAACTCCACCGACCGATTCGCCACCCGCCGCATGCGCCTCACGTACTTCGGTCACTCCTGCTTCCTGCTCCAAGTCGCGGGTCCGCCCTCGACGGCGTCAGCGAAGCAGGAGGTTCGTCTGGTGCTCGATCCCTATCTCCGGGAGAATCCTCACGGCTCCGTGGATCCGGCTACCGTGCCCTGTGATTTCGTTCTCTGTTCCCATGCGCACGACGATCACATCGCAGACGCCCTTAACCTCGCCCGGCTCCACAAGGCCGTGATCGTGGCGCCGTATGAACTTGCCCTGCATTTCGCTTCCCACGGTGCAGACGTTCTCGACCTGATGCCCGGCGGCGGGTTGAACCTGCCCTGGGGCCGCATCCAGATGACACCCGCCGTGCACAGTTCGTCCCTCGAGCTGCCCGACGGCGAAACCAAGTCAATGGGCGTCGCCGCCGGCTATGTCATTCGCGCCGATGGTCGTGCGGTCTATCATGCCGGTGACACCGCGCTTTTCGGCGACATGGAGCTGATCGGCCGCAGCGGACTTGATCTGGCCCTCCTGCCCATCGGCGACTTTTATACGATGGGCGCGACCGACGCCGTCGAGGCGCTCAAGCTGCTTCGCCCCCGTCTGGCCGTGCCGATGCATTACAACACCAGCGACCGCATCAAGGCCGACCCGCACGCCTTCGCCACCCGTGCTGCCGAAACCGGCCACCGTGTCCGCGTGATGAGCGCGGGCGAATCGCTCGAGATCTAGGCTCACCGGCGCCACCCAAACGGCCCCCCAAGTTCTCCCCCGGCGTGTAAAGCGGTAGCGTCAACTAATAGTTGACACTACAATTTTGCCGATGGGGGGCCGGAGGATGGAACGGGTTGGGGGCGGCCCAAATCTCTCGCTTGCCCACGCCTTGCGGCCTGCTCAGGGTCGGGCCTTGGACATGGCTTTTCCCAAACCTCCCGCCATCCTCGCGGAGCGCGACCTGCGCGTCGCGGAGCTCGACCAGAATTCCGCCGGCGCCCTTCTGCGGATTTACGCCTGGATGCACCTGGCCCGAGCGGCCGACAATCGCATCCTCGAGCTTTTCCGGCAGGGACTCATCCGCGGGACCGTCACCGGCGGCCAGGGCAATGAGGGGCTCATCATTCCCCTCGCCCTGCTGGCGGACAAGGCCCTTGACGTCGTGTCGTTCACCCATCGCGGGCTTGGCGGCCATCTCATCTGGAGCGGGCACCTCGTCGAGCACCTCAACCAGTATTTCGCCAATGCCGGCAGCCCGACCAAGGCGCGCGAGGGCAACATCCATCATGGCGACCCGGCCCATCGCTCGTTGCCCATGATCAGCCACCTCGGCACGATGCTGTCCAACGTGGCCGGCGCGACCGATTCCCAGCGCCGGCTCGGCCGCCCCGCCGTGGGTTTCGCCTTCTTCGGCGATGGCGGATCGAGCACCGGCGACATCCATGAGTCGCTCAACCTCGCCTCGCTCCTTTCGCTGCCCGTGGTGTTCGTCATCGAGAACAACGGCTATGCCTACTCCACGCCGGTGAGCGAGCAGTTCGCCGCCGGCACCGAGCTCTGGCGCCGCGCCGCCGGCTACGGCATGGAGGGCATGGTGCTCGATGCCACGGATGTCGAAGGCACCGCGCGCACCGTGGCCTCGGCGATCGACCGGGTCCGGCAGACTTCCCGTCCCATCCTCATCGAGGCACGCACGCTGCGCCTGCGCGGGCATGCGGCCTACGACACCTGCGACTATCTACTCCCGGGCGAAAGCGAGGGGTTCTTCGCCCGGGATCCGCTCCCCAAGTTCCGCGCCCGGGCCGCAGCTGCCGTCGGCGCCAAGCGCGTCGAGGCCATTGAGGCCGAGCTCAACGACTTCCTCGAGGCGTGCATCAAGGTTGCCATCGCCACACCGCGGCCGGCGCCGGCCGGCATGGAGGCCGACCTGTTTGCCCCGCCCTCGCCGCCGCTGCCCTGGAAACCCGAGCCCGCCGCGCCCGAAAGCCTCAATTCCGCGCAGGCCCTCAACCGCGGTCTGCGCAAGATCCTCACCGAGCGCCCGGAGTCGCTCGTCCTCGGCCAGGACATCGGCACCTATGGCGGCGCCTTCAAGGTGACCGAGGGTCTCCTGACCGACTTCGGCCGGCCCCGCGTGCTGAATACGCCGCTCGCCGAAAGCGCCTGCACCGGCTACGCCATCGGCCTCGCCCTCAACGGCCACCGGCCCATCGAGGAATTCCAATTCGCCGACTTCTCCACCGAGGCGACCACCCAGATCGCGCTCAACGCCGCCACGATGCACTTCCGCTCCGGCGCGGCCTGCCCGCTCGTGCTGCGCCTGCCCTGCGGCGGCGGTCTCACCTTCGGGTCCTTTCACTCGCAGGAGCTCGAGTCGTTCTTCCTCGCCATGCCGGGCCTCAAGGCCCTCTACCCCAGCACGCCGCAGGATGCCTTCAACGCCCTCCTCGCCGCCTACGAGGACAACAACCCGGTGCTGCTGTTCGAGCACAAGGGCCTCTATCGCCGCGGCAAACAACCCGTCGCCTGGGATCCGCTTTACCGGGACGTCTGGACGCCGCGGGTCGTCCGCACCGGGAGCTTCGCCACGTTTGTGACGTACGGGGAAATGGTCCATCTCGCCACGGAGGTCTGCGACTACTTCTCCGAAGAGTACGAAACCGCCTTCGACCTCTTCGACCTGCGGGCGCTCGCGCCCCTGCGGCTTGAGGCCATCAAGGCGTCGCTCGCCCGCACCGGCCGCCT
>Ga0265319_1001873_pt1 | contig 11966 bp, 7 predicted proteins | sample 4824metaG_FD_192443 | JGI IMG/M metagenome (GOLD analysis project Ga0265319, IMG submission 192443) | Rhizosphere microbial communities from Carex aquatilis grown in University of Washington, Seatle, WA, United States - 4-8-24 metaG | ecosystem: Host-associated > Plants > Roots > Rhizosphere >...
GCAACCCGAAGGGCGACAACGCTTTTGGCCGGGAGCAGCGTTGTCTTCGCGGGGCAAGCCTCTCTGAGGATTGCACCCGCGAAGCCGCCTCGCTCCCAATCCAAAATCGTTTGTCGCGCCGGCCAGCATATTTTTCAACAGCCTGCTAGCGGACGGGAGGGGAGGGGATGCGGGCCGAGAGCAATGCGAAGAGGTCCATGTCGTGGAACCCGTCGTAGCGATGGTGGGCCTTCCGCATGGTTCCCTCGTATATCATGCCCAATTTTTCCAGGACTTTCCGGGAAGCCAGGTTTTCCGGCATGCAGGTCGCTTCGACACGGTTCAGGCCAAGCTGGCTGAAGGCAAAACGCAGAACCGCGCCGGCCGCCTCGGTGGCCAGGCCGCGATTCCAATGGGCCCGGGCGAGGTTGAACGCTATCTCCGCCTTCTGGTGCCGCTTGGTGAGGGAATGCAGGAAGACCATGCCCACCGCCATCTCCGCAGGCGGCGCGGAAATGGCCCAGCTGAGAAACTGAGGCTGCAGGATGACTTCGACGAAGCCCTTGGCAAAGAGCTGCGAACTGTGCGCCCGCCAGGGCATGAAGCGCGCGACCTCCGGCTCAAACGCGTAGCCGTGAAATGCCGGCACATCGTCCAATGACAGGGCGCGCAGGCAAAGGCGGGCCGTCGAGATTCCCGGAGCCCCGGCGTCGAACGCATCGCTCATTCTGGGTGCCCATTCCGGTTGCCCGCGAACGCCGGCTCACGACAGCGGCTCATGCAGGAACCGATTGACAAGGCGATCGGCCCGCTCGCGGGAGAACAGCGCCGCCATGTGCGCCTGCTGCTGGTTGCGCCCTCCCGACCCGAGGTAGAAGCGCTCGTATTGCTCATTGCGGCCCGCAAGCGCGCTGCCGGTAAAATCCCAGGCCAGCCGGAAGATCCGCGCCCGCGCCTCGGCTCCGACGCTGCCGGCGCCCCGCAGGTAGCGATCCAGAAGCGGGCGCAACTCGGGATCGGCGAGCTGGGATCTCGTCGGGGCGGTGAGCAGATTGTGGGATCCCAGCAGGCGGAAGATCTCGGTCACCCGGGGAAACCACGTGGGCAGCATCGCCCGCAAGGCGGTCAGCGGACCGCCCTTCGACACCCAGAGGCCGTTCCCGGCGTCGTGCGACTGCTCCTCGGCGGAGTGGATGCAGGCGCGGGCGAACTCGGCAAACGTCCATAGCTCGCCCAGCATCTGAAGCGCCGAAGGCTGGGTCATGTTGATGGTCTCGGTCATCTTTGTGGCCAGGCCCCAGGCAAACTCGAGCTTGGTCTGCGCCCGAATCATCGTCTGCTGCATCGTGTTGGGGTACCATCCGGTCATCATGACGGTGTTGTGGACGGAAAGGTTCGCATCGATGAACAAGCGATCCCGCGGCACTTCGACGTCGTCGAAGAGCACAAAGGCGTCCTGCTCGTCAAAGCGGCTCGACAGCGGGTTGTCGAATGCGTTCGTCGCCACGGCGCAGCTGTCCCGGCAGATGAACTTGAGGCCGGGCGTCGCCATGGGAATGCAGAAGGAAAGCGCATAGGCGTCGGCATGAAGCGGCAGCGGCAGCGAAGGGTAGACCGCCAGTTCGTCGGCGAACGGGGCCAGGGTCGCCAGCATGCGCGAGCCGCGCACGATGATGCCGTGCGCCGTCTCGCCGACCTTGCGCAGCGCGGCGTCGTCGCCGGCCTTGGGGACATCCCCCCGGGACTTGTCGATCGTGGGATGAATGATCGTATGGGTCAGGGCGACGTCGTTGCGCCTTATGAATCTCTGATAGGCGACGAGCCGCTCGGCGCCGCTTTCGTTGCCATGCGCGCCCCATTCGTCCGTCCGGCCCGCGAAGCCGGCATAGGTCACGTTCATATAGTCGGGCGTGCGGCCCATGAGGCCGACCGTATGCTCGGCGATCCGCTCGAGTCCGCGATGCCGCCTGAGCAGATCGGCCTTGGAGTGGGGGATCATGTGGCTGACGTTCATCGGCTCTCCCGTCGCCGGATCGGGCATCAGGCAGTCGGAGGCGTACGTGTGCTGCAGGTCGAAGACGGACGCGAGCCCCCGGGCGGCTCCGGCGAAGGCAGGATGGGACGCCACGTCGCTGACGCGGTCGTTTCCAACCCAGATTTGGCGGCTGTCCTTCAGTCCGCGAAGATATTGCGCTCCTGTGCGTGCCGGCATCGTGTGTCTTTTACAGGCTTTCGGCGCCCGCGCCTATGGGGTGTATACCCATGATGACCCGCGGAAGCGACCTGCCTCCGGCGCCCGTCAAATCCGGGAGCCCGGCCGGCGTTAGGGTAACACCTACTTAGAATAAACGGCCCGATTCCGTAGACTCGGCTCTTGAAAATGACTGCCCGCACTCTGAAAGATCCGCCGCACGAGGAACCCCGCCTGAACGAACCGTCCGCCGGGCGGCAAGGGGAGGGACCCCATGCGGACGCTCCCATTCCGGATCGGACCGCAGGCGCACGGCGGGAAACGGGGGAAACGTCATGAATTTCCTGACATTTGTCTTTCGGTATTCGCGCAGGACCATGATCTGGACCGCGGTTGCGGCGCTGGTCAGCGGCGGCTGCAACGCCGGCCTGATCGCGCTGGTCAACGCCGTCCTTGGAAAATCGGGCGGACCCGTTTCCACGCTGCTCTGGTGGTTTGTGGCCCTTGGCACGGGGCGGCTGATTGCCAACTACCTCGCGCAGGTGAGCCTCGCGCGTTTTTCGCAGCGGAGCACGGGAAACCTGCGCCGCGACCTCGTGCGCAAGATACTCGCCGTGCCGCTGCGCCAGCTGGAGGAAATAGGCGCGCCGCGGCTGATGGTCGCCCTGACCGAGGACGTGATGAGCATCACCGAAGCCATGCGCGCCATTCCCGCGTTCATCGTGAACTTCGCGATCCTGCTCGGGGGAGCGGCCTACCTCGGATGGCTTTCCCCCCGGGTGCTCCTGGCCATCTTTGTCTTCATTGCGATCGGGGCGGCCGTGTACCGGCTGCTGGTCCACAGCGGGTTTGCCTTTCTCAAGTCGGCGCGTGAGGCGGAGGACAGGCTGTTCCGCCACTTTCGGGCGCTCACGGAAGGCATCAAGGAACTCAAGCTGCACCGGGAGCGCCGGGATGCCTTCCTGACCGACGGCGTCGATTCGGCCACGGCCGCCTACCAGCACTTCAATATCGCGGCGGAGATCCGTTTCATCATCGCGCAAAACTGGAGCCAGCTCCTCTTCTTCGCGCTCATAGGGCTGATTCTTTTCCTCATGCCGCGAATGGAGCATGTGACGACCCACGAGATGACGAGCTATGTCGTGGCCACGCTCTATCTGATGGGGCCGCTCTCGGGCCTTCTTCTTGTCTTCTCGGTCTTTGGGCGCGCCAGCGTGTCGCTGCAGAAAATCGAGCAGCTCGGCCTCGCGCTGACCGGGCGATCGAGCGATCACAGCGCGGCGGCGCGTCACGACGGGCCTCCGGCATTCGAACGGCTTGAGCTGTCCGGAATCAGCCACGCCTACCACCGTGAGAGAGAGGACACCACGTTTACGCTCGGTCCCGTGAACCTGGACTTCCGGCCCGGCGAAGTCGTGTTCCTCGTCGGCGGCAATGGCAGCGGCAAGTCCACGCTCGCGAAGATCATCACGGGGCTCTACCCGCCGGAAAGCGGCGAAATCCGGGTCGACGGCAAACGCATCGACGACCGGAACCGCGACAACTACAGGCAGCTGTTCTCCGCGGTATTTTCGGATTTCTATCTTTTTGACAGCTTCATCGGCCTTGAGCGGAGCGCCCTGGACGTCGAGGCCCGCGCCTATCTCAAGAATCTGCACCTCGACCACAAGGTCCGGATTGAAAACGGCGCCCTTTCGACCACGGATCTCTCACAGGGACAGAGAAAGCGCCTCGCGCTCCTGACCGCCTACCTGGAGGACCGTCCGTTCTACCTCTTCGACGAGTGGGCTTCCGATCAGGATCCGCTGTTCAAGGACGTGTTCTACACGCAGCTGCTTCCGGAGCTGAAGGCGAAGCGCAAGGCCGTCCTGGTCATTTCGCACGACGACCGCTATTTTTACATGGCCGATCGCATCGTCAAACTGGACTACGGTCGGATCGTCGGGGAGACATCCGCCGCTTCCGTTGCAGACGAACGGGAGCCCGTTGCCTGCGCGCAGGATCTGTGACGAACGGCCGCACGGCCGGTCCGGGCGGCGCCGCTAGCCGGCCGCGCCCGCCGTCCCAAACGGTATCTCCGCCCGGATCGTCGTGCCCGTGCCCGGGACCGAGACGACCGTGAAGTGGCCGCCGACCATTTCCACGCGCTCACGCATGCCGGTCATTCCGAGGCGATTGTTCCATTCCGCGGACGAAAGGCGGCTCACCTCGAAGGCCTTGCCATCGTCGGCGATCTCCAGGCAGACGCCGTCCCGGGCCTTGAGAATGCTCACGCTGACCTTTTTTGCACGCGCGTGCTTGCCGACGTTGACAAGCGCCTCCTGGGCCACGCGATAGAGGACCGTCCGCCTGTCGTTGTCCATGGCCTCGACGCCGCCAAAGGCGGTGAATTCGATTTTCCGGCCTTTTCGCTTCGGGAGGCCGTCGATGTAGGCGCGGAGAGCCGGTATCAGGCCGAGATCGTCCAGCATCGCGGGACGCAGTTCGCGGGCGAATTGGTGCACGATGCTGACCGACCGCTCCACAAGCCGGCGCAAGGGAGCGATCGTCCGGCGAATGCCCTTGGGATTGAGGGCCGCCCCCTTTGTGAAGATCGCAAGATGGACGTTGATGCCAATCAGGAGCTGGCTGATCTTGTCGTGCAGCTCGCGGCTGATTTCCTTCCGCTGGTTCTCCTGCACCCGAAGGATCTGGCGGGAACTGGCGCGCAGCTTTTCCTGGAGCTGCCGCGATTGCTCCAACAGCTGATGGGCGCGCTGCTCGCTTTTCATGAGCGCCGCCTCCCCTTTCGTCCGCCTTACGATCTCCTCCTCCAGCTGGTGGTTCGTGGCGGCAAGGACGGCAACGCGGTGCTTCGCGTCCTCGGCCTGTTTCCGGGCCGCGATGTCGATGACGGCCATCCGGCACCACCTCCGCGCATCCCCGTTGGATCCCGCTGTCCTGGCCTCCAAGTCGGCCCAAACAGCCTTGTCGGCCTTCAGGAGCAATGCCTCGCACGTCTGCTTTTCATGCCCTTCGAACAGCCTCTCGCGAAACGAGTCGAAGTCCGCGCGGCTCTGCGGCGCGACAAAGATCTGAAAGCGGCGGTCGACGAGGCTGGATCGGTCCGTTCCGAGCATGGCGGCTCCGGTCAGGTTCGCCTCAAGGATCAGGCCTTCCTCATCGAGCGAAAAATAGCCGACGGGAGCGAAGTCGTAGAGATCCGTGTATTTCTCCAAACCGGCTTCGACCTCGGTCTTGGCCTGCTTCAGTTCCTCGTTCTGCAGCTCGAGCTCGATCTTGTGGATTTGCAGTTCCTGGAGGAGCCGCTGGGCATCAGCGCCGGTCCCGATCCGCGCCCTCGCTTTCGGGCGCGTGCGTAGCCGATGCTCCGCTCGGCGGCGCAGTTCGCCGGCGCCCTGCAGGCCTGCGGATTTCCGTTTTTTTCCCGGCGCCATGTCAGCGCTTTCCGGACGCGCCGGCCGCCTTTGAGGCCGCCCCCGGCCTCGCTGCGCGGGATCTCCCGCCCGAGGTCCGGCTCTCCAGCTGCCCCAAGGCAACGCTCAGCGAGGCGCCCTGCTCGGCCGAGTGGGTGGCCAAAAGCCCATGTTTAGCCCGCAGGCCCGCCTCGACCTTCTTTGCCGCCGTGATGTCTGAGAAGGTGATGACCACCCCGTCGATGCGGTTGTCCGTCGTACGGTAGGGCATGATGCGCACGCCAAACCAGCGCCCGTCGCCGGCGGCTATCGATTTTTCCGAGAAAACCAGGGTCCGCAGCACCTCGCCCGCATCTTCAACCAATCCCGGGTAGAGCAGGTCGGAGGCGAGATCGGTGATTGGCCGGCCGACGTCGCTCGGGATGAATTTGATGATGGTCGCCGCCTGGAGGGTGAACCGTCGCACGCGAAGGTCGTTGTCGAGGAACACCGTCGCGATATCCGTGCTGTTGAGCAGGTTTTTCATATCGTTGTTCGTTCCGGAGAGTTCATCGAGCTTGTTCTGGAGCTCGGCGTTGACGGTCTGGAGCTCCTCGTTAAGCGATTGCATCTCTTCCTTGGACGTCGTGAGTTCCTCGTTGCTGGACTGCAATTCCTCGTTGGTGGACTGCAATTCCTCGTTCATGGACTTGAGCTCCTCCTGCGAAGTCTGCATTTCCTCGCGGGACGCCTGCACTTCCTCGCGGGCCTGGTGCAAGGCCCGCTCCAAGTCCCTCTGCCCGGCGGTGCGGCCGGATCCTCTGCCGGCCCCGCCGGTTGACCCGGGCGCGGAATGGATCGCCGATTCGGAAAAAACGATCAGCACCATCCCGGTCAGCTCCTTGGGCTCCTCGAGCGCCTGAACCATCAGGTCCACGGACCGCGCTTCGGCGCCGATCCCGATTTTGATCCCGTGGACGCTGACGGTGCCCTTTTTCTTGCGGACCTTTTGGAGTGCGCTGGCCAGGTCGTAGCGCAACGGCTCCCGGACCATGACCATGACATTCCAGTTCGCCTTGCCGGCGGCCGGCTCCAGGAATTGGCCCGTCCGGCCGCTGATGTAGAGGATGTCGCCCTGATCGCTGACGAGCACGGCCGGCGGCGAAAAGCGCGCCTGAAGCAGGTGATCCGCAACCGATTGAAGGCTGTTCCCGGTGCGGCTTGCGGGCGCAGGCGCGTCGGCGCGCGAAGGAGCGGGCACGAACACCGCGGGAAAATCGAGCTGGCTGCCCGGCGCCGCGGCATCGCTTCTCCGAAAAATCCGCTCCCTGGCCGCCAGCGGGACGAACAGATTGGCGAACCCCCCGATGCTTTCCGCGCTGCCGAGGAAGAGGACGCCGCCGGGATTCAGGCTGTAGTGGAAGAGGGGAATCAGCTTCTTCTGCAAATCCGACGTGAGATAGATCAGGAGATTTCGGCAGCACAGGATATCCAGCTTCGTGAACGGCGGATCCATGATCAGGTTCTGGGGAGCAAAGACCACCTTCGCGCGGATCTCCTTGCACACGCGAAATCCGTCCGGCTCCTTGACGAAAAACCGGGTGAGCCGCGAGGGCGCCACGTCGGCGACAATGTTCTCGGGAAACAGGCCCTGCCTGGCTTTTTCAATGGCGTCCTTGTCGAGGTCGGTGGCGTAGATCTGCACGGAAAAATGGTGCTTGGCCTTGATCTCGTTCAGCGCCTCGGTGAGCACGATCGCAAGGGAGTAAGCTTCCTCGCCCGTCGAACATCCGGCCACCCACGCCCGGAGCACGCCGCCCGGGGCCCGGCTTTCGAGCAGAGCCGGTATCACCGTTCGTGCCAGTTGCTGCCAGGCAGCCGGATCCCGGAAGAAGCTCGTCACCCCGATCAGCAGCTCCTTGAAGAGGATGTCCAATTCCTGGGGATTCTCCTGCAAATACCTGACGTAGCCGCCGATTTTGCTCAGTTGGTGGATGCCCATGCGGCGTTCGACGCGCCTGTAAAGCGTGCTTCGGCGATACAGCGTGAAGTCATGGCCGGTATGGGAGCGCAGCAGGATGACGATCTTTTCCACGCCGCTCTGCAGGAAGGTGTCCACATGCCGCTCGGCATTGCTGATCCGCGGCGTATTCTGGGTGTAGGCGATAAGCTTTCCCGGCAATTCCTCCGCCGAAGCCACGATGTCCGCGAGCCTCGCCTTGATGGCGCTCTGCGGCATCGACGCAAACTTGGCCGTAGCGGGATCCTGCACGAGCGACAGGCCGGCTTGTTCCTTTATGGCCCTCAGCCCGAGCGTGCCGTCGCTGCCCATCCCCGAGAGAATGATTCCGACGCTGAGATCGCGCTCGTCCGCGGCGAGGGAGCGAAAAAAGAAATCTATGGGCAGGCGCAGTCCGCGGGGCGCGGCGGGAGCCAGAAGGTGCAGCACCCCATGAAGGATCGACATGTCGCTGTTCGGCGGAATAACGTACAGATGGTCCTTCTGAACCCGGGTGCGATCCGTCACCTGGATCACCTTCATGGATGTGACGCGCTGGAGCAATTCCGGCATCATGCCCTCGTGCGTCGGATCCAGGTGCTGGACGACGACAAAGGCCATGCCGCTGTTTGGCGGCACATGCTCGAAGAACTGCACCAATGCCTCCAGTCCTCCGGCGGAAGATCCGATGCCGACGATCGGAAACCAGCGATCCGCCCCCCGGCGTTCTTTCGCCCGCGAGGTGCGCTGACGCGCCGCCCCCCTGCGGGGACGCAGGGGTTTCAGCGGTTTGGAATGAACTGGCTTTTTCAAAGTTCGATCGCTCGGCCGCCGCAGCGGCTGGGTTGGGCCGCTAGCTAACCCCGAAATGCAAGGACTGTCGAGCACCACCCCATCATGAATCGGGAGCCCGCCCGACGCGTCAATTAACGCTCCGCCAAAGCGTCCTGTAGGAGGCGACGAGACCCCTGGGAGGCGAAGCGGAGCAGGGCGGGGAGGAAAGATCCTTCTGAGCCGTCCCGGATCCCGCGGCCGGGTCCCAGAGGAGCAGGGAAAGGGCGCGCAGGGCTCTATCGCGGGGATGCCGGAACGGATTGAGACTGAACAACGAGCGAACCCCGAAGGTCTTGAGGTTCACAAGCAGATTGCGCAGACGCGAGGTTTCCGGGCACTTGTTCACGGGGCTTTCCGCATAGTCTCGTGCCGTCGCAAACGGCGAGCCAAGCCGCTGTTCCTCCAGCCAGAGCCAGACGCGCAGCCCCAGCGAGACCGCGGCGGCATGGCGTTCCCGCAAGGCGGCCCGCGCTTCGGCGCTTCGGTGCGGCCTCAGCTTGAATTTCAGCCCGGCTGCGTGACTTGCCCGAACCTCGTTCAGCCACTGAGGCGGAAATGCCGGGCTCAGCCGCATCAATCGCCGATGCCGCTCCTCGCAGCTCCACCGGTACTGGCCATGGGCGGCGAGGACGGCGTCGCCAAAGGCGAGCTCGGCCTTGGCGATGTTCCGTTCGACAAAATCCGCGTCTGCCGCCGTGAACTCGTCGCGCTTCAGGCGCTCATCCGCAAAGAGAAGGCCCGAGCATCGGTTCATGAGGAGGCGTATGGCCTCGGACAATGGAATCCGGTCCGCGATGCGGTGATGCGCGAATCCGAGAAGCAGCCCTCCGTGGCCCGCCAGCCAGCGATGGCCCATGAGCAGATCGTAGGAGAACATGCTGATGCGGCTCTTCCGGAGCTCCGCGAGCGAGATGATCTTGAACTCGATCTCAACGCCGGCCATCGGCGTGAGAATCTCCCCCAGCACCTCCAGGGGCAGGCGGTGGCGCCACTCGTTGAGATGCCGGTTTCCGCGCAGGCAGACGTAGAATTCCAGGTCGTTGTAGGGGCGGTCTCCCTCGGGCGTGCCCATGACGCCGCCTTCGCCGCGCCCGTAGCCGCCGCCCAGCAGCACCGCCTGGAGCCGATCCGGCGGGATGAGCCCGCGAAGGCCGGCCATGACGGTCTTGCAGATGTCGGCCAGAAATCCCTCGAGTTCATCGCTTCCATCCAGCGTGAAGCGCAGGGGCGCCGTCACCGGACCGATGGATCCATTCGTTCGCTGGGCGGAAAGCGGGCGTGGCGGAAGGGAAGGGCGGGCGAATGCGATCATGTCGGGGCTCTTTCAGGGTGCGCGGAAGCTCCCGCATTGAGCCCGGCGCGTTTTCCGCGGCGCTGGGCCCAGCGAATGCGCCAGGCCTGGGGCCATTCCGCGAGCCGTCCGGTGCGGACGCAGAAGCCGAAGTCCCGCCGCATGTCGTTCAGCCAGCCCAAAGCCATAATCCTTCCGCAGGCGGATCGGGCCGGATGAGCGGCGCCCATCGCCGTCAGCGCCCAAGCCTCTCCAAAGCTGCGCTTGTAGGCCTGCCGCGGCGTGTAGTTATGCGAGTGGGTGACGACCGATTCCGGACAATAGGCGATGCGGCATCCCTGGCTGCGGCACCAGCGCGTGTATTCATCGTCCTCGGAATACTGCATCGACTCCAGAAAGCCCCGCCGGGACCAGATGTCCCTGCGGATGCCGCTGCTCACCATGCTGAAAAAATGGTCCCAGGCCGCGGACTCGCGCCTGGCTCCGAAACAGCGGTCATAGTCTCTTGCAAAAACCGCGCGGCAGTCCGGACGAGGGAGCTGGCGGCTGAAGACGGCGGCGGTCTTTGGATCCCCCAGCGCCTGAACCAGGGGTCGCAGCCATCCGGGGCCCTGCGGCGTTGCGTCGGCATTGAGAAAGATCGCCGCTTCGCCGCGGGCCAGTCGCATGCCGGCGTTCAATACGCGGCCCGGCCGGTAGTCGTGCGGATGGATCTGCTGAAAATGGACAGGGGAAGCCTGGCGGATCAGGTCGACCGAGCCGTCGGTGGACCCCGAATCGATCGCGATCAATTCCCAGTTCTTGTAGTCCTGCGCGCGCAGGGCGGGCAGGGTCTCCCGCAGGGCCCAGCCTTCATTGAACGAGCGCAGGATGATGCTGACAGGTGCGTCGCACATGCAGGCAGGCTAGGCGAATGCCGCGGCCGCCATAATGGGGTGTTACCCGACCGGATAGGGGGTGCTCACCCCACTCAACAACCCGCCGGGATCCGGTTATACTGCGCGGGAAGATGGGCCATGCGCCCGGCTTGCGCGGGTCATTCATGGAAATAAAACACATCATCGCAGCAGCCCTCATCGTCATCCTGACGTTGGCCGGGGCTATGGCGGCTTCCATTGCGCAGCGCGCGCGCGACATCATGTTTTTCCTGCTGACGGCGGGAGCGGTGGTGACGGAGCGGATGGACGCCCATTTCTTCAGCCATGCCTGGTATCGCGGCACGACGCTGGGCCTTGAGATCTCGCTGATCGACATCCTTGCGGTCAGCGTCCTCGCCGCGTCGCTTCTCGTGCCGCGGTATCGCGGTCCGCGCTGGCATTGGCCGGTCGGCCTTGGCGTGCTGGGAGCCTACTTCCTGTACTGCTGCTTTTCCGTCCTAATTTCGGAGCCGCAGGTCTTCGGCGTTTTCGAACTATCGAAAATCGTTCGCGGAATCGTCATTTTTCTCGCCGCGTCATTCTACATTCGGACGAAACGCGAGCTGAAGTGGCTGATCCTGGGCCTTGCCTGCGCGGTATTCCTGGAAGGCGCCCTGGGATTCAAGCAAAGGGCGCTGGGAGGCATGGATCGGGTGGCCGGCAGCCTCGACCACGCGAACAGCCTCTCGATGTACCTCTGCCTCGTGGGGCCGGTGCTCGCGTCCGCCGCGGCGGCGGCGTTTTCGCGGTGGGTCCGCCGGGCTGCCTTCCTGGGGGTCTGCGTGGCCGGCGTCGCGATCATGCTGACGGTTTCCCGCGCGGGAGTGCCGATATTCGGCTGCGTTGTGCTGGCCGCTTTCGCGCGGTGCGCTTCCTGGCGGATCACCCTGAAGAAGATGATGCTCGGCTTTGCGGTCCTGGCCTTGGCCGCCGTGCTGCTCACGTCTTCCTGGAAGCCGCTGATGGCCCGCTACGGGGAGGCAAGCCTGAAGGAGGAGTATCTTGATGACGACGTCGGGTATGAGGGCCGGGGGGTTTATCTGCGCTGGGCCCGGATGATCGTGGCGGACCACTTTTTCGGCCTCGGCCTGAACAACTGGTCATACGGAGTCAGCAGGACCTACGGGGCGAGGCTCGGCTTTGTCTACGGGAATTACGATCAAATCCACTCGCTCACCGAGCGGCTCGCGGCGTCCGACATAAATTTTGCCGCCCCGGCACACAGCCTGGGGGCGCTCACCCTGGGCGAACTGGGCATCCCGGGCTTGTGCGTGTTCGCCGTTTTCTGGCTGCGCTGGTTCCAGGTTGGCGCGCGATACCTGGTGCGGCGCGTCAGCGAGCCGATGCATTGCGTCGGCGT
>Ga0265319_1001874_pt1 | contig 11962 bp, 8 predicted proteins | sample 4824metaG_FD_192443 | JGI IMG/M metagenome (GOLD analysis project Ga0265319, IMG submission 192443) | Rhizosphere microbial communities from Carex aquatilis grown in University of Washington, Seatle, WA, United States - 4-8-24 metaG | ecosystem: Host-associated > Plants > Roots > Rhizosphere >...
TGATCCCGTAGGCGATCGCGGCGCGGATCGCGCCGACGCCCTCGGGCGTGCCGGGGATCTTGATCATCACGTTGGGCCGGTCGACGCGGGCCCAGTAGTCGCGCGCCATCGCGAGCGTGCCGTCGGTGTCGCGCGCGAGGCCGGGGGCGACCTCCAGCGAGACGTAGCCGTCGACCCCGCCGGTGCGCTCCCATACCGGCCGCAGCACGTCGGCGGCGCCCTGCACGTCGGCGATCGCGAGGTCCTCGTAGATCGCCTGCACGTCGGCGCCGTTCGTCGTCAGCTCGGCGAGCCGCTCGTCGTAGTCGGGGCTGCCGAGGATCGCCTGCTCGAAGATCGAGGGGTTCGAGGTGACGCCGACGACGCCGTCGTCGCGCACGAGCCGCTCGAGGTCCCCGCCGGTCAGCATCGAGCGGCGGATCGAGTCGAGCCAGGCGCTCGTGCCGAGCTCGGCCAGCCGGCCGATCGGCGTGGTCGCGGGGACGGTGCTCATGGGTGGCGGTCTCCTGTCACGGGGTCTCGGTGATCGGTTCCTGCGGGGGAAGGGCGTCGAGGCCGTCGCGCTCGAGCGCCGCGACCTGGGCGAGGCGGCGGACGTGGCGCTCCTCGCCGCTGAAGCGCGCGTCCGCGAACGCGCGCACCAGCTCGCGCGCGATCGCGGGGCCGATCACGCGTGCGCCGAGGCACAGCACGTTGAGATCGTCGTGCTCGACGCACTGGTGCGCGGTGTACGAGTCGTGAACGGTCGCCGCGCGGACGCCGGGGAGCTTCGCGGCCGCCGCCGACACGCCGGCGCCGGAGCCGCAGACGATCACGCCGCGCTCCGCCTCGCCGGCTGCGAGCGCGCGCGCGACGGCGACGACGGCGTAGGGATAGTCGTCCCAGGCGCCGGCGTCGAGCAGCTCGTGGCCGCCGTCGGCGAGCGCCGCCTCGACCGCATCTCGCAGCGGCACGCCGGCATGGTCGAAGCCGCAGGCGATCCTCATCTGCACGCAGGCTACATGCCCGGTCGCACGCCGCGGAAACGCGTCGCTCAGCTGTGGTGCAGCGCGTAGCGCAGGTACAGCGAGCCGGCGCGCTCGAGCGCCCACACCAGCTCCAGCGCGGCCGGGCCGTCGAGCGGCGGGCCGCTGCTGATCGTCGGTCCCGAGCCGCCGCCGGCGAGCTGCGGCGCGAGCGTCAGGAACAGCTCGTCGACGAGCCGCTCGTGCAGCAGCGCGCCCATCAGCGTCGGGCCGCCCTCGCACAGCAGCGAGCGGACGCCGTGGTCGGCGCGCAGGCGGCGCAGCGCGTTCGTCAGCGTCAGCTCGGCCGGGTCGAGCCGCACGAGCGTGACCTGCGCCGCGCACGACGGCTCCGGCGCCTGCGCCGTCGTGAAGACGACGACGCGCGCCTCCGGCTCCTGGAACAGCGGGATCTCGAGCGGCAGCTCGCCGCTGCGGCTGACCGTCGCCACCAGCGGCTCCGGCGCGAGCCCGATCGCCGCGCGCGCGGCGCGCAGCTCGGGCCGTCTCACGGCGCGCCCGTAGTGCTCGATCGCGAGCGTGCGCGTGCCGATCAGCAGCGCGTCGACCTGCGTGCGCAGGCGCCGGAAGACCTCCATGTCGCCGTCGTCGCCGATCGCGCCGGAGCGGCCGTCGACCGTAGCCCGCCCGTCGGCCGTCGACGCGAAGTTCGTCACGACCCACGGCCGCTCGTCATGCGCGCGCTCGGCGAAGCCGAGGTTCCCCAGCAGCTCGGCGCTGTCGACCGTCGCGGGGTCCGGGTGCAGGCGGCGGAAGTCCATCGCCGACGACCCTACCCGGCCACGGCTCCACCCGGCCGCCCGCGCTGGTAGCGTGCGCGCCCGCATGTCGGAGCCCGCCCGACCAGACCGCAATCTCGCGCTCGAGCTCGTGCGCGTCACCGAGGCCGCCGCGCTCGCCGCTGCGCGCCTCGTCGGCCGCGGCGACAAGGAGGCGGCCGACCAGGCCGCCGTCGACGCGATGCGCTTCGTGCTCGACTCGGTGCCGATGGACGGCCTCGTCGTGATCGGCGAGGGCGAGAAGGACGAGGCGCCGATGCTCTACAACGGCGAGCAGATCGGCAACGGCACGCCGCCGCAGGTCGACATCGCCGTCGACCCGCTCGAGGGCACGCGCCTGACGGCGCTCGGGATGCCGAGCGCGCTGGCCGTGATCGCGCTCGCCGAGCGCGGCTCGATGTTCGATCCCGGCCCGTGCGTCTACATGGAGAAGATCGCCGGCGGCGAGGAGATCGCCGATCTGCTGTCGCTCGACCGCCCGCTGCCGGAGACGCTGAAGCTCGTCGCCGAGCGCAAGGGGATGGGCATCGGCGACGTGACCGTCGTGATGCTCGACCGCCCGCGCCACGAGGAGGCGATGCAGCAGGTGCGCGAGGCCGGCGCCCGCATCCGGCTGATCCTCGACGGCGACGTCTCGGCCTCGCTGCTCGCCGTCAGCGAGCGCTCGCCGGTCGACCTGCTGTGGGGCATCGGCGGGACGCCGGAGGGCGTCATCTCCGCGGCCGCGCTCAAGTGCATGGGCGGCCAGCTGCTCGGCCGCCTGTGGCCGCGCAACGACGAGGAGCGCTCCGCCGCGCTCGCCGCCGGCTACGACCTCGACCGCATCCTCACGTGCGACGACCTGGTCGCGGGCGACGACGTCTTCTTCTCCGCCACCGGCGTCACCGACGGCGACGTCCTGCAGGGCGTCCGCTACCGCGGCAACGGCGCGACGACGGAATCGCTCGTGATGCGCTCGCGCTCCGGCACGGTGCGCCGCATCCACGCCCGCCACGACCGCGCCAAGCTGCGCGCGGTCACCGGCGGCCGCTACGGCTGAGTCTCCGGATCGGGCGCCACGGCGGGATCCGATCCCGCCCACCCGAGCGGCGGGTCCAGCACGTCCTCGACGGTCAGCCCCTGCGCGAACCGCCCGACGCGCGACTCGGCGAGGTCCAGTCGCGCCAGCGAGCGCAGGAAGCCGTACGTCACGAGCACGTGGATGCGCGACTGCGTGATGCGGTACACGGGGCGGCTGAAGCCGCGCGCGATCGACGGGTAGAAGTTCGCGACCTCGACCTCGACGCGGATGCGGCCGCGTCCGTCGCCCGGCGACGGCAGGCGCCGCACGTCGATCTGCAGGTAGCCGTCGCCGTTATGGCCGCGCCGCTGCACCAGCAGCCCGTCCTCGATCCGCCAGCGGACGGTGCCGCGCTGCGCGTCCATCGCGTACTCCGGCGCCTTGAAGCGCAGCAGCCGCAGCGGCTGGCGCAGCAGCACGACGGTGCGCTGCTCGTCGCCGTAGTCGACGCGGATCAGCCCGAGCGTGACGCGCGTCAGGAAGCGCCAGTAGGTGCGCGCGAGCCGCTCGAGCTGCATCGGGCTCCACAGCTGCTCGAGGGCGGCGGCGGGCAGCGTCAGCTCGCCGGCCTGGACGGAGCGGACCGCTCCCTCGGCGCCGATCGTCGTGTCGTCGTCGAGGTTCGCGATGCGCCCGGGCGCCCGCTCCGCGCGCTGGCGGCGGCGCGCCGCCACGACGGCCGCCGCGACGGCGAGCAGCGCGAGGACGGGGGCGAGCACGTCTGGATTGTGCCCGTTCCCGCGGATCTCGTCCTGCGCTACGACCCCTGAAGCGCCCCTGGGTGGAGGTGGCGCGTGTCGACGAGCTTGATGACTGAGCCGCCGTCGGGCCATGCGACCTTCGTCGGTCTCGTGCGGCCCTCGACGAAGGGCCGCAGCCCCGCGTCGGTGACGAGCTCGAAGCCGCGCTGCGAGAGCGCGGTGAGCACGCCGACGGGCAGCGGGTCCGGCAGCACGACCGTGTTGCCGCCGGCGGCGCGCAGCGCGGCGAGCGTGGCGTCGAGCCGTTCGGCCGTCGGCATCGACCAGATCCCCGTGTAGGGCGCGACGTCGACGACCCCGTAGGCGTCGGCGACGCGGTGCCCGGTCGTCAGCAGCAGCGCGACCGGGGCGCCGCGCTTGTAGACGAAGCGCGACGGCCCGTCTGCGAGCGACGCGACGAACGTGCGCGTCAGGGCGTCCGGCGGGGGCACGAGCACGTTCGGTTCGGGCGCTTCTTCCCTCGGCGCGAAGCTCGCGTTCAGGCGTGCGACCTGCTGCCACGGCAGCGGCAGCTGGGCGAGCGAGCAGGCGGCGAGGCCGAAGCCGAACAGGACCAGCAGTGCCGCTATGGTCGGTCGCCGCGTGGGCTGCGCGGCGATCTGCCGGACGACGACGACCGTGAGCAGCGCGAGCGCGAGCGCCCATGCAGGGAACGTCCAGGTGAGCGTTTCCGGTGACGAACGGCCGATGAAGTAGGCGCCGGAGCCGAGCCCGAACAGCGCCGACCAGGCGAGCATCCCCGTCAGCGGGCGGCCTGCCGTGCCGCGGATGGCGCGCACCGTCGCGACGCCGATGGCCGCGACATACGTCGCGTAGACGACGAGATGCAGCCCGAGGACGCCGGTGATTCTGACCAGCCCGAAGCCGTCGACCGAGAACAGCCGCAGGTAGTCGGTCAGGCGGCCGAACTGGGGGAGCGACCCGGCCTCCGCGAGCGTCAGCGCGCACACGAGCGCGACCGCCGTCGCGAGCCCGCCGGCGAGGCCGACCGCGAGCTGCCTGAGCACGGCGCGGTCGCGCACGCTTGCGCTCCACGCGAGCGCGGCGATCGTGGCGCCGAGCGCGGGGACCCCGAAGTCCTGGTTGTTGAGCGCGACGAGCCCCCCGGCCGCGAACAGCAGCCAGGTGCCGGCGAGCCGGCTGCGCCGGTCGATGTGCCACGCCGTCAGCCACGCGAGCAGGAACGGCCCGGCATAGCGTGACGGGAGCGTCGTGAAGTACGTCCCCGGCGTCGAGCGGTTCACGAGCGTGCCGGCGATCAGGAACAGGCTCGTCGCCAGGAACGGGAGGTACAGCGCCAGCGCGCCGATCGCGCTGCGCGTGACGCGGCGCAGCACGCCGTAGACCGTGAGCAGCGCGACGGCGCTCGCGCTGCACATCGCGAGCGTGTACACGAGCAGCGTCTTGCCGAACGCGAGCATCGGCAGCGCCACGAGCGACGGCCACAGCGAGCCGTACTGGGTCGTGAAGTCCACCAGCGGCGTGCGGCCGTTGAGCACGGCGAACGCTTCGTCGAGCGTGAACGCCGTGTGGTAGAGGACTTCCCTTTCCGCCATCCCGATCGTCGCGTCGGACTGGACCGCGTGCAGCATCCAGACCGCCGTCAGCGCGACGGCGGCGGCGAGTGCGCCGGCCCGCCGCGCGCGCGAGTCGCGCAGCAGCGCGCTCGCGCGCTCGCGCAGGGCGTCGCGGCGGATCGCGGCGACCGCGGCGGCGGCGAGCAGCGCGGCGGCGACGAGCGTCGGCGGCGTGAAGTAGCGATCCGACAGCGGTCCGGCTATCGAGTGGAACACCATCCGGTACTGGCCGACGACGCACGCCGCGACGGCTGCGACGAGGACGGTCTGCGTCACCGGCGCCGCGCGTGCGGCGACGCTGCGCGGGACGCGCGGCAGCCAGCGCGGCGCGAGCAGGAGCGCGAGCACGAGCAGGACCGGGCCGCCGAGCGCGAGCAGGTAGCGCGCGTGCTCGGTCTGCTCGTGCGTGAACTGGTTTTCGAACTGCGGCAGCGGCGTGTAGGCGTGGGCGCCGGGGGCGATCAGGTCTCCCAGCGGCGGCCCGAGCACGACGACCGCGAGCAGCGTGAGCAGCGCGCACGGGAGCGCGCACGCCCAGGCAGCGGTCGTCAGCTCGTCATCGACGGACAGCGCATCGGCGGCCGGGCTGAGATCCCCCTCCAGCCCGACGGGAGGCGCCGCGAATCCGGCGCTCGACATGGACCGACTCTAATCGCGATACACCGAAAAAGAAAGCAGCAACTGCCGGGCCGCTCACGAGCCGCCGGTGAGCGCGCGCCCGTCGACCCACTTCGTCAGCCCGTGCACGACGACGACCTGTTCCGGCGCGATCGTGGCGCCCGGTATGCCGCGCCGATAGCCCGACCGCGTGAGCACCTCGAAGCCGCGTTCGGCGAGCGGTTGCATCAGTCGCGGGGCGACGAGGTCGGGGACCAGCACGAGCCGCCCGCCGGCCGCGCGCAGCCCAGCGAGCGTCTCGTCGAGCTGCTGGACCGTCACGATCGATTCGCCGACGTAGGGGACGACGTTCCGGAACCCGTAGCCGTCGGCGATCGCGTGGCCGGTGCTCCACAGCAGCGCGATCGGCTCGCCGGGGCGTGTCACCTGGCGTCCCGCGCCTGCGGGCTCCGCCCCGACGAATTCGCGGAAGGCGGGATCGTTCGGCGCGGTCAGCAGCGTCCCGATCTCCATGTACTGCTGGATCGCCGGGTTCGCCGGCCGCTGCTCGATCGCCTGGACCTGGTGCCACGGCAGCACGCTCGCCGGCGGGTCGAGCGCGAAGCTCGCGACGAGGCCGAAGCCGAACAGGACCGCGACGGCGCCGAGGCTCGGCAGGCGCTCGGAGCGCCGCGCGAGCTGCTGGACCACCGCGACCGTCAGCAGTGCGAGCGCGAAGCTCCACGGCGGGAACAGCGTCGGGACCCCTCTCGGGACCGACTCGCCGACGTAGTAGGCGCCCGAGCCGAGCCCGTAGATCGCGCTCCAGGCGAGCATCCCCGTGAGCACGCGGTTCGGCTCCCTGCGCAGCGCGCGCACGGTCGCGACGCCCAACGCGCCCACGTACGTGAGGAAGACGACGAGCGGCAGGCCGATCAGGTGCGGGATCGGGTCGAGGCCGAAGCCGCCCGTCCCGAAGATGCGCGCGTAGGCGACCGCGCGACCCGGATCCGGCAGCGCGCCGGCGCGGATCAGCGTGACGACGGCGAGCAGGGCGTAGGCGCCCGCGAGCCCCACGGCGGCGCCGGCCGCGATCCGCCACAGTCGCTGCGCGTCGAGTGGGGCGGAGGTCCACGCGAGCGCGGCGACCGTGCCCGCGAGCGCGGCGACGCCGAACTCGACGTTGTTGATCGCCACCAGCCCGGCCACGAGGAACAGCGGCCAGCCGCTGCGCCCGCCGCGGTCGAGCCGGCGCGCGAGCAGCCACGCGACGACGAACGGGCCGACGTTGCGCAGCGGCATCTCCTGGAAGATCGCCTGCGGGTGGTGGACGTCGCGCACGGCGGCGAAGAAGCAGAAGGCCATGATCGGCACGCTCAGCGCGAAGGCCGCCAGCGCGCGGCGCGTCACGCGCAGCAGCGCGCCGTAGACGGCGAGCACCGTCGCGATGCTGAGCGCCCACATCGCGAACGTGTAGGCGAGCACCGTCTTGCCGAACAGCAGCATCCACTGCGCGAGCAGGAACGGCGAAACCGACCCGTAGGCGGCGGTGAAGTCGACGAGCGGCGTGCGGCCGTCGAGGACGGCGAACGTCTCGTCGAGCATGAAGCCGCTGTTGTACGGGTCTCCGGCCCACCATATGGACTGGTCGCTGTTGAGGAACGCGGAGAACCAGGCGCCGGTCAGCAGCGCGAGCGCGACGGGCAGCGCGACGCGCAGCCAGCGCGGCTCCGGACGCAGCCGCGCCGGCCATCCGCGGCGGGCGGCGACCGCCAGCGCCGCCGCGATCGCCGCGCCCGCCGGCAGCTGCCACCAGGCGAAGAACGCCTGCTCCCAGCCGCGTTCGCGCTGCTTGACGAGGCACGCCGCCACCAGCGCCGCGCCGAGCGCCTGCACGATCGCGGCCGCCGCGCGCGCGCTGTGCGGGGCGAGGCGCGGCGGGCGCCGCCAGGCCAGCACGATCCCCGCGGCCAGCAGCACGGGGGCGAGCAGCGCCAGCACGTAGCGCGTGCCCTCGAGCGGCTCGGGGTGGCGCACGACGTTCGGCAGGAACGTGAACGGCAGCCGCGCCGGATACAGCACGTGGCTGAGCGGCGGCCCGAGCAGCAGCGCGGCCGCAGCGGCGATCGCGATGCACGGCAGCGCGATCAGCCACGCGATCGAGGCGAGCGCGTCGGGCGACGACCCGCCGGTGGCGGCCGCGTGCGGGCGGACGTCCTCGCGCACGCTCATCGCAGCGCGCCCGGATGGAGGTGGCGCATGTCGACCCATTTGATGACGGCGCCTTCGCCGGGCCACGGCAGCTCGAGCGGCCTGGTCCTGCCGGGGACGTAGGGGCGCAGGCCGAGCGGCGTCACGAGCTCGAAGCCGTCGCGGGCCAGCACCGGCAGGATGCTGACGTCGAGCGGATCCGGCAGGACGACCGTGTTGCCGCCGGCGGCGCGCAGCGCCGCGATCGTCGCTTCCACGCGCTGGACGGTCTGCAGCGATCCTATGCCGGTGTAGGGGGAGACGTTCACCAGCCCGAGGGCGTCGGCGACCCGGTGGCCGGTCGTCAGCAGGATCGCGACCGGCGCGCCGCGCTTGTAGACGAAGCGGTTCGGTCCGTCCGCGAGCGTGGCGACGAAGCGGCGCGCGGCCGGGTCGGTGGAGGGCGCGAGCGGGTCGGCCTCGGGCACTTCTTCGGTCGGCGCGAACGGCGCGTCCAGGCGCTGGATCTGCCCCCACGGCGTCGGCGTCTGGGCGAGCGAGCAGGCGGCGACGCCGAAGCCGAACACCACGACGACCGCGCCGATCGCCGTGCGGCGCAGGCGCGGCGCGCTCAGCTCCCCGACGGCCGCGACCGTCAGCAGCGCGAGCGCGAGCGCCCACGCGGAGAACTGGTACGTGAGCGCCACCGGATGCGAGCGGCCGACCCAGTAGAAGCCGGCCCCGAGCCCGAACACGCCGGCCCACGCCAGCATGCCCGTCAGCACCCGGTTCGAGGCGCCGCGCAGCGCGCGCACCGTCGCGACGAGGATCGCCGCGACGTACGTGAGGTAGACGAGCAGGTGCACGCCGAGCACGCCCGGGATCGGCATCAGCGCGAAGCCGCCGACCGCGTACGTGCGCGCGTAGTCGACGAGCCGCGCCGGCTGCGGCAGCGAGCCGGCGCGCACCAGCGTGAGCACGGATACGAGCGCGAAGGCGGTCGCGATGCCGGCCGCGACGAGGCCGGCGAGGCGCAGCAGCGCGGTGCGCCCGGGGCGCACCGGCGCCGCCCACAGCAGGGCGGCGACGCTGGCGCCGAGCGCGGCGACGCCGAAGTCGCCGTTGTTAAGCAGCGCCAGCCCGGCGACGGTGAACAGCAGCCACGCGCCGGCGCTCCCGTCGCGGCCGCGCTCGAGGCGCCGTGCGGTCAGCCACGCGAGGAAGAACGGCGCGGCGTAGCGCAGCGGGAAGTTCGCGTAGTAGCTGCCGACCGACGAGCGGTTCTGGAGCGTGCCGCCGATCTGGAACAGGCTCGTCGCGAGGAACGGCAGGTAGAGGAGCAGCGCCGCGGTCGCGCTGCCGCTCGCGCGGCGCAAGACGCCGTAGACGGCGAGCAGCGCGAGCGCCGTGATCGTGCACAGCACGACCGTGAACGTCAGCACGGTCTTGCCGAACGCGACCATCGGCGCGGCTATGACGAACGGCCACAGCGACCCGTACTGGGCGGTGAAGTTCACGAGCGGGGTGCGCCCGTCGATGACCGCGAACGTCTCGTCGAGCGTGAAGCCCAGGTGGTAGCGGACGTCCTGCGGCGCGTTGCCGATCTCGAGGTCGGAGTGGACGGCGTGCAGCATCCAGATCGCCGTCGCGACGACGACGAGGCCGCCGACGACGAGGCGGCGCGCGCGCGAGTCGGCCAGCAGCGCGGCGGCCGCCCGTCGGCGCAAGCGCGCCGAGCGCAAGGCCCCGGCGGTCGCAGCCGCGAGGAGCGCCGCGACCGCGAGCGTCGCCGGCGTGAAGTAGCGCAGCGTGAACGGCACTTGGCCGGGGCCGAGGTAGACCGAGCCGAAGCGGTCGCGGTACTGCGCGACGATCGACGCCACGACGACGCCGCCGAGGGCGACCTGCGGCAGGACGACGAGCGGCGCGACCCAGCGCTCCGGCACGCGTGCGAGCCAGCGCGGAGCCGCGGCGGTCGCCAGCGCGCCCAGCAGCGGCGCGCAGAGCGCGATCAGGTAGCGCGCGTGCTCGGTCGGCTCCGGGTGGGGGGTGCCGGCGTCGGCGAGGAACGTGTACGGATTGCGCGCGGGGGAGAGCAGCCGCCCGAGCGGCGGGCCGAGCAGCAGGATCGCGAGCACGGCGACCGCCGCGCACGGGATCGCGCAGAGCCACGCCGCGGTGGCGGCGTCCTGCGCGCCGCGCGCATGCGCGCGAGCGTTCCCCCGAAGCGAGGCGACCGCCGCCTCCGGGGCGGCGCGTGCCATCGCCCGACTCTAATCCGGTGGGATCGGAAAGGAAAGCGGCAAGGGGCGCGCGGCTCAGAGTCGCTCGACCGGCACCTGCTCGCCGGCCGCCGCGACGCCCTCGCCGGCGGCGACGAACGCGAGCGCGTCGGCGCCCAGCAGCGACGCGGTCACGTGCGAGCCCTGGGCGCCGGTCGGCGTCGCGCGCAGCGTGCCGTCGGCGGCGTCGAGTCGCACGCGCAGCGCCTGCGTGCGCGCGCGGCGCGGCACGTCCTCGGTCAGCACGGCCCGCTCGCGCGGCGGCAGCGGCTGCGCGCCCTGCAGCGCGCGCAGCGCCGGCCGCGCGAACAGCGCGAACGTGACGAAGCTCGAGACGGGGTTGCCGGGCAGCCCGAAGACGAGCTGGCCGCCGCGGGCGCCGAACCACGTCGGCTTGCCCGGTTGCAGGTCCACCCGCCAGAAGCGCTGCGCGACGCCGAGCGCCTCCAGGGCCGGCTTGACGTGGTCGTGCGGCCCGACCGAGACGCCGCCCGAGACGATCGTGACGTCGGCCGCGCCGAGCGCCGCCGCGAGCGCCGCCTCGGTCTCCGCGCGCGTGTCGCGAACCGTCTCCACCGCGACCACCTCGGCGCCCTCCTGCGCCGCCAGCGCGGCGAGCATCGGCCCGTTCGAGTTGTGGATCTCGCCCGGCCCGAGCGGGCTGCCCGGCGGGCGCAGCTCGTCGCCGGTGCAGAGGATCGCGACGCGCGGGCGGCGCGCGCACGACAGCGCGCCCGCGCCGGCTGCGGCCGCGACGCTCAGCCCGCCCGCCCCGAGCGACGTCCCGGCGCGCAGCACGACCGCGCCGGCGCGCAGATCCTCGCCGGCGTGCCGCACGTGCTGGCCGGGCGCGACCGGCTCGGTCAGCGTCACGCGGCCGTCGGCCTCGGTCGCGCGCTCGAGCGGCGCGACCGCGTCGGCGCCGGCGGGGAGGCCGGCGCCCGTCGAGATGCGGATCGCCTCGCCGGCGGCGAGCGGCCTGGACGCCGGACGGCCCGCGCGCGACTCGTCCACGATCCGCAGCGGGCCGCTGGACGCATCGCTGCGCACGGCGAAGCCGTCCATGGCCGAATTGTCGAAGGCGGGGGCGTCGGCGCCCGCGCGCACGTCCGCCGCGAGCACGCGACCGGCCGCATCCTCAAGCGCCACGGGCTCGGCCGGCAGCAGCGCACAGCTGGACGCCACCGCGGCGCGGGCCTCCTCGATCGACAGCAGGGCGGTCGGCACGTGTCCATTCTGTCCATCCGCAGGTGCACGTGTCGGGAGGCGCTGGTATAGACACCGGGATGACAAATCAGGGGACCCCTCGCCCGGCCCGGCCCGGGCCTGTGCAGCGCGCCGAGGCGGAGCTGCTCGCCGGCCGCGCTCAGGCGATCGCGAAGGGCTGGCTGCTGACGCTGCTCGAGCGGGCGCCGCTCGACGCCGTCGCGGCGATCCCCGCCGCCGACCTCGCCTCCGAGGGGCCCGCGGTCTGCGCCGCCTTCGCCCGCGCGCTCGCCGACGACGCCCAGCTCGACCGCCTGCGCCCCGACGGCGACCTCGCCCCGCTCGCCCGGCGCATCCCCGCGCTCGTCGGCGCCGCCGACGCGGCCACGACGCTGCACGCCGTCGACGCCCTGCGCGCCTGCCTGTGGGCCGCCGCCCTCGACGCCCGCGGCACCCGCACCGACGACCTCGCCCCGCTCGCTGAG
>Ga0265319_1001875_pt1 | contig 11958 bp, 11 predicted proteins | sample 4824metaG_FD_192443 | JGI IMG/M metagenome (GOLD analysis project Ga0265319, IMG submission 192443) | Rhizosphere microbial communities from Carex aquatilis grown in University of Washington, Seatle, WA, United States - 4-8-24 metaG | ecosystem: Host-associated > Plants > Roots > Rhizosphere >...
TCGCCCTTGGTGACGCGGCTGTCCTTGCCGGAGCCGGCGACGCTGGCGGGATTGATGCCGGTTTCCTCGGCGATGCGCCGGACGGCGGGGGAAATCTCGGAAGAGGCCGGAGGTCGGAGGTCAGATGTCAGTGCGGGCGCGGCAGCAGTCGGGCTTGGGCTGACCTCTGATTTCTGACTGCCGGCCTCAGGGTCGATGCTGGCCACCACCTGGCCGATCTTGACCTCGGCGCCGGCGGCGACCTGGAGGGAGATCCGGCCGGCGGCCTCGGCGGTGCCCTCGGAGGTGATCTTGTCGGTTTCCAGCTCGAAGAGCGGCTGGTCCTTCTTGACCGTGTCGCCGTCCTTGACGTGCCACTTGGCGAGGACGCCGGAGCTGATCGATTCGCCCATCGGCGGGATTTTGACTTCGAGTGCCATGAAGAGAAGGGGTGGGATTTATCCGGGGAAATCAGGCGCTGAACGCGATCTGCAGGAAGGCGGCGAGCTGGAGCTTATGCAAGGCCAGGGCGCCGACCGCGGGTGACGCCGCGGCGTCGCGGCCGACAAAGACGGGCTTGTGGCCGACAATCTCCTCAAGCTGCGGGGCGATCCAGGACCAGGCGCCCATGTTCCTGGGCTCCTCCTGGCACCAGACGACACGGGCACCGTGGCCGTAGCCGTCGAAGAGCTCGGCGAGGCGGTTGCGATGCAGCGGGTAGAGCTGCTCGATGCGCACGATGGCCGTGTCGGTGATCTGCTGCTTGGCGCGGTAGTCGACGAGGTCGTAGTAGACCTTGCCGGAGCAAAGGATGACGCGCGCGGCGTTGGGCGGCGCGACCGGGTCGTCAATGATCTCCTGGAAATGACCGCCGGTGAAATCGCCGATGCGCGACACGGCCGCCGGGTGGCGCAGGAGGGACTTCGGCGACATGACGATGAGGGGCTTGCGGAAATCGCGCTTCATCTGGCGCCGGAGAAGGTGGAAGAAATTGGCGGGGGTGGTGATGTTGGCGACCTGGATGTTGTCCTCGGCGCAGAGCTGGAGGAAACGCTCGAGCCGGGCGGATGAGTGCTCGGGGCCCTGGCCCTCGTAGCCGTGGGGCAGGAGGAGGACGATGCCGCTGTTGCGCTGCCACTTGGACTCGCCGCTGCTGATGAACTGGTCGATCACGACCTGCGCGCCGTTGGCGAAGTCACCGAACTGGGCCTCCCACATGCAGAGCATCTGGGGGTAATCGAGGGAGTAGCCGTAGTCGAAGCCGAGGACGGCGGCCTCGGAGAGGAGCGAGTTGTAGACGCAGAAGGTCGCCTGTTTTTCCGCAAGGTTGAGGAGCGGGGTGTAGCGCTCGCGGGTCTCGGAATCGTAGAGCACGGCATGGCGGTGGCTGAACGTGCCGCGCTTGGCATCCTGGCCGCTGAGCCGCACCGGCGTGCCCTCGAGCAGCAAGGTGCCGAAGGCCAAGGCCTCGCCGAAGCCCCAGTCGATCGGCCCGCCGTCGCGGTGGGCCTGGGCGCGATTCTCGAGGAAACGCTTGATCTTGGGATTGATCCGGAAATTTCCGGGCACGCGGGTGAGGCCGGCCACGCACTGGTCGATTAGGGCGGCGGGGACGGCGGTGGTGACGGGCGTGTGGGTGTACCGCGGCTGGAAGACCGCGGTGGAGCCCTTGAAGATGTCGGTGGGATTGGCCGCCGCGGCGCGCCGGGCGGACTTGCTGGCCTCGGTCTGCTTGGCCTTGGCGAGGTTGGCCTCGAGGGCGGCGAGGTACTCGGCCTTGATGGCGTCGGCCTCCTCGGTGGTGATGCTGCCCTCGGCGATCAGCTTTGCGGTGTAGATGGCGGACACCTGCGGGTGCACGGCGATCTTCTTGTACAGCGTGGGCTGGGTGAACGCGGGCTCGTCGGTCTCGTTGTGGCCATGCTTGCGGTAGCAATACATGTCGATGAACACGTCGCGCTGGAACTTCTCGCGGAAATCGAGCGCGAGCTGAGAAACCATGCACACGGCGGCGGGATCGTCGCCGTTCACGTGGAAGACCGGCGCCTCGATCATCTTGGCGACGTCGGTGCAATAGCGCGTAGAGCGGGCGTCGGCGGGCAGAGTGGTGAAGCCGATCTGGTTGTTGATGACGAAGTGCAGGGTGCCGCCGGTGCGGTAGCCAGGCAGCTGGGAAAAGTTCAGAGTCTCGGCGACCACGCCCTGGCCGGCAACGGCGGCGTCGCCGTGGGTCAGGATCGGGAGCACGCGGCGGCGCTCGACATCGTTGCGGATCCGCTGGCGGGCGCGCACGCGGCCCTCGACGACCGGGTTGACGATCTCGAGGTGCGACGGATTGGAAGCGAGTCGGAATTCGACCTTGCGGCCGTCCATGGTGTCGACGACGGCCTCGTAGCCGAGGTGGTACTTAACGTCGCCGTCGCCGCCGACGGCATCGGGCAGGTAGTTCTCGGAGAACTGCTCGAAGAGCACCTCGAACGGCTTGCGGAGGATGCTGGTGAGGACGTTGAGCCGGCCGCGGTGGGCCATGCCCATGACGATCTCGTCGACGCCTGCGTTGGGGCAGTGCTCGACGATCGCATCGAGCGCGGCGATGAAGGTCTCGCCGCCCTCAAGGGAAAAGCGCTTCTGACCGACGTACTTCGTGTGGAGAAACCTCTCGAACAGCTCGGCCTTGTGCAGCCGGCGGAGGATGCGGACCTTCTGCGCCTTGGAGAACTGGGGCTGGTTGTCATGGGCTTCCATGCGCTCCTGCAGCCATTCCCGAGCATCGCGGTCCTGGATGTGCATGTACTCGACGCCGACATGGCCGCAATAGGTAGTCCGCAGGCGCTCGATGAGGGTCGAGAGCTTCATCTGGCCGCCCTCCTTGTAATATCCGACCTCGAATGACTCCTTCAGGTCGTTTTCACCAAGGCCGAAGGCCGAGATGTCGAGCAAGGGGTCGGCCGGCGGCGGTTCGCCGATCGGGTCCAGGTGGGACTGTAAATGGCCGTGCGTCCGGTAGGCGTTGATGAGACGGTGGACCTGAAGCTGTTTGAACGAGTCGAGGATCGCGACCCCGGCACTGGCGGCCTGTTCACCCACGCCGCCGGCGCTGAGCGGGGTGGTGCCGTTGCTGCCGAGCGTGAAGCCCTGAAAGAAGGCGCGCCAAGTCGGGTCCACGGAATCCGGGTTGTCCAGCCACGAGCGGTAGGCCGCCTCGATGACATCGGCGTTGGCGCCGGTCGGGAAAGTCATGGATTTCATCTAGGAAGGAAGGGAAAGTTGGATCGGTCAACCAGTGTGGAACACAGGGTCCGGTTCACGCCGGACGCAGGAAACGAAGAGAAGGGACAAACACAGCACGGGAAATTCAGCGAGGCAAGTTCCCGGTGCGTCGGGACGGAGATTGCAATCGTGCTTAAGCTGGGTAACAGCGGGATTAGTTTCTTCGCCCCCCTGAAGCATGGAATCGCAGATAAAACAGTCCCTGAATGCCCTCCTGGCGGCCATCAAGCGCTCGGACGGTCCCGTCATCGCCACGGAAATGGCACGGCTGGATGATTTCCTTGAGCGCGGGCGGGCGGGGCTGCACCCCCAACTGACGCATTTCCTTGAACGGCGGAGTTATGCCAAAGCCCTGATGTTCCTGGGTGGCGACACGGACATCCCGGCCGGGGCCTGCGGCGGGCGTCCGGCCAAAGGCTGAAGATGGCGGCGGACGGCAAGATTCCGACCGATGGCGGTCAGGGCCTTGGGCAGAATCCATTTGCCGCCCTCAACGCGGGAGGGTTGCCCTCGGCGAAAGTCGCAGCCCGGCCGGGCCGCGACATGGCGCCAGCCAAGCCGAAGGCTCAACCGGCCAGGAATCGCGGCCGCGTGGATATCCTGCGCGAAACGGGCAACCGGGGCGGCAAGACCGTGACGGTCGTCACCGGCTTCGTCGGTATCGGGCAGCCGGAAAAGGAACAGCTCGCGAAGAAGATGCGTGCGGCCTGCGGCTGCGGCGGGACGGTGAAGGACGGCCGGATCGAGATCCAGGGCGACCAGCGCGAGACGGTGGCGCGGATCCTGGCGGAAGCGGGATTCCGGCCGGTCTTTGCGGGCGGGTAGGTGGAGGACCGGTTCGGCGAACCCGGCCGTCCTCTTGACATCATAATGTTTGATGCCTTGATGCCGACATGCGCACCACCCTAACCTTGGAGCCCGATGTCGCCGCCCGCTTGAACGCTGAAGTGGCGCGGACCGATCGTGCGCTCAAGACCGTGGTCAACGAGGCATTGCGGCGCGGGCTCCATTTGCCGGGACGGAAGGAGAAGCGCACGCGCTACGCGGTGCGCGGGGTGCGACTCGGCTTCCGTCCGGGGATCGACACCGGCAACCTCAACGAGCTGGCCGATGAGCTGGAGAGCGGCGCGCTCCTGGCCAAGATGCGGCGATGATCATCCCGGACCTGAATCTGCTGGTTTACGCGCACAACCAGAGCGATGAACGGCACGATGCGGCCCGCGAGTGGTGGGAGGAGGCGCTCAACGGCGATGAGCCGGTGGGTCTGGCCTGGGTAACATTGCTGGGTTTTGTCCGGCTGACCACCAGCCGGCAGGTGCTGTGGGAGCCCCTGCCGGTGGCGGAGGCGACGGCGATCGTCGAGGAATGGCTCGACCAGCCGGTCGTGCGCGTGTTGGTGCCGGGACGCGAGCATGCGCGGCATTGCTTCGGCTATTTGCGCAAGCTGGGCGTGGCCGCCAACCTGACGACCGACGCCCACCTGGCCGCGCTCGCGCTTGAGTATCAGGCCGAGTTGCACAGCACCGACACCGATTTCGCCCGCTTTCCCGGCCTCAGGTGGCGCAATCCGCTGGAGCGGAAAAAGCGGAAATGAAGCGTGTGACCGTGAAGAACGGCCGGATCGAGGGCGACCGGCGCGAGACGGTGGCGAAGATCTCGGCGGACGCGGGATTCCGGCCGGTGTTTGTCGGCGGGTAGGGGCGGACCTTGCGTCCGCCTGGGCGCACGCAAGGTCCGCCCCTACGTTCAGGCCGCCAAGCCTGCGGCGAGCGCTAGCGCGCTTTTGGCACGGTTCAGGATGTAGAGGTGATAGCCGGGCGCGCCGTGGGCGAAGAGGTCGCGGATCTGGGTGAGGGCCCAGTCGATGCCGACGGTTTCCATGACCTCGGGCTGTTCGCCGGCGGCCTCGAGGCGCTTCACGAGCTGGGCGGGCAGCGAGGCACCGCACATGGTGGTGAAGCGCTGGATCTGCTTGAGGGAAAGCACCGGCATGATCCCGGGCACGATGGGAACGGCGATGCCGGCGGCACGGCATTTGTCGACGAAGCGGTAGTAAACAGCGTTGTCGAAGAAGAGCTGCGTGGTGACAAACGCCGCGCCGGCGTCAACCTTGCGCTTGAGATTGACGAGGTCGGCCTCGGGGCTGGGAGCCTCGGGGTGCTTCTCGGGATAGCCGCCGACGCCGAGGCAGAAGTCCGCGTGGCGCGCCTTGAGCAAGGCGACGAGGTCGTTGGCGTAACGCAGGCCGTCCTTGTAGGGCACAAATTCGGCCGAGCCCTTGGGCGGATCGCCGCGCAGGGTCATGATGTTGCGGAAGCCGCCGTCATGGATGCGGTCGGCCACCCCGGACAGCTCGTCCCGCGTATGCCCGACGCAGGTGAGGTGCGGCATGACGGTGAAGCCAAAGTCGCGCTTGAGGAAGTCGCAGATCTGCGCGGTGCGTTCGCGCGTGCTGCCGCCGGCGCCGTAGGTCACGGACACGAAGTCGGGGGCGATGCGCTGGAGTACGGTGGCGGTTTGGCGCAGGGCCTCCACTCCGGCTTCATCCTTGGGCGGGAAAAACTCCAGCGACCGCAGGGGGCGCCCTTGGGCAAAGAGTTCTGAGATCGGCCTGTCGGGCGTCATGGAGGCATGACGCAAGGGAAAAGCCGGCGGGTCGTAAAGCGGCGAATGCGGGTATGACGCATTCCGCGTCTTGTAGGCCAGGTCGTTGACCTGGCCCGCCAGCCCACCGGGCCGGCCTACAGCTGGATCATGGGCTTTTCGGCTCGGCGGGTTTTTCCGCTGCGGGTGCCACTGCAGCCGGTGCAGGCGCCGGCTCGAACATGTCGTCCAGCTTCTGCGGCAGGCTGGTGAAGGCGAATTCGGCGATCTGGAACGCGCGTTTCTGCATGAGCGCGTTGATCGGCGCGGCCGCGTCCGAACTGGCGACGAACGCAAAGACGGGGCCCGCGGGGACGGTTTCCGTGGCGGTTTCGAGCGTCTTGGCCGGGCCGGCATCCTTCTTGTCCGCGTCGAGCACGGCGGCAGGTCCGCTCTTGGCCGTGTCGGCGGGCGCAGCGGGGGCCTTCACGACTTTCTCCTCGGGCTTGCGACCGACGGCGATGGTGACGGTCTTGCCGTCAAACGTGACGAGCTTCACGGTGCGCGCGTGCGCCTTGGCGGAGACCGCATTTGGATCGTTGGGCTCCGAGGTGTCCGAGAACCGGAGTGTGGCGAAGGAACCGAGAACATTGGTCACGGCGTTGGCCTTGAGTTTGCGTCCGTCGGGGGATTTTTCCACCGCGAAGGAATCGTCCTTCTTGGCCCGGGTCACGGCGACCGTCGCGTTGTCGTCGGGGAACGACAGCTCGACCCGGGAGATGTCATCGACCTTGAGGTTCAACAGCTGCGCGTCGGCCCAGTTCTTGGCGTCGGTGTCGACGTCCGCGTTCAGGTTGGCGAGGTAGGCCTTCTGCTCGGTGCCGAAGCGCACGAACCGACCGCCGTTCTCGGCGGTACGGCCAAGGGTGACGGACCAGAGTTCCTTGTCCGAGCCGTCGAGGAAGGTGATCTGCGTGTCCTTGAACTCGAGCCGGGCGATGCGCTCGGCATTGGACGTGACCAAGCGCTGGATCTTGGCGCTCGTCAGGTCGCCAACGAGGCGCGCGAGCTTGGCGAAGTCGGCGGGCAGGTCGTAATAGCCGGGCACGCGCCAGGTGCCGTCGGACTGCTTCACGAGCAGCACGATCTTTCCCTGGTCGGAAAGGCGGACATGGGCGGCCTGATCGAGGGTGGCGGCGGGAGCCAGCGTCTGGCCAATGCGGGCGTCGGCGGAGGGCGGGGGCGCGGGCCGCTGCATCACGTACGTGATGGCGGAAAGCACCGCGAGGACGGCCACAACGAGGGCGAGGGTTTTCAGCTTCATCGGAGGAATGAAAAACGGGGCTTACTTGCGGCGGGAGCGGTAGAACCAGGCGCCGAAGCCGCAGACGAGAAGCGGCGTGGCGAAGAGATTGATGACGAGCAGACGGTTGCCCAGGGCGTCGATATCCTCGCGGAGCGCGCGGCGGATGTCGCGGCGCTCGCCGCGCATGGCGGCCTGCTGCTTTTGGAAATCCTCGATGGCTTTGGCGACCTCGGGCGAGGCGACGAGGCGGCTGCCCTCGGTCTTCTTGCCCTGCAGTTCGCCCAGCTTGGCCTGCACCTGCGTGAGGCGCGCCTCCAGGGCGGTGAGCTGGTCCTCGTACTTCTTGTTTGCCTCAACCTCCATGGCCTGGACGACCTTGAAAGGATGGAGCGAGCTGCCCTTGCCGCGGATTGAAATCAGGTCCTGGGAGCCCGAAAGGAACTCAAGGCAGTTGGCGGCGAAGGCGAGGTTGTCGTTGATCGGCTCGGCGGCGGTCTGGCCGAAGAAGTTCATCTTGCGGACACTGTAATCGTCGAAGAGCCAGTCGGTGTCGGCGACGACGATGAGTGTCGAGGTGCTGGCCGATTCCTTCAGCGCGGGCGGCCCCTTGGGTTCGTCCTTCTTGGCCGCGGGTTGATCGACTTTCTTGTCGGCGTCTGCCTTTGCCGAGCCATCGGCGGACGCGTCGGCCGGCGGGGTGTCCTTGGGCATGCCGTCCGGGAAGGCGGTCTTGAACTTGCCGGTCACGAGCGCGGCGATGGTTTTTTTACCCGAGGGCTTGATCTGGCGGGTGATCTCGTCGGGCTGGGCGAACTGGAGCGCAGAGATCGGGACCTCGCCCGCCTGGTCGGAGGACTCGACGAGCGGGGTGAAGGTGAGCCCGCTGCCGGGTTTCGGTGCGAGCGAACCCGGCTCGATGAAGAGCGCGGAATTGAGCTGGGCGGTGGGGAGCGATTTGGCGTTGAAGTTCTCGCGCTGCAGGTTGAGCCAGACCGGATAGCGCACGATGGTGCCGGCGCCGGACTGCACCTGGGTGGCGTTTTCCAGGTCGCCGACGACCTTCTGCGGGTCGTAGCTGACCCCGTAGGCGCCGAGCAGCTGCGGCAGGTCGCTCGAAACGTTGGGGGAAGCCCCGCCCATCATCATGGCCTGCTGGCCACCCTGGCGCTTGAAGTACTGGGACGACGGGTCGACGGCGAGGAAGACTGGCTTGCCGCTGAGGACGAACTGGTCGATGGCGAACTGGAGCCGGGGCGAGAGGTTTTCCGGGTGGATGACGGCGAGTGCATCCAGGCCGGAGGGCAGCTCGGTGGCGGTGCCCTCGACCGGGACGATCTGGAAGGTGCGCTCCCATTCGGTGGTGACGAACTGCCCGGGCGAGGGCTGCTGGCGCATCATCATCATCTGCATGTCCTGCTGGCCGGCCTGGAGCGGCAGGCTGGTGATGAGGCCGAGCTTCTTCTTGTCGAACTGCTCGACGCTGTAGATGAGCTGGGAGAGATCGTACTCGAGGAACTGTTCGCGCTGGGGGTCGAGGGCGGTGATGGTTTTCTGCTGATCCGCCTGGGTGGCGACGAGGCCGAACTGGATCTGTTCGCCGGACGGAAGGGTCTGGGGCTCGAGGCCGGCGGCCGTGGCGTGTTCCTCCTCCGGGGTGTCGGGCCGCGGGTCGATCACGTTCAGGGTGAGCTTGCCGCGGGACGCGCGGACGTACTGGCGCAGCATTTCCTGCACGCGGCCGGCGTAGTTCTTGTAGGAGATGGGCAGGCCCGCGGCGCTCTTGGAAAAGTAGTAGTCGAGCGCGATCGGCTCCTCGATTTTCCCCAGCAGGGTCTTGGTTCCGGGCGAGAGCGTGTAGATCCGCTCGGCGGTGGTGTCGAGACGGACGGGGAGCGACGAGGCCAGGTAGTTGACCAGGACGAGGCCGACGAAGAGGAGCGCGATGGCGAGGACTTTGCTTCCGGATTTCATGGAGGATAGCAGATTTATTTAAGCGCGAAGACGCGAAGGGATGAAGGCAGCAGCAAAGAGAAAAGACGTTCCGTCCGAACTTTGCGTCCTGGCATCTTTGCGCTTAGTCATGGCTCGATAAGATTAACGCTCGAGGGCGACGACGTTGAGGAACAGGGTGAACCCGATGAGGGAGAGGAAGAACATCAGGTCCTTCGGATCGATGATGCCCTTGGTGAAGCCGTCGAAATGGGTGGTGAAGCCGAAGTTCGAGATCACGTCCACCAGCGCCACCGGGAGGTATCCCGACAGGAACTCGGTGAAGACGCTGTAGCCGAGCAGCGCGAGGACGAAGCACACGAGCACGCTGAGGACGAAGCTGATCACCTGGTTCTTGGTCAGCGACGAAATGAAGACGCAGACCCCGAGGTAGGCGCCGGCCATGAGGATGCTGCCCAGGTAGCTGTTGGCCACGACGCCCCAGTCGGGATCGCCGAGGTAGGCGAGGGTGAGCACCATGGGAAAGCTGAGGAGGATGGCGATGGCAAGGAAGGCCCACGCGGCGAGAAACTTGCCGAGGACGGCCTCGAGGGTGGTCACGGGCAGGGTGAAGAGCAGCTCGACCGTGCCGGAGCGCTTTTCCTCGGACCAGAGGCGCATCCCGGCGGCGGGGACGAGGAAAAGGAAGAGCCACGGATGCCAGAAGAAAAAGCCCTCCATGCTGGCGACGTTGGACTTGAAGAAGCCGCTGAGGAAAAAGGCGAGACCGACGCTGGACAGCAGGAAGACGACGAGAAAGACATAGGCCACGGGCGAACGGAAGTAGCCGAGGAACTCGCGTTTGAAGAGGGGCGGGATCTGGGACATGGCGGGAGATTTTGGAAGGTGGGAGCGAGCTTGCTCGCGATCAGGGATCGATCGCCTGCAAGCAGGCTCCTACAAGGGGAGGGTCACAAATCGGATTGGGTGAGGCTGCGGAAAATCTCGTCGAGCCGCGCGCCGGGCTTGCGGGCCTGCAGCTGCGCGGGGGTTTCGTCCGCCACGACACGGCCCTGCGAGATGATGATCACGCGGGTGCAGATGGCCTCGACCTCCTCGAGGATGTGGGTCGAGAGGATCACAGCCTTGGCGGCCGCCATGCTCTTGATCAGGGAGCGCACCTCGTTTTTCTGGTTGGGATCGAGGCCGTCGGTCGGTTCGTCGAGGACCAGTGCGGGAGGATCGTGCAGCAGGGCTTGGGCGAAGCCGACGCGCTGCTTGTAGCCCTTGGAAAGGGTTTCGATCGTCTGGTTGCGGACGGACTCGAGGTGGGTGAGGGCGACGGCGCGGTCGACCTGGGCGCGCCGGGCGTCGGCGGTGCGGAAACCGCGCACCTCGGCGATGAAGCCGAGGAACTCCCCGACGGTCATCTCGGGGTAGGCGGGGGCGCTTTCGGGGAGGTAGCCGAGCCGGCGTTTGACGGCGACGGGATCGACGGTGACATCGATGCCGTCGACGAGGGCGGAGCCGGCGTCGGGGCGGAGGAAGCCGGTGATCATCTTCATCGTGGTCGACTTCCCGGCGCCGTTGGGGCCGAGGAAGCCGAGGATCTCGCCGCGGCGCACGGTGAATGAAATGCCGTCCACGGCCCGTTTGGCGCCGTAGGTTTTAACCAGGCCTTTGACTTCGATCATAGCGGTTGAAGGGGAGACGCATGAGAAAACGCGGCGGCGCGAAATGTTCCGCGGCGGTCTGCCATGGCGTACCAGAGGGGTGAAAAAAAGCGGGGCGAGGGTTTCAAGCGGAAAATCATCGGGCCGGCCGAGGCCAGCGGCGAGCGGAATGACGATGCGGGTGGCGGAACGTTACGATCAAACGGCGGCGAGCTCGCGTTCCTTCTCGGTCTTGAGCCGGAGCTGGCCGCAGGCGGCGGCGATGTCGTGGCCTTTTTCGCGGCGGAGGGTGACGGAGATGCGCGCGGCACGCAGGATATCGGCGAAGCGCTCCTGCCGGGTGAGGCTGGGGCGCTTCCAGGGCAGGCCGTCGACGGTGTTGTAGGGGATGAGATTGACGTGGGCGTGGAGGTCGAGGGCGATGTCGCGGAGCTTCCGGGCCTGCTCGAGCGAGTCGTTCACGTCCTCGATCAGGATGAACTCGAGCGTGACCATGCGGCCGTGTTTCTCGGAAAACGCCTTCACGGCCGGCAGGAGCTTGGCGAGGGGGAAGGCCTTGTTCACCGGCATGATCTGCTCGCGGACCTCGTCGGTCGCGCCGTGCAGCGAGATCGCAAGTCGAAAACCGAGCGGTTCCTCGGCGAGCCGGAGGATCTTCGGAACGAGGCCGCTGGTGGAGATGGTGATCCGGCGCGCGCCGAAGCCGAGGCCCCAGTCCGCGTTCAGGATGGTGAGGGCGCGGAGGAGATGGTCGTAGTTGGCCAGCGGCTCGCCCATGCCCATGACCACGATGTTGTCGAAGGACGCCAGCTCCATGCGCGCGCGCGGCGTGCGCTCGTCCTCGCGGTAGCAGACCTGCAGGAGCTGCGCGACGATCTCGCCGGCGTCGAGGTCGCGCTTGAGGCCGGCGAGGCCGGAGGCGCAGAACACGCAGCCCATGGCGCAGCCGACCTGGGTGGAGATGCAGATGGTCTTGCGCGAATGGTCGAGGCCCACGCCGTCCTGCGGGGCGCGGATGATGACGGTCTCGATGAGCGACCGGTCACCGAGTTCGAGGAGCAGTTTGTCGGTGACATCCTCGGACTGCTTGTTGAGCACGAGCGCGGCGGGCATGAGCTCGAACGTGCCGGCCAGCCAGGTGCGCAGCGGCTTGGAGAGGTTGGTCATCCCGTCCCACGAGCGGACGCGCTTCTTGTACAGCCACGCGAGGACCTGCTT
>Ga0265319_1001876_pt1 | contig 11957 bp, 10 predicted proteins | sample 4824metaG_FD_192443 | JGI IMG/M metagenome (GOLD analysis project Ga0265319, IMG submission 192443) | Rhizosphere microbial communities from Carex aquatilis grown in University of Washington, Seatle, WA, United States - 4-8-24 metaG | ecosystem: Host-associated > Plants > Roots > Rhizosphere >...
CACCGACTCCGGCTCCGTGGCCGTCGCCGTGACCTGCCGCCGCGAGAACCCCTCGCGGCGGGCCTTCCGCGTGACGGTGCGCGACACCGGCATCGGGATCCCGACCAAGGAGCACGGCCGGCTCTTCGAGGCGTTCACCCAGGTCGACGCCTCGACCACCCGGCGCTTCGGGGGCACGGGACTGGGCCTGGCCATCTGCCGCCAGCTGGTCGTCCTCATGGGCGGCGAGATCGGGTTCGAGAGCGAGGCCGGCCGCGGCTCGACCTTCTGGTTCGACCTCGAGCTCCCCGTTTCGCTGGCGCCGGAGGCCGCCGCCGCGCCCGACCCCGGTGGGAGCCCCGTCCCCGCCGGCCTGCGCCTGCTGGTGGCCGAGGACAATGCCTCCAACCAGCTCGTGACCCGGATGCAGCTGGCCAAGCTGGGGCACTTGGTGGACGTCGTCGGGAACGGCGAACTCGCGCTGGAACGCCTGCGGCACCACCATTACGACGCCATCCTGATGGACTGCCAGATGCCGGTGCTCGACGGCTACGAGACCGCGCGCCGGATCCGGGCGGGCCGGGTGCCCGGGCTCGATCCGGGCACGCCGATCATCGCCCTGACGGCTTCGGCGACGGCGGAGGACCGGCAGCGCTGCCTGCTGGCGGGGATGAACGAATATGTCACCAAGCCCGTCCGCCCGGAGGAGGTGAACGCGGCGCTGGGCCGGGTCACGCGGCCGCCCGCCTGACCCCCGTCACTTCCGCGCGGGCGCGGCGGGCTCGGGCGCCTGGCCGTCGACCCGCCGGTTGCGATATTCCGAATAGTCCGGGACCAGGCGCTCGTAGGACGAGTCCATCAGCGGCGAGGAGATGATGAAATCGGCGGAGGAGCGGTCGCAGGCGATCGGGATGTTCCAGACCACCGCCATGCGCAGGAGCGCCTTGACGTCGGGATCATGGGGCTGCGGCTCCAGCGGGTCCCAGAAGAAGATGAGAAAGTCGATGTCGCCGTCCACGATCTTGGACCCGATCTGCTGGTCGCCGCCCAGCGGACCGCTTTCCAGGCGGTGCACCTTGAAGCCGAGTTCCTTCTCGAGGAGCGCGCCGGTCGTCCCGGTGGCATAGACCTTGTGATGGGCGAGGAGGTCGCGGTTGAATTTCGACCACTCGATCAGGTCCCGCTTCTTGTTGTCGTGGGCCACGAGCGCGATCTTCTTGTTCGGCTCCATCATTATCTTTTTGTAGATCATGGTCCGGAAGATGGAGGAGCGGGCCGCCCGCGTCGCGGCAAATCCGCCGGACCGGCGCGGGCCCGGCCGGCGTCAGGGCGCCTGGGCCGGGGGCTTCTGGTCCGGATCCTTCATGGCATCCAGCTGCTGCAGGTCGGCCATCTCCCTCGCCCGCGCGTGGTCCTCGGCCTCGTGGTATTTGGCCATCGCGAGGCCCTCGGGGGTCATGAAGCCGGGGATCCCCTGATTGTACAGGAGGTGGTCGAGCCAGGAAAGGTAGCGCTTGGCCGCCAGTTCCCTCAGCCCTTCCTTGGTGTAGCTCTCGCGCTCGGTGAACTCCCGGATCGGCCGGTCCCGGACGGTGACCTTGGGCAGGGTCACTATCGGCAGCCGGGGGACCTTGTTCCTGGGCTCGGCGGCCGGGCCGGGAACGGCGGCCGGCGCGGCGGTGTCGGGGGCGGCATAGGGCCGCAGCGCCGTCGAAATCGCCGCGGCCAGCGCCGGGGAGAGGACGTGGGTCCCTTCCGCCGGGGCCACGGCCGGAGTCACCGGGGCCGGCGGGGAATCGGCCGCGGCCGCCGGCGAGGTGAAGATGGGCGGCACGCCCGCGGTCCCCTCCGGTGGCGGGGCGGTCTGGCCGGCCGCGGCGGAGACAACCAAGCCCCACGCAGCCACGAGAAAAAGCTGCGATGGGGCGGGGTGAGCCACGGCGGCGATGAGTAAGCATGCACCCTTTCCGGGTTCCCGCAAAAGTTAAAACCGGCCGCCTCGGCCGCCGATCGCCTGCTGGCCTTTTTCCCGGGGCCTCCCAAGCTCGGCCCATGCGCCCGCTCGCCCTGATCACCGGAGGTTCCGCTGGAATCGGCGCCGCCTTCGCCCGCCAGCTGGCCGCCCGGGGCCACGACCTGATCCTCGTCGCCCGCCATCGGGACCGCCTGGAAGCCTTCGCCCGCGAGCTCGAGCGGGACCACGGCGTCCGAGCCGAGGCGCTGGCGGCCGACCTCGTGACCGACGAGGGACAGCGGGTCGTCGAGGAGAGGATCAGGGGCGAGGAGCACCTCGCGCTCCTCGTCAACAACGCGGGGGTGGGCTCGAGGGGGAGTTTCACCGACCTGGACCTGGCGCCCCAGGACCGGATGCACCGGCTGCATGTCCTGGCGACGATGCGCCTGACCCACGCCGCGCTGCAGGGCATGATCGCGCGGCGGCGCGGCGCGATCATCAACGTCTCCTCCGTGGCCGGCTATGTCGCGACTCCCGGGAGCGTCAGCTACTGCGCCACAAAGCACTGGATGAACGTCTTCACCGAGGGGCTTTACCTCGAGTTGAAAAACGCCGGTTCTCCCGTCGTGGTGCAGGCGCTCTGCCCGGGGTTCACGGTTTCGGAATTCCACGACCACCTCGATTTCGACCGCAGCGCCATCCCGTCCTGGCTGTGGCTCAAGGCGGACGACGTGGTGGCTGAATCGCTGCGGGGCCTGGACCGCGGGCGGCTCTTCGTCGTGACGGGCTGGCAGTACAAGCTGGCCGTCCTGCTGATCAAGCTCGTGCCGGCGCGGCTGGTGTGGGCGGTCAACACCCGGCGCCAGCGCCGCATCAATCGGATTTGAGCGTCCGCTGCAGCCACGCGACAACCCGGTCCTTGTAGTCCGGGGCGACGGGGTCCCAGTAGACCATGCCGTGGACGCCGCCCGGGATCGTGATGAGTTCGCAGGGCACCCGCACGGCCTGGAGCATGGCGAGGAAGTCCACGGAGCGCTGGTAGGGCACGCTCTTGTCGGCATTGCCGTGCACGAGGAGGAAGGGTGGCAGGCCCGGCCGGACGAGGTAGACCGGCGAGGCCGAGCGGAGGAGCGCCGTCGTGGCGTCGTCCATCTGCGTCCGTCCGGGAAAGAGCGCGCCAAAATTTCCCTTGAAGCCGCCGCGCTCCACCTCCTCGGCGATCAGGTTCGAATTCCCGTAAAAGACCACGACGGCCGCGAGACGGGTCGAGTCGTTCATCCGGACCGCGGCCAGCTCGACCAGATGCCCGCCGGCGGATTCCCCGCTGAGCACGATCCGGCGAGGATCGAGATGATACTGCGCGGCGTGCGCCTTCACCCAGCGGATCGCCGTTTCGACGTCATCGATGCAGGCCGGATAGGGATGCTTCGGGGTCAGCCGGTAGTTGATCTCGAACCAGGCGAAGCCGGCGCGGGCCAACGGGAGATCCATCGGCGCGGTATAGCCCTTGCCGGGGCCGCCCGACTTGTCCCCGCCGTTCCAGCCTCCGCCGTGGACGAGGATGACCGCGGGGAAGGGACCCGGGCCGTCCGGCACGAAGGCGTCGAGCTTCACGCTTTCGCCGCCGACATTGGCGTATTCCACGTCGGTCGTGTAGGTGCCATAGGCCGAGACGGGCACACGGTAGCCGAAGCGCTCGAGGATCAGGCCGGCGGCGGGGCTGCGCAGGAAGGCGAGGTAGCGGCGCGCGGCGGGATTGTCCTTCCCGTGGCGGGTGAGGACCGCCCCCTGGTCGAGCGGGGCGTACAGTCCCGGGGGGACCTCGATCCAGCGGCCCCGGTCCTTCAGCCGGGGCGAGAGGACGAGCGAGAGCGCGACGAAGCCGGCATCCGCATTGCCCGTCTCGACGAACTGCGCGGTCTGGGTGATGTTCTCGCCGGTGACCAGCTTGGGCTGGACCTCCTCCCAGACGTGCAGCTTGGTCAGCGCTTCCTGGGCCGCGCGCCCGTAGGGGGCGGTCGCGGGGTTGGCGAGGGCGAGCTTCTGCACCGCGGGCGAGCGGACCGCGGCGGCGACCGAGGTCAGTTCCAGGCCGGGCCGGGTGGTCCAGAGCGCCAGGCGGCCCGTCGCAAAATCGACGAGCGAACCCTCGTCGGCCTGGCCCGCCTTGATCAGCCGGCGGGGAAAATCCATGTCGGCCGAGAGGAAGACATCGTTGGGGCTGCCGTTCTCGATCTGGGTCACGAGGTTGCCGGAGGCGCCGGTGAGCACGGTGACCTCGACGCCGGGGTTGGCCTGGACAAAGCCGGCGTTCAGGGCCTCGAGCGCGTAGGTCAGGTTGGCGGCGGCGGCGACCGAGACCTTTTCGGCGGCGGCGGCGAGGGGGCAGAGCAGGAGCAGCGTGGCCAGGAGGCGTTTCATGGGGAAGAAGCGCACGCTGGCCCGATGCTTTGCGCGGGGAAAGAACAAATCCCGCTGGCGCAAGGCCGGGACCGGCGCTAGCCTGCCCGGTGGAAGCGGTGCAACGAACCAAAGCCAAAGCGGGAGCCGCAGCCGGCACGGAGCCGGCTCCTCCCTGCACGATCGTCTTCTTCGGGGGCGGCGGCGACCTGGTCAAGCGGCTCCTGATGCCGGCCCTTTACAACCTCGCCGGCAGCGGCCTGCTGGACTCGCGGACGCGCTTCATCGGGGTGGACCACGTGCCCCAGACCACGGCGCAATGGCGGGCCAGCCTGACCGGGACCATGCGCTCCTTCGCCCGCGATGCGTCCGGGGAATTCCACGTCCGCTCACTCGACCGGCGGGCCTGGGGCTGGGTGGACCAGCGCCTCAGCTACCTCGCGGCGGATTTTGACGATCCGGGGAGCTACGCGAAGCTCGCCGCCCTGCTCGAGGCCGGCGGCCGGGAGCGGAAGGGAAACGTCGTCTTTTATCTGGCGGTCGCCGCCCGCTTTTTCGGACCGATCGTCGACCGGCTGGGTGCGGGGGGCCTGCTCCGCGAGGCCGGAAGCGGCTTCCGCCGGGTCATCATCGAGAAGCCCTTCGGCTCCGACCTGCCCTCGGCGGAGGCGCTCAACCGCCGGATCCTGCGGGTGATGACCGAACAGCAGATCTACCGGGTCGATCATTTCCTCGGCAAGGAGACGGTCCAGAACATCATGGCGTTGCGCTTCGGGAACGGCATCTACGAGCCGATCTGGAACCGGCGGTACGTCGAGCACGTGCAGATCACGGTGGCCGAGACGATTGGGGTCGAGCTGCGCGGCTCCTTCTACGAGGCGACCGGCGCGCTCCGCGACATGGTGCCCAACCATCTCTTCCAGCTGCTGACGATGATGGCGATGGAGCCGCCGGTGACCTTCGCGGCGGAGGCGGTGCGCAACGAGAAGGCCAAGCTGGTGGAAGCCATCGCGCCGATCCGGCCGCGGGACGTCGTGCGGGGGCAGTACCGGGCGGGCCGGATCGGCGCGCAGCGGGTCCCGGGCTACCGCCAGGAGCCCAACGTCTCCCGTTCGAGCAGGACCGAGACCTACGTCGCCCTGAAGCTTGAGATCGAGAATTGGCGCTGGGCGGGAGTGCCTTTCTACCTGCGCACCGGCAAGCGCCTCGGGACCCGGCGGACGGAGGTCGCGGTGCACTTCAAGGCGGCGCCCTACCGGCTCTTCCAGGGCACGGAGACCGATGAGGTCGCGGCCAACGTGCTGCGGCTGCAGTGCGATCCCGACCATGCGATCGAGACCCGTTTCAACGCCAAGGTCCCCGGCCCGGCGATGCGCCTTGCCCCGGTGGCGACGACCTTCCGTTATGCGGATTACTTCACGGAGCGGCCGAACGTCGGTTATGAGACCCTCTTCTACGACTGCCTGCGCGGCGATCCGCTGCTCTTCCAGCGGGCCGACGCGATCGAGGGCGGCTGGGCCGCCGTGCAGCCGGTCCTCCGCAGATGGGAGCGGAGCCGCGGCGCTCCGGCGGGCTATGCCGCCGGCAGCGACGGCCCGGCTGAAGCGGACCGGCTGCTGGCCCGCGCGGGCCACCGGTGGATGCCGCTGGGCGAGCCGCTGCGGGGCGGGCGGATCGACTAGCCGTTTCAGGGCCCCGCCGCCGGAACCGGTGGCAGGACCGTGTTGGCCGGGCCGGCCGGGGCTGGCTGGGCGCCGCTGAAGGCGGGCCAGGGCGAGAGGAGCAGGCCGCCGGGATCGGTCCAGATGAACGTGCTGCCGGCGGCCGCGCCCTGGTTGATCATGTGTGCGTCGCGACCCGCCGCGTTGAATCGAATCCGGCTGAAGTCGGGCGGGGGCTGGGCATTGATCGTCGCGGTCACGTCCGGCGCGGGCAGCCAGAAGGCGTTGCCGGGCTGCGAGGCCCGCACGACCAGCGGCCCGGTTCCGGTCAGGGTGAGCTGCGCGCCCTGGATTGTGGCGGGACCGCTGAGGACCGCGAAACCCACGGGCAGGCCGGAGGTGGCCGTGGCGCCGAGTCCGAGCGGGGCTCCCGGAAATCGGCTGGTCGCCGGGGGGGCGAAGGAGATCGACTGGGGCAGGCGCGCGGCCCCCGCCGTCACCGTCACCGCCTGGCTCACCTGGCCGCCGGGACCGCTGGCCGTGATCGTGAAGGTAAAGCTGCCGCCCGCGCCCAGCAGGACGGACTGGGCGCCCGAGAGATCGGAGCTGGCCAGGCCGTATCCGGCCACCACCGCCGCATCGGCGTTCGCGGTCGCCCATGCGATCATTGCGGCGAAAGGCGCCGTGCCATTGGCGGGGGAGGCCGAAAGCGAGGCGGTGGGCGCGGCCGGTGGCGGCGGAATCGGCGCCGGGTCAGGCGCCGGCTCGGGGGCTGGATCGGGCGTGGGATCAGGCGGTGCCGGGTCCGGGGCCGACGGCGGTGGATCCGGCGGGGGCGGCGGGGCGTCGTCGGGTGGGGGACTGGGATCGGACGGCGGCTCGGCGGCGCCGGGGTCGGGCGGTGGGCCGGCGTCCGGCGGCGGGGAATCGCCTCCGCCTTCGCCGCCGCCCCCTCCGCCGGGATCCGAGTAAAGCGGACCGGGGTCGGGCGCCGGGTCGGACATGAACAGCCCCGAATTCATCCAGGCCGGGGCATTGGAATCGCCGCCGCCCAGCTCGCTGTAGTCGAAACCATCCACGCTGGCCGTGGAGCCGCCGGCAAAATCGTCGAAGCCGTCGTCGGGAAAGCAGGCGCGCGCCGGGCCGGCGAACGGGAGCGCGAGCGCGCCGGCCGCGAACATCCGGGCCCATCGTCCAAGGGTTTTCATCTCAATCGAGGGTCGGGTCCGGCGCGTAGCCCCGGGCCCGGGCGCGGAAGACCTTTTGGCGGGCGTAGACGAAGGTTTCCCCCGCCCAGCGGAAGACGACCGCCGGGGCGGGGAATTCGGTCACGCGGCCGTCCTCGGCGCGCTCCCGCTCCGGGACGATCCGACACGGGACGCCCGCGTCCCGCAACTGGTCCGCCACCGTCCCGGGAGCGAAGGGCCGCCCATCGTAGGCGGGCTGGCCGTCGGCGGGCCGCCGGTAGTCCCCGGCGAAGAGGTCCGCGGCCGTCCGGGCCAGCCGCTCCTGCATCGCCGGGTTGCCGGCGCAAAGGCCGACGAGCCGGGAGCGGTCCGCGATCGCGGCCGCCCCGGCCCCGGGGACCCGGTAATCGCCGGCGTGGTCCTCGCCGATGTGGCCCCAGAGTTCGCCCTGCCGCGTGTAGAAGACGTGCGCGTTGACTCCACCCTGCGGATACGTGACGCGGCTGGGCGGGGGATGCGCCAGGACGACGGCGCGCTCGGCGGGATGGTCCCGCCGCCAGGCGGCCGCGAAGACAATCCCGTCGACCAGCAGCGCGGGGTAGGGCGGCAGCCACCCCGAGTACGCGGCGCCGTGGCCGGGCGCATAGGCGCACTGGAGGCTGCCGCAGTCGATGACGAGGACGCGGGAGGCGTCGCGGATCCGGCCGGGCCGCGCGTTGGCGACCTGCAGGCGGAAGTGCGCGCGCCGGAGCTGCAGTTCATCGGTGTCGCCGGCCAGCCCGGCGGGAACCGGCGCGGCGCGGCTGCCGCGTTCCCCGAGAAAGCGGTGGTACCGCGCCAGGGCCGCGGCCGTGAGGCGCGGGAGGTCGGCGAAGTCCGCCGGGACCGCCCCGGGCAGCGGCAGGCTTTCCGTGCCGGTATGCAGCCACACCCGGCCTTCCGCGGTGTAGGCCGCGACCACCGCCCCGCGGGCGAACCACGTCCGGGGCTGCGCCAGCATCCGGGGATCGATCAGCACCTCGGCCCTTTCCCCCGGATTGAGCCGGGCATACTCGGCGGCGAAGAGGACGCTGCCGGGCAGCTCGGGCTGCTGCACGCAAAGGTAGGGCGTGTGCGTGAGGGGATCGACCGGCACGGGCACTTCCATGACCCCGGTGGCCGGATTCCACAGATAGTGCCTCTGGTTCCAGTCCAGGACGAGGACGCGCGTCCGGCGGCCGGTCGTGACGTCCCTTTCCGGGCTCGTGAGACTGACCTCGCCCAGGGCCGAGGGAAAGAAACTGACGGCGGCGGCGGCCTTCTGGAGCTGGGCGTCGTCCGACTCCCCCGTGGCGGGGGCGACCCGCCGGTCCGCGTGAGCCGCAGCCTCCGCCATCGCGGGGAGGAGCTTCTCGGGATGGTTGATGTCGTCCGCGCCCAGGCCGGGGAGCGGCAGGGTCCCGTACGTCACGCTGCGGAGGAACAGGCGCCCCGCCCGGGTGTAGACCGCGACGCCTCCGATCGACGTGCCGGCCGGACTGGGCAGGACGATGCAATCCTCGTGCGGCGCCGCGCGGAGGTACGCGGCCGAGAAGGCGATGCTCTCGATCAGGGCGCCCCGGCGCAGGTGGAGGAAAGGCACGTGATCGGCCCCGGCGTCCTCCGGATACGCGGCGGCCTGGGTGTCCGCCGGCAGGTCCGGCGGTGGAGGAGGGGGGGAGGCTGCGCTCAGCGCGCCGGCGAGAAGCAGGGCGGGGAAGGTCATCGCCAGGGATAGTAACAACCCGCGCGGGCTCGTCCGCATGCTCCGGCCGCCCGTTGCTATTTTTCCCGCATGCCTCCGCCCGCCACCTCCCGTCCCACCCATTCCCACCGCCATGAGGGATTCACCCTGGCGGGTGCGATCACTACGCTCGCCCTCCTGGCCACTGCGGCCGCCGTCTGCGTCCCCATGGTCGCGCGACGGTTGCGCCAGCGGACGCCGCTGGCGGAGGAGACCTCCCGGCGCGTGGATGCCGCGATGAGCCGGGGCCTCCAGACCATGGGCGACCTCGCTGAGGCCTACGCGGGTGCCGCGGCGGCGGCGATCCGGCCCGCGGCCGGAAGGGAGCCGGCCGCCGCGTCCCTGCCGGACGGGCCGGTCAACTTCCCGATCTATCCCTCAAATTCGTGGGAGGGCCCGCTGGACCCCCCTCTTTCGTTTCCGCGATGGGGGTTCCGGCCGTTATTTTGGAAGCCGGGCTTCACGCGGCCTGCACCGTGGTACCTCTACCGGCATCCCCCGTGGCGCGCCGGCGGTCGTCTCCGGAAGTAGACATGGCTAATAATTGCCACGGAACGCCCGGGAGAATCCCCCAAGGTTCACTAGCAGCATATATTTTATAACTTACGGGTGTAAAACGGGTTGAGGTGCTACTATCGGGCCATTCCCCATGACCCAACTCCCCGAATATACCCGGAACCACGAGCTCTTCACCCGCTTCTACGCCCTCCAAGGCTGTTTTGCCGGCCACCTGGCCGCCCGCCCTGCCTTGCTCCGGGCCTGGCTCGAGGCGCTCCCTCAGCGTGAGCCGGAGGCCGCGGATTCGGTCCGGACTGTGAGAATCTGGCGGACCGCGCGGCTCAGTTCGGCCCGGCGCCGCGAACTATCGGGCCTGGTAATGCGGGCCGAAGCCCGGGCGGACGAGACGGAGCCCCTGGCTCTCTGGCTCCTGCTCTCCGTGCCGGTCTGCACCTTTCTGGAGATGGCCGCCGCTTCCGGCTTCGCGGCGGCGGCGCTGGGGGCCGAGGCGGGGGACTGCCACCGGAGGCTGCTCGAATTGCGCGAGACCCTCTTCCTCGCCAACTATGGGCTGGCGAAGGCGGCCGCCAAGCGGCGCCGCCCCCAGGACTACGCCGAAATGCTGGGGGCCGCCTCCGACGGACTGCTGGATGCCATCGATCGGTATGTGCCCGACGGCCGGGCCGCCCGCTTCGCCTATTTTGCCGGCTACTGGATCCGCTATCACATGGCCCGGCAGTTTCAGAAGTCGGGCTCCGTCGTTTCGTTTCCCGTCAACCAGCACCGGATCGGCCGCCGCATTCGCCGCTATCTTGCCAGCCGGGAGCCGGACGATGCGCCGCCCACTCCCGCGGAAGTCTGCCAGGAACTGCAACTCGGCCGGGCCGCCTATTTCTGGCAGCAGCAGCGCCCCCAGGTCGTCTCGCTCCACGGCTCCGCGAACGCGGGATCCGAGGCGCCGGCCATGGAGCTGCGGCTGTGCGACCCGGCGCCGGAGCCGGCCGACCTGCTCGAGCAGGCGGAGATCGCCGAGCACCTGCGGGAACTGCTGCACGCGCAGGCCGGGCCGGCGGCCCGCCTGATGCTCGCGTATGTCCACGGGGTCGGGCCGCTGGCCGACGCGGCCGAGGACTACCTGGCCTCGCTGCAGGACCTGGCCCGGTCGCGCCTGGCAGGGGGCCGCCCCGATGACGCCCATGCGGCTTCCTCCGATGGAGGAAGCGCCTTTCCGGGCTTGGGGTGCGACGAACACGGAGGCGCCGAAAAATTCGACAAAAAGGAATACCAGGCATCAGTCACCACCGGGTAAGCGGATATCAATTCTCGCGACCAAGGGCTTTGAGCAATCCGAGTTGGAACGTCCGCGCCAGGCGCTTGTCGCGGCCGGCGCCGAGACAGACGTCGTCTCACCGCGCGGCGGGGCCTCCTCCCGGGGACAGCTCCTAACACATTGATGGTTGAGCCGCGCGGGAATTCCTCTCAGATGCCCGCATGGCGCGAAAGCCGCGGATCGAGTTCGCAGGGGCGGTCTATCATGTGTTCAACCACGGGCACCGCCGCACCGACCTCTTTGCCACCGCGGAGGCGGCGCAGGCTTTCGTGGAATGCCTCGGGGAGGCGGCCGCGCGCATGCACTGGCGGGTGCAGGCCTATTGCCTGACCCGCAACCAGTATCATCTCGCGCTGGTGACTCCCCGGGGAAACCTGGCGAACGGCGTGCACTGGCTGCAGAGCGCCTTCGGCAACCGGTTCCACCGTTTCCGCGCGGGGAACGGCCGCGCCTTCCGGACCCGCTACCGCGCGATCCTCTTCGAGCCGGGCGCGCCGCTGGCCGGGCTCGTGGATGGGATCCACCTGCGGCCTGTGCGCGCGGGCCTGGTGAGCGCGGCGCTGCTGCCGCAGTTTCGCTGGTCGAGCTACCGCTCCTTTCTCCGCGGCGGCGCCGCGGGTCGCCCGCCCTGGCTGGGCGCGGAGTGGCTGCCGGCGATCGCGGGGCTCGCCGACAACCCCGCGGGCTGGCGGGACTACGCCGCCCGGCTCGGCGGGATCCTCGCCGCCGGCGAGGATGATTTTCCCCGGCTTTGCCGCGGCTGGGCCCACGGCAGCGAGGCCTACCTGCGCGAACGGCGGGAGGATTTTGGCCGCCGGCGGGCCGCGGGCGACTGGGGTGGGGCCGAGCTGGCCGCCCGCAACCGCCGCGAGTGGGAGGAGCGGCTGGAGGCCGGGATCAGCGCCCTGCGGCGCCGGCTGTCCGAGGCGCCGGCCGAGCCCAAATCGGCGCCCTGGAAGGTGGCGCTCGCGGCGTGGCTGAAGCGCCACACCAGCGCGACCAACCGCTGGCTGACCGAGCGGCTGCACATGGGGCCGCCGGACGCGGTCAGCCGCTATGTCGGCGAAACCGGCGAGGGGCGCCGACCCGCCGCCGGGGAAATTCTCTCGACATTGACCGCCACCGTTGGGAACTGATCTGAACTTATGCTCACCAAATTCCTCCATACCCGCATGCGGGTGAACGA
>Ga0265319_1001879_pt1 | contig 11948 bp, 14 predicted proteins | sample 4824metaG_FD_192443 | JGI IMG/M metagenome (GOLD analysis project Ga0265319, IMG submission 192443) | Rhizosphere microbial communities from Carex aquatilis grown in University of Washington, Seatle, WA, United States - 4-8-24 metaG | ecosystem: Host-associated > Plants > Roots > Rhizosphere >...
GTGCACCTGCTCGCGAACTGCGCTGTCGCGCTTGCCTTCGGTTACCTCGGATCGGTACCGCTCGCCGGGCCGATCGCCGTGATGGTCTTGTCGCGTGCGGCCGCAGGGAAGTTCGGCGAAGGTCTCCGCATTGGTCTCGGAGCGGCGGTGGCCGAAGGCCTTTACGCCGGGATGGCCTTCTGGTCGTTTGCGGCGCTACTGGGCCGAAGCACACTTCTGGTCCCTTTGGCGCGCGGCGCAACTGCCCTGGTCCTCATGCCCCTCGGTGTGCGCTTCGTCTTCTGGCGTTCGAAGGAAGACGGCGACCGTCGCCGGGGGCGAGCCGGAACTTCCCTCCTCGGGTTCAGCATCTCGGCGCTGAATCCGACGCTGTTTCTCACATGGAGCGCCGCGGTCGGCGTTGTCCTTTCCCGGCAGCCGCGGCCTCTTTGGGAATGGGACGCCATTCCGTTCGGTCTGAGTGCCGGGGCGGGCGTCGCCTTATGGTTTCTCACTCTCGTACTGCTACTGCGGCACTACGGAGAAAAGCTAGGGCGCGATGTCATGCCCTGGATGGTACGGGGCCTCGGCCTCGTGCTCTTCGCCATGGGACTCTGGTCGGCCGTCGGTCTCGCGCGTTCGCTCGCCCGCGGGCGCGGCCACTCATGAACGGGCATGGCGGTCGAGCGCGTGACCCACAAGGCGGCTGGGAGCATCGTCGACCACTCCACGCATTGGAATTTGGCACACAGGCCTCAACGAATGATTGACTCCGCTCTGCGCAATGACGTCAGTTCGAGCATCCGTAGACGTTTTCCCACCGCTTGTCGGGGTCAAACACCGCGTGCCAGGTGCCCGCCGACAGGCATGCAGCGAACGAGAACAATCGTTGCGGGGCGGGAGCCCATCACGACTCGGAGGTCTTCACTATTCGGAGGGAGTGACTCGCCGTCGCGAGCGGGCTTCGTCGGCGTAAAGGCGCAAAACGGCGATTGCGATGGCCATCAACACTGGGCCGAGAATGAGCCCCTTCAAGCCGAAAACCTCGGCGCCGCCGAAAAGCGCGGTGAACGTGAGCAGCGCCGGCACGTCGCTCTCGCGCCCCACGAGTCGTGGACGGACGACGTAGTCGGGGATTCCGGTCACCACGAGAACGCCCCACGTCAGGTCGACGATGCCGCGCCCGGGGTGTCCGAGAAGGACGAGCACGATCCCGGCGGGCACCCACACGAGCATCGTCCCAACGCCCGGCACCGGGGAGGCGACGGCGGTCAGTGCCCCGAAGAAGAGCGGGCGCGGGAGCCCGATGATGAAATAGCCGATCGTGGCGAGCGCACCTTGCACCAAGCCGGTCACCACAGTGCTCAGGAGCGTCGTACGCCCGACGCGGCGGAACTCGTCGAAGAGCTTGAGGGTGTACTCGGGTCGAAGCGCAGCGTCTCCTGCGCCATCGCCGAGACAGCCTGCCATCGGCGCAGGATGAGGTACATGGTCAGGATCTGAAAGAAGAGCGTCAGCGCCGTGCTCGCCGCCGCGCGACGCCCATCTCGCGCCCAAGCTGTTCGGCTCCTGACAGACGGCTGTCACGGGGGCCCGCATCCTCAGCCGCATGACGAACACCACACCTTTGGACCTCCACGCAACGGGCATTCATTTGTGGAACGAATGGACCCGCATGCGGAACGGCGAACCCGAGCTCGCGCATGCCATCGTGGCGGAGCGCTTCGCGCTCCATCTCACGCCACCCAGCACCGTGGACCCGCAAACCGTGAATACTCCAGCTGCCGTCGAGCGATGGGTCATCGCTCACCGCGCCAAATTCCAGTGTCTCAGGTTCGACACAAATTGTGGGCCATTCGTCGATGTCGCCGCCTGTGTCGTCGGCGGCCCATGGTTTGCCGAAACGTCGACTGACGGTTCGTCGCCGCCCGTCTGCGGCATGGATACCACCGCTTTCCGCGATGGGAGAATCGTCGAGTATTGGACGATCGGAAAAGTTGCCGAGACCGTCTCGGACCTGGGCGCGCCGGCTTCGGGCTTGACCATCGCAATCGCACCGCCCAATCTTCGCCCGAGGTCGTCAAGAGGCCCACCGCGCGTTCGCCTTCGTCACCCCAGGCGTCGGAAAGGAGCCAGGCTAATCGGGGACTTGGGGGAAAGACGCGCCGACTAGCCTGGCGGAGGAGTAGGACGGCAATTCGTCGGAAATGTTTACTCGGGTGGGGAACCGCGAGCCCGAGACCCTGTCGAAGCCGGCGTCGCCGCCTGCCACGGGCAGGAGTTTCTCGACCGGTTTCGCGCAGTGTCTAGCGGTCGAACGTCCGTGAAGCGTTTGCCGAACGACGAACGAATTGCGTAAGCGAGGGAGAGCCTTTTCGGCAATTCCGTGCGAAACGGGCAAGGCACGAGTGCTGCAACTTTCGCCTTCACCCATGCGCCCCGCCTCCGTTTTCGTTCTGATCACATGTGTCTGCGTCGGCTGCTCCGCCGCCCGTGCGCCCGCGCAAGCGCCGCCCGTCGCGGCGCCGGGCTTCGAGGCACCTGCGGCGTCGCCGGCCTCCGCCCCACCCGCAGCGACCGAGCCGTCGCCCGGCCCGGCGGAGGTCGAGTGCAAGCTCTCTTGCCAGCCGCCGCGAATGATCGCGCGCGCCGCTCCCGATCCGGATTACACGCAGCGCGAGATCGACAACGCGAACACGGTTTTGGCGGGGATGACCGACGATTTGCTCGGTTGCTACAAGAAACGGCTGCGCGTCAATCCCAAAGCACAAGGGTTGATCTCGGTCGAGATCATGGTGGGAAGCGACGGGCGCGTGCGCAAGGTGGACACGAGCGGCGCGACCATCCTAGGCAACACCACGATGGCCTGCATCGTTCATCGCATCGAGCAGGGAGTCTTCGAGCCACCCCACGGGGGCGGAAATATTCACGTCCAAGTACCGTTCATGCTCAGCGTCGTCACCGAAGGGGACGAGACGTAACCCGCTCCTATTGAACGATGATCTCGACGCGGTGGTGCGCGTGGCGTCGGCGGTCGGCTTCGTCCGTCGTGTCCCATTTGCCGACTCTCGTCACGATCCGCTCGCTCGAGACCCCTCTCTTCTCAAGATAGTGGGCGACGGCTTCGGCGCGCAGATGCGACAACCGCGAGTCCGTCGAGTCCGCACCAGTCTCGTCGGAGTAGCCGTCGATGACAACTTGTTGCGACGGGTGGACGCGCAGCGTAGCGGCTTCCTCGTCAAGCCTCGCCCGTTCGTCTTCCGTGAGATCGGAGCTGCCCACGGCGAACGCCACCGCAGGACGGTGGGGGCGCGCGGCCATACGCCGATCGACCGGCTGTCGTTCGCTAACCCCGGCGCGTTCCGTCCGCGCGTCGCGCTCGGCTTGGGCCGCGATTTGGGCTGCGTATTGCGCCTTCTCGTCCGCTTCGTGCTGCGCTCGCGCAGCGTCCTGGGCGTTCAGTCGGGCCCCTTCTGCGTCGAGGCGTGCTTGGCGCGCATCGTCCTGCGCGTGTTGGTTGTCTTTCTCTGCCTGGTGCGCTCGCTCGGGTGCGGAGGCATGCATCGAGTTGGACGCGCACGCGGTGACGAGAATCGCCGCAAGTGCGGGCGCGATGGTGTGGCTGAGGTTCATGGTGTCTCCTTTTCGGCTTTTGCGTAAGGCAAAGCCAAACGCGTGCCACCTCGTGCTCGCGGGATCTCGTGTGCTTCGTAGTGCACACGTTTGCACTGGCCTTTTGCGGTCCGCGGTTCGTCTTTGCACGTCGCCGAAGCGAGCCATTTGAACGCCGCACCCGTTCTTCTTTTGCACAATGCCATTTGACGCGCGCGGCGCGAATGTTGCGTCCTGGTCGTGTCCGACGAGGAGTACGACGTCAATGTCCTCATAAATTGGGGGGACGGCAGCAAACCCGAGGGTCAGCGCTGCGTGCTCTGGAAAGGGATGGTGACGCGCCCGAACGTCTGACCGTCGATTTCATTTACCAAGGTCATCTCGAACTCCACCGCCGATTCCCGCCCGGTGACGCTCTGGAAGTAGACGAAACCGGCGATCGCGCCGCCATCCGCCAACGCGCCCTCCGGAAGGGCCTGCGAGAGCATCTCCTGGGTCGGCAGCTTTTCGGGCCACTTCGCGTCGAAGCCGTCGTAATACATCGGCGCGTACGCGACCCCGGCGGGCCACGCATCGACCGGGGGGTAGACCAGGGCGGAGTGCGGCTGCGAGGCGGCAGACGTCAGCCCGGGGCCGCTGAGCGTCCCGTGCGCCTTGATTGGCGCCTTGGCCACGTAGTGGAATCCGCTCGACCCGGAGAGACTGAAATCGCGGTGGCCAATGCGCAACGTCTTCCCGCTGTGGTTCTCGATGGTCACTCGCACCGGCGTGAAGAGAATCCCCAAGCCTGGCGGGTCCCCTTTCCACGAATCTCCCGTCACCCGGACGATTACGCCGGCAGCCGCCGTCTCGGCTACGTTCTGACGGCCTTGAGCGAGTGGCGCACCCGCAGCAGGTTCGAGCACCCGTTGGTCGACGCAGGCTTCGAGGGCAAATGCGGCGATTGCGGCGGCAACTAGACGTTTCATGGTGTGGCTTTCCTTTCCTGCCTCGAGCGTGACCCCCAAGGAACGTTTGGCCCTTGCGGTCCCACTTCGCGGAGCACGTGTTCGCAAAGCACGTGCCCACGTGCCAACCAGCACGGCGCGGGCACGGAAACGCAGGGCAATCGACCAACTCGTGCAGCTCCCGCACGGACCCGCATGCGGAATCCGCATTGGAATGGCAGCAACGGCCACCCCGCAGTGACAATTCTCGATTCCGCGCGATTCACGCAGCGTTTCGCTCGTAGAGGGAGAGCAAGCCACCGAGTCCTTCGCGTCGGCCGATACGGCCGACAGGTACCGCCGAAGGATGGTCTCCGGGCTCACGAGCGACGCCATCTTGGCTAGACGCTTTCGGCCGTGCGGCTTTCCCTTCTCGGCCAGCAACCGTCGTTCGGCATCGGCGAAGCGAAGCCGCTTGGGCCCGAGCGCGGCACGCAGCACGCGGTTCTCGGCGCGCAAGTACTCGATCGCAGGTTGCAGGAAGCGCGGCGAGATAGTCCCTGTGCGGGTCAGCAGCTGCATCCGTATCCCGGCTTCGGCAGTGCCGTGACTCGCATGCGCGACAGCTACAGGAGAGGGTTTAATTCGGTGAAGAGCTTCTCGAAGCGCGCGAGGAGCACCGCAACCGTTTTCGTCCGGCCCTGGCTTTGCTTGCCAAGAACACGAGCGAACGGCAGACAAACAAATAGAGGCACCATGAACAGCTCGTGGACGCACTTCACACTCGACCGCCAAAATCCCGCCTACTGGCGAGTGACCTTCAACCACCCTCCCATCAACACCATCACGGCGACGACCGTCAGGGAGCTCTCCGAGCTCGTCGATTGGATCGAACGCGACCCCCAGCTGAACGTGGTGGTCTTCGGCAGCGCGAACCCCGATTTCTTCCTCGCGCATTACGATGTGGAGAAGACCAGGCTGGTGGGTCGGGGCCGCGCGCTGGAGATCCTCCTCGTCGCCGACGACTTCGACGGACCTCGGGCGGCGCAATATGGCTATGTCAACCGAGTCGTTGCCGACGACGAGCTCGAGGATGAAGTCGAAGAGATGGCGGCACGACTCGCGCGGTTCGACCGTGAGGCGATCGCGCGCACGAAGTCGTACGTAGACCAAATCACTTTGCCCCGGGACAGTGAGCTTCCCCCCGCGTTGACCGACTTCCGTCAAGCGTTCGGTCGTCCTGGGCCGCGGGCGCGTTTGGCCAAGCTCGAGGAGCTCGGGCTCAACAGCGACAGCGACCTGGAGCGCCATCTTGGAAGGCGCGTCGTCGAGGCCGATCCGCTCACTTGACCATGACGACGAGCGGCGTCGCCGTTGTTCGGGCGGATGGGTCCACACTGACGATGCCGATGTCGGCGCGCTCTGGAGTCCTGCAGACTCGCTATGCCGCGATGCGCGCCAATTGATCGACCAGAGCGCGCGTCCCCGCCAGGCCGAGCTTCGCCAAAGAGCCACAAGCGCGCCGAACGCCTCGCGAACGCACCCTTCGACGACGTTCTCGACGGCGATCGCTTCGAGGGTCCGGACCGGCCGCGATTCCACCCTCGCTTCGAAGACCACTCCGCCGTGCCGCGTGGCGAGCGCACGGGTCATCCGGGCGTGCCGGATCTCGTCTCGGGCAGCGCGCTCGGCTGCCCTGACCAAACGCCAGGGGGCCCCGTGGGCGATGAGCTCGCGACGCAGGTGGCGGAACGCATCGACCGATGCCGCTTCGAGGCGCGCCATCTCGGCGAAGTGGGCGCCCACCATCGTGCCGCGTCCGGGCGGCGATGCAAGTTCGTCACAATGAACGCGGTGTCGCCGTCGCCGCCCGCGTCGGCGATCACGCCCTTCGCGTCGTTCTGTGCATCGACGCTTGCGTCCATCGAAGTCGCGTCGATCGACCGAACGTCGACCGACGTTGCATGCGCTGAAAGGCCCTGGCAAGGACTCTATGGTTCATCGGAAGCCTTGGATTCACCCAGCAACGCGGGTGCCAGACGTGAAGCCGCAACGGTTTCGCGAGAGCGACGGTGCATACCCTGACGTCGGCGACGCGGTCTGGCACAGCGCGGCACACAGCGCGAACGGCCGGTGCGACATGGCAGAATGCGGGTAGTGGAGAATGCACAGAAGAGGCCCCAAGTGATAGAGCGTCGCGGGAAGCCGGTCGCAGTCGTCGTCGCGATCGATCAGTTCATCGAGAGTAGTGGCGGAGCGCGGTGGCGAAAATTCCTGGACGCATCAGCCGAAATTCGTGCGCTCGGCGGCGCTGAGTTGTCCGTGCCACGACGAGAGTGCTGGGCATCTCCCTTCGGGCGCACTTGATGCTCCTCGATACGAACGTCCTTTCCGAGCTCCCGCGGCCGAACGCCAACGTCGACGCCTGTTCGCAGCGCAGGAGACGATCCCACATCAGCAGTAGCCTTTGACTCTGTCGAGAGGGCAGCCGCCATGACGACATCCGGAAAGCGGGCTCGAGCTGGAGGAGCTCCACATCGTGCAGCGATCTCGACGCCACGCGAGCGGAGAAGAGCCGGTCGACTTCGTGGAGGCGAGCTCGTTCGGCAATTTTCTCCGCATGGTTCCGGAGGACCTCCGCGAGTCGCTGCGAGTCGCCCTGTCTGCTGCGTTCGAGGCGCGAAGAGGCCCAGAGGGCATCGACCTGCGCGAGTACGTGGAGGTCTTCGTGGCGAGTCGTGCCCGATGACCCTAGGAAACGCCCATTTGTTCATCGACAAATGGCCATGTCTCATTGGTAGACGACCTTTGTCTGGCGGCGAACAATCGACTCTGCGCGCAAGACGACCGCTACCCGTTGAAATCGGACCTTCTCTTCTGGACAGAGGCCATTTTCTCGTCAGTAGCGCCCTTTTTCCAATCGGCGGTGGGCCTTTTGTCGTCGGCAGCGGGCCTTTGACAATGGCGAGTGGCCCGTTCCTCGTTGGACGACGTCAGTCGTCCGTTGGCGAACGATCGCGCGTCGCCGACAAAGGGTCTTTGCCGATGGAAAGATGTCATTTTCTCTTCGGCCGAGGACCTTTGCCGATGGTCAAAGCACCTCTTCTCGTTGGCAGAGGGCCTCGGCCCGAGGAAAAAGGGCCTTTTCCCGTCGACAAGGGACGTCTTCCTATGAACAAAGGGCCGTTCGTGCCAACTGGAGCACCTTTGGCAGGACAGAACGGCGCGTTCGACGAGAGCTGCCCCCGCAGGACCCTGGTATGCGGAGCGTTTGGCGAATACGTGGGAAGGGCTTACAAATATGGCTTTCGCATCCAAGATCCGACCGCCAGACGTCGCGTTGATCGCACCGCCGCACGGGATATTTATGAACGGCTGGCCGACGTACGTCGCCGTCGTATTGTTCTGTCATTGCAAAGAGCTGCGCCGTGACGGCAGCCTTGGCCGCGGTTTCGTGCTTGGCGTAGCGGTTGCTTTAGCCTCCACCACGGAGGTCGCCCGGAGTGCCGCAATCTCGTCTCTCACCCGTGGCCCGATCCGAGCGCTCGCCGATGCACGAGCCTCGGGGGAGAAGGCCTCTGCCGTTCTCGGCCATGGCGGGCCTAGCTCGGGCGGACGGCGGGGTGCTGGGGACCTGGAGCGTCGTGGCCGTGGATGAACTCGCCGATGAGTGTGCGGCATCTTTCATTCACAACAGACGAAATAGATCATGAAAACGATTGCGCTGGCTCTTATAGCCACGTTGGCGACCGCCTGCGCACCGACCAGCAGGGCGGCGGCCCCCGAAATTCATTCGGCTAGTTTCCCCGATGTGGGCTTGACCCAATACCGCACGTTTTCCTTCGGATTGGCCCTGGATCCCGAGCCGACTTACGAAGTCTCGCCGCAGTCGCTCGAGGTGGCGCGGCACATGCGAAAGTTCATCAGTTCGGTCCTCCTGCAGAAGGGGTACGTGGAGGATAACATCAATCCAAATTTCATCGTCCGGTTCGGCGCCGGAACCAAGAAACTCGATTCGGGTGCGGATCCGAGTTGGTCGTCGGGGGTCGATGACAATGTCGACGTCCACCGGATTGACGTCGAAGTCTACGATGCTTTCACGAGAACCAAGGTGTGGACGGGCTCCCTCACCTGGAAACACGATCTTCGCGAGAAGACCTACGGCGGTCTTTTTCCGCGCGACGTGCAGAGCCTCCTCGCAACCTTTCCGGTGCGGAGCCCCGAGGCGAACGACCGCGCGAACGCACAGGCCGGGGCGGAAGCCCCGCCGCGATGACGCCGCGTCGCGTCTCGAGGCGGGCGAAGCCCACTTCGCGCTACGTTGATTGGAGCGAGGGAACGCCGTCGGTGCCGAAGCACGCCCGAAGAAACGCGGGCCTCGGACCACGAAGACGTCAAACGGAGAAGCGAGGGACCGATGACTGAAATCCAGTGTACATTCCGGTCGCGATGTTTCCGGCGCCTGCCGTCCAGGTGACGCGCGGCACGCCCACCCGCGGAAAAGCCCCCCGACTCTCGACATTTCTGGTGCTTGTGCAAATGGGAAAGGTAGTGCGCTCGCTTCGTCGTTTCGCCGTTCTCGTGGCCGGGGAGCCAATCGAACGCGTTCGAGCGAAGCACGGCGGTTACGCGGAGATCATCCGTCGCGCGGCGGGCGAAGCTCCCAACGAGTGGATCGACGTCGACCTCCGCGACGGCGCGTCCTTGCCGCGAGGTCGCACTGTGGGACAAGCACAAACTGGAAGGGGACCAGGAAATGACCGCCAAGGGCATCGGAAACCCGGTCCCCAGATGAGCAGCACGGTGGCTAAGATCCGATCCTCCGCCCGTGACCGATGAAATTCGAGACGGTCGCGACCGCGATTGTCGTCGCGCTGGTGTTTGCGTGGACGGCGATCATCATCGCCATCTTTGAGGATCCATGAAGGGGCCCGTCTGCGGCCTTACTCACTGTCCAATACCGTGAGTGCAGAGAGCTGATGGAGGTCTCCGACCTCGTAGAGCGACAGCAGGCCCATAACCGCCCGCATGACAATTTCCTCGTGCACTCCGCTGCCGGAGCCGATCCGCCGCAGTGCACAGCGCAGGTCTTCGAGATCGCGCTCGGCAAGCGCCGAGACAGTGCCCAGCAGCGTGAACCCGTCGGCGTCGGCCCGATGTTCGGGGACGCTAAACTGGCGCGCGGCAACCGTCAGCACTCTTGACTTGGGCTCGCCGCGTTCACGCTCTCTCGAACGAAGGTCGTTGCCGACGCGCGCCAGGCGCGACGCAATCCGATGCGCGTCGCGGAGTAGCGGGATGGGTTGGGCCATCGAAGGGTCGTCGATGACGACGAGCACTGCCGCCATGCCGACGCCAAGACCCACAGACCCACTGGCATAGGCCAAGTACTCTTCAAGGACGACGGCGCGGGCGCAAAGCCGCCTCGTTCCTTGGATTCGTGCGCCATCCCGTGGATCATCGTCGCGAGCTCGTCGACAAAGAGCTCGCCGAAGCGCGCCCAGCCTGCGTGGAGGCTCAACTGCTCGAGCAGTCCGGTCAAGACGCGACCCGGAAGGTCGGCCGCCTCCCCGCCAAGGAGCCGTGCGACGTAGTGGTCGACCAAGTGTCCGCTTGTCGGCGTCCCCATCGTCTCATCGAAGTGATCATCGACAACCAAGATGAACAAGGTCGTCAGGAAGACGTCGTAGGCGCCAACATCGTCGACGAGATGTGCCGCGCGCGCCGGCATCAAGAAGTCATCCACCAGGGCCGAGATGCCACTCAAGGCGGCTCGAGTGCGTGGGAATCGCAGCGCAGCTTCGCGAAAGCCACGAGCCCGGTCGGCATCAAGCGCGGCCAGCATGCGACGCGCGCAGACGCTTCCCAGCGCAGGGGGCAACAGGGGCGTGCCAAAAAAGTACCGACGCGTTGAGGCAAAGCCCGACCGAGATCTCCTCCTGAAGAAAGGCAGGTTGTTGGACCTTTTCCTCGTCCATAAGCTGATGGGCCAATCTACGAATGTTTCCCGCGACCTCGCCATAGTCATTTGTTTTGCGAACGGTGAAGGTCGTGGGGACGACCTGCGCACCCTCGTACAGCGGGATGCGGAGCTGAGCGAGATCCTCATGCGCGCCTTCATCCTGAGGCGGACGGCGCTGATGTCCCAGGACAACGACGACCTGGTGCTGCTCGGCTCGCGACACTCGGACAGCACGCAGCACATCCGGGAGTTCCTGAGCCGTAACGGGCAGCCCGTCACCTACGAGGACGTCGAGACAGACCCGAGCGTTCAGGTGCTGCTCGATCGGTTTCACATCGGGGTCAACGACGTACCGGTGATTGTGTGCCGGGGTGGCCACATCCCGAAGAACCGTAACCCATCCACCACTGGCGTAGGCGGGAGACCATGTGGAGACTCGCCACCTCGCGAACTTGCCGATGGTCGTTCGGGCCGCGCGGCGATCGATGCGTGCACGTGAAGGCCGCCGACCTGAGGCAGGTTCGATAAGATGAGGACGTGCATTCCGGGTTGGAGGTCGCGCGAAAGATTGAATGCCTCGTCGACGCTTGGTGCGAGCGGCGCTGTCTTCGCGCTCTTCGCGAGGTGCTGCGATCATGGCCGCTCTCGTCCGGACTTACTGACGAATGGGCGCAGCTTCTGGATGCGCTCGAGAAGGTGCGCGCATTCGCAAGGGCGGAGCTCACCGACGCGGAGCTCATCGAGCTAGACGCGTTGATCCACGAAGTGGGCGGCTTCGTTTACCGGAAGTAATTCGTGCGATCCCCGATGGTCTCCGGGGGCGTGTTGTCAGCGATTCAGTGTTCGCGTCGAGGAGGGGATAGGGAGCGCGTCACGATCGCCAACGTAGAGCTCCGGGTGGGCGACAAGCATGCGGTCGGGCAGGAGCTCACGAAGCTTTGCTTGCGGCCATCTGTGCACGATGCAGTGAACGATCTCGTGCAGATACGCGCGCGGGTTGACGTCATGCGCGATACAGGTGGCGACATCGATAGGATGTCGGCGGTCCGTTCGCCGCCTTCGTCGAGCCAGGTGAATAACCAGTTGCGGCGACCTAGGACCAGACGTCGCAACTCGCGCTCGCGTCGGCTATTCGTGGTCTCGATGTTTCCGTCGTCGAGAAAGAGCAGCAGGCGGTTCCATTGCCGGTCTAGGTAGCCCAGGGCCTTGCCGAGCGGCGTCTTGGGAGGTGTGACCGCGCGCTGCCCATCGATCCACGAGCGAAGCGCATCGAGGATTGGGCGACTCTTTTCCTGGCGTCGATCGCGTCGCTGCTCGGCGTTGTCGCCAGCGATCGTCGACTCTCGCTCGACGGCGAAGAGCTTCGCGATAATGCGCACGCCCTCGAGGGCCACACGGTCGCCCGAACGTGCGGCTTCAACGAGACGGCGCCGCCCGTGGGCCTTATCCTGTGCGCAGGATAAGGCCCA
>Ga0265319_1001884_pt1 | contig 11911 bp, 10 predicted proteins | sample 4824metaG_FD_192443 | JGI IMG/M metagenome (GOLD analysis project Ga0265319, IMG submission 192443) | Rhizosphere microbial communities from Carex aquatilis grown in University of Washington, Seatle, WA, United States - 4-8-24 metaG | ecosystem: Host-associated > Plants > Roots > Rhizosphere >...
CCGGGCCGGGACCGGCGGCGACGAGGCCGCGCTCTTCGCGGCGGAGCTGTTCCGCTGCTACCAGAAGTACGCCGACTCGCAGGGATGGAAGATCCAGCCGATGAGCAGCAGCTACTCGGACCGCGGAGGCCTGCGCGAGGTGAGCTTCCTCGTGACGGGCACGGACGTCTACAAGCAGCTGAAGTGGGAGAGCGGCGTCCATCGCGTGCAGAGGGTGCCCGTCACCGAGGCCAGCGGGCGCATACACACGTCGACGATCACGGTCGCCGTGCTCCCGGAGGCCGAGGAGGTCGACATCCAGATCAACCCCCAGGACCTTGAGATCACGGTCGCGCGGGCGAGCGGGCCGGGGGGGCAGGGCGTCAACACGACGGACTCGGCCGTGCAGATCATCCACAAGCCGACCGGCCTCATCGTCAAGTGCGCGGACGAGCGCTCCCAGATCAAGAACAAGGCGAGCGCGCTGACGGTCCTGAGGTCGCGCCTGCTCAAGCTGCGCGAGGACGAGGAGAAGGCCAAGTACGCCGCCGAGCGGAAGAGCCAGATCGGGTCCGGGGACCGGAGCGAGAGGATCAGGACCTACAATTTCCCGCAGAACCGGGTCACGGACCACAGGATCGGGCTGACGCTCCACGGCCTTCCCCAGATCATGGAGGGGGCGATCGGCCCCCTCATCGAGGGCCTGCAGAAGGCCCACTACGAGGAGAGGCTTGCGGCTCTCGAGGGGCGCTCCTACGAGCTCGTGAAGCCGTCCGGCGAGCTCGGCTGAGGCCCGGCCCGACAGAACATGCTGAACGTCCTCGAGGTCGTTAAGAAGACCTCCGAATTCTTTGCATCGAAGGGCATCGAGTCGCCGCGGCTGAACGCCGAGCTCCTCGTCGGCCACGCGCTAGGCCTCGCGCGGATGCGCCTCTACCTGGAATTCGAGAGGCCGGTCAGCGACGCGGAGCTCGCGGCGATCCGGGAGCTCGTGCGCCGGCGCGGAAGGCGCGAGCCCCTGCAGCACCTCCTCGGGTACACGGAGTTCTCCGGCCTCAGGCTGAAGACGGACGCCCGCGCGCTGATCCCCAGGCCGGAGACCGAGTTCCTTGTGGAGACGCTCCTGGCGAGGCTGTCGCCGCCGCCGCAGGAGATCCTGGACCTGGGAACGGGCGGCGGAGCCATTGCGCTCGCGCTCGCGAGCGCCTTCCCGATGGCGCGCGTGACCGCCGTCGACGCCGATCCCGCCGCGCTTTCCCTCGCGGCGGAGAACGCGGAGTCGACCGGGCTGGCCGCGAGGGTCGGCTTCGTCCTCTCGGACTGGTTTGAAAGGCTCCCGGGAGGGGTTGCCTACGGCCTCGTTGTGTCCAACCCCCCGTACCTGTCGGACGAGGAGACGGCGGCCGCGGCGCCGGAGGTCCGCGACCACGAGCCGGCCCGGGCTCTCACCTCGGGCGCCGGCGGCTTCGAGGACATCGGCAGGATCATAGCGGGCTCCATCGGCGTCCTCGCCCCGGGAGGGATGCTCGCCCTTGAGACCGGCACCGGCCACCATGCGTCCGCCGCCGGGGCGGCGCAGGAGGCCGGTTATTCGCGGACGGAATCGCTGCGGGACCTCGCGGGCCGCGACCGCTTTTTCCTCGCCTGGCGCTGACGCCGGGAGATCAGCCCTTGGCTGCGGCCGTCAGCGGGGCGTGGTCGCTCGCCCAGTACTCGTGGTCGCGGCCGAGCTCGATCGCGTCGTCCACGACCCTCAGGGCCTCGCGCAGGGCGACGTCGAGCTTGCCGTAGGCGTCCGCGTTGGCGTCCTCTGCGGCCTCGGCGATCTCGTCGGCATCCTCGTCGCTGGGAGGCTCAGCCTTGTCGGCGTCCTTGGAGGCGGAAGCCTTTGCGGCGTCGGGTTCCTTCGGGGTCGGCGTCACCTTTGGGGGGGCCGGGGGGCCGAGCCTGAACTCCGTGTAGGGGTAGTCGGCCTTCGCGAGAACGTCGCGTTCGGCCCTGTTCTCCTTGCGGAAGGCGTCGTCAGCCAGCTTCTCCTTGCGGCGGTCCTCGAGGTTGAGCGACACGAGCTTCTCCGCCTGGCGCTGCTTGAACCAGTCGACGTACTTGCGCACGTAGGCGAACTCCTCGAGGCCTGCCTGGCGCACGCCGCTCTCCTCCTTGAGGCGCTCGAGCACCTTTGCATTGATTGGCTGCCCGTCGAAGGCGCTCGTCTTGATCTTGTCCCAGACCAGTGCGTGCGGGAGGTCGGACTCGCCGATTGGCAGGTATTCGTCGATGGACGGCAGGACGATGTCGGAGACGACCCCCTTGAGCTGCGTCGACGAGCCGTCGGGCAGGTAGAACTTCTGGATCGTGATCTTGGCCGCCCCGGTCTTCGCCGAGGAGCGCTTCAGCTCCTGTGAGATCTTCTTCATCTCGAAGGTCGCCTGGACCGTTCCCTTCCCGTGCGTGGAGCTGTCCCCGATCACGACCGCGCGGCCGTAGTCCTTGAGCGCGCCCGCGACGATCTCCGAGGCGGATGCGCTGAAGCGGTCGACAAGGACCGCCATCGGGCCGTCGTAGGAGAGGTTCTCATCCTTGTCGGAGTCCACCTGGATCTCGCCGTCGTAGCCCTTGACCTGGACGACCGGGCCCTTGTGGATGAAGAGGCCCGCCAGCTCGATCGCCTCGCTCAGGTACCCGCCCCCGTTGTGGCGCAGGTCGAGGACGATGCCCTGGACGTTTGATTTCTTGAGGTCCACGATGAGCTTCGCGACGTCGCTGCTCGCGCTGCGCTTGTCGCCGTCGGAGTCGGTGTCGCCCTCCTCCGCGGGCCCATAGAACTCGGGAAGGGTGATGACGCCCAGGGGGACCGGCTTGCCGTCGGCGCCGGGCACCTGGAACACCGCGCCGCGCGCTCGGGCCGAGTCGAGCTTCACGACGTCGCGGGTGATGACGATCTCCTTGCGCACGGAGCTGTCCGTCGCGGTCGCGGGCTGGATGAGCAGGCGGACGATCGTGCCCTTGTCGCCGCGGATCTGGTCCACGATCTTGCGCAGCTTCATGCCGATGATCTCCACCGGCTCCTCCTTGCCCTGCGCCACGGCGATGATCTTGTCGCCGGGCTTGAGCTGGCGGCCGAGGTCGGCGGGCCCGCCGGGGACGATCTCCTTCACCGTGCATATGTCCTCGTCGAGGCCGAGCATGGCGCCGATGCCGACGAGCTTCAGCTTCATCTGTATGCCGAAGTCCTCGTACGTGTCGGCCGAGAAGTAGGTCGAGTGGGGGTCGTAGAGCCCGGCGATCGACGTCAGGAAGGTCTCCGCGAGCTCGCTTCCCTCCGTCTCGCCGACGTTCTTGAGCATGCGCTCGTAGCGCTTGCGCACGATGTCGTGCGCCTGGTCGAGGGTCTTCTTGTTCAGCAGCTCGGCGAGCACCTCGAACTTCAGGCGCTTCCTCCAGAGCTCGTCGGCCTCGCCGACCGTCGTCGGCCACGGCGACTCCGAGCGGTCCACCCTGAAATTGTCCGGGCTCGTGAAATCCATCTTCTTCTTCAGCTCGGCCATGATCCAGGCGATGCGAGCGGTGACCCGGTCGTCGTAGACATAGAAGATGTCATAGGCCGCGTCTATCTTGCCCAGGTAGTCGACGTTGTAATAGACGTTCTTGCCGAAGCGGTTGACGAATTCGGCCCTGTCGGTGTCGAGGAAGAAGAGGTGCTGACCGTCGAGCGCCTTCATGTATTCCGGGATCACCTGCGCATAGTCGCCGCTGTGGACCGCGTCGCGGTTATAGTGGGCCTGCTCGAGGAGCGTGACGAGCGTCTGGGCCTCGGTGGTGAGCGTGTCCGGCGTCGTGAACCTGAGGTCGGAGCCGGCGAGGCCGGAGGCGCTGAGGGCGACGAGGAGGGGCGCCAGGAGCCGACGCAGGGGGACGGAGGAAAGGGTCATGCGTTAATTTCCGGGGGATTGTGGGTGGGACCGCCCAAGTGGCAGCATTGTTTCACGGGTGTGGCCTAAATTCAAGGAGGGAGGCCCGATTGGCCCCGCCCAAGGTACGCCCTGCGGCGCCCCCCGGATGCCGGCCCGGGACGCTTAGCGCCGGCCGATCAGGTCGCGGGCCTCGTCCAGGACCCTCTTTTCCTCCGCCGAGAGGGACCCGAAGCCGTCGCTGTTGATCTTGTCGAGGATCCTGTCGACCTCCGCGCGCAGGTGGCCGCGCCCGGTGATGTTGACACTGTAGCTGGGCGGGGACTCGGGCGCCGCGGCCTTCCCGCGCTGCTTCATCCATCGGGGAAGCTCGATCTCGGCGTGCGGCTGGTCGGATCCCCAGTTCGTGTCGTGAAGGTACCGGAAGTACACCCAGCCGGCGGCCATGCCGCCCAGGTGGGCCGAGTGCGCCGCCACGCCGAGCGGGGAGACCGAGCCCAGGAGCTCGTAGAAGACGAACCCGAAGAGGTCCAGGCCGACCATCAGGTAGGCGAGGTGCTTCGGCTTGAAGGTGACCGGAAGCACGAAGAAAACGAGGAGCGTGACCTCCCGGTTCGGGAAGAAGCAGGCGTAGAGGATGACGAGCGCCCAGACCGCCGCCGAGGCCCCGTACAGCACCTCGGGATGGCGCCAGTGGACGGCCGTCGACACGAGACCGCCCGCGGCAAGGGCCGCCGCGTAGAACCCGGCGAACCGGCGGGCGCCGAGGATGGGCAGCACCTCCCGGCCGACGAAGTAGATCACGAGGAGGTAGCCGAGAATCTGCAGGAGGTTTCCGGTGTCGTGCAGGAAGCCGTAGGTGACGAGCGTCCAGACATAGCCCGCCTTCAGGCTGTACGCCGAGAGCCCGAGCGCGCCCTCGAACCAGTAGGCCGTGCCCGGGAAAAAATGGACGAGGAGGTTCTGGATGACGTACACGGCCACCATCGAGCACAGCAGCCACGTGAGCACGCTGGCGCGTGGCCTCTCGAAGCTGTCGCGCATGTAGGGGCGGTCCTGCAGCATGGGAGGCACCTTAGCCGGGGCTCCGGCAAACACAAGCCGCCTTAGGGCGGGACCCGGCCCCGGGACATGGGTAATTTCCGCTCCCATACCCCCTTGACAGACCGGCTGCGCCGATGTCCCTTCTATCGCACCTATGGCCAACAAAGCAGACAAGTGGGCGCAGAACGCACTGGGCAGGTTCTACGTGGACCAGCAGTGCATCGACTGCGACCTCTGCCGCGAGACAGCGCCCAACTTCTTCACGCGGAACGACGAGGGCGGCCATTCCTTCGTCCACAAGCAGCCCGAGACCGAGGAGGACGTGGCGCTCTGCATGGAGGCCCTAGAGGGATGCCCGGTCGAGGCGATCGGCGAGGACGGCGACAAGGTCTAGCTGGGGCTCCCGGACGTGGGTGGCCCATTGTTAGGGTGGGGACGGGTTTGCATTAACGAGGCTTGTTTTTTTGCCTCGGCCTGTTAGCGGTCGGCGCAGATGAAGCCCGACCCCAAGACGTTCCTGGTCCTCTGCCTCTTCGCGGCGCTTGCGGGCCCTCGCGCGCGCGCGCAGGGCGAGGCGAGCCTGCCGGTGGTCACGGTGTATTCGCCGTCAATCGCGAACCAGGCACCCGCCGGGACGTTCGCCATGCCGGTCTCCTCGCTGCGCTACGACCCCCTGGTCGACATCGAGCCCCGCAACATGGCGGAGGCCCAGGCCGACGTGACGATCCAGGGCGACACCTTTGAGAACACCGGGCTCCAGGTCGGGGCGCTCTCGATCTTCGACCCGCAGACGGGCCACTACCTGATGGAGCTACCGGTGGCGCCGGTGATGCTCGGGGCGCCGGAGGTGCTGACCGGGGAGCCGTTCGCCGCCAGCTCGATGAACGCGACCGGCGGGGGCCTCGCCTACAACTGGAAGGCGGTCGGCACGGGCGGCTTCGCCGCGGGCGCGATCGGCGACGACGGCCTCCAACGCGAGGAGGTCTACCAGGGCCTCGCGGGGTCCGGCGCGAGCCACCTGGCGGCCGACGCGGACTGGGCGCATTCGTCGGGAAACGGCACGGTGCCCTTCGGGGACTTCCACTTCGACCGCGCCGACGCGCGCCTCGAGTACCTGGCGCCGGGCTCTGTGACCGACCTGTTCGCGGGTTACCAGTCGAGCTTCTTCGGCTGGCCGAACCTCTACACGCCCTTCGGGTCGGACGAGACCGAGAACCTGCAGACCGTGCTCGTGGCGCTCAACAACCGGGAGGAGCTCGGGCAGGGGCAGTTCATCGAGGGCGGCGCGTTCTACCGGCGCAACAAGGACGACTACGCGTTCAGCAGGTTCGCCCCGCTCGGGCCCACGCATCCCTACCAGCACACGACCTGGGAATACGGCGCCTCGATGGGCGGCAGGCAGGACTACGACGGCGTGATCCTCAACTACCACGCCGAGGAGACGACCGACTGGCTCAGGTCCACGTCCCTCACCTACGGGCCCTACCACAGCCGCAAGCTGGAGAAGGTCACGCTCGTGCCCGAGGAGGACTGGGCCGCGCCGGGAGGCGAGTACGTCCTGAAGGCGGGCGCGTCCTACGACGGGTCCAACCGCGAGAGCGGCGTCGTCTCGCCGGTGGCGGAGATCTCCCGCAGCTGGTCCGCGAGCGGCCTGCGGCGCGTGTACGCGAGCTACTCGACGACCACGGAGTTGCCGTCCTACACCGCCCTCGACTCCAGCCCGACGGCCGGGCTCTTCCTCGGGAACCCGGGCCTCGGGCGGGAGACGAGCCGCGACACGGAGGTCGGCGTGAGCGGGAACATCGGCGGTTGGTCGGGCCAGGCCGCGGTGTTCTACCGGCGCGACGACAACCTCGTCGACTGGACCTACACGAACGGCGTGTTTGGCCGGTCGGCAAACGCCGTCAACCTGCAGACCGAGGGCCTTGAGCTCGTGGCCCGGCACTCCTGGGGCCTCGTGACGGCGGTCCTTGGCTACACCGCGCTCGCGAAGAGCGCCGACTACATGGACGCCAACATCTCGGCGAGCTTCTACGCGCTCAACTACGCCCGCCAGAGGCTGACGGCCGCCCTCACCCTCGAGCTGACGGAGACGCTCGAGCTGCGCCTGGACAACGCCGCGAGGATCCAGGAGGCGGACAGTCTGCGGACCCAGGGCGGCAACGACGCGATCAACAGCTCGCTTGGCCTCTACTGGCGCCCGCAGTCCACGAGGAGGGTGGAACTCTCCCTCATGGTCGACAACCTCTGGAACAGCGCGTTCCAGTCGGTGCCCGGGGTTCCCGCGTCGCGCCGGCAGTTGTCTTTTGGCGCGACCTACGGTTGGTAGTCGGCGTGCAGGATAATCCCTTCCTAGACCCCTCCTTCCGCATCCGCTGGTCGGCGATGCTTCCCAGCCTGGTCGAGCCGTCCATGGACGCGGCCCTCGCGGGCGCCGAGTCCGCCCTGCGCGCGATCGAGGCGGGGGAGGGCACCCCGACCTTCGAGAACACCTTCCTCGCGCTCGACGAGGCCACCGACGCCCTCAACCGGGCGTGGAGCCGGGTCACCCACCTGCAGTCCGTCGCGGATTCCCCCGAGCTGCGGGAGGCCCACAACCGGGTGCTGCCGAGGGTGTCGGCCTTCTTCGCCGGCGTTCCCCTCAGGCCCGCGCTCTGGGCGAGGCTGAGGGCCTTCGCGGGGCTCCCGTCGTCCGCGGGCCTGCCCCCCGTGCGCGCCCGCTTCATGGGGGAGACGATCGCCGAGTTCCGCGAGGCGGGCGCCGACCTGCCGGACGCCGGGCGCGCGCGCCTCGGGGAGATACAGAGCGAGCTCGCGCAGCTGACGCAGGCCTACGCCGACCACGTCCTCGACGCGACGAATGCATGGCAGCTCGTGGTCGAGGACGAGGGGAGGTTGGCGGGGCTGCCCGCCCATGCCAAGGCGCGCGCCGCGGCGGATGCCGCCGCGAAGGCCGTGGTCCCCCCGGGGCGCCCCGCCTGGCGCTTCACGCTTCACATGCCGTCCCTCGAGCCGTTCATGACCTATCTCGCCGACGACGCGCTCCGGGCCGAGATGTGGCGCGCGTCGACGTCGGTCGGCAGCGTCGCGCCCCACGACAACGGGCCCCTGATCTCCACGATACTCGCGCTCCGGAGCGAGAAGGCGCGGCTGCTCGGCAAGGCGCACTTCGCCGACTTGGTCCTTGCACGGCGCATGGCAAAGTCCGGCCAGCGGGCCCTCGACTTCGTGGACGACTTCCGCAGGCGCTGCTCGTCCGCCTTCGCGCGCGAGTGCAGGGAACTCGAGGAGTCGAAGGCCCGGGACACGGGGCTGCCCGCCGCGCGGCTCCTCCCCTGGGAGGTCGCATTCCGCGCGGAGCGCCTCAGGAGGGCGCACTTCGACTTCGACGCGGAGGAGCTCAGGCCCTACCTGCCCATGGACCGCGTGGTCTCGGGCCTCTTCCAGATCGCGCGCAGGGTGTTCGGCATCCGCGTGACGGAGCGGCCCAGGGGCGAGGTCGAGACCTGGCACCCCGATGTCCTCTACTACGACGTCCACGACGCACGGGACCGCCACGTCGGCTCGTTCTACGCCGACTGGCATCCCAGGGAGTCCAAGCGCGCGGGCGCCTGGATGAACTACCTGATCACGGGCGGCCCGCAGCCCGACGGGACCCGGCGGCCGCACCTGGGCCTCATCTGCGGCAACCTGACGCCCCCGGCCCCGGGCCGGCCGGCCCTTCTCTCGCACCGCGAGGCCGAGACCATCTTCCACGAGTTCGGCCACCTGATCCACCACCTCCTCGGGGAGGTCGAGATAAGGTCCCTCAACGGCACCAACGTCGCGTGGGACTTCGTGGAGCTCCCGTCGCAGATCATGGAGAACTGGTGCTGGGAGCGCGAGGGGCTGGACCTCTTCGCGCGCCACTTCGAGACCGGGGCCCCGGTCCCCGAGGCGCTGTTTCGCAAGATGACGGCGGCGCGCAACTTCATGTCGGCGTGCGCCACCATGCGCCAGGTGGCGTTCGCCAAGATGGACCTCCTCATGCACATGCGCGCCGGGGAATTCGCCGGGGTCTCGGACATCGAGGGGGCGGTGCGCCCGATGGTCGCCGACTGCCTCCTTCCGACCGAGCCGCCGGCGCCGACGATCGTCAGGCGCTTCACGCACATCTTCTCGGACCCGGTCGGCTACGCGGCGGGCTACTATTCCTACAAGTGGGCGGAGGTGCTCGACGCCGACGCCTTCACGCGCTTCCGCAAGGAGGGGATTTTCAACGAGAAGGTGGGGGGGGAGTTCGTCGAGCGCATCCTCTCCCGGGGCAACTCGGCCGACCCGGCCGAGCTCTTCCGCGCCTTCATGGGGCGCGAGCCCGACCTAGGGGCGCTGCTGGAGCGCAGCGGGCTGGCGACTTGATTTTCAGGCCAGTTGGGCGATCTTTGGGGACACCCATGAACCTGTTAGCACCCGTTGCCTATTTCTACTTCCCGTCGGGCATCTTCGGGATCCTCTTCATCCTCGTCATCGTCTTCTCGCTCTACGCGCAGATCCGCGTCTCGAGCGCGTACTCGAAGAATTCCAAGATACCGTCGCGCGGAGGGATCACGGGCCGCGAGGCTGCCGCCGCCGTGATGTCCCGGGCGGGGATCACCGACGTCGACATCGTGGAGACCGAGGGGCGCCTGACCGACCACTACGACCCGCTCAACAAGAAGCTCGCCCTCTCCTCCGAGAACTACAGCGGCACCAGCCTGGCGGCGATCGGCGTCGCGGCCCACGAGGCGGGCCACGCTCTCCAGCACAGGGAGGGCTACCAGATGCTCGAGTTCCGCATGATGCTGGCGCCGACGACGCGGATCGCCGCGGGCATAGCCCCGTTTGTCTACATCGCGAGCATCTACCTCTCGCGATCCCTGGGCGGCATGGTCCTCAACGTAGCGATCCTCGCCTTCGCGGTCATCACGCTCTTCCAGCTCGTCACCCTTCCCGTCGAGTACGACGCGAGCCGGCGCGCGAAGGTCCAGCTGGTGTCGCTCGGGATCCTCGACCAGGACGAGATGCCGGGCGTCAACGAGACGCTCAACGCGGCCGCGCTCACCTACCTCGCGGCCTTCATGGGGGCGCTCCTCAACCTGCTCTCGCTCCTTTCGCGCAGGAACTAGGCGCCGCTGCCCAGCGCCGCGGCCAGGGTCTCCCGGGTGAAGGGCTTGTGCAGGAAGCCCGTGAGCTCCATGCCCGCGGAGTTGGCCAGGGCCTCCTCCCGGCTGTAGCCGCTCATGAGGATCACGGGCAAATCGGGCCTGCGGACCCGAAGCCTCCGGTAGACCGTGGAGGAGTCCATCCCGGGGAGCTTGAAGTCGAGGAGGACGAGCGCGTACTGCGCCGGCTCGGACTCGAAGAGGGTGAGGGCCTGCGCGCCGTCGGCCGCGACGTCCGAGTCGTAGCCAAGCCTCGTCAGCGTGCGCGAGAGAACAAGCCCCACGGCATCATCGTCGTCGACCACGAGCACCCGCGCCGAAGCGGGCAGCTTGAGCGGGTCGGGCTGCGGAGCGCCGGCCCCCTGCAGGTCCGCGGCGGGGCGGGAGAGGTCGCTCATGGGGAGGGTCATTCGGGACGATGTCCTTGGGAGTCGGCTTCGGGTTCTGGGCGCAGCGTGCGCGAGGGCTTTTGGGGCCGCCAGTGGTGGGATTACGTATCCCCGGCCGGTCCCTAGGCGATTGACCTTGAACGGGCATTTCGCAGCCTGAATCCGCCTTTCGGAGGAGTGGCTGAGTGGTTTAAGGCACCTGACTTGAAATCAGACGTGGGCGCAAGCTCACCGGGGGTTCGAATCCCTCCTCCTCCGCCACTTTCGGCTAGGGCGTCGCGGCGCCCGCAGGTTCGGGGCCCCTCTGGGCGGACTTGCGGTGCTGGTAGCGGTGCCACACGACCCAGGCGACGTACACAAGGATGACCGCGTTCAGCACGAGGATCGCGAGCCGGAGCCAGGACGGCTTCTTGATGAGCCCGAGGCATTCCTCCGGGACGAAGAGGCCGGTGGAGATGACGACCATGTATTCCGCCCAGGCGGCGCCGAACCAGAGGCCGAGGCCCTCCACGAGCTGCACCGAGGCGTAGAGCGCCGAGAGCATCCCGAGGCGCCTGAGCGTCGACGCATCGACAAGCCCGATCTTCTCGAGCGCGAGTTCGACGTACTTGTTCTCCGGGGAAATCCTGACCTCCTGGACGAAGCGCTGCGCAAGCTCGGTGAGGTCCCTGTGGATCAGGTCGAAAACGCCGAGCGAGAGGCACGCGAGCGCGGTCCCCTTTGCGATCTTCGCCCCGGCGATGAGTTTGAGCCCCAGCGGGGCCTTCTTGTCCATGGACCGTGGAGGCTGTCCGGAAGATCGGGCGGGCTCGATCACAAACGCCTCACGCCCCGCCCGTCGCCAGGAGCTCGTCTGCGATCTGGGCCCACTCAGCCTCGACGCCGCACGTGGGAACCGGGCGCCCGGCGCGCCGGTACCAATAGGTGGCGTTGCCGAGGTCGCCCTCCCTGCGGTGGAGGTACGCGTGCACCCATGCCCCGGCGCCGGCCTCGTCGCACTGCGCCAGCTCATGGGCGGCGGCCCAATCTCCCCGTGCGTCATGCCAGAGAGCGAGGAGCGCCCCGGACATGCCTTCGGGCGGCTTGCCCGCCGTTGTGTGCCTGAATTCGTCGACAGTCATCCGTGGCGGGAGGCTACACCTCAGGCGGCGCGTTGGCAACCTGGGCGCGGGATCCTCCTGAGCGGCCGCAGGGCGTTCCCCGGCCGCGCTCGCCATTGTCCATTCTTCTCGTCCGCGCCATCTTATGCGAGGGGAAGGGGCCTGTCCGATTTGGGACAGCTCCCCTCGGGGCGGTGGGCTTGACAACATTTGCCCCCGCCCGGTAAGCTACGGGTTCTTTATCACACTCACTTTTAGTTTAAAGTGGGCCCTGCGGCCCGCTTTTTTTTTCCACAATTCCCACCTAT
>Ga0265319_1001885_pt1 | contig 11906 bp, 10 predicted proteins | sample 4824metaG_FD_192443 | JGI IMG/M metagenome (GOLD analysis project Ga0265319, IMG submission 192443) | Rhizosphere microbial communities from Carex aquatilis grown in University of Washington, Seatle, WA, United States - 4-8-24 metaG | ecosystem: Host-associated > Plants > Roots > Rhizosphere >...
ATCTCGCGTGGCTCGTCCACGAGGGCTACGTCACGGAGTTCATCGACAGCCGCCTCTTTGCGGCGCCGCCGATGGTCGAGGCGCGCAAGAAGGAGATCGAGGCGACGGAGCACGACCCGGAGAACTTCCCGGAAGTGCCGGCCACGGCCTCGGGTTCCACTCCGCCGTTGTCGAAGGCCGAACCCGCACCCGCCGCACCCGCGGCTGAAAACGCGGTTGCGGTCGAGCCGGCTGCATCCGGGCCGGTGGCCGAAGAGGCTTCGTCTCCGCCATCGGAAACACCGCCCGCCAGCCCTCCGGCGGCCTAGCCGGCATCATGTGGTCGAGGCTGGAGCAGGTTGACCTCAACCCGCTGGATTGAAGCGGTGTCGCCGCAATATGTTGGGGTCAATGCGGTCCACCCTTCAAACTGTTGTCTTCGCTGCTGAATTTTGGCTGACTGCATGAGCCCGACTTGGACCCGTTATCGAAGCCGGATCGGATGGCGCCCGTCCGCGCCGATGCCGAGGTCGAGATGCAACGAATCCACGGGCAGCCGCGCGGCGATGTTCTCCGGCCACTCGATGGCGAGGCAGTAGGGGGAGACGAGAAAGTCGTCGAGCATCAGTGTGTCGACGTCTTCCGCCCTCGCGAGGCGGTAAGCGTCGAGATGGATCAGCAGGCGTCGCGGTCCGTGATGCAGGGTGTACAGTGTGAACGTCGGGCTCGTGACCGGAGCCGTTATCCCCAGTCCGCGGGCGAGTCCCTGCACAAAGGTGGTTTTGCCCACGCCCAGGTCTCCGTGCAACGCGAGCGTCGCGTCGTCGGGCAAAGCTCCCGCTAGCTCCGTGGCGAGGGCCTGCATCTCCTCGGCGGAGGCCGTGACGATGCCGGCGCGGAGTTGGTCGATGATCGACATGGATGAGGTCGGGCCGATGCGTCAGGCGATATCGAGGGGTCAACGCTTCATCCTCGTTGCCCGCCGACGGGACGCAGGTGCTGGTAGCCGCGAAAGGTGTCCAAGGCCAGCGCTCCGGGCGGCAACTTTCCCCGGGGCGCAAAACGCCCGATGCACGTCAACCGCGTGCGGGGAAATTCACGCTGCCAGGCCCGCGCCAGGGCGGCGCGATCGGCCCCCGCGGAAATCGCGAAAACGAGCTCGTAGTCCTCGCCGTCAGTGAGTGCGCCGCGGACATCGGAACCGGGCCTTAGCGGGAGCAGGGAGCCATCGAGCGCCGGAGTGCAGCCGGGCGGCGTGAGGGCATGGAGGTCTTTCGCGAGGCCATCGCTCACATCCATCATCGCCCGCACGACCGGCTGGCGCGCGAGCCAGGCACCCTCGGACAGGCGTGGGCGGAAGCGGAAATGGTGTCCGCTGCGGAGACTGCCGCCGAGCACGCCGGTCACATGGATCCAGTCGCCGGGCCGCGCCCCCGTGCGCGCGACCACCCGCGGCCCCGCTGCCTGGCCAAGCAGGGTCAGGCTCGCGGCCAGGATGCCATCGGCCTGCGCGACATCGCCGCCGACAATCGGCACACGGTAACGGCGGGCGCACGCACCGAGCCCGCGGTAGAATTGCTCGAGCCAGGTGAGGCTGACCCTTGCGTCAAGAATGAGTGACAGGACCGCGGCCGTGGGCCGGCCGCCCATCGCGGCAAGATCGCTGAGGTTGCGTTTCAGCAGCTTGGCGCCCGCGGCGCGCGGCGGCACGGTGGCGTCGAAGTGGCGGCCGTAGATCACCGGATCGACCGTGATCAACTGGCGTCCCCGCACGCCGGGCAGGACGGCGCAGTCGTCACCGATGCCGAACGGGGCGCGGGGCGAGACCGTTCCAAGCCAGCGCCGGATGCGGGCGATGAGCTTTTCCTCGCCGAGGGCCGACACGGAGTCGCGGACGTTCTGGGTGAAGGGCTGCACGTATCCCGCCGCATTACGACGGGGCGGCGGTTGAAGACAAACCATCCGTTGTAGGCCACCTCGGCGAGATGGCGGCCAGCCCACCGGGCTGGCCTACAGCATTCACGTCCCGATGCCCGTGAAGATCATCACTGCCGTGTTGAGGTTGAACAGGCCGTGCGCGATCATCGTGACCCTGATATCGCCGGTGCGTTCGTAAACCAGGGAGAACAGCAATCCGAGGACGGCGAGGGGGGCGAAGCTGGCGAGGTTCAGGTGCAGGCCGGCAAACAGGAGCGCGGGCCCGAGCAGGGCCAGCCAGCGAGGCAGCCGGCCGCGGGCGTAGCGGAAGAGGGCGCCACGATGCACGAGTTCCTCGGTGACGGGAGCGAGGACCACGGCGAAGCCGAACAGGAAGGCGAGCCAGAGGGGATTCCGGGCGTTGGCGAAGATGTCGACGGACTCCTGCTTCTCCAGCGGAAGGCCGAGGGCCTGGAGGCCGTTCTGCCAGACAAAAGCCGTGGCCGCGACCAGGGGCATGGCCGCAATAAAAGTCAGCGCACCGCAAGGCCACGGATTCTTGCTCGGTGACGCGCTCAGGTCCGGAGCAATCTTGGCATCGAGCCTGGGCCGGGCGAGCAGCCAGCCGGCCAGCATGCCGATGTCGGTGCCCGCGCTGGCAAACATCAGGCGCATTTCCGGCGTGAGGGCGGCGACAGACTTGAGGGACTGGAAGACGACGAACTGGAAGAAGAATCCCGCCATGTAGACCGCCCAGAGCAGGATGAGGAAATTGACCGGCAGGATCGTCCACACCGGCAACACGGCGGCCGCCGGCCGGGCCCGTGCCGCCGGGCTCGCCGCTTCGCGCCAGAGCACGATCAGGCCGGATAGGACGAGGACGGCCTCGAACGCGACCGCGAGGGTGGAGACGGAGGGCATGGCAGCCGGAGCGGCGCGTTAAGGATAACGCGCCCTACCGTGAGGCGATCTTCCCGTTTTCGAAGACCACCCGGCCGTCGACGATTGTCGTCTTCACGCGGCCGGTGAGGGTCTGGTCGTGCCAGGGCGAGTTGCTCGACTTGCTGAAGCCGGCCTTGGCGTCGTAGTGCCATTTCTCGGCGGGATCGAAAAGGCAGACATCACCCGCGGCCCCGACGGCCAGGGTGCCGGCGGGCAGGCCGAGGATGGCGGCGGGCTTGCGCGTCATCAGGTCGATGACGTGGGCGAGCTTGAATTTGTTCTGCCGCACGAGCACGTCGAGGGTGACGGCGAGGGAGGTCTCCAGGCCGATGATGCCGTTGGGTGCGTAATCGAACTCCTTGTCCTTCTCGTAGTCGGTGTGCGGCGCGTGGTCGGTGTTGATGCAGTCGAGCGTGCCGTCGCGCAGGCCGGCGATGATCGCGCGCCGGTCGGCCTCGGTGCGCAGCGGCGGGTTCATCTTGAAGTTGGTGTCGTAGCCCGCGAGGCACGTGTCGGTCAGCGCGATGTGGTGCGGCGTGGCCTCGGCCGTGATGCGGGCGCCCCGGGACTTGCCGCGGCGGATGACGTCGATCGAGAACTTGGAGGAGATGTGCTGGAGATGGATGTGCGCGCCGGTGTATTCGGAAAGCACGACGTTGCGCGCGACGATCAGGTCCTCGGCGGCATTGGGCCAGCCGCGCAGGCCGAGGCGGGTGGACATCACGCCCTCGTTCATCACCGCGCCCTGCGTCATGGAGGCGTCCTGGCAGTGGTCCATGACCGGCAGGTCGAACATCTTGGCGTACTCGATGGCGCGACGCATGAGCTCGTTGCTCTGCACGCAGTCGCCGTCGTCGGTGATGGCAACCACGCCGGCGCGCTTGAGCGAGCCGATGGGCGCGAGGGCCTGGCCCTTCAGGCCGACGGTGATGCAGCCGGTGGGGTAGACCTTGACCACGGCGTCGCGGCGGACGGCGTCCTTGATGAACTGGATCGTGCCGGCATTGTCGGCCGGCGGGGAGGTGTTCGGCATGCACACCACGGTGGTGAAACCGCCGGCGGCGGCGCAGTGGGAGCCGGTGGCGATGGTTTCCTTGTGGGTCTGGCCGGGCTCGCGGAAATGGACGTGGATGTCGACGAGGCCCGGGCAGGCGACGAGCCCGCGGGCGTCGATCTGCCGGGCGCGCTTCTTGGCGGCGGCGGAAAGGGAGGAAACGATCCTGCCGTCGGCAATGAAGAGGTCGCCCACCGCGTCGCGCTTGGCGGCGGGGTCGATGATGCGGGCGTGTTTAATCCAAAGGCTGGGCATGGGGAGGATTTAGACAGAATTAACAAAATGAACGAAATGTCGGAGGGCGGGTTTGGCCATTATGTCCATTTTGTTCATTCTGTCGGAAAATCATGCTGCCGGCGTCACGTTCTCGGGCTGGCCCCCGGCGCACAGGTAGAGGACGGCCATGCGGACGGCGATGCCGTTGGTGACCTGCTCGAGGATCACGCTGCGCTCGCCGTCGGCCAGCTCGCTGTCGATCTCGACGCCGCGGTTGATCGGGCCGGGGTGCATGATGATGGCCTTGGGGTTGAGCCAGCCGGCGCGCGTCTTGTTGAGGCCGAACATGCTGGTGTACTCGCCGATCGACGGGAAGTGGCTGCTGGCCTGGCGCTCGTGCTGGATGCGCAGGAGCATGACGACCTCGGCGTCAGCCAGTGCGCTTTTGAGGTCGTAGGAAACCTTGACCCCCATGGCAGTGAACCATTCGGGCACCAGCGTGGAAGGCCCGACGAGCGTGACGTCGGCGCCGAGCTTGGTGAGCGCGTGGATGTTGGAGCGGGCGACGCGGCTGAAGAGGATGTCACCGAGGATGACGACCTTGCGGCCCTTCAGGGAGCCGAGGTGCTCCTGCATGGTGAAGGTGTCGAGGAGGCCCTGGGTGGGGTGCTCGTGGGCGCCGTCGCCGGCGTTGATGACGGGGATGTCGAGCAGCCGCGAGAGGTAGAGCGGGGAACCGGCGGCGGAGTGGCGGATCACGATCATGTCGGCCTGGAGGGCCTGGATGTTTTCCGCAGTGTCGCGGAGCGTCTCGCCCTTGGTCGTGCTGGAGCTGGAGGCCTCGACGGCGATGACGTCGGCGCTGAGGCGCTTGGCGGCCATGTCGAAGGCCATGCGGGTGCGGGTGCTGGGCTCGAGGAAGAGGTTGACGATGGTCTTGCCGCGGAGGGCGGGGACCTTCTTCACGCTGCGGCCGAGGATCTGCTTGAACGCGGAGGCGGTCGTGTGGATCTGCTCGATCTCGGCGAGGGAGAGCTCCTCGATGGTCAGAAGGTGGCGGCGCGTCCAGGGCATGGGTGAGAGGGGCGGGGGCGAGGGGCGGGTGGCGGGATTCAGGAAGGGCGGAGGGTAATGGAGTCTTTCGCGGGGCTGGCGGGGTCGAGGACGACGACGACTTTTTCCTTTTCGGCGGCGTCGAGGGTCAGGCCGCAATAGTCGGGGGCGAAGGGGAGGCGGCGGCCGCCGCGGTCGACGAGGATCGCGAGCTCGACCTTCGCCGGGCGCCCGTGGTCGAAGAGCTCGTCGAGGGCGGCCTTCACGGTGCGGCCGGAAAAAAGGACGTCGTCGACGATGATCACGGTGGCGCCGTGGACGTCGACCGGAATGCGGGTGGGGGCGAACTCCTTGGGGATCGGATGGCGGCCGATGTCGTCGCGGTGGAAGGAAATGTCCAGCGTCCCGGCAGGGACGCTGAGGGAGGGGAGGGACGAGGGCGAGGGTTCCGCCGCCGCCAAGGCTATGGCGGACAGGCGAGGAGCGGAGGGCAAGCCCTTCGATATTCTCAGGGCCAGCCGGCGGGCGAGTTCGATGCCGCCATTGGCGATGCCCAGCAAAACGAGCTTTTCCGGGCCCGGATGGCGCTGGGAAATGGCCGTAGCCAGCCGCTCGATCGCAGCGTGAATCTCCCCCGCGCCGATGGTCTTGGGTTTGGCCACGAATCCCGTTTGTGACGGCCGGGCGCGGCCATGGGAAGGTTTTTTTGAGCCGATCACCAACCACAGATTTTTTTGCCATAAAAAGGCGCAAAATGACACGAAACCGATCCGGTTTCACGCAGAGGCGCAGTGGGCGCAGAGATCGATCCTTGTTTATAATTTCCGAACCTCTGCGCTCTCCGCGCCTCTGCGTGAAACAGTCCTTTCCGAACGATTCCTCATTGTGTCATGTCGTGCCTTTCCTGTCTGCCGAAGCCTTCGCGAAGGAGGATTGTGGCAAAAAATCCGGGGCCTTGCGTCAAACGGCCTTAATAAACTGAACCCTCGGTTTTTTTTAAAAAATAGGCTTGCCGTACCATCCGTACTAGTGCGAGTAGAACAGTGTGCTCCCGTTTTCCATCGAACTGAAGTCCGGCCTGCCGGTGGCGGAGCAGATCCTGTTTGCGGTGAAGAAGGCGGTCGTGGCGGGACAGCTGCGGCCGGGGGACAAGTTTCCCTCGGTGCGGGTGCTGAGCCAGGAGCTGCGGGTGAATCCGAACACGGCCCACAAGGTGATCGCCGCGCTGGTGAACGAGGGGGTGCTCGTGACGACCCCGGCGGTCGGCAGCATCATCGCGGAGCGCGCCCTCGGCGGCCGCAAGGAACGCGCCGAGCTGCTGGGCGCCGAACTCGAGTGGCTGGTGGTGGAGTCGAAGAAGCTCGGCCTCTCGCTCGACGAAGTGCAGGCCGGTCTCGCTGCGCACTGGAAGAAACTGGGAGGCAAATAATGCTGCTCACCGACTTCCCTGCCCAATGTCGTTTCACTCCGCCAACCCCGGCGGTTTCGGGCCAGTGTCAGCTATTAATTGACACTACATCCGGGGTCCGTCCACCGGCGGCCGACTGGCCTTGGTGTCAACTAATAGTTGACGGTCGGCCCGGGCTGGGCGCGGCGGGGCGCAGGGATGCTTCGAAACTATTTTTCCCATGAACATCATCGAAACGCATAATCTCACGCGGCGGTTCTGGAAGATGGAGGCGGTGCACGGGCTGGACCTCGCGGTGCCGGAGGGCAGCGTCACGGCGCTGCTCGGGCCAAACGGGGCGGGCAAGTCGACGACAATCAAGGTACTGATGAACCTGCTCCAGCCGACGTCGGGCGACGCGCGGGTGCTGGGGGTGGACTCGCGGCGGCTGGGACCGCGCGAGTTTGCGCAGATCGGGTACGTGTCGGAGAACCAGCAGCAGCCGCTCTGGATGAGCGTGCAGCAGCTGCTCGACTACTGCCGGCCGTTTTATCCGACGTGGGACCGCGGGCTGGAGCGGACGCTGCTGGCGCAGTTCGCGCTGCCGCCGGAGCGGAAGCTGAAGCACCTTTCGCGCGGGATGCTGATGAAGGCGGTGCTGTTGTCAGTGCTGCCCTACCGCCCGAAACTGCTCGTGCTCGACGAGCCGTTCAGCGGGCTCGACGCGCTGATGCGCGACGAGTTCGTGCGCGGCATCCTCGAGGTTTCCGCGCTGGGCAATTGGACTGTTCTGGTCTCCTCGCATGACATCGAGGAAGTCGAGCGGCTGGCGGACCACGTGGCGTTGCTCGACGCCGGCCGGCTGCGGCTGAGCGAGTCGGCCGAGACGCTGCAAGGCCGCTTCCGCCGGGTGGAAGTGACCGGCGCGCCGGCGGGCGCGACCCCGCCGCCGGGAGCGATCGAGTGGGAGCAGGCGGGCGGGCTGACCCGCTTCATCGAGACAGGGTACGCCGGCGAGGCGACCGAGCGCGCCTGGCGCGAGCGCTTCGGCGGCGCGACGGTGACGGCTTATCCCATGTCGTTGCGTGAAATCTTTCTCTCCTTCGCTCGCACGGGTCGCGGTGAAGCAAAAATCGCCGTGGCATGAACCTCGTCTGGCACATCGTCAAAAAGGACCTCCGGCGCCTCTGGGTGCCGCTGGCGCTGTGGTCGCTGCTGGTGGCGTTCCAAGTCGTTGTGGGCCTGACCCTGCTGTGGAGCAACCGCAGCGCGGATCTGGCGTGGTTCGACCGGATGGCCGATTACAGCCACATGCTGCTTGGACTCGACCTGCTATTTGCCTACGTGCTCGTTGCGGCCCTGGTTCATGACGATTCACTCGTGGGCTCCCATGTATTCTGGCGGACGCGACCGCTCGCCGGCGGCCGGCTGCTGGGTGCGAAACTGCTGGCGGCGGCACTGATGTTTGGCGTGCTGCCCGTGGTGATCTGGCTGCCGTGGTGGCTGGCCTGCCACTACGGCTGGCGGGACGTGCTGGGAGCCGTGCCCGAAATTCTCGGCATGCATGCGGTGGTGGTCATGGCGGCGTTGCTGGTGGCGACCCTTACCGATACTTTGGGACGTTTTCTCGCCTGGACGATCATGCTGGCCATCACGCTGGCGACGTTGGGCATGACTCTTATGTCACTGTCGCATGGCGCCTATTGGTGGAAGTCGCAGGCTCATGGCGCCTTTAAATTTGTAGAGTCGACACAAGGACTGGTCGAATCGCGGGCGGTGCTGATCTTTGTGGTCCTGCTGGCCGTCATCGCGATTGTCGTGATCCAGCAATTCGTGGCCCGACGTCCGGCTTGGGTCTTTGGCCAGGTGCTGGCAGGCTTCGTCGTGGCAGCGCTGATTGCGATGCAATCGCCATGGGACTGGTCGGTTGTCTGGCGTCCGGCGCAGGAATTCCCGAAATTCGAACAGTCGGTGAAGTTGGCGGAGAATATCACCCTGAGCCTCGACCAGGCCAGGCTGTGGCAAAGTCCCGACGAAACTTCCAAGTGGAGCCAGCCCCGTGTCGCGGTGGGCTTGGTTGCCGGTGGCGTACCGGAAGGCCTGGAAATCTACGGACGATTTTCCGAGCAAACCTGGCGATGGGCGGACGGCAGCCGGATCTACCGGGTGGGAGGACCCTTTGGTGCAGCTGGCTCGCCCCTAAAGTCGCTCGGACTTCCGATCCAAAAAATGGATCCGGGTTATTTGAAATGGATGGAAGAGCGGCGATTGTCCCGCTCGCCTGACGGCGGATGGGGTCCGTCGCTTTATTCTGAAATCCAGATCGGTTGGGGCGGGGCAAGGGGATTGATTCCCGGCGCCTCCATGACCCGCGCCCAAGCGGCCCGCATCCAGGCTGAGCCGCCGGCCTATACGATCAACGCGCAGTTTGGGCTGGTCCAACCGGAGGTGCAGTGGGAGCTACCGATCCTCTCGGGCGACCGGCATTGGATCGACCGGGTGAGCCTGCGCATCGCGCAGGCGCTGCAGCGCGAAGATCAGCAGAGGAATTTCTCCACGAAGAAAATGCAGAAGGTCTCTTCCATGCAAATAGCCGTGATTGAAAGCAAGCCCACCTCTTGCGTCGAGGGCCTGAAGGCCCTGCCTCCACTCAGGGATATCGCAGACTGGTACGAGCCCAATCCCATAATCCGGGAGTGGATCGGACATCGCCTGGTCAATCGAGACCGCGGCAATTTTTCCGAGGGCTACGGAAACCAGCTGAAGGTGCGGATCGGCACGGTGGAGCTGAGCGAGCTAACGGCTGAATTCCATGCGCCCAACGACTGGCGAGGCGACGGCCAATGGGAAAGCCAGCCGCATTGGTTTGAAAAAGTGACGTTGGTGAAAACCACCGCTCACGAAGTCGCGCGCTTTCGTCGCGAGCTGACGGTGGCCCGTTTTGAGACGCAGCCCTAAGCCATTCGCTGCAAAAATTTCCGATGAATCTCACCGTTCATATCGTCAAAAAGGATTTCAGGCGCTTGCTCGTACCGCTGGCGCTCTGGGCGCTTTTGCTCGTGGCCCAGATTTTCCTCGGCATCCGCATGCTCCGTGGGGATGGCGACAACCTGGAGTGGTTCGGGCGCATGAGCCTTTACGGTTATCTGTTCTTCGCGCTGGATTTGGTCGTGAGCTATGTGCTTGTGGCGATGCTCATTCATGAAGACCCGCTGACCGGGTCGCAGGAGTTCTGGCTGACACGGCCGATTTCTGGTGGGCGGCTCCTGGCGGCGAAATCGCTCGGCGCCGTCCTGATGTTCGGAGTTCTGCCGGTCGCGATCTGGCTACCGTGGTGGCTGGCCTGCGGCTACGGCTGGCATGATGTGGCGGCGGCGGTGTTCGAAACTTTGATTTTGAAATTTGGGGTGGTCCTTCCTGCTCTGCTCCTAGCGGTGCTCACGGAGCATTTCAGCCGGTACCTGACTTGGACGCTGGCTGCGATTATGCTGCTGTTTCTCTTGGACGCGTTCGTAAACATGGCTCTGTCGATTCATCCCCCGTCGTGGCAGGGACTGGCGAATACTCGCGTCTGTCTGACATTGCTGGTGACCGCGATGGGCGTTGCAGCTGTGGTGTGCCATCAATTCCTCACGCGCCATACGGTGCGATCGTTTGTACTTAGTGGAGTGGGATTCGTTCTGGTGGCGTTGAGTATTGTCCTGTGGCCCTGGGATCTGTCCCAAGTCCGGTCCGAGCCCGCCGCGCCTCCTTCCGCCATCGGCGATCAAATTTCGATCAGCGTTGATCAAATCAAAATCACTCAGCCAGAGGCGGGCATTCCCGGGGCAGGTGTGACCTTTGAAATGACGGCGCGTGGTGTTCCGGATGGATTGGGTTTGGTGGGCTATTGGTCAGGAAGCATTTTCCGCTCCCGGCATATCTGGCGCTGGCCTGATGGTTACACTTTGGACCTCAGCCAATATGTGGGCTTCGCTTCTTTTGAAGATTGGATGGACGGCGCCGTGCGCAGGCTATTGGGTGTGCCCGGCTTGAAACCGGATTCAAGGCGGAACGAGCTCATCATTGCGAATCAGCAGAAAATGCATGAAGGCCGGAGACTGGCTACGGGGCTGAACCTGCCAATCCAGGCGGCAGCGCGGATGGTCAAGGAGCCGCCGGCTTACACCGGCCAATTTAATCTCCTCCTGATCCGGCCCGAGGTGGAGTACGAGCTGCCATTGGGGCCAAGCGATCGTCAACGGCACGGCACGACCAGCCTGCGCATCGCGTGGACAGGGGTGCGGGAGGACGGGCGAATGTTTGTGAACCTGGTCGAGAGCAAGCCCGATCCGCGGACTGATTCCGTGAGCTATGATCCCTCGGCTTCGAGGCCCTACCCTGATTGGAAAGAAGACGTCCTCATCAATCGCGCCCGCAATGAAGCCATGCTTATTCCAGGTTGGGGGTCGAACCAGGCGACCCGGATCGGAACGGTGGAGATCAGGTGGAACACCCTGGCGTTTCCTGCGCCGCTGGAACAGCGCGACGGCCAATGGGTGCCGGAGCCGGCAACGTGGTTCGACGGAGCCACGTTCGTCAGAACGGGATTTGTCGAGGAGACCCGTTTCAGCCGCGAGGTGAAGATGGAGCGTTTTGAAGCGACGCCGTGAGGCGATCATGCAGTTGTAGGCCGGCTGCTCGCAGCCGATCCGCGCTGTAGCTGGCCTTGCTGAGGCCGGCCCGGGGTCGACGACCCCGGCTACATTCCACGGAATCGCCTGCGAGCAGGCTCCTACATCGATCCACAATGCGCGCTCACGGCATCTCGTAGAGCTCGATCAGGGAGACGCCGGTGGCGCCGCCCACGCCGGAGACCTGGGCGGTGTAGGCGCCGGGCTGGAGCGTGATGAGGAGGGCGGCGTCCTTGCTGGTGGAATCGGGCAGGGTGAAGGCGCCGACCTTCGAGAACGCGGCGCTGAGCGCGGGAGCTCCGCCGTTGTCGCCCCAGTTGTCGTTGCCCTGGATCACCGCGCCAGCAGCATTGTAGACATCGAGCCGGGGGTCGGACAGCGTGCCGGGCACGCCGAGGGCGGCGAGCGCCGGACCGGTGGCGCGGATGAGCACCTGCTTGGGCGTGGTGCCGGAAATGATGAAGCCGGCGATGAGGATGTTGCCGCCGGTGCCGACCTGGGCGCGGGCCGAGATGTTGGCCAGCCGGGTACTACTGGTGGACGAATCGGCATCGTAGATCTCGGCGAGCGCGACGCCCGTGGTGCTGCCCACGCCGCTGACCTGCGCGGTGTAGCTGGTGCCGGGCGCGGTGACGGGCAGGGTGACGAGCATGGCGTCATCGGCCGAGTTGTTCGGCAGCGTGAA
>Ga0265319_1001887_pt1 | contig 11901 bp, 7 predicted proteins | sample 4824metaG_FD_192443 | JGI IMG/M metagenome (GOLD analysis project Ga0265319, IMG submission 192443) | Rhizosphere microbial communities from Carex aquatilis grown in University of Washington, Seatle, WA, United States - 4-8-24 metaG | ecosystem: Host-associated > Plants > Roots > Rhizosphere >...
AACGACCCCGATGGCCGCGATCAACAAACGCTCGGATAATCACCAGAATGGTTGGTAATGCTGCTATCACCCTTCCTTACAGCAATCGCCAGCGCCGGCGCAGGCAGAGTTCCAGCGCGTACGCGCCGAACGCGAGGGCAAGTACCGGCCAGCGATCCCACAACAGCGTCCGTTGCTCATTGACGATGGTCGGTGGCGTGGGGTCCGGAACACTCCACGTGGCCGGAGTGTTTTCATCGAGCAGAAGGCCGCGAGTGGACTCGGCGACGGCACGCATCTGGTCAACCGCCGGAGGCGTTTGCGCCAGTTCGCCGCGCGGTTGCTCAATGGCATAAAGAAAAACTTTGGCGGGATCGAGGCCATCGCCAGTGGCGCGCAACTCCCATTCGCCGGAGGTTGCGGCCGTCCAAGTACAGGTCCATGGGGCATCCGGATCGCCCGACGGCTGCACGGTCAACGGCTTTGCCTCACCCAGCGGCGAGACCGCTGTGACGTCCGGTGCCTGGGCTCCCGTTGTCCCACTCAGGCGCAAAGGCACGTCGTCACCCACTGCAACTTGAGCCGGCGCATCGGCAAATCGCAGGCCCTTTTGATGTCCCTCGCCCAGCCATAACATAAGTTGCTGCCAGAAGGTCTCGACGATGCGCGAAGTTGACGGCTCATTGAGTTTCCAATGCCAGAGTCCGTCCGTTGTTAGTATCGCCGTGCGCCCGCGCCCATAAATCTGCGTCGCCAGCAGAATATAGGGCTCATGGCTTACCGGATCCCGCTCCGTGGGATGGACGGCAAGCACCTCCGCCCCGGGCTTGGCCCGACTCACCGGGGCATATTCGGTGAAGCGCGGCAACAGCGGTGTCTTGGTCTGGTTACCTGCTTGGGCGAAAATTGGCAGCATCAGGGCCGCCGGAGTCAGGCTGAACGGCGTCAGCGGGATGGGCGGCAAACCGACATTGGAGTTGCCATTGAAATTCAGCGTCTGCATTTCCTGCCGGCGCAGGAGCAGTTCCCGGGCGGTTTCATCGGCGGCGTTGTACTTGAAATCCACCGGCAGCAATTCGGTGAGTGGCAATCCGGTGAATTGCGGCAAAGCCGGCAGATCGGGGCTGGTAAAAAGCAGGTCGCCGCCCCGGCGCACAAATTCCATCAGAGCGCGCTGCTGCAAGCTTGAAAGTTGGGCGGGAAACAGGTGCGCTAGAATTACAAAATCAAAACCCTGGTATCCCTCCACCGTGTCGGGCAACCGGGTAACGCCGGTGCCGTTGCTGCGGGCAAGGGTGACTTTTAACGCCGGGTTGATCAGCGAGGTCAGGTCAAAACTGGGGTCGGTCTGCAAGGCGTCAATCAAGTACCGGAAGCCCCAGTCCAGGGCACCCTGGTAAAAAAGCACGCGAATCTTTTCGTGCGCGACGACATGGGTGGCGGTCTGCGCCGCCGCCGGCGCATCGTCCGTCGTCCCCATGCGCAGAACCAAATTTAATTCGCCCGGATCACCCGAATTTACCGTGGTTTTCCACGGCAACACGTTGTGCCCCGGGGTCAGCGTAAAAATTCCCGCCATCAGGCGCTCGTTGCCATGCCAGAGCGAGAAGGGTACCTCCTTCGCCTCTTTGCTGTACGCCTCGACGGTGCCCTCAAGGGCAAACTCACTGTCCCGGAGCGCCGTGGCCGGGGCGCGCAATTCGCGCACCCGTAGGAACGGCTGGGGCTGCAACCGGTTGGCCCCCGAAACAAAATAAAGCGATACCCCTTCCGTGAGCGCGCGTGTCACCAATTGATCCGCCCGATCAGTCGTGGTGTCCAATCCATCCGTCAGCACAACGACATGGTCCGGACGGTCTTTGGGCGCGGCGGCGAGCAGGCTCAACAAACTTTGATAAAGCCAGGTTTCCCCGGTCTCGCCGGTGCGCGTCGCCGCGGCCTCGAGGTTCGCTGCCGGGCGCAAATCTTTGGCCAGGCTGTAGTAATGCGTCTCATCGAATGCCCCCACCGCGCTGGATTCCAGATGCCGCCACGTACGCAGCGCCTCGCTCAGGCGGGACCGGCCGCGGCTGTCCTCCGTCGTCATACTGTCGGAGCGGTCCACCACCACCGCCAGCCGGTGTTTTGCCACCGTGGCTTGCACCGCCGTCCGCTCCACCCGCACCGGATTGGCGAGGCACAGCAATAGCGTGGCCAAAAACAGCATTCGCAGTGTGATCAGGGTCAGGCGCTGCGCCCGCGTTAATGGCCGCAAGGTACGGCGGTAGCTCAGCCACGCCAGGACGAGACCCAGAAACAAGACCACGCCGAAAACCTCCCACGCCACCTCGTCAGGCAATCCGGACAACAGCCCGCCAAATTCCCAGGTGTTGTTGGTAAGAACGTGGTTCACGGGTGCGCCGTTGATGGGGCGGGATCATGGGCCAGCGATTCAAAATAATTTGCCACCGATGGCCGGTAAGCTGGCGGGGCGTCGCTCACCTGCCCGGTCGCCAGGACTTGCGGACGCGTCGAAACGTCCGGGGCGACAATCATGCTAATCAGCGCATCAATCTGCGTGCCCATCATTCGCATAAAGGGCCCGTGCTGGGGATCATCCACCGGCGGGGGCGGCGGCGCCAGCATGGCGATCGGACCGGTGGGGGCATCATTTACCCGCTTGGCATCGCCTTGAGCAACGCTGGTCGAAATATTGCGGTTGCCCATGGCTGCGGAAAGCGCGATTTGCGCCTGGGCCAGAACATCTTCATGCAAACCGCGCAGGGTGCTTGCGCCCGCCCGATCCGCCCGGTCGAGATTCAGCCGGTCGCGGCGGAGCGCTTCGAGCGCTTGGGCGGCCAATACTTCTTGATTACCAATTGCGGTTTGCCCGTTGGCGGCGCCTTGGGCCAACGCCGTCAGCTTGTTGGCGGCATCCTGGCGGGCTTTGGCGGGGGCTACAGCACCGGCGCTGGCCAGAACTTTGAGATCGGTCTGCACCTGCGAAGCAGCAATGGCATTGGCCAAGTCCGCCAGTTGCTGTGCGCCTTGGATGGATCCTTGCTCCTGCTGCTTTGTGGCTCCATCCCGCAGGGCGTTCTCGACCTGGGCTGTGCTGGCGGCGGCGTCGGACGCAGCGGATTTGCTCGCCTCCGGCTTGGCCCCGGCAAGGTCGCCCGCGCTTTGATTCAAGGTCCGTTGAGCTGTGGCCAAAAGTGCTGCGGCGTCGGCCCGGCCGGCGGCATCCATTTTCGACACGGCATCACGCAATTCCGCGGCGGCCCGGGCGGCCGGCTCGGCCGCGGCACCGGGATCATCGGCGCTGAGCTTGCCGGCGGATTCGAGACTGGCGTCAGCGGCAGCATTTACCGCAGCCATCGCCTCCTTGGGCAATGCGCCAGCCGCTGCCAGTTGCTTAATATCATTCGCCACTTTTCGTTGCTGTGCAGTCAAATCCGCCACCGTCGGCAGGCCGGTTTCCGATCCGGGGCTTGAGCTGGCCCCGGGGCCCGGGCTGGAAGCGGGAGGGGCAGACGATCCGGGCGCAGCCGCAAGGTTCGGGCTGACCGAGGGTTTGGACGGAGCGCCGGAGGGAGAGCTTGCCATTCCGGGTTTATTGGTTGCGCTTGGTTGCTGGCCATGTAAATCGGCCGCGGCAGCCATGCCCGCATTTGACCCGGACGAGGGGCTGGATCCCGCACCAGGCTTTGCGCCGGAACCCGGACTGGGGGAGGAACTCGGGGATGGGGTTGTTGCAATTTGTTTTACTCCAGCAATAGGACTCGAGCTGGCGGACGACTGGGAGCGAGATTGGGAGGACGAACTTGCGGCACTGGCCACCTTGTCGGCCAGATCAGATTGAATGCGGGCGAGTTGTTCCAACTGGCCGGCGGCCGTGGGCTCACGCGGCGGGAGCTTGAACGGTTGGTTCACTTTAAAGGGATCGGGCACCGGCGGTTTGTCGCATTCCGCCTGCGAAATCACCTTGGTATAATATTTCTCCACGGCGGTAAGTTTCGCCAATGCGCGTCCCTGGTCCGTGCCTGCGGCATCCGGATCGGGCTTGTTCAGGGAGTTGACGGCCTCAACCATGCGTCCCTTGGCTTGCGTCAGCAAATCAATGATGTCCCCCGGCACGCCCGCCTCCTGGGCCGTTTTGATCGCTTCGTCGGTTCGATCCGCCAGTGCCGATTGGGCGCTTCCGGCCATTTTATTGAGACTGGCCCAGTCCGGACCAGCCCGAGTGTCAGGATCTTTGGCCAAGCCAAAGGTGTCCCGCATCAGTTTAACTTCCGCCAATTTCAGCGTTGTTATGGGATTGGAGGGGTCGTCCTTCGGGGGCGGGGCCGCTGGTTTGTTGTTCGCCAGTTTGGTGTCATCCCACAACGACCGTACTTGAAGAAATTGCAGCGGCGAAGTAATCGCCGGCACGGCGGCGTCCGCCACGCCGGCCGGTGCCACCGGCTGGGCGCGCAGAAAATATGTCACCATGTCAAAGGATTGCACGTTCAACTCATCAAGGTAGAGCGAAAGCTCCACGGTTTGATGGCCGGCGGCAAGGTCCTTCGGCAGTTTAATCTCCGGGCGCGCTTCCCCATTGACGGTGACCACCAACGCCACCGACTTGAGACCGGTCGTGGAATCCGCTTCCGCCGTCAACGGCACCTCTTCAATGGGCGCCGCCGAGGATTCGGGCGAAGGGGACACCCAGTTCAACGTCGCTGTCGGCAACTTGGCCTTGGCTGCAGCCACCTCATCCTTGGCGTCCGCATTGGCTTTGGCCTCGGCATTGGCTTCCGCAATTTTCGCCGCGTCGGCCTGCGCTGCCCTGGCCGCATACCGCGCAAAATGACTGGAGGCCAAACCATAACCCAGCAATCCGAACAAATACAATTGCAAGGCGACCAGCAGCACCAACAGGGTCATCCCTGTCGGCCAAAGCCAGGCGGGCGGGGGCCGATGTTTGGATAGGAAGGCCTCCGTGTCCCGGCGTTGCGCTTCAGCCAATGCATCCGTGCGGTTCGCCAGTTCTGCCGCCGCCTCGACACGATTGTGTGACATCAGCCGCTCGTCCAGCGTGCAGGCCACCGTTTGCCTGGAGTAGCGGGACCGGACGCGCGCCAGCGTTGCACCCAACCCAATGAGCGCCCAACACTCGCACAACAATACAATATGTTTGTCCGTATCCTGAGGATGCCACCAATGATCAAGGATGGTCAGCAGGGCCAATCCGACGATGGCTGTCCAGATGGCGGGCATCCAGAGGGCCTGCCGGTGATGGGAACGAATCAGGGTGATGGGCGTGGCTTTCATGGCAGTGTGCGGTTGGCGAGGATGAGTTCAAGGCCGAGTACTATCGCGGCGGCGGACATCAGCCACCACCAGATTTGACTTTTGTGATCGTCGGGCAGAATGGCGGACGCCGCCACTTCCTGGGCCGGCGACCGGGGTTCACTGGAAATGAGTTTGTTCATGTCTGATGTGCTAGGCAATGGTGAAAGATCCGATTCTTGAGGATCTAAATTAATGGCAAACAGCCGGGTTTCGTTGTTCGCCTGATACGCGTATATGCCAGGCGCATCGGCGCTCACCGCCCCAGTTACTTTCCGTGCTTCGCTCACCCGCGGCGAGTCCACCGACTTCCACAGGCCCGGTCCAGGCACGTTAAGATGTTGGCTGACAAGGCCGGCCTGGGACAACGCCGTCGCGCTATCGCCCAACCACACGATGGCATGGTGGGCAAACGGTACAAACGACGACTGTAGGGGCCAATTGGCGGTGGCACGACGGTCGTCAAACCCAGTGATGAGCAGCCTTCCTGCCCCAACCCGGACTTCGGTTACCGCCACGGTATGGTCGGACCATCGGGCCAGTGGCTCAACGTCCTCGCCGGCGAGCGACCAGCCAATCCGAAACTGCGCCTCCAACAGCGGGGCGAGGCTCCGGCCCGCAAACGGCGCAAAGAGCGGATGATCCACGTCAAAATCGCGCAAATGCGTCACCTGGCCGTCCGGCTCCAGCTTGGACGGAGTCACCTTCACCCCGTGCCGGCTCAACCATTCAATTTGGTCCGTCGAACCGTCGCAAAGAATCCAGGCCGCACCCCCGGACTCCAGAAATTTATCCAGCGCCGCGACGCCAGCACCGCGAAACGGCGCGGAGCCACGCACCACCGCTACCGATCCGGTTGGCCACATCGTGGCTGGCGGCGGGCTGATGGCCAACTCCGGCAGATCACCGCCATGGACTGAGGCCAGAGCCCGGGCCAGAAAATCCACTTCGGTGCCGGCCTCCGCTGCCAGCAAAACCTTGCGCGAATCGTTGGGCGGAAGCACGGTATAAGCGGTGTCATCCGCGGGAAGGTCGTCCGGTTCAATAGTCGCGCGCAACGCCAAATCCCCGGTTCCCGTCGGAGCGGGATAATCCGCCTGCACGAGGTGGAGTTCCCCGGCCGTAAGCTCAACGTCAAGTTTGCCCAGCAATTGATTTCCTGCGTAAAAACTTACGCTGCGCTGCAGCTTTTCCGGCAGATAAAGCCGTACCGTGGCGGCGAGCACCAGCCGACCTCCGGGACTGCGACTCGCGTGAAAATTGAAAATGGTCGCCTGGGTCCCCGGAAGCGGCGCGGCCGGCGCGGCCAATAGTTCCACGCCGGGCGGCAACCGGTGTTTAAAATCAACATCCGACCACGCCAAGTTTTGTTCATCACCAGCGATCAGAATTTTGCGGCGCGTGGCGGGCGTCTCATCCAGCACCGCCGCCGCCAACGCCAGTCCCGCTGCGTAATGCGAAGATTCATAGCCATCCTCCCGGGATTTCATCGCGGCACGGCCCGCCGCCAGGTCGTCGTTTAGCGGGGCCAGCCATTTTGGGGTCGGTTGCAGTTGCAGCACTCCGAGCCGGTCCCCCGGGCGCAGGGAAGCAAGCTGCTGATCGAGCCAGTCATCCACGCCTTTGCGCCGGCCAGCCGATTGCATGCTGTAGGAATTGTCCACCAGAACAATAACTGCCGCGTTGCCTTTTTCGTCCGGCTGCGGCCAGTAGGGCCGGGAAAATGCGCCAGCCACCAGCAGGATGATGGCGCAACGCGCCAGCAACGTCAGCCAGCGGCGCAGCGTCTGGCGCCGGGTGTCCCGGATCGCGAACGGCCCGAGGAATCGGAGGGTGGGAAAGGGCACCAGGTCCCGCGGCGAGCGACGCAGCAAATGCAATACAATGGGCAGAGCAATCAGCCCGCCGGCCACCAAGAATGCTGGTAGAACAAGATTCATTGTTGGCGAGGCAGGCGGCGCGCCAAATAGGCGCCGAGCGCTGCAACCGGGCTGCCGTCGGTGCGTTGCATCACCAAGTCAGCTTCGTGGGTTAAAAACATTTCCCCCAGCGTTCGCTGGAATTCTCCAAATCGCTGCAGATAGCCGGCTCGGACTGATGGTGCGTCCAGCATTATGCGCTGCCCGTCTTCCAGGTCAACAAACAGCCCCATCGCTTCATCGGCGAACTCCAATTCCATCGGGTCCAGAACCTGAAAACCGATACAATCCATCCGGCGGGCGCGCAAGTAGCGCAACACCTCCCCCAGCTGTGGCAAGTCACAATAAAAATCACTGGCCACCACCAGCACGCAACTGCGCGGCAGAATGTCCGCCAACCGCGCCAGAGCCTCGGTCAGGCGGGCCGTTCGCTTCACCGGCGGGGATTCGAGACGGGAAAAAACCGCCTGGTGGTGCGCTGACGAGGAGCGCGGCGGCATATAATCCGCCAGGCCAAAATCTCCGGCGACCCCGGTGTCGCCGACCAGCGCCAGGCCAATGGCGTCGTGCTGGCGCCGCGCGATCAACGCCACCGCCCCCAGCAGGGTCCGCGCAAAATCGGTTTTGGCCAATAAACCCGGGCGGCTGGAGTAGCCCAGGGACGCACTCTGGTCCAGGACCAGGCAGACCCGCAATTGATTCTCCTCCTCAAACCGTTTGACAAACATGCGGTCGGAACGCCCGAACAGGCGCCAGTCTATGCGGCGCAGTTCGTCTCCCGGCTGGTAGGCGCGATACTCTGCAAACTCCAGCGCCGCCCCGCGCAACGGGCTGCGGTGCTGGCCCGCCGTATGGGTGTCCACCAGGTAACGCGCCCGCATCGGCAGCGACGGCAACATCGCCAGCAGCCCCAGGTCTATGGGTGTGGGCTGCCGAATCAGCCGCGACAGCTCGTCCCGGGGCAACAAGCGCGGTGGCACCCGCCGGCTTGAGAGTGGCGGAAGCGGAGGCGGAGACACTCGACGCGGGGCGGCCATAACACGGGTAATTAGCGTTTCGTCAACAAGTCCGCCACAATTGCGTCCGCCGTAATTCCGTCCGCTTCGGCGCGGTAGTTCAGCAGCACGCGGTGGCGCAGCACCATCGGCGCCGCCTCGACAATGTCCTCGACGGCGACGTTGAAGCGGCCCCCCATGGCGGCCAGCACCTTGCCCGCCAGCGCAAGGTATTGCGATGCCCGGGGCCCGGCGCCCCAGCGCACGTAGCGTTTCACCCGCTCGGATGCCGTCGCCATCTCCGGCCGAGTGGAGTGCACCAGATTGACTGCGAACTGGGCCACTGATGACGGCACTGGTACCGCACGCACAGCGTTTTGCAGCGCGATAATCTTCTCCCCGGTCAGCACACTCTTCACTGTTGGCTCCGCCGAAGTGGTTGTGCGAACCAAGATTTCCACTTCTTCATCCCGCGTGGGGTAACCCACTTTCAGGCAAAACATGAACCGGTCAAGTTGCGCCTCGGGCAGGGGGTAGGTGCCTTCCTGTTCAATGGGGTTTTGGGTGGCGAGGACAAAGAAAGGTGGCCGCAAGGCATGGGTCTGGCCCGCCACCGTGACGCGCTGCTCCTGCATCGCCTCAAGCAACGCCGCCTGAGTTTTCGGCGGCGTGCGGTTAATTTCATCCGCGAGGATGAGCTGGCCAAAAATCGGCCCTGGCACAAATCGGAAATTGCGCCGACCGTCGGCGCCTTCTTCGATCAGCTCGGAGCCAAGAATGTCGCCCGGCATCAAATCGGGCGTGAACTGGATCCGTCGGAAATCGAGGTCGAGCGTATTGGCCAGGGTTTTAACCATCAGGGTCTTGGCCAGGCCCGGCACCCCAACCATCAGGCAGTGGCCCTGCGCCAGGAGGGCGACGAATATGTCGCGCACGAGCGCGTGCTGGCCAATGATGCGTTTTCTGATCTCGCGATTGACGACCGGATAAAGGTCGTTCACTTCGCCAAGCAGTTTTACATCCTCTTCGGAGACGGGGGTGTCGGTTTCGGTGATCATTGAGGTTAAGAGAAAAAGGGAAATGCGCCGTTAAAATCGCTGACTAGGAGACCGCCACGCGAACCGGCGGTTCCCTCAGCTCCAGTAAAGTCCCGTTGATTCCCGCCGACCGCCCGGAGCCGCGATTGACGTTCAGGCTGGTAGCCGGAGCTGGCTTCACGGTGGGCGCCGGCCGGGCGGTGGTGGCGGAGTTCGCGCGATTGGCTGGCGCGGTGGCGCTGGCCGCCGGACCGGCGGCACCATTCTTGAACGGCGGCTCTTGAATTTCTTGTCCTGATAGCAGGCTGGCCGTTTCGCCTTGGGCAAGACTATTATCCTTATAGTAGGAAACCACCTGCTTGGCTGCACCATCCGCCAATTGCGTGAAAGTTGCCTTGGGGTTCGCCTTCAGCGCATCCACCCAAAATCCCGTAAAGCGGGGCGTCATCGGACCGTTTGAAGCCGCGACCGCGTTACATTGCGGGAGAGTTTTGAGGAGCGGCAGATAATCGCTGCTTAATTCGGTGCCCAATAACACATAGGTCGGCCCCGTAAACGCCGCCAAGGCATCGTGCAAATCACCCGCACTCAAACGCGGCCCGCGCAATTGAAATGCCGGCGAACCATCGCGACTCGGCGCGCTGTGGCCCAAAAGCAAAATCCAGCATTCTCCCGCGGCCCCCGTCGCAGTTTGCGTTTTCGCCATGGCCGCCAGCAAGCTGTCCCGCGTCACCGGCTGGTTGTTGTCTCCGGTGAGCAGGGTGATGTTATTCGTGGGCACGCCGCGGGCCAAAAGCGCCGTGCGCGCCTCTTCCGCCTCGACCCGCCACAACGCCGCGTCCTTTTCATCCGCGGTCAAGCCGATGACAATCAATGCGGTAGTGGCGGCCGGTGCCGAAGCCACTCCGGTTAACAGGAGAATTAATAGCGCTAGAAATCGCATGGGGAGTTGCAGTCGCGCCGGCCCTCAGTGGGTGATGGCGTAAATGTAGATGTTGGTCATCATTTCCAGGCACTCTTGGGCGTTGGCCGGGGAACCCACGTGCGCCCAAGCGCACTGCAGCCCGCTCATCGAGAACATGCCCACCAGACGATTGCCCAGGTGAATGGTGCGCAGGGGAAAAGCGCGCGTGTCCATCCAACTGTTGCCCGGCATGGCCCGCGGCGGATGCCGCTGCACTCTGAAAAACAGCCCATAGACTTCATGGCTTTCGGGAATCGGGTCAATCTTGGCTCCCGGCAGCATCCCATTCAAAAACTTGAGCTGGTTGGCCAGATATTCGTCCGGCGAGGGATTGATGCCGGTGTTGCAGCAGCAATCAATGAACAAGAATCCGCCCCGCTTCAAGTATTCCGCAAGGTTGCGTTCCTCGGTCGGATTCAGATTCTCCACCCGGTCGGTGAATAAAAACGGGTAGTTGCACAATCCCGCCAGGGTCGCCCCGCTGGCCGCCTGCCAGGTGGTGTCAATGTTCAGCGAGGAATTGCGCCGGATAAAATCCAGCAGTTCCGGATCGCTTTCCGCATGACGGTTCCAATATTGGCCGCTGTTCCGCAATCGCGCCCACTCAACTTTTCCGCCGCGAAAATCCTGGCCCGATCCGCCCGGCGCCTGCGCCCGTACCGCCGAGGCGAGGCATGCTCCCACGCAACTGCCGATAAAACGCCGCCGCCCCAAGCGATGCCCCTGTGCCGGCTCCGCGCACGCCGTCGGGCCCAATGGCCGATAAATGGGAGGGGTGGTCATCCTGTCCTTAAATAACCGCAACTTCCCCAATGATGCAATCCACATTTATCGCCTTGGCGCGGAATCCTTATCGCCTTGGTTGGCCGAACCCTTACCGGGTCATCGCGTAAATATAGATGTTGGTCATCATCTCCAGGCACTCTTGGGCGATCGCCGGGGTGTCCACGTGCGCCCATCCACATTGCAGCCCGCTCATCGAAAGTATGCCGGTGAGGCGCGTTCCCCGATAAATCCCGTGCAACGGGAACGGCCGCCGGCTCGTTTCCGTGTTGCTCGCCATAATGCGCGGCGGGTGCCGCTGCATCGCAAAAAAGATTGTATAAATTTCGTTGCTTTCCGGTAGGGGGTCTATGCGGGCGTCCAGCACTATCCCGCGCAGGAATTTAATCTGGCTCGCCAGATAGTTGTCCAGGGAGGGGTTGATGCCCGTGTTGCAGCAGCAATCAATGAATAAAAAACCGCCGCGCTTCAGATACTCCGCCAGATTCCGCCCCGCGGACGAATCCAGATTCTCCACCCGGTCCGTGAACAGAAACGGATAATTGCACAAGCCCGCCAGCGTGGCCGCGCTCGCCGCCTGCCAAGTGGGGTCAATATTCAGCGAAGTGTTACGCCGGAGGAAATCCAACAGCTCCGGGTCGCTCTCCGCATGGCGATTCCAATATTGCCCCGGGTTGCGCAAACGCGCCCACTCGACTTTCCCGCCCCGGAAATCACTGGCCGAGCCCGGTGCCTGCGCCCGGACCACCGGCGCCAGAGTCGCCGCCATGCAAGCGCCCAGAAATCGCCGCCGGCTCCATGGCGGCCGGCCGTTCGCGGTAATGTCCGCGTCCGGGCCAAACGGACGATAGATGGGACGGGTGGTCATCCTGTCCTTAATTAATTGCAAAAGATCCCACGATGCAACCGACTTT
>Ga0265319_1001888_pt1 | contig 11897 bp, 9 predicted proteins | sample 4824metaG_FD_192443 | JGI IMG/M metagenome (GOLD analysis project Ga0265319, IMG submission 192443) | Rhizosphere microbial communities from Carex aquatilis grown in University of Washington, Seatle, WA, United States - 4-8-24 metaG | ecosystem: Host-associated > Plants > Roots > Rhizosphere >...
TCCGACTCTACGGCGAGGCCGTCGGGCTCCCGCGCAACTTCACCATCCTCGACGCCGACGAGTCCGAGTCGCTCCTCAAGCAGGTGGTCGATGCGGAGGACAAGCTGTTCTTCAAGGACAAGACCAACCCCCGGCCCGGACCGCTCTTCAACGTCCTCTCCCTCGCGCGCAATACGCAGGTCTCGCTCGCCGACACCGTCGCCAAGAACTTCCCGCAGTACGCCGAGATCAGCCACCGCTTCCCCGCCTTCGCCGCCGCCTACCTCGCGAAAAAACGCGCCCAGAACGTCGTCGACTACGACGACCTGCTCGAGCTCTGGCTCGATCTGCTCCTCAAGGCGCCCGAGGTCGCGGCCTACTTCGCCCACCGCTTCCGCCACGTGCTGGTTGATGAGTACCAGGACACCAACACGCTCCAGGCGCAAATCGTGGACCGGCTCGCCGGCCATCACTGCATCATGGCCGTCGGCGACGACGCACAGTGCATCTACTCGTGGCGCGGCGCGAACTTCGAGAACATCATGACGTTCCCGGACCGCCACCCGGGCACCGTCATCCACCGCATCGAGACCAATTATCGCTCCACCCCGGAGATCCTCAACCTCGCCAACGGCGTCCTGCTCGCCCAGCCGAAGGGCCGCCACTTCGACAAGGAGCTGCGCGCCGCGCGCGGCCACGCGCAAAAGCCGTACGTCGTCCAGACCATGGACGACCGGGAGCAGGCCGACTTCATCCTCAAGCGCATCCGCGCGCTGGTCGAGGACGAGGGTGTCTCCCTCGGGGAAATCGCCATCCTCTACCGCTCGCACTTCCTCGCCCTCGAGGTGCAGCTCGCGCTGTCGCGCGCAGGCATCCCCTACCATATCACAAGCGGCGTGAAATTCTTCGAGCGTCAGCACATCCGCGACGCCGTCGCGCTGCTGCGCTTCGTCTACAATCCCGCCGACGCCCAGGCCTGGCAGCGCGTGGCCGTGCTGCTGCCGAAGATCGGCGAGAAGGGCGCGCAGAAGATCTACGCCGCCGCGCACGACCACGCGCGCCTCCTGCAGAAGAACTTCCTCGACGTGCTCCCGAGCGACGACGTGAAGAGCAAGGTGGCCAAGGACGCCCGCGACGACTGGCAGAACTTCTGCGACTCGCTCCAGCAGGTTGCCGAGAAGATGCGTACCGCGCGCCCGAGCGAGGCGGTCGAGACCGCCATCGACGGCTGGTACGGCGACTACCTGAAGGGCGCCTACGCGGACTACGTGGACCGGCTCGACGAACTGAAGGCGCTGGTGGGCTTTGCCAGCCGCTTCGAGGAGATGCAGGATTTCCTCGCGCAGATCATGCTGCTGAACTCGGAAACGAGCGACCGCCAGGTCGACCCCGGCGCCGAGGCCGTGAAGCTCACCACGGTGCACCAGGCGAAAGGCCTGGAGTACGACATCGTCTTCCTCATCGGCCTGGCCGACGGCCAGTTCCCCGGCCGCCGCGCGATCGAGGCCGGCGACGTGGAGGAGGAGCGCCGTCTCTTCTACGTGGCCGTGACCCGCGCCCGCAACGAACTCTACCTCAGCTACCCCAAGGTCGCCACCCGCGCCGGCCCCGGCGGCATGATGCTCACCCCCAGCCGCTTCCTCGCGGAGCTGTCCCCCGACCTGTACCAGCAGCTGAAGATCAAGCGGAGCTACGGCTGGTGATGGTCAGCCCGACGCTTCAAAATTTCCACGTAGGGGCGTTGCTTGTCGACGCCCTCCGGTCAGATCACAATTGTTTCAACCTGACCCATTTTTGCCCCACTTAGGATTATAGCTCTGGCTGCCTGACCTCCCTTCATCGACCGACCCCAAGCGTTGCGCGGGAACTTCCATGTTTCATCCAGCCAGTCCGATTTCGGTTCTTGGATTCCTTCTCATCTGCTTCCTCGTGCTGGTCGCCTTAATCCGGGGCGTTTGGGCCAGTGCCCGGCGGGACTCCGTGAGCGCGTGGGGTCGCACCCTGCCAGTGGCGCTTGGAACGGTCGTTTGGCTGGCGCTGTTGTCGGCCGTGGTGTCCTCGGGCTGGGCGGAAGTGAATCCAGCGAGAACCGCGATCCTGGTGGCATCCGTTGCTCTCGTCAGCCTGGCGATCGGCCTGTCGCCAGTCGGCGGCTGGCTGGCCGGTTCCCCGCTGACGTGGCTGGTGGGCTTCCAGGCCTTCCGCCTTCCGCTGGAGTTGGTGCTCCATTCCTGGGCGGCCCAAGGCGTCATCCCGGAAAGCATGACCTGGAGCGGCTCGAACTGGGATGTCGTTTCCGGAATCGTCGCCCTGTTGTGCGCTCCCTTGGCCCGGCGGTTTGCCGGCCTGGCCTGGGTCGCGAACGGCACGGGGCTGCTGCTGCTGGGCAACGTGGCTCGAGTGGCCGTGATGTCCTCGCCGGTTCCATTCGGCTGGCCGGTGACGCCCAAGCTGCTGTTGATCTACCACACACCCTACGCGTTGATCGTTCCCGTCTGCGTGGGCGGCGCGCTCATGGGACATATCGCGCTGACCCGGGCGTTGATCGCCCGCCGATCCAAGGGATGAGGCTTTGCTTGTTGCAACCGCGGCGACCGGTTTTGCGACGGTTTTCTCCAGACCGTTTCGCGCCACGACGCTCCAACGCGCGTCTGCAGGAAAATCACCCTGGGTCCGGAAGCGTGGCGCCGCTGCGTCGCGGCGCCACACAAGGGCCGGAACCAAGGCGATATCAGGTTTTGCCCATCCTAGTTCGCGCCGGCTGCGGCCAGGGCGGGCGACTTCGCCGGCGCGGCGATGTCCAGGCTCTCAACCGGGCTGACGTAAACTTCCAGCTGCCGCGCCGGCGGCACGATCTTGCGCAGGGCGGCGACCACCTGGGGAACCGTTTCCGCGGGAAGGATCGCCTCGACGGTGATCCTGGCCTTGAACCTGATGTTGTAGGCGCGGCCGCGGAAGACCCCCTCCTGGGTTCCCACCCCAAACTCCTTCAGCTCGGTGGCGGTGAAATGACGCACGGCGCTTTCATTGAGGATGTCGGTGACGGAATCGAGATCGGAGGGATCGAGGATGATCTGTAATTTTTTCATGGCGCGATGATGGGTCGGAGTTACTGACGGGAGGATTTCAACTGCGTCCATCCTACTGCATTTTGGGGCTGCCGGGTAATTAAGCCAAAGAGGCAGACCATCAATTCTCCATCAAGACAGGCGATGCCTTCCCGGCTCCTCTTTCTTTCAGGGCGGCATTGGGATTGGACGTGCCGGAACGATCCGCCGGCGGCTGTCCACTCCAAATCGTTTCGCGCCACGATGCCATGCCGCGGCCTCCGGCCCGGTAAACGACATGCGCATACCAGCTAAAACCAAGCGTCGTGGCGCGAACCCCCTCCACTCAATGGTGGTGGTCGTGATCGTGGTGATGATCGTGTTCCCGCTGCTGCCGGCGTGAACGCTTCGCGGGCCGGCGTTCCGGCAGCTCGATAGTGGCCGCGCGCACGAACGGGTCTGAGCCAAGGACAATCACGCGGCGGATCGACTCGCCCGTCTGGGGATGCTTCTTGAGCGGCGCATCCTTGATCGACTGGCGGATTTCATAGCGCCGCGCGGCCTTTCCGGGGCGCGGCAGGGTTTCATAGACGTAGGTGAGCATGGGAGGTAGGCAGCCAGACGATTCGGACCGCAGTTTGGAGACGTCCCGCCTGGAGGTCAGTTTCCAATTGCTGGAATCAGGAAGCCGAGCCCTGCAGTGCGACACCTATTTAAGCTTTGGGCTGGCTCGCCCGATAACAAACAAGATTCGCCTTCTTCAACCGTCTCCGGATACGTAGAATCATCATTGGTTAAAATCAGGCTCGCCGGCCTCCTGGTGTTTTGTCGCCACTAGCCGGCAGATCCGTTCCGAAAATGAAACCGCTGCTGATTTCTCTCCTCGGCGTCGCCTGTTGCAACTACGTGACGGGAGCAGAGGTCACCAGTCCCGCCGCACAATTCGAGCTGGCCTCAAAATACTTGAAGGGCGATGGCGAGCCGAGGAATGAGGCGGAGGCGGTCAAATGGCTGTTGAAATCCGCTACGCAAGGCTATGCCCCGGCACAATCCATCCTCGGCCTGCTTTATTCCCGGGATGATGGCGACGGGGTGACGCAAGACTTCAGGGAGGCGATGAAGTGGTACCGCCTGGCCGCCGATCAGGCCTATGCGCCCGGCGAATACGGATTGGGAGTGTTGTATTACTACGGTCGGGGCGTGACGCAGGACTACTTCGAGGCGGCGATCTGGTATCGGATGGCGTCGGACCATGGACTTCCCGCCGCCCAGACGGATCTCGGACTGATGTACTATCTTGGGCTGGGGGTGAAGCAGGACCTCGACGAGGCGAGGAAATGGTACCGAAGGGCGGCCGAGAACGGCGACGCCAACGGGCAGAGCAAGCTCGGCTTGATATATTTCAACGGCGACGGCGTGGCGCAGGATTATGGCGAAGCGATAAAATGGTTTCGCCGGGCCGCCCAGGCCGGACGCGTCATCGCTCAATACAACATGGGCCTGGCCTATGACCAAGGCTACGGCGTCAAAGCCGATGTCGTCGAGGCGATCAATTGGTACCGCGTGGCGTCCGCACAGGGCTTCGCCGCCGCCCAGAACAACCTGGCATTGAAGCTGGCCGCAGGCGATGGCGTCGCCAAGGACAGCGTCGAAGCCGTCCGGTTGTTCCGCCTCGCAGCAGATCAGGGCTACACCGAGGCCGAAAACAATCTCGGCGCGCACTATGACGAGGGCGACGGGGTGAGGCAGGATCAGGCCGAGGCGGCAAAATGGTACCGTCTGGCCGCCGACAAAGGATACCCGCCGGCCCAACACAATCTGGCCCTGCTGTATCTGAATGGCGAAGGCGTGCCCCAGGACGAGGGCGAGGCGATGAAATGGTTTCACCTGGCAGCGGAAAAAGGCATGGCCGCCAGCCAGTTCAATCTCGGCTCCATCTATTGCCGGGGCAAGGTGGTGAAGGAAGATTGGGCGGAAGCCGTCAAATGGTACCGCAAATCCGCGGAACAGGGCTATGTCCCGGCCCAATTCAACCTGGGACGCATCTATTGTTACGGTCTCGGCGGCCAGCCGATCAATGGAACCGAGGGACTTGCCTGGTTGGGCGTGGCAGCCGAGGCCGGCAACAAGGACGCGGCCCAGGAAATCGAAAAATTCCATCTCGATCCCGATCCCGACAACAAGAACAGCCTGATCGTGGCGATCCGACAGCGGCGCGAAGTTATCCGCGCGGAAATTGCGGCCCGAAAGGCCACCGCGGATCCGTACAGTGAAAAATAACCGGTTGACGCCCGCCGCCTTGCCCTTCGTTCGCTCCGATCTCAGTTTCCGAAGCCGTCCCGATTTTCCCCGCCGTCTTCTGCGGTCGGGAGCGTGACTCCGGCATTCACAATCCGTCCCTTCACACTCACTGCCATGACGAACATCCTCCGCTCCTCCCTTGCGCTCGCAACCCTCGGCGCCGCAATGATCGACAGTGGATGCACCGTGCTCCCGCGCGTGGATGCAAAGGGCGAGGCACAGACAATCCGCGGGCTTGACGCCCAGTTTGGCGACGCTGCCGCCAGGAAGGACCTCCCGGGCTACGTGGCAGCCTATGCGCCTGACGCAGTGATGATGTCCGATACGTCCGAGATCAGGGGTATAACCGGCATCCGCACCAATGCCAAGGCCTTCCTGACCGCGCCGGGACTGGCGTTGAAGGTGGTTCCCGAAAAAATCGATATTGCCACGGGCGGCGACCTTGCGCTCGACACCGGGCACCTCGAGGTGGGGGTGGATACCCTGCAGGGACGCATGAAAATCACGGCCCATTACTTCCATGTCTGGCAGAAGCTCAATGGCCGCTGGCTGTTAATCTTTGAGATCGTTGGCACCCGGGGTCCGGCGGTCGCCATGTGAGCAGCCGAGCCAACGACCGCCGTGCGTCCGGAAACGCGGCGCTCCTGCGTCACGGCGCAAGATGAGGATCCGAGTCTGATGGGGTAATTGATTCCCGGGCGGTCAGGCCCATCACCCGGGGCAGTGAAGTCCCGACCGGTTCCTTCCATCCGGTTACATCTCCGCAGTTGCGCTGTGTGCTATCTTTGACTCTGTGATGGTTTCCGCTTCCACCATGTCCCACCCCACCGTCGAAAACGTCGTCATCATCGGCACCGGCTGCGCCGGGCTGACCGCCGCCATTTACACCGGGCGCGCCAATCTCAATCCGCTCGTGCTGGAGGGCCCCCTGCCTGGCGGCCAGCTCACCACCACGAGCGAGGTGGAAAATTTCCCCGGTTTTCCCGAGGGCGTAGACGGCTTCCAGCTCATGGACAACCTCCGCCGCCAGGCGACCAAGTTCGGCACGCGCTTCGAGCAGGTGCTGGTCGATAAAGTCGATTTCTCCGTCATGCCGCGGAAACTCATCGCGGGTGACCGCGTGATCCTCGCCAAGACCGTCATCATCGCGACCGGCGCCTCTCCGCGCATGACCGGCGTGCCCGGGGAAAAGGAACTCTACGGCGGCAAGGGCGTGACCACCTGCGCGACCTGCGACGGCGCCTTCTACCGCAAGATGGATGTCGCCGTGATCGGCGGCGGCGACAGCGCGGCCGAGGAGGCCCTGTTCCTCACGCGTTTCGCCAGCAAGGTCTACCTCGTCCACCGGCGCGACTCGCTGCGGGCATCGAAAATCATGGCCGACCGCGCCGTGACCCATCCCAAGATCCAGTGCGTCTGGGACAGCGTGCCGGTCTCGGTCGAGGGGGTGAGAGAAGGCGCCGTCTCCGGGCTGAAGATCAGGCACGTGAAGACCGGCGTCGAGTCGGTGCTGCCGGTGAAGGGAATCTTTGTCGCCATCGGCCACGTTCCGAACACGGGACCGTTCGCGGCCGCGCTGGACGTGGACGAGGGCGGATACTTCAAGCCGGCCCACGGCTCGCACATCCAGACGAAGGTGCCGGGCGTCTACGTCGCGGGCGATTGCGCCGACCACGTCTACCGCCAGGCCATCACCGCCGCCGGCATGGGCTGCGCCGCGGCGATTGAGGCGGAACGCTGGCTGGCGGGCCAAGAGGCCGGCTGAGCCCGCGGGTGTTGGTTTCGGATTGCCCCCGCGCGGGGTGCGGCCGGATTCTCGGCGTTTTACGTGCCGACCGAAACTGCCCGCCCCCTCCATTCCCCCCAGGAGGCCGAACGCCTGAAAGCCCTGGCCGATTACGGGGTGCTCAACACGCCGCCGGACCCGGTGCTTGACGATCTCGTTGCACTGCTGGCCCAAATCTGCGGCACCCCGGTCGCGCTCATCTCCATTGTCGACCGCGAGCGGGTCTGGTTCAAGGCGCGCGTCGGCCTCGCGGCCACCGAGCTGCCGCGCCACGGCTCGTTCTGCGCCGGCGCGATCGATCAGGCCGACGACGTTTTCCTCGTGCCCGATGCCTCCCTCGACCCGCGGTTTTCCGCCAGCCCGCTCGTCGCCTGCGCCAACGGCATCCGATTCTATGGCGGCGCGGTTCTGCGCACGCCGGAGGGCCGCGCCTTGGGCACGCTCTGCATTATAGATCACCGGCCCCGGACGCTCACGGCGGAACAGGGCAACGCCCTGCGCACGCTGGCCCGCCAGGTCATGGGCCGCCTCGAGCTGGGCCGGGCCCTTCGCGCCGTCACCTTGAGCGAGGAACATTTCCGGAAGCTGATCATGTCGTCGCCCTACGCACATTACGTCTACGTCGACGATCGCATCACACTGGTCAACCCGGCCTTTTGCGAACTCATGGGCGCGAGCGGGCCGGATCAGCTCCTGGGCCGGTCGGCGCTGGCGGTGATTCATCCGGACTTCCGGCCCCTCGTGCTTGAGCGCAGGCAGAAACGGCTGGACGGCGAGGAAGTGCCCACCATGGGGCTCAAATTCCTCCGTCTTGACGGTTCCACGGTCGACGTCGAGGGCGGCGGCGTGATCTTCGACCTCCATGGCCGCAGGGAGGTGCACGTCATTGCGCGCGATGTCACCGCGCGCAAACAGGCGGAAGAGGAACTCCGGGCCAAGACGGCGCTGCTTGAGGCCCAGATCGAGTCGTCCCTGGATGGGATCCTCGTCGTCGACCAACAGCAGAGAAAAATCCTCCAGAATCGCAAATGCATCGAGGTGTGGAAGATTCCGTCCGAGATCATCCTCGACGACGACGATGCGCGGCAGGTCGATTATGTGAGGCAGCGGACAAAAAATCCCCGCCAGTTCGCCGAGCGGATCAGCTACCTCTACGAGCACCCCGAAGAGACCAGCCGGGAGGAGATCGAGCTGGTGGACGGGACTGTCCTTGATCGCTACAGCTCACCGATCCGCGGCAAGGACGGCCGGATCTATGGCCGGATCTGGGCTTTCCGCGACATCACCGACCGGAAGAATGCGGAGAAGGCACTGCGCGCCAGCGAGGAGCGCTTCAAGCTGGTGGCGCGGGCGGTCAGCGACGTGATCTGGGACCGTGACATGACCTCGGGCGCCGTCTGGCGGAGCGAAAGCTACGTGAAGCTCTTCGGACTGGGGTCCACGGCGGCGGACACGCCGACCGACCACTGGGCCGACAACATCCATGATCAGGATCGTGCGCGCGTGATCCGCAGTTTCAAGCGCGCCATTGAGGGCCGCGCCCAAACTTGGAGCGAGGAATACCGGCTGCGTCGCGTCGACGGCACCTATGCGGACGTCCTGAACCGCGCCCAGATCATGCGCGACACCGACGGCCGCGCCCTCCGCGTCGTCGGCGGCATGAGCGATCTGAGCGAACAGAAGAAGCTCGAGGCCCAATACCTGCGTTCCCAGCGCATGGAGAGCATCGGCACGCTCGCCGGCGGCATCGCCCACGACCTGAACAACGTGCTGACCCCGATCCTGCTGTCGATCGACCTGCTCCGGGCCGAGGCCCCCGCCAAGGGCGGCCAGGGCCAGATCCTCGACGCCATCCAGTCCAGCGCCCTTCGCGGCGCCGGACTCGTGCGCCAGGTGCTCGCGTTCGCCCGCGGCGTCGACGGCGAGCGGCTGTCCCTTAACGTCGGCCACCTCTTCCGCGACCTTGAGCGGATCATCGGCGAGACGTTCCCGCGCAATATCCGCATCACCACGGAGGCGGCGCCCGACTTGCACCACGTGCTGGGCGATCCGACCCAGCTGCACCAGGTCCTGCTTAACCTCGCGGTCAATGCCCGCGACTCCATGCCCACCGGGGGCTCGCTGACCCTCACCGCGGCCAACATCCTTCTCGATGATCGGACTTATCCGAGCCACGAGGCCCACCAAGGGCCGTATGTCATGGTCACCGTCACCGATACCGGCACCGGCATACCCCCGCAGATCCGGGAACGCATTTTCGAGCCGTTCTTCACCACGAAGGACGTGGGCAAGGGCACCGGCCTCGGCCTCTCCACGGTCCATGCGGTCGTCAAGAGCCACGGCGGCTTCGTCACGTTCGACAGCGAGGTCGGCCGCGGCACGGCCTTCAAGATCTACCTGCCAGCCGACGCCGGCCCGCCAGGATCCGGCTCACGGCAACCGTTTGCCGCCAAGCCGACGCGCAGCCGGCAGGAGCTGGTACTGGTCGTCGATGATGAATTTGCCATCCGCCAGGTCACCCAGCAGACGCTCGAGGCCTTCGGCTATCGCGTCCTTACCGCCAACGACGGCGCCGAGGCGGTCGCCCTCTACACCCGCCATGCCCAGGAGATCGCGTTGGTCATCACCGACATGATGATGCCGGTGATGGACGGGCACGCGACGATCCAGGTGCTCACGCGTCTCAATCCGTCGATCCGGATCATCGCCTCGAGCGGACTCAACGCCACCGCCGATGTCGCCAAGGCCAGCGAGGCCGGCGTGAAGTACTTCCTCGGCAAACCATATTTGGCCGAGGCACTGCTCAATCTTGTCCGCGATGCCTTGGATGGTCCGCCGCCGGTCAGGACGGGCTGACGCAAATCCTTGCCCGGCGAATCTCTACCCGGGCCGCACCTCCTGCGTTCATACAGGAACCGCCCCGTTTATGCCTCAAGCCGGACCGGACCCGACCGATAGAGAGGGAGGTGATCATCCTCCACCAGCGCCGCAGCCTGCCTCCCTTTCTCCGCTCCGAGCAGCGGACCCGCTTCCTGCCGTTCCAACGACTCGCCGGACAGGCGGCCCACCAGCGGTAAGGAGGCCGCCTCGTCCATGGATCCCACGACCAAGGCCGTCACCCCGGAGCGCCGCAGCCGCAAAATTCTCATCGTCGATGACGACCGGCTGAACATCCGCATTCTCGGGGGAATCCTCCGAACCGAGGGCTACGTCCTCGCTGACGCCGACTCCGGCGAACACGGCATGGAGGCCTATGAGAAATTTCAGCCGGACTTGGTCCTGCTGGACGTCATGATGCCTGGGATCGACGGCTTCGAGACATGCCGCCGGCTGAAAGCACTCCACGGCGACAACTGCGCCCCGATCATCTTCATCACCGCGCGCAACGAGTCGGATGACGTGGTCACCGGACTGACGGCCGGGGGAGTCGACTACCTGCCCAAGCCTTTCAAGGCCCGGCAGGTGATCGCCCGCATCCACACCCACCTGCAGAACCAGATCCTGGCGGAGCAGCAAAAGCTGCTGGTGGAGCAGCTCAACGCCGCCGACGCGGCGAAGAATCGCTTCCTCGGCATGGCTGCGCATGACCTGCGAAACCCGCTCGCCACCATCCGTGGTTTCGCGGAACTCCTGCGGGAGAGCACCGAGAGCCGGATCACCCCCGACGACCTCGAACTCCTCAACGGCATTCATGAGACGAGCCAGAACATGCTGGACCTGGTCAACGACCTCCTCGACATCTCCGTCATTGAGTCCGGCCAGCTGCGGCTGGAGCCCAGGCCCTGCATCCTGTCCGAGCTCATCGAGAAGTGCGCCGGATTGCGCACCAGCGACGCCAACCGGAAGAAGACTCGCATCGTCATGCCCGGGCCCCGCGCGGGCATCCGCGTCACGATCGATCCGGCCAAGATGGAGCAGGTCCTCGACAATCTGCTGAGCAACGCCGTGAAATACTCCCCGCCGGGTTCCACCGTGACGGTCCTGGTCCACGGCGACGGAAAGCGCTGCGGCTTCGCCGTCCAGGACCAAGGGCCCGGCATTCCCGAGAAGGAGCGCGACCGTCTCTTCCGCGATTTCAGCCGCCTGTCGGCCAAGCCCACCGCCGGCGAAAAAAGCGTCGGCCTCGGCCTCGCCATCTGCCGCAAGATCGTTGAGGCCCACCAGGGCACGATCACGGCGGAAAACCTGCCAGGCCGCGGCTGCGAATTCCGTGTCGCCCTGCCTGTCCTCTCATGAATTTCACCGGCACCATCCTGCTCGTCGACGATGAGCCCCATATCCGGGGGTTCATCGCCCTCGTCCTGAGGAAGGTCGGCGAGCCCCGCATCATCCAGGCCGGCGACGGCACGGAGGCGCTTGAGATTTTCCGTCGGGAGAAGCCCGACTTGGTCCTGCTCGACATCAACATGCCGGGCCTGACCGGCGTCGAGACACTCCAGCAATTGCGCGCGGCCGATCCCGAATGCCTCGTGGTCATGCTGACCTCGCTCGCCAGCCGCCAGGTGGTGGAGGAAACCCTTGCGCTCGGCGCGGTCGGCTTCATCCGCAAGGACACGCCAAAGGAAGAGATCGTTCGCGCGGTGGGCGAAATCATTGCCAGCTGCTTCGCGCCCGGCGAACCCGCTGAACCCGCCCAATGAGCGCCGCTGTCCGCCCCAACACGCCCGCACCCGCCGTCACCCCTGCAATCGGCGAGGTCCGCTATTCGCTGAAGGCCATGCTGGAGGAGCTCAAGGTCGAGCGCTCCGCCAGCACCTTCGCGATGGAGAAGTTCAGCCAGTCCG
>Ga0265319_1001889_pt1 | contig 11893 bp, 14 predicted proteins | sample 4824metaG_FD_192443 | JGI IMG/M metagenome (GOLD analysis project Ga0265319, IMG submission 192443) | Rhizosphere microbial communities from Carex aquatilis grown in University of Washington, Seatle, WA, United States - 4-8-24 metaG | ecosystem: Host-associated > Plants > Roots > Rhizosphere >...
CTTGTACATCATGCGGGGTAACCAGGTTAGCCGCACCATCGTCTGACCCCACGCCGCCGTACACGAGTTCGCCTGTCGACAAGTGAGTAACGGCGTGCAGCGAGCTAATCCTGAACAGACTGGCGCGCTCCACATACATGAAGTTCCCGCCTGTGCCATTGTCAACCAAGATATCGAACCTCACGCGGGCATACCCATTGATGGGCCACTGAGAGGTGGGCATTACCCCAACAATATGCTGACCTGCGGTTGTAGTGGCCACTCGAGTTCGATAGGGCCTATCCGCGTCAAACGCCCGTATGAAAGAGTTCATCAGGTACACGGAGAAGTCGTCATTGCCTGCCCACCCATCGAGCTGCCCAGAGTAGTTCAACTCATTGGGCTTCGCAGTTGGTAAGCCTGAGCGCGGGTCGGGCAACGGAAGCGGCCATATCTGCGACGGTAGTACAACTGAGCTATTCGCCTCCGGTACTGAGAAAACTCTAATATCCACGTCGCTGGGGTCACCAATTCTATTGATAACGCTCCATACCTTCAGCACCCAACGGTAGCTACCCCTTACATCTGGCAGGAACACCGCTGCAGGCGTGTTGCTGTTATCGCTGAAAGCAAATGGAATAGTTATTGCCAGACTCGAGTTTGGGTCGGCGTAAACCAGGTCAATTTGCCATGAGGCTACATCCGCATCGTTAGAGTTCGTCAAGAAGACGTTAGTGCCAAGTACCCCGAACAGGGCCTGCCCAGCCACACCCGACACAACCCCCGCCTGAGTAAACTTGATGAGTGCACTTGCTGCCATAATTCAGATTGTACCAGGCTACTGGAACACCGACCTAAAAGCTAGCCTTGCCGCCGAATCAACGCGCATTTACACTACGCCATGAACATGCGCGGCATACCGCTTCACTTCCAGACGTTAGACCCAGAGGTAGCACGCAAAGCCATTGAGGGAATACCAGATGTGCTTTCTCCAGAGCATGTATCTGCCGAAGCGCTGTACCGACAGCACACCATATGCCCCAATGGGTGTGGACCTACCATGGAGAAATCTTTCGGCGGTACGCAGTTCGCTTTCTCCGATGACAACTGGTCAATCCCGCGTTGCCTAATGAAGTGCCACAAATGCGGCTGCACTATCAACCCCTTCGACGGAATGCTAGTAGAGCGTGGGAATCCCAACATCGCGCGCTATGGGGATGTACCAATCATCAACCCGAGCGACGATTCACGTTGATGACGTCTGGTACGAAGGCAGCCAGCCGGCCTGTATTGAGTGAATTCTGCGAGCGCTGCGCCTGCACTGTGCGGTCGTAGTTGTGCACGATAGCGATGAGGTTGATGGGGCTCGTCACGCTAGTTGCCCCCCGCTTGTACGCAATGCCCACCAAATCACTGGACTCGAGGAAGTCTGACGGGAACCGCTGCAAGATGTACTTGTTCATGTCGGCGATAATTACGTCGGAGCTCGAGCCCCCTACGTACTCATAATCGAACCTGACAAAGTGCGGAATCAAATGACGGGACAACGGATTTGAGCAAACCACGCGCTCTGTCTCGCTGAGCACAAAGTTCTGTGCGTCAGAAACTAGAGTCGACCTGTCGTACTCAATTTCAAGATTCTGCCCGCTCAACATGGTTGCGTTCGCGGGACTATCCGAAACCCCAACCTCCAGTATGGAGCGTGATACATGCAAAGTTGGCCGCTCTAACACAGAGAACGTGAGGTCTGAATCCTGCGTCGTCAGGTAGTACCCATCACTACGATAGCCGGTAGCATGCAGCTGCACGGCACTATCTATGTTGTAGATGTCGCCTGTACCCTCACTTACGAGCTCCACATCGAAGTAGTAAAGGCCAGATTCGGCCGTATTGGCATTCATCTGAGTTGAGCTACACCGTTGCGTAGAAGAACGACGTACTTCGAACTTCAACTGAGTTGCCGAAGCTGGAAAGCCAAAGGAGCCAGCCGGGACAACCACAGTCAATAACCCGTCATCCACAGAATGTATATCGTAAACGGTGCTGCTGGAATCGTTGTAAAGGTTGTCGCTGTCAGATACGGTGTCGAGACCCAAGCTCGCATTAGCTGTTCCTGTGCTGCGCACAACAATATCGAAGTCCCCAACGAGTACCAGATGATTGGAGCCAGAATCAATACTAGCGATAACCTTACCTACCTGTGTGTTGATTTGATTGGCAATTCCTGCCTTAGTTACTGAGGTCGGTGCAATAGAGGAAGAGTCGTTGCCGTAAAGCACCGTTTGGTCTGCTCCACCATCGATAGAGATGATGAGCGTCTTGTTCTTCATATTGACGACCTCAGAAGCCAACGCCACCGCTCCAATGATGGGCTCGAAATGCAGGTAGAGCTTGTCTCCTGGGATAATGGCAAAATCAGTAACGAAGGCTAGCGAAGAGGCCAGTGTGTCACCCAGGGCGGTCACCACACCATCTGCCGGGAATACCGTTGAAGGTGCCGCGGGAATACGCCGTGTGTCCAGCGTCGGGTCTGGAAGGAAACGAACTACAGCTCCATCGGCAAGGGTAGCCGTGAACAGCGACTGCAAGTTGAACTCAATGCTAGTCGGCTCCAGGAAGAAGCAGCGGGCACTGCCAATGGAGCGAGCCCCTACCTGCAGGTGCCGGCCAATCTCGGGGGCAAATGCACTACCTACCGAAAGAAGTGCCTTATTTGAAACATCTACTGGAAATACAACATACCCAAACTTCAAGTTCCCGTAAAAACCTATCTGATTCCCGTCTAGCACCTGCGCCACATCTAAGTTGTCTTGGTCAATTGCCGGAGAGATTACATTCCAATTACCGAAGGCTAACTCAACTGAAGATGACCTAATATCGGATGTTGTATGAATATCTGTTGCACCAAAGAACGCGTTCATTCCACTACCGGTCGATACCTCGATGTATGAATCGATAGGAACAATACCGACTCGATTCTCTCCGCCTGGGTCCACTACAACAGCCAGCACAGTATTAGCTAAGAAATGAAGAGAGGCAGCTGCATTGATGACAGAGGCTATCCCAGCCGCTGGAGCTACCGGTGCAGAAAAGGTCACTGTCATAGGAGGATAGTTGGCGAACTTGAACGTCAAAGAAAGCCCCGCCATCGTAAATCCAGCTGGAGGCTGCGGCTTCGACAGAATGCCTAATCGGGCATCTGTAATATCGACCTTCACCCCTCGACCGGGATTCTCAAAGGCTCTGCTCTGAATATCAACTGGGTTCGCATATGGGACATTTGAGCCCACTGGCTGACCCGATGTATCGAGCAGCTCAACTTTGCTGATGCGTATCAATGGAAGCTGAACCCCACCACCTGAGTTAGGACGGAAGATGGTGTAGCTCAACGTGCCGGCGGTCGCCTTCATCGAACGGTCAAGTTGCACCGTATCGAAGGACACCATAGCCTTTATGGCGTAATCACCGGCGTCCAACCCCTCTAACACGCGGAAGGTATCGTTGACGCTTACCCCTAGTGCGAGCCAATCAGTGGCACCCGCTGTAGTAACAACGTCTATGTTTTGTACTGTCTCCAAATCGGAGCCAGACAACCTGGTTTCCTTCGGGTCCACCAAATCGATGTCAATTACATCGACCAGCCTCCAACGGAACGTTGTTATAGGAGGACCACTCAATCCGGGGGACAACGTGAGTATCGGGGATGAACCTGACACTTGGGAGGCATCGATGACGCGATAGTCACCAGCTGTTGGCCCATTGAGTATCTGCAGCGTAAAACCGAATTGCTTGGCGTCGAGCAATGCTAGGTAAATCGGGTCGCCCACGGCGTACGTCAGGCCAAGAACCAAGTCGGTCAATGTGACTGTGCTGCCACCGGTGTGAACCAGACCTACGCCGCTCGCTGCTGGACTAGCGTCTGTAATGTTGTCGAGCACCAGAGTGCCATTATCGAAGTCGCTGCCGCGCACGGACACATCGAATAGCCCGCCCACATGCACCTCACCATCGGGGATGGTTACTGTGCCATTGGCCGAATCTGGGAAAAGGATGCCTCCTGGAATTCCACTGAGAGTCAATTCCTTCTTTCGAATCATCCAAGGACGCTGCTGGTAGGACGGCGCGAGTACTTGGTCCTCGAGCTCCAACACCGTCGGAGACACCACGCTTTTTATGGGCAGGTCCCGCACAAATGGCGGCCCACTGAAGGCAAAGAACACAGTCAGCACAAAGCTGCCAGGGTCAGTTGAACCAACCACGGAGGTGAAGTCGACACCGGAGTCCAACACCCCAAACCTTCTAGTTGCCGGCTGATTCTCCCCATCGAGCAGGGTCTGCCCAAGTAGACCATAGCCTCCTACCCTGACCTCGCCTAACCCCCCGCCCATGAGGACATCCCGCTGCATCTCCGGGTCCCCGAAGCCAACCACGGCCAGCCGGGTCACATCCGGGAAGGCTCTAGGGAGGCGTGCGCCAATCCCCCGAAGAGTGACCATGGAGCGTTCCGTGAGCTCTTGCTGCGCGCGGTCTGTAAACTCTACGGCGGTCTCAGCGTCGTTGCCAGTCCTGAATCTACGTATATTGGCTACCTTGGCGGTCCCCTCCAAATTGGCGATTGTGATGAGCTCATTAGGCCCAATGTTGTAAGCGGTACCAGCCTGCTCAGCGATTGCATTCACATCGAAGTAGTAGAGGCTGCCGTCCAAATTCAACAACATCTCGTCCGCAGTGATGTCCTGCTTACCATCTGGGAAGAAGTGCAATCCTCCTTTAGAGGTAAAGAAGTTGGCGGGGGTCACCGACACATTGCGAGGTTGCGCGAAGTAAACTCGCCCAGTCCCTCGCGTGAAGTCCCCGAGTTCACGTGTACTGAACAGGTTGGCTCCGAGGGCATCCGCCTCGTCAGTCGTCAATGTAGTTGGGTCTTTGAAACTCAGGCTGTTTCGAATACGAAAGACTTCACGTGTGAACGGGTCGAATAGAAGTACACTTGGCTTGATGAGCAAATCCGTAAGCCCATCTCCTTCATCCGTCGCCATCTCGGGAAAGGCCTGCTTCAATCGGTCATTCAAGAACGTAGCTAAGTCGACCGTAAATGGGTCAGTGCCCAATCTCCGAAGAACCGGTTGAATTATCTGGTTGTCAGCAGGTGACCCAGACGAGACATCCATATTCTCATCAAACGCTTGTAGCCGCTCTTGGAGGAACTTCTGAAGGTCAAATACAGCCATTGGTTCTTGTAGCTAGCATATCACGCAAGAATGTGAAGTTTTCGGGCATAAGATAGATAGAAGGAAGATGGCTCAGTTTTACCCAAGGGGAGAAATACAATGAAAACTCTATTTTTCGTACTAGCGATTGCACTCAACACGGTAGCTTGCGGTGGTGGCAACGAGTTTGCTGGCAAAGGCTCTACTAACCCGATGGCAACTGGTGGAGAAGGCTCCACGATGGTGTCTATGGAAACCGGTGGCGAAAACACCTCGGTAGCTACAACCGGTGGCTCATCCAGTACAGAAGTAAAATCTACTGGTGGAAACTCATCAGCTACTGGCGGCAACTCAAGCGTCAGCACAACAGCAACTTGCGTACTAGGTACGGTAGGTTGCGCGTGCAAATCCGACAACACTTGTGATGGGCAATGCTTTCTAGGGACATGCCTCGCCAAAGCCCCCAACGGCACTGGCGGCTCATCATCCACTGGTGGAACCTCAAGCATAGTAACCACCACCGGTGGCAAGACCGCCATAAACACAACATCTACCGGTGGCTCAGCCACGGGTGGAGCATCACACGCGACTGGTGGAACACAGGCTACTGGCGGCTCTTCCAGTAAAGCTACTGGTGGAACACCCAGCACTGGTGGCCTACAAGGAACTGGAGGAAGTTCAACTGCGACTCATTCATGTGTGGACCTAAAGGCCAATTGCGGAAACGCGGTTACATGCCCAATGTCTACAACAAGCTCGGCAAACCTCGTACAATGTCAACAAGATGCCGTTCTTGACAACGACTGGACTTGCAACGCCATATGGAGTTACTTCTGCTTGTAGTAATAACGAGAAGAATCAGCTAAGGCTGGTTCTTCTTTTAGCCCCTCAATTCCAGTGAAACACCTGGTATAAGTACTCTGAGTCCATAGCATACAAGCTTGAATCACTAAGGTAAGAGCTGCGTTGTCTCGCAAGAGAAAGTTGCCACTCAGGCAGGAGCACGCCGAAAGGCGTGCAACTTTTCCTAGCTCCTTACATGTTCAATTGAGCTACAGCGGAACGGCCTGCCTGCGAGTTCACTTCGATAGAAGCCACGAGGGCAGTCTCATTCTTATTGAACCCGGCGCTCAGCACCTTTGCTGAAAGTAGCCGTTCATCTGGAGGAATCGACTGGTTACGCCCTTGAATTTGAATGAGCTGTCGCGTTGTAGCGTCCACGCTCACTACGAGGCCCGACACTATGTCGGCACTGCTATCGGTACTGATACTTTGCCCAAGATGCGACAAAGCTCCCCCTCCGACCTTAGGGGCAAAGATGTCAGTCCCAGGTGTCGTGAATAGCAGCTTCAAATACAACTGCATCAAACGAAGAATGCCGCGAGTCTTACTAGCAGTCGCACCAATACGAAACTGAATGAGGCTGCGCGGGGTCAATACCAACTTGCGACTAAGCACCGAAATCGAAGTGATAGTTGAACTAACCAGTGGTGCGGGCACTTCAACCAGCATCCTCACCTTGGTCAAAATCATGAACGAGGGCGAGGGAACTTGGTTGAGCAGCACCTGGTCTACCGCACGAAAATCATCTCCCAGTATGTCCAACGTCCTGATGGGCAAACCTGGGATAGTACGAACCTTACTGAGCTTGATGACTTCCTGCGGGAAGGCTATCTGGAAATCGACTGGCACGTCTTTACCCTAACACGGGGCTAAAAAAGGAAGTGGCCTCCGGGTGATGGGAGGCCACTTCAACTTTTCAACAACAACGAGGTGTGAGGACTACTCGACGTAACGCCGGTCAAGGATAACTCAACCGGCATTCCTGTCAAGCAGCTACATCAACTACTGCATCTATCAGCTTGAAGTCCCCGTAAAGCTTGTTCTGGTCGACTCCGACCGGACTGGCAGTATTAGTGAGCTTCCCAGTGATAGCGCCCCACATTGGCCCCACATAGTTCTGAAAGAGCTTCGGCGCCTTGTCCCCGGGAGAGGCAGTACATGTCTGAAACGGAAGATGACCATTCATGGCATATTGCGCCACCCACAGGTCATGCTCCAACAGCCACCCAGGGCTGCCCATGGCCTTCCACCCGAGCTTGGTGCAATACAACATGCAGTCGCCGTACCGCGCAGTGAGCAAACGGCACAGGTCTTCCGCGGGTTCGCTCCAGGCAGGAGTAATGGGGTTATCGTGTGACCCTGTTGCCGAACGTGTTAGGTACGACTCAATGTCTATCGCCGGGATGATGTCGCCGATACCGTAGTTGGCCAAATCTGCTACTTGGCAAAAGTTCTGGAACTGCGCCAATGCAGAAACGTCTGGGTGAAAGAAATGGTACAAACCCAACTGCAAAACATCCACGGCTGGGTCAGTACTATTCAACCTGACGTCTTGGGCTCTACGCATGGCGGCCATGTGTAACGCGGTACTCTTCGACCTCCAAGTGGCGGCTTCGGTGGCCTTGACAATGCCTGCACCAATACGAGGGTCTAACCAGTTGACTCTGTCAGGAGGTTGAAACCCCGAGACATCTATTACGTAGCTTGCAATGGACATAAGTCACCTCAATTCTTTGCGATTGCATCATCCTTCTGCGTCATTAGAATCCGAATTTGCTTAGCTGCGGCACGCGCCCCAGCCGCACGCTCCGTGCCACCAGGCCAGTAGCAGTAGCCGCCTTTGGCATACCCGCTAAAAGCTCCTTCTAAAGAACGGCACTTTGAACGATACCCAGACAATAACTTTGCAGAGTACAGGGAGCCAATGTGAACTGACTCATACGACGTACCTGCCATCTTGTTCCACTGCTCTTGCGTCAACAGCGTCGAGTAATGAGCCTGCCAAGGGCCGCGAGCTGCATGCTCAATTTTTCCATGCGAGTGGAAAGGGTCGCATTCCCACTTTTCACATTGGCCAATCTGAATTGTGTAGCGTAGCGTCGTTTCTTTGTAATCTAGATAAGCCAGCATACCTGCCATCATCACGCGGTCCCCCCAGATGGCTTTGCAGGAGTCCTTCTCATCTACGTTGCAGGTAACCTCATTCGAAACATCGGCTATTCCTTGCGACAATGTCGTCAAGCGGCCATTGCGGTCTGGGTCAGTGGCATCAGAAGGATGCGCCGTGTACTTCAACATCGTGTACAAAATAGCTGTTTGAAAATCCATAATTCACTCATCGTTCTTTGTTGTATCCCCCGAAAGGAATACAGGACAAAGGCACCGACTGGTACCTCAGTGGTAGTTTGAAGTTGCTGGTTGGTACACCTCCTAGTTGAACTTACCGCTCAGCTGCCAAAGAGATGACCCTATCACAGGGACTTCAATTAGCTACTACAACAGTCAGGTCGGCGGGATGCTTCCAGTAGGAAGCTCATTCTCGAACTCTGTAAATCTCGTCTCAATCACGCTATGCGCCTCAGCCAAAACATCGACTCTTTCATTGAGCTCGCGAAAGCCAGTTTCGACTTTCGACCTCAGAGAGTTCAACGCCCCAATCACCGTCTGCAACGTTTTGTTGATATCGTTATTGCTCTCTACCATCGCTAGCTGCCGCGCCGATATGTGAGCTAGGATTCTTATGTGAGGGTCTGCGTGCTCCATCAACAACTGAGTCAGTTCGTCCTGATTGCGTAGGCACACGCAATTATCTTTCGTGCAACCTGACCCTGACCGCTTGTCGATGGAGTCGCTCATGGCCCTATTATGCATACAGGACTGTCAATAGACAACGCCCTGGTCGCGGTACGAGGGGGGGCGGGACCGACAAACCAGGGCGTTAGTAGTAGAGGCTCAGAAGGAGCCACCCGAGTCGGGGGTGAGACGGTGACTCCTCTTTGCCTAATTGTTCATGTACCGCCACGTGGCCGTACTGTCAACCAGAAGATGGGTCCACGGGGGTATTCACGTCTTGCGTGGCGTCACTGAGGATGAACTTTTCAGGTGGAATATTCCTGATTTGAGCCACGGCGTTGAGCATGTCGCTAGCAATCTTATTGACCCGCTCGAGCTCATTGGGCCTGGTTGTAGTCCCAGGTCCGGTAATACGCCCTATCTGCTGGTCCGCCAATTCCTCGTACGTTATGACGGAAAAACTCTCGGCTGTCTGCCTACCTTGTACTGCCCCTAGCGACTGGTTGATTACCAATCGTAGCTGGAAGTTCAAATCGATGGAGTCAGCCTCCTGTTGAGATTGTGCTGACGGTGAATCAATGGATGGCACGGTCTTAGCTTACCACTAGCAAACGTAGCGGGCCCGCCTGCACCTCACTCACTGTTGGGTCAGGCAGCATAACGTCAAAACTAGCAATGAAGTACCCGTTGTTCTTTTGTGTGGTCGCCCAAGGCTCCGGTGGCTGCACTGCCATCGTGTAGACGCGCTCTTCCCCTAGCTTCCACATTATCCAAATTGTCTTCGTCATGCTGCCTTCCTATTCTCTCCGGAAACTATCCGTTGAATCTGAGAACGCCCTACCTTACGGAAACGCTTTGCCAAACGAGCCTGCGTGAGTCCTTTCTCGTGCAACTCTCGAATACGACGAACAGCCTTATCTTTGAGCTTTGCCCGTGGATGCTTCTCACCACAAAGAGAGCTGCCTCTCCAGCGACCCTTGAGCATCTTATCCTGCACATTCTCGTGGTTTGACCCTTCCCGCGCATGGTCTGGGCGAACACACGCTGGGGTATCGCACTTATGCAGCACATGCTGCTCTGGCCACTTGCCGTGCTTCAGAAACCAAGAAACATGATGTGCGTACTTGGTCTTACCAGCAAGTTTGAACTTGCCGTAGCCCTTGCTGTTCTTACCGGCTGTCCACAACCAACAGCAGGTCTTCAGCTTCGGATGCCTAGGACCTGCCTTCACCTTCGACCAAAAGCGGTGTGCCCAATCAGTCACTTTCCGCATCCCCGACGTAGAAGTTATTCTCACCCTCGGGGCAGTTCTCCTTGAGCAACATGAGGCACCGCACGATACTTCCTCGCTTCGTGCCCCATGAGAACTCAGAATGGCCACAGTTGCCGCAGGTAACTTTCACGCCGTCCTGCATACGACCGTTGTCATTCTCTTTTTGGCAGAACTCGACTTCACATTCAACCCTTGCCATTTTGTTCCTCGAACTGCCTCCAAGACATAGATGGTACTGGGCCCATCGAGGCTTGCCCAGTATAATGACCCCGGTGCTTGTAATTCAAGACTTCACCGACGGCTGTGTGAAATCGCATCTGGCAGAAACGCATCCCGGGGTAGACGACGACCGGGTGCGTAGACACAACCTCAAGGGTGTATTGACCGTCGAACCCTGGGTCCCCGTAGCCAGCGGTCACATGCGCCGTAACGAATAACCTTCCAATTGAGGACTTCCCGTCAAGAACAGGAATGTACCTATCCGTCGTCACGCGCTCAACCGTGTGCATGAGGTAGCCAATCCCGGGCTTTAGCAGCCACCCCGCCTCCTTATCGATGGTGAACTCCCACGTAGAATTCTTTCTTTTAGAATCCAACCATCTCTCGTTGTGCGCATAAAGGCATGAACCCTTCGACCGAACAACGGCATCGTATATAACGCTATCTAGCGGCTCAGGCACTCCATCTTTATACGCCTGTCTAGCCTGAATGGCATTACCGAAGACTACTTGCATCACATTCGAGTAGACAGCTACCTTGTTGCCCAACGTCAGGTCATACGACGCTGGATTGACAAGAGTTCCATCTTGCAGATTCTCCTCGTCCATTGGTTCGATGACGATGTCCCCCGCGAAAAGGGCCCTTCGAATCTCAGGTCCCGTAAGTATCCCGCCACCTTCAATCATCTTTACTCTCCTGCTTCTCAACAACCTCATCAGCGTTATCCGGATGAAGTACCCAATCGCGCTTGCTAACCTTGGACCAGGTCTTACACAAGCAATCGAAGAATGTAGTCCCCAAGTCCTTGGCTACTTCGTTGAGCTGCCAGAGCATGTTGGAAAGTACGTCTTGCATTCGGGCGTCATGGAAAACCGTGCCGCCACGAATGTTCTGGTCACCTTTGAGCTGGTGATGTGGGAGCCATTTGACAAACGGCATGATGTCCCAAGGATAGTCCTCTGCAAAAGCATTCGCCGGCTTCATAACTTCCAGCAACTTGCCAATGGACCAGCCTTTGAGGTTGCAGTAATTCATAAGATAGACGCCAACGTCTCCGATATCATCGACAAGGCTATCCTTGCAGGCATCAATCCGGTGGATTTCCCAATGCTCGTGAAACTCACCGAGCTCCCCCAACAAGCCCATCATCATTTGAATGGGTGTTTGCTCTCCGAAATTGGACTTCGCCCACGCACGCTGAGATTCCTGCATCTCGAACAAGTACAAACTAATGTTTACCGGTTTACTCATTGTAATCGCGCCATCCCTTCTGGAAGTAACCCTTCTGGAGTGGGACCTTCCAGCATTGTTGCCTTTTGGTGTACCAAAACCAAACCATCGTCTTTCAACCTACCCATCATCTGCACCAAGTTGAACCCATCCTTGGACGCGTCATTCAGCTTCTGCTGAAGCTCCTTGGCGAACTCGTGAGAGCTCTCCTGTACAACCGCGTCACATCTCCATTCAATATGAACAGGCTTACCTCCTTCCAGCTTCTGCATCGTAGATATCTCCTAACTCCTTCAACAATGTCTCGATGTCTGGGCAGTCGTCAACGTAAAATGCAATGGCGTCT
>Ga0265319_1001896_pt1 | contig 11872 bp, 24 predicted proteins | sample 4824metaG_FD_192443 | JGI IMG/M metagenome (GOLD analysis project Ga0265319, IMG submission 192443) | Rhizosphere microbial communities from Carex aquatilis grown in University of Washington, Seatle, WA, United States - 4-8-24 metaG | ecosystem: Host-associated > Plants > Roots > Rhizosphere >...
CATTCGTTGCTGACGCTTCAACAACTCATTGTCAGCTGACGTTTTCAAAATATTCCAAATCAAGTCAACATCAACGCCATGTGGCAAATGATCACAAAATTCTTGTTTGTTTCCCGTTTGTAACCATGCACGCATCATTGTTCCTGAAACGTCGACAGTCGATAGTCTGGAAACTGAAACTGTTTTCACTAATCCCAATTTTAACAAATTTGGCGTATACTTTGCTAATGAAGCTTGTGGAAAATTTTCGTTGATGTCGGTGGGATCACCGTATAAAACATATGATGTGTCAAAATCAAGCGTTGATTGTGGCATTGTCTTATCAACAAGGCCAATGAGTTCCCACGCGTTGCTCACAGGAGAACCGCCATACTTCACTTCAACGTTTGTGGGTAATAATGGCTCTATTTGTGAGACAAAAATCTTGTGCATGTCTTCGCCCAAGACGACTGCTTCGCCTCCACGCCTGCGATCAGCTGTCGAGCTAAACAATCTGACAACGTCACACTCTCGAGCGGCGCGTTTGATTAACAAATGATGGCCATTATGATATGGCTTACCCGAGATGCACAAAATACCGATTGATTGTGCTAACGTCATATATCGCACTTGTCTCTGCCTTGACGAAAGCCACAATAAAAAGACACAATTGACATAAAAGTAAGATACAACATAAATTCTGTGAATGTCATAGCTTATGTTTCCTCAACCCATCCAAGATCTTTCCACGCATACGCGGCGCAGCGTCCAGCGGAATCGCTTATGATTCCTACACCAAACGTGGTCTGATGTAAAAATGCTTGTTTTATAAACGCTGTTTCAAACCACCTACAAGTGAGTGTATCATTTTGTCCTATTGTTTTTAGGCACTTTGGCAGAAATAGAAATTGTTTCACAAATCGTACGTCACCAGGCTTTGGTTTTTCTTTTTTGTCCCATTTCATGTAAATATAATAACACATTTTCACGAAAATGACACTCAACGCTAAAATATTTCATCATTAGTGTACAAACAAATGACATGTGTTATTATATTTACACGTTCAAGATGAACTAACTGAAAGGTACAAAATGAAGAAGAGTATTTTTGGAGTTATCACATCGTTATTGTTCGCATCGTCAGTCGCCCTTGCTGATCCCACCGCTGGAACAGTATCTGACAATGATTTGCTTTTGTCGGGACAAACGACGCGATATGGTATCACGTGTAATGCAGCAGAAATGACGTTATTCGTAATCGTTGGTGATGGCGACGGTGACATTGACTGTTGTTTACTTGACGAGAACGCGAACGTCGTTGAGTGTGATAATCGACCGACTGATGGCTGCGTTCTACGAGTAACGCCTGCGTGGACCGGGAAGTTCTACTTCGTAGCAACTAACACCGGCAAGAGTGCAACTTACTATCGCTTCAACGCGAGTTGATTTTGAGGGGAACACTTCCTTAAGCTAACTTTTTACACGCTTTGTGGAGATCAAAATGAAAAAGTGTACTTTGTTATTGTCGTTGCTAATGTCGAGCTGTTTGTCATCGCAGGTTCGTCAAGGAATTACCGTTGAAGAAGACGCGGGAGTTGTCGAAGACGTCATGAGTTCCAGGTGTCCTATTATTGAGCCCAAAGTCATCGTAAAGACAATTTACGTCACACGTTTGCCAAGCGTTGCGAGGTTTTCTGACGACGACGGGATTAAAATGGAGATGAAAGAGTGAACAATCTCATATGGATTAGTAAATCAGGTGAATTTCATGCAATCGACGCAGTTGGGTGTACATTTGTGTTTTTGTGTTTAGTTGGATATGTGTTATTTTTTCGTAAAATATTCAAATCATGACAAACGTAGAGTGCATATATTGTGTTAGTGTGATATAACATTATATGCAACCGATTATTGTTAATCCTGCGTCTTATGATTGTAATAAAGCATTTTACGATGCGGCAAATCAAGCTATAGAATTCCTAACGTTAAACAATATTCCACTTCCAAGAGAAATAACGCCGGTGTATAGTACCACTGGTAAGTGGGTGTTAAAAACAGGAATGTATGGATTGTATAATCCCAAAACAGAGACGATATATGTTGATGTGTTGAAGTGTAGAATGCCCGGTGAAACAAACAAAAGAAATAAGAAAATAGTACATTTTCCCGGTCACGTTCAAGATCAAACAATTTATGGTATAGTGATGCACGAAATAGGACATCACGTGCAAGTAAAGAAATTGGGTGCGTCATTCTTTAAAAGAGTTCAAAGAGAACAATTCGCTGACGACATGAGCACATTTATCACTAACCCTAACTTGTTAAAATTTAGTTCACCAAAATTCTGGAAATTTGTTACTGAAAATCTTCAATTGAAGCCACTACATGATCTTCTGTGGCGTGAAGTATTAAAATTTGCATCGTCTACGATTGTAGATGAATGTGCAAGATGGATTAGATGCAGTTCACAGGAGTCAATATTATGTATATAAAAGAAGAAGTAAAAGATACAACGTCATTCAATTCCTTTAAGAACAAATTCCGCAAAGCTTGGGATAAGTTTTTCTACGATATGTATGCTGAAGATCTCGGAGAGGACGGCGAAGACAAGCTTCGTGCGTGGATGAAAAAGAACGGATTTTCATTTGTGGGAAAACTTGAAAGTATTGGTATCAATAACATATTTCCTGGTGATGTCGTTACTGCATCAGATCAGAATGAGTTTTATCAATTTGTGCTACCTGATGGCATGATAGAAAATCCGGGTGGCGAAGAAGACCGAGGCATCGTTCAAATTTCTGATGCGTCAGCTGGTGGAGACGATGTGTGGCGTTCAGACACACCTGTAACGGGTGCGAAAACAAAGAAACAAAAGAAAGACGTAGACGTAGATTTTTCTTCTAAGGATAGCGTCGAAGCGTTTGCCTCAAAGTATGAGAAGGTGAAGAAATTACAGAACGATTATCAATCAACGTTATCGCTCGCAAACAACGAGTTTACGCCCAACTCAACGCTGGTGTTGATAGCAAATTTATCACTTGCGTTTAATAACAAAGATATGCTGCGAATTGTGATGAACAACAAGAACCTGAAACCTCAATTGCGTGAAAAAATAGAAACGATATTAGAGAAAAAGTAAAAATGATGTTAGACTGTCTAATCGTCGACGATGAAAAAGTTCGCCATGACAAGTACTCAAAAGATTACATTGAGGATAATGTCGATCATGCGTACACGTACGACGAAGCGTGTAGGTTTTTGAGCACAACGAAGTACAAGTTTTTACAACTTGATCACGACTTGGGTGACTTCTCAAAAGAACGAAACAGAGACATGACAGGTTACGACTGCACGCTGTACGATGTCAACGTGTACGTCGAGGTCATATCAGAGAGGTGTGGGTATGAGCTGATACTGTCGGGTGACCAAGTTTGTTATCGAAAGTGTTGGGGCAACGAACTGATCACGATTGCACGAGAATTACGCAAGAAGTACGACAGGATGATTGACATCGATAAAATGTCAAAGCAAAGTCTCGCAGACGAATTCGCAGTTGTGATTGCTGAAATGTGAAGGTGAAAAGTGAATGTCATCAATGCATGATTTCAATGACGGAAATGGACCACAGCGTGTGCACTTCAACGTTTTGCAAAACGTTTCATGAAATCAATTGGAATACCAAAAACACAACTCATTATTAGAATTTCAACAAAGTAGAATAGTTATATAACATGAGTGTGCTTTTGCGAGAGTATATAAAGCTTCTTCTTAAAGAAGATGATGGTGGTTTTGGTGACATGGGTGGACTTGGGTCATTCGCAGCTTCCGACAGCCCGTTCGGTGTAAGCTTGACGTCACCAGATGCAATTAAAAACACATTCATAACCCCTTTTGTCGATGTGTTTTCAACGACGTCCGGTAAGGTTGGTGAACTTAGTGTCAAAGCACAATCACTCGGAAAAGTTGCTTTTGAAAGTTTGATGACGTCACTCGTGCCTTCTTTGAGTGACGATTTTAACAAAATTTTTGCAAAAGAGCAAAACCAAATTGAAAAACTCAAACAACAGTACAAACCTGTATACGATGCTACGTGGGGAGCTTTATTAGACGACGATGTAACATTTCTCGCTATGTTATATAGTCCTAAATTATTCTTCGCAACTGATTTTCTCCAGAAGGCTCCAGCTGCAGTGATGGCAACCGCAAGCATATTGTCCGGCGGGCGCCTCGACGGCGTTCTCTCAAAGATAAAGAACGCGTTTCACATCACCGACAAGAAGTCAAAGGGCGACGATAGCCATTACAACAATTACGAAAACTCACGGCACATTGGTGATCTATTACACGAAGACGATGCAAAGCCAAAGAAAAACGTTGTTGACGTTCTCTCGTCTGAAAAGCTCGTCAATGCATTCTTGGACTCACCTGAAACACAGCGCGCACAACAGTCTGCGCAAAAGATCGTGCAAGGTGCTCTCACTCAGGCGTACAACACCGCAAAAGGTATTGCTGACGCAAAGAGCGTAGAGGACTTGTCGAGAATTACAGGTAAAAAAATTGACCTGTCAAAGTTAAAGTCGCTTCCACAAGAAGACACGCAACAGGCCGAACAACAGTTGTTGAAAGCCGTCAAGGCTTCTTCAAAGCAGTTCATCGTGAAGAACTTGTTGGGTCAGGTGCAAGCGGCGAGAAAAGCAAACGTTCCAGAGAACTCACAGTACATTCTCGATTATAATCGCGTAATACAAAAAATAAGAAGCTTATGATATCTCACCCATTTAATGAGCTAAGACTGCGACGATTAATTCGCGAGAGAATTCGTCAGGAAACAAGCAAAAAGTTCAACTGGAATGAGTTTTTGAGGTTGTCTGATCTTGATGACATTGTTGAATATGCAAGTATTCGCCTAAAAGAATTAGGCGAAGGAAGTTCCAGAATTGTTTTCACGTTGACGTCAAAAAGCGTGTTAAAAATCGCGCTTAGTGAAAAAGGAATTGAACAAAATCAACTTGAAATCAAGAAGTTTAAACAACTAAAAAGTTTACCTGCAATCACAAAAATATTCAAATCTGACGAAAAATATTTTCATTGGATCGTCGCGGAGCTTGTGAAACCACTTTCAAGTGATGATGAATTTGAAAAAATCACTGGCGTTAATCTCGATGACTTTGCCACTGTACATGCCAAAATACGACATGAAAACAATAATTCGTTCATTGAAATGCTAAGAGAACTTTTAAGTGCTAACGTGATTACAAATCTGCGTGAAACGTTGTATTATGAGCAATGGGGCACGAACGTCGACGGTGAGTTACGATTGCTTGATTATGGGTGGTGATATGTCATGAATTAAAACTTCGTAGATTAATTCGCGAGAGAATTCGACAGGAAACAAGCAAAAAGTTCAGTTGGAACGAATTCATTGACATTATTGATAATGTATCGTACAATAATTTTGATAAAGTAATTTCGTATCTAGAAAATTGTCTAAACGAACTTGGCATTTCGTCTCGAGCAGCATACGTGTTGACGTCGCATTCAGTGCTAAAAGTAGCGTGCAACGCTCGAGGACTTCGACAAAATATGTTCGAAGTAAAGATATACGAACGATTGAAAAACTTGCCCGTGACAAAAATTTTGAAGCACGAAAATAGTGAAATGCCAAAGTGGCTGGTATGTGAACTTGTAAATCCAATTCAATCGGTGAAACAGTTTGTACCAACAATGGGGCACGAACACAGACGGTAAACTTCGTTTGTTAGACTATGGTTATTAAGTTATACACTCGTTGTTGCGTTTTTTACTATCTTAACATGGCAAAACGTAACAAGAAACAACCAGTTGATGTCGCAAATTTACAACCTGACGAAGTGAATGCTTTACGCGTGGTCGTGAAGGAATTCATGGATCGCATGCAACGCATTGATAGTGAAATTGATACGTTGAAAAGTGATAAAAAAGAGCTTGTTGAAGAATTCTCAGACAAGTTGGATCTTAAAACTCTAAACGCGGCTTTACGCGTCACTAAAATACAAAGTGAAGTAGAATTTAAAGATACTTTTGACATATTTTGCGAAGTATTATGTTCGTAGGATATAAACATTACACTCTAGAAGAAATACCACGATGTTTTTATGTGGGTAAAGGATCTGAATTGCGCCCATATGATACTCGACGTAATCATAAATGGAAAGGAATTGTAAAACGTTATGGTTGTAATGTTGTGATTTGTTTTCAATCATTTGATGAAAAATCAGTATTTGATTGGGAAATTGAAAACATAAAAATTGAAAACACATTTTCATCTGATCATAATCACGATAGTGATGATATTGGATGTAATTTCACACTGGGTGGTGAAGGTCCTGCAGGATTAAAACGTTCGGAAGAAACTCGCAAAAATATGAGTTTAGGACAAAAGGGACACGAAGTTAAACAAAAAACACGAGAAAAAATAAGTGCTTCAAACACAGGAAAAACAAAACATTTTAGTGATGAACATCGAATGTTTTTAAGTGAAAAAGGAAAATCTTTTGGAAAAAGAATGTCATCACACACATTAAAATTAAATCAAAGCCGTATTGGTACACATCTTACAAAAAATCATAAAGCAAAATTAGGAATAAAAAATTCATCAAATTTCACCAATAAACAATGAAATTATTTGTACATTTAATACAATCGCAGAAGCATCAAGTGTGTTAAATATATCTTATTTTATTCTGATAAGGAATTGTGATAAACAAAAAATTATTAACGGCTCTTTGTTTCAAAGAGAATATAAAAACTGAAAGGAAATTATCATGCCCACTGAAGAAGAATTTCTCTCCAAAACTAACGAAATATTCGCGCTCAACCTTACACGTTATCAATTATTGCATCTGCGCGACGTCATGAGCGTGATGCTACCCTCTGACATGCGTGAAACGATCAGCCAAGCATTAGCAAAGGTTGGCAATCGTTCGATGGTCGAACAGGTGCTTTGGAACAAGATCGTGAAGCTCTGCATTGAGGCTGACGTGCCTGTCGGAGACGTCGTGCCTGACTACATCGTGTCGATTTCTGCTCCCGCGACTTTGGGCGTGTTTGAGCTTCAAGCTGACCCACAGTATGTTGAAGAACCCGTCAACGAGTGTGAGAATGCATTCTCAGCGGAGTGTTCTGAAGACGAGTGTCAAGACTGTGACGAGTGTGAGTGTGGAAAAAAAGAGTGTGAAAGTGAAGAGACATGATTATTTTAAAAGTTTGGTTGTCAATAATATTTTTGTCATCAATAATAACGTTCATTTCTGGTGATTTAAACCTTAATAATCCGTTTCAATATTTTAGATCACCTAAAAACTGTGCGCGCTGCGTGTTTTGGCCTTTCACCATTGGATTCTTTTTGATACATGGGTTAGTTCAATTGTTAATTGAAGATAATCCGATTTCAAAAACGTGGAAAAAGTCATGACATACAAGTTGGGACAGACAATATACGTTGTCAAAGGAAATTCAGTTTTACCCGTCTTGGTTGTTGAGGAAATCGTCAAGAAAACGCTAAATGGGTCTGAGGTTGCGTACATTGTGAAACACAAGAATAACGCTCCTGTTCCTTTGACTGACGTTGGCACTGAAGCGTTTGAAGACGCAAAGTCCGCGAAGAAAACGTTGATTGAGAGAGCGACAAAGGCGATTAACGCGATAATTGATGAAGCGCAAAAGAACGCAAGCGAGTGGTACACGACGCCTGGATTACTTTGTCTTGCGCAGACAAAAGAAGCTTCAACTGTTGTTCAAGTGAACGCATCCTGTCCAATAGTTCCAGTTGCACCCGAAAATCGCATGTTAGGTGAAGACGGGTGTCAAATTGTCTCACTTCCAGATGGCACGAAAGCTCGAATAAGAATGGGTTAGCAAATATGAAACTAATAGACGCCGGGATGATAGCAACTACCACGCTCGCGTGGGCGTGTTGGCCGATTTGCATGAAACGTGCGTTAATTGGAAGTTCGCCCATAGCTGTCACGTTAATGTGCGGCGCATCGGGCGCATTATTTCTGCCAATACTATATTTTATTGCATCAAAAAATCACGTTCACATGAACTTTTCGCTAACAGCACTACAGTGGGCTGCAGGTGCGTATGTTATTAATATGATTGCACAGTTGGCTTTGAATAAAGCAATGGTCGATGTTCCTGTTAACGTCACTGTCGCACTAACTTCGTGTTACCCGCTTTTGACATTCTTATTTTGTTACATGTTTTTAGGTGAAGCAATAACGACAATGAAAATTATTGGAATGTTGTCAATTGTTTTAGGAACAGTGTTCATAGCATTGTAATTGTAATACAAAATAGTTTACAATCTTCACATGACACAAAATGATTACCCGTTGACGTTGATTTTTGACGGTCAAAACATGTTGCATCGTGCGCGCTCGGGATTTCAACTTGGTGATCACGCGTGCACGTATAATCTTTTCAGATCTCTCAAACCTCTGATTGAAAAGTTCAACCCACAGCGCGTAGTGTTCACCCTTGAAGGTAAAGAAGAAAAACGCGTTGAAATTGATCCTGAATACAAAGCAAATCGCAAGACTTCAGATCCCGTAGAAATTGAGAAGCGTAAGAAGTTTTATTCACAGTGCGATGAAATCATTGACTTGTTGAGCAAGTATTTTCCTGTCTCAGTAATGCGACATCCACATGTAGAAGCAGACGATTTAATTTGGAACATTATTAATCGAGCATCACGTTCGGTTAACTTCATAGTCGTGAGCACAGATACTGATTTTATACAATTATTAAATAATTTTCCAAACGTTCGACTTTATAATCCCGTCCAGAAGTCGTTCGTTGAAAACATTGATCACTACTTGCTTGTGAAGTCGCTAACGGGTGATGGCAGTGATAACGTAAAGGGACTTGATGGAATGGGACCTGTCACTGCGAAAAAGCTCATTGACGAGTGCGTCGCGATTTCAACGTCTTCAAAGAAACAAATTCCTCTCCCAATCGTTTTGCTTCGCAAAGTTGAAGAAACTTATGGTGAGCTCGCAAAGGAAAGATTGAAGAAAAACTTGCAACTCATCAAGTTCTACGAATTCGATGAGAGCGACGTCATGAAAGTTACGAGTTCAAATCCTGAACGAAACTGGGAGGCGGTCGCAACAAAGTTTGAAGGGTTCGAATTCAAGTCGATGTTGAAATCATCGTATTGGGAGAAGTTTACAAAAACATTTGACACTTTGTGGAACGCTGATTAGCTTTGACATAGTTAATATGTGGATCAATCATCGTACTATTTCTTCTTTCAAAATAAACAAGGCGAACCCGTAAACGAACGCGTAGCTCGCTGTGCTCAGGAAGTGTTGTCTCGTGGACCAATGAGTAATAAGCTTCAACACGACTACTACAAACAGTTCATCTCTTGCGGCGATGATAGCATTGACTTGTCGAGCGTTCACACGAGTTGTGGTATATTTGTGAGAGCAGTTTTATATTATTGCGGGTACAAAGTGGGACCTGTAAAAAATAACAAAACTTTGTTGAGTGGGTGGGTACCCTTTGGATTGTCTCATCCGTCGTGGACAAAGTACAAGACACCTGACACAACCCAACCTGTGCCGGGTGCAATATTTTTTGTGCAAAGCAAAGCGAGTCCAGACAACTGTCACGTTGGTGTATTCGTTGAAGACTTAGGAAACAACGTGTGGGCGACCGCTGAAGGTGGGAAAAATGATGGTACTGAGTGTTCTATGGGTAAACGCACGTTGGGACCATCGTTTGATAACGGACGCAATTTAATCGGATGGTTTGACACAAATAAGATCGATTTACCCACATTTTGACGCACGTCACCTATTTATTTATGAGGGAAAAATGACTAGGTGAACTATGACACGCTCAACCGACGATAAAATAGACAAGATCTTAGAAAAAGTTGAAGAGATGGCCATATCAATGGCTGTCATGAACGAGTGGAAAGTACAGCATGAATTGCGGCATTCGCGTGATTCAAGCTGGCGACGCTGGATCGTGCCAACTTTAGTATCGTTGAGTTCGTTGGTGTTAGTTTTACTTAAACTTAAGTCATGAAACGTTTGATTAGACAATACCTAAATGAGGTATTAGACGGCTTCGGAACAGGTGGGTTACGTTATTTCGATTCGCCCCACAATCTTCGTTATGACGTTGAATTATCTCCTGAACGTGGACAAAACATTTTTAGTGATGAAGAGCGCGCCGCAGATTGGGACAGCAAAAATCGTGCGGCGATTTGTTTCATTAGACGAAAAGACGGTAAAATACTTGCAGTAAGCAGAGGCGTGGGCAGTGAAAAATTTGGCCTTCCAGGCGGGCACGTAAATGGTCCTGAAACATTTGCACAAGCAGCTATTCGTGAATGTAAAGAAGAGACAAATTTAAACGTAGTTAAATGTAACCAAATTTATATTGACAAAAATGGTGCTTTCACTGTTGCATGTTTTGCATGCAAAATTGAGGGCGAAATTCGAAATTCTGACGAAGGTGATGTTAGATGGGTTGATAAATCAGTATTATTAAATCCTGAAACGAGTCCATTTTCTGAATATTTTAAAAACATGTTAAGTGAATTGAATTTATAATTCACAAGTTATTTTGATTATATTCTTTTCATGAGCAAACCATGTCGTTGGTCAGTCACTCGTAGGACTGCAATCAAGCGTTTGCGACATGAACTCGTACACGCCGCTGGTGAACGACTAATTCACCCTGATTGTGTTATTACAACGTTTTGGACAAATCCAATAGAAGCACTTAAAATTTGGACAGAAGAGTGTGAAGAAGACGCCAAACGCGACATGTCATTTGTTCTTGACGGGTTGATTAAAGTTCCACGTTCGTTGCGTCCGATGTGGACGCGGGTTATTAACACACAAAGATTGTTGAGGAAATCAAATGTATTGTGATTTTTGTTCCTGTCACATGTGTCAGACAGGTATCGAAGAGTTGTTTGTGTATAAAGCAGATGTTTTAGTTAAAAAGACGTATGTACAAAGTCCTGTCTATCACACACAATGTGTGGACGGACGTTGGATATGTGACACGTGTTATCACTATGAGTGTTGTGTGAACGCAGGTTATAATCCTTGTAAAGATCACAACTGTGAACACAGACCAAAACTTGTGAACGGTGAATGGACATTTTGGACGTGGAGTCCGGAGAACAAATATGAATGAAAAAGAACGTGCCATTTCGCTCAATTTAAACGTTCGTGCATTGGATATCTTTACGATGTTGTACGAATGTGACGATTGCAATGGCACTTCCGCGAACGTCGAACAACTACGACAGACGTTGAGAACGTTACTTTGTGAATATTCAAGACTTCAACGAAAAGTGATTGATTACGAAGGAAAAAACAATGAATGACATGAACAACGAAGACAAAATTAATTTCATTTTAAACATGGCAAAGTTACAAGGCGTCGCGACTGCTTCCGTAAAGGACGGCACGATAATCGCGCTAAACAAAGAAAAGCTTGTTGCATTGTTCGCAAAGAACCCTGACCAATCAACGCTTGTGATTTTTTCAAAGCGACCGACAGCGTCTGATGCAACGAACTAAGCTAATCGCACTATCACCCGTTGGCCTTTTGCAGGAACACGTTTGTGACAATGAGTTCCTTACTTTGTGTGTCGCAGTTCTCCTGAATTGCACGACGAGGAAGCAAGTTGATAAAATCTTCCCTGTTTTCATTAAAAAATACAGTGATCCACGTAACGTCGTCAATGCAAATGTTGATGAGTTCGTCTCATTATTGAAACCTCTTGGCTTTTCGAACAGACGTTCAAAGACGCTCATGAAGCTCGCAAAAGCGTACATCGCTGGCTTCACGCATGCAAGTGAGCTACCCGGTGTGGGAC
>Ga0265319_1001897_pt1 | contig 11872 bp, 9 predicted proteins | sample 4824metaG_FD_192443 | JGI IMG/M metagenome (GOLD analysis project Ga0265319, IMG submission 192443) | Rhizosphere microbial communities from Carex aquatilis grown in University of Washington, Seatle, WA, United States - 4-8-24 metaG | ecosystem: Host-associated > Plants > Roots > Rhizosphere >...
GACAGGAGACAGAATTGGAATTTGGAATTTGGAATTTGGAATTTGGAATTTGGAATTTGGAATTTGGAATTTGGAATTTGGAATTTGGAATTTGGAATGATGGGCGGGTTGGGATTTTGCCGGGGAAGTCGACCAAAATAGGTTGTGGTCAAGAGCGGCTACTACCATGGAGGCGCTAGCTGGGACCAAGAGGTGGGGGGCGAGATAATTCGCGCCATTCCGAATGAGGCGGTGGTTGCACATGCCCGGCGTATTGGTGCGGGCAAACTCAACCGGCCAAAGATATTCAGAGTGCGGGAGGTGTGCGCCGGGCGAAGAGGAGGGCGCAGACAAACAGCACGAGGAAGATCAAAAAGAGGATCTTCGCGATGAGGGCGGCGAGGCCGGAGATGCCCCAAAAGCCGAGGATGCCAGCGATGATGGCAATCAACAAGAATGCGAGTGTGTAGCGTAACATGGCAATAAGGGGGTTGAGGTTGGTGTTGGTTTTGGCCGGTGATAGAATCTACCCGCTTTCGGAAAAAAAGCCTGTCAGGCGGTGAAACTTTACAGTTCTTTTACCTTGTCTTATCGCCGTTTGGGGGGAAGGCTTCATGGAATTAAGAAGTAAGAATTAAGAATTAAGAAAACGGGAGACAGGAGGCAGGCGGGATTTTTGGAAAGCTGCGAGATGATTGGGGGTGGAGGGGTAGATCTTGAGTTTCGAGTTTTGGGCTTTGGATTATGGGCCATGGATTTTGGGTTGGGAGTTGGGGGCGGAAGGGGCCTGGGGAGGGATGGGTGGAGGGAATGTGGGTGAAATTCTTTTTTTTGCGGGCTTTTCAAACGGCTGCGAAGAGTCTATGGTTCCGGGGATGAAGAACCGGCATATATTGGTGGTGGAAGACGACGCGAACATCCGGCGCGGCGTGGTCGACATTTTGGAGAGCGAGGGCTACGCCGTGACCGATTCGCACAACGGGGCGGAAGGGTTGAGGCTGTTCAAGCAGAACAAGTATGACCTCGTGTTGCTGGATCTGATGATGCCGGAGATGAGCGGCTATGATGTGTGCCGGGAAATTCGCAAGCGGGATGCGCAGATTCCCGTGCTGATTTTGACGGCGAAGAGCCAGGAGATTGACAAAGTGGTGGGGCTGGAGCTGGGCGCGGATGATTACATCACCAAGCCGTTCGGAGTGAAGGAGCTCTTGGCACGCGTGAGCGCGGCACTACGGCGGGCGCACGTGGGGGGCGAGGGCGCGCCCGAGCCGCTGCCGGACGAATTCACTTTTGGGAAGGCGAAGATCAGCACGAAGCAATTTGAGGCGCGCCGGGGCGGGCAGGTGTTTACGTTGACGCCGCGCGAATTGAAGCTGATCGAACTCTTTTTGCACAAACCGGACGAGGCATTGTCGCGGCAGTATCTGCTGGATCAGGCGTGGGGGATTGATTACCTGGGCACGACGCGAACCTTGGACCAGCACATCGCGCAGTTGCGGAAGAAAGTGGACCCGGATGATGAGGGCGAGCCGGTGTTGCTGACAGTCCACGGGGTGGGGTACCGGTATAAGCCGGCTAAGTGAGGGACAGAGGGCGGGGAAGAACGTTTAATGCTTAAAGTTCAATGCTTTATGCTCAAGTTTGGGAGGGGAGGCGGAATTTGCAGTTTGTGATTTGTGAGCGGGAGACGGGAGACAGAATTTGGAATTTGGAATTTGGAATTTGGAATTTTCAGAATTCAGAATTCAGAATTCAGAAATGTGAAAAAAGGAAGGGAAAACAGAGAAGCCAAGAGAAATAATGGACGCAAAAAAACTATTTGGCCGAGGTGGCGGGGGTGCTGAGGGATGGGTATATCATGGAAGCGGGGGCACAAAGGTAGTGCTTCACAAGGGAATGGCTTTTTGATTGAATGGAAAACCCCCTTTGGGCGCCGATTGGAGCATGGTTGGGCCGGCGGCGCCGACGAACCCCATGATTAAATTGCCGCGATGGAAGTGTTTGGGCGTGCTGGCGATGCTGGCAGGGTTTGGGCTGGGCGGTAATTGGGGGCGGGCGGCCGAGACGGCGCCGGTCGTAGCGGCCAGCGGTTCGAACGCGGCGGTGACGCCGGAGAAGCTGGCGAAAGCGGCGGATGAATTTACGCGTGTGATTCTGCCGTTTGTGCAGCAGAATTGCTACGCGTGCCACGGCAACGGGAAGAGCAAGGGCGGATTGAAACTCGATGACTATTTGCAGGTGGACAAAGTTGGCCAGCGTCCGGCGGTGTGGGAAAAGATTCTGGACCGGGTGCGGTCCGGCGAAATGCCGCCAAAGGGTGCGCCAAAGGCGAATCCGGATGAGCAGGAACTGGCGCTGGTCGCAATGGACGACGTACTGACGGCCTATGGGGACGCGGTCAAGGCGCCCACACACATGACGTTGCGGCGGTTGAATCAGGTGGAGTATGCGAACACCGTGCGCGACCTGTTGGGGTTGTCGAACTTCACGCCGGGAGCGGATTTTCCGAAGGACGAAAACGGCTACGGATTCGACAACATTGCAGACCTGCTGACAGTTTCGCCACTGTTGTTCGAGCAATATTTGAAGGCGGCGGACCAGGCGGTGGCGCAATTGCAGAAGGACAAGGCGGCGACGACGGCCCTGATGGTCACCGGCTATCCGGCGGTGACGTTCTACAACCGGGCGGAGTACGCGCACGATGTGCTGGCAGATTTGCTGCCGCGGGCCTGGCGGCGGCCGGTGTCGCAGGAGGAAATTGAGCGCATTTATAAATTTGTGGCATTGTCGTTTGCACAGAACGGGGAAGAGCCGAAGAACGGGTTGAACCTGGCGTTGCGGGCGATCCTGGTATCACCGAATTTTCTGTTTCGCGTGGAACTGGCGGATGGCGGCGCGGGCGACGGATTTCCGGCCCCGAGTGGGGATTACCAACTGGCGAACCGGCTGTCGTATTTTCTCTGGAGCTCGATGCCGGACGATGAATTGTTCAACCTGGCGGACGCGAACCAGCTGCATGAGCCCGGGGTGTTGAAGGCGCAGGTGTTGCGCATGTTGAAGGACCCGAAGGCGCATGCGCTCTCAGTGAATTTTTCCGGGCAGTGGCTGTTGTTGCGCAATCTCGCCCAAGCGAAGCCGGACCCGAAATTATTTCCGCAATTCAGCGAGGAGCTGCGGTCGGCGATGTGGCAGGAGACGGAGTGGTTCTTTGAGACGGTGGTGAACGAAGACCGGAGCATCATGGATTTTATTGACGGGAACTTCACCTTTGTGAACGGGCCGCTGGCAAAATTGTACGGCATTCCGGGCGTGGAAGGGCCGGACTTTCAGCGAGTGGCGCTGACCGGGAGCCAGCGCGGGGGGATCCTGACGCAGGCGAGCGTGCTGACGGTCACCTCCTATGCGACGCGCACGTCGCCGGTGCAGCGGGGAAAATGGATTTTGGAAAACATCCTGAATCAACCTCCGCCCCCGCCGCCGGACAACGTGCCGGCGCTGGATGACGACCACCGGCAGTTGACCGGGACGTTGCGTCAAAAGATGGAGCAGCACCGTACGGATCCGACCTGTGCGTCGTGCCACCAAAAGATGGATCCGCTGGGTTTTGCCCTGGAGAACTATGATCCCATTGGCGCGTGGCGGGACACGGATGGCCGGGACAAGGTGGATGCCTCGGGGACGCTGCCGGACGGAAAAACGTTCGCCGGGGCGCCGGGGCTGAAGGAAATACTGCGGTTGCAGGAGGCGGAATTTCGGCGATGCCTGGTGGAAAAAATGACGATTTACGCCTTGGGGAGGGGGTTGGACTACCATGACCGCCGGGCGGTGGATGCGATGGCCGCCGACGTGGCGAAAGGCGGAGATCATTTTTCGAAATTGATTTTGGCGATTGTCTCGAGTGAATTATTTCAAGGGCCGCCGGGCAAAACGCCGACCGCCCCGCCCCCGGCGGCAACGGACAAAACCGCGACGATGCCTGAGGCGCCGGCCGGTGCCACTCCGGCTTCCGCCGAAAAGGCCAACCCTGGTAAACCAAACACCCCGTCATGAACCTCCTCCTCAGCCGTCCGTTGTCGCGCCGCACTCTGTTAAAAGGCCTGGGGGCGGCGATTGCGCTGCCATATTTGGAGGCGATGGTACCGCGCCCGCTTTATGGGGCGACGGCGGCGCGGGCGTCCACGGCGGCGGCGAAGACCTATCCGACGCGGATGGCGGCGATTTATTTTCCGAATGGATTGACGTTAAAGGATTGGAAGCCGGCCACGGCGGGGGCGGATTATGAAATGACCCGCATACTCAAGCCATTGGAGGCGCATCGGAAGGAGATGCTGGTGATCAGTGGATTGGCGGACAATCATGGGGAGTCCAACGGGGACGGGCCGGGAGACCACGCGCGGGCGATGGCGTCGTATTTTACGGCGGCGCAGCCGTTCAAGACGGCGGGGGAGAACATTCGCGCGGGCATATCGATCGACCAGGTTATGGCGCAAAAGGTTGGCGGGGCGACAATGTTTCCGTCATTGGAGTTGGGCCTGGAATATGGCCACCAGACGGGCAATTGCGATTCGGGATACGCGTGCACGTATGAAAACAATCTGGCCTGGAGTTCGCCGACGACGCCGTGCCAAAAAGCGGTAAATCCGCAGGTGGTGTTTGACCGGTTGTTTGGCGGGGCGGGCGACGTGTCCGAGGCGGCGGGGCAGGAGCAGGTGTTCCGGCAAAGCATTCTGGACTTTGTGCAGGAGGACACGGTGCGGTTGAGCAAGCATTTGGGGGCGATGGACCGCGCCCGGATGGATGAATATTTGACGGCGATTCGCGACGTGGAGCGGAGGCTGCAGCGGCCGGCGCCGAAAATTACCGGGGAGGTCGCGGGGGGGATGGCGCGGCCGGGGGCGATGCCGGAATTATGGAGCGACCATTTTCGACTGATGGCGGATTTGCAGGCGCTGGCGTTGCAGGGGGATTTGACGCGCGTGATAACGATGATCACGGGGGTGGAAGGGAGCCGGCGGGTCTTTAGTGAAATCGGAATAACGGACGAGCACCACGGCATTTCGCACCACAAGAACGACCCCGCAAAGATTGAGCAGATTACCCAAATCAACGTGCTGCAGATGCAGAGCGTGGCCTATTTCGTTGGCAAATTGAAAAGCATCCGCGAGGGCGAAGGGACGCTGCTGGACCACATGATGGTGCTGGCGAGCAACGGGCTCAGCGATGGCAACACGCACCGGCATTCGGATTTGCCGACCTTGATGTTTGGCGGGGCCAACGGGAAATTGAATCCGGGGCGGCATGTGGCCTACGACGCGACGGCCAAGACGCCCATTGCCAACTTGTACCTGAACATGCTGCAAATGATGGGGGCCGAGGCGGAGAGCTTTGGGGACAGCACGGGGCGGTTGGGGGAATTGAATGGGTGAGTGGGCAATGGATAATGGATAATGAACGTGTTGAGCCGGTGAATGGGGAAAAAACAAGCAAGCTGATGAAAAATTTGCGGAAGACTTTGGAAATGAGTGGCCGGGCCCTTTTGGCGGGGTTGGCGCTGGGCGGTTGCGCGGGGTCCGGAGCGGGAGCGGACGCCGGGAATTCGCCAAACGGGCCGTTGTTTTCGGAGGATTTTGAATCGGGGAAGCTGGATCCCGCGATTTGGCGGCCGGCGGTGAACGGGAAAAATGTGGTGGAGGTGCAAAGTGAAAAAGTGGCGCACGGCAAGTATGCCTTGCGGGTGCGGTGCCCGGCGCCGAGCACGTTGACCTGGGCATTCATCATGGCGCAGCATTTGCCAGCGGCGCTGCGGCAGCATTGCTTTGGCCGGGCGTATATGTTCATCACGCCCAAGCCGCCGGCGCGGCACACGATCTTCATCATGGCGGGGACGACGGGGTTTCCGTTCAACAAGTTTGAGGAGGTGGCGACGGCGAACGGCAAATGGCAACTGACGTACGTGGACCTGCATCCAACGGGCAACAACGAGGATTTTCACAGCGGCGGCGCCATTCCGTCGGGCAAATGGGTGTGCCTCGAATGGGAATTCAACGACCATCCGAACCACACGACGATTTGGGTGGACGGGGAAAAGATTTATGAAACGGATTTTGTCTCCAAGGTGACCAAGGCGACGACCGATTTAGTGGGCGGGTTTGACGAATTTGCGTTTGGGTTCCGGCTGTGGGGTGCAGCGCCGGAGGCGTTTGACATATATTACGACGATATTGCGCTGGACACGAAACGGATTGGGGTGGTGGGCGGGAATTGAGAATGGAGAATTTGATAATTAGAACTGGGATGCAGAAGAGGTGTAAGTCAAGGCGCTGCGTGAATAGTGAGCGGCCAGATTTGGCCTTGCGGTCTTTGGTTGGCCGAGGCTACGTTGGGGGATTCCCCCACTTCCCCCAAATTGCCCCATGAAAAACGATCGGCGGCGGTTTCTTTCGCAGATGATGACGTCGGGCGCCATTCTGGCGGCCGGGCGATTTTTGCCAAGCTTGGGATTTGCGCAGGCGGCCGGGCGCGGACCGGCGCGGGCGATCTTGAACCAGGCGCGGTACCGGTCGGAATTGGATCGAAGGATATTGGGCTCGTTTTTGGAGCATTTGGGGCGGGCGGTGTACACGGGGGTGTATGACCCGGGGAACAAACTTTCGGATGAGAAGGGCTTTCGCAAGGATGTGGTGGCGGAGGTGCGGGAGCTGGGGGTGCCGCTGATTCGCTATCCGGGCGGGAATTTTGTCTCAGGATATAATTGGCTCAATGGCGTGGGGCCGAAGGACCAGCGTCCGACGGTGCTGGAGCGGGCGTGGAATTCCATTGAGACGAATCAATTTGGCACGAATGAATTCATGGAATGGTGCAAGCTGGTGAACGCGGAGCCGCTGCTGGGGCTCAACTTGGGCACGGGCACGGCGGAGATGGCGGCGGCGCTGGTGGAGTATTGTAATATTGAGAAAGGCACGAAGTGGAGCGATCTGCGGCGGCAGCATGGGTACCCGCAGCCGCACGGCGTGAAGTACTGGTGCATGGGAAATGAAATGGACGGCCCGTGGCAGATGGGGCGGCTCACGTCGCGCGAATATGGGCGCAAGGCGCGGGACAGCGCGCGGCAGATCCGAGTGGTGGACTCGACGACCAAGCTGATTGCCTGCGGTTCGAGCAACACGATCTTGGACACTTATCTGGTATGGGACCGCGAAGTGCTGGAGGAATGCTACGACCAGGTGGATGGCATATCGCTGCACAATTATTACGGGGACACGCCGGAGTTGACTGGAAACAACAGCGCGCGGTTTCTGGCCATGAATTTGGACATGGAGCGGCAAATCCACGAAATCGCCGCAGTGTGCGATTACGTGCAGGGGATCCAGAAGTCGCCCAAGCGGCTGTGGTTGTCGTTTGACGAATGGAACGTCTGGTATCGCGCGCGGGGCGGGTTGTTCAACGACGGGCAGAAGACGTTTGCGCCGCATTTACTGGAGGAAGTTTACAATCTGGAGGACGCCCTGCTGGTGGGCGGCTTTTTGAACACCCTGCTGCGGCAGTCGGACCGGGTGAAGGTGGCGTGCCTGGCGCAGATCGTGAACGTCATTGCGGCACTGGTGACGAACGCGGACAAGGTTTTGCGGCAGAGCATCTATTATCCCTTTGCGTGGGCCCTGAAGTATGCGCACGGCCGGGTGTTGGACGTGCAGATTGAGAGCGAAACTTATGCAATCAAGGCGGCGGGGCTGCGCGCGGACTTTGCGCGGAATGACGAGGTGCCGTTCCTGGACGTCGTGGCAACGATGGACCCGCAAAACGGGCAGCTGAGTTTGTTCATGTTGAACCGCGATTTGACCGGCGAGCGGGAACTGGTGGTGGAATGGCGGGATCCCGCGCCGGTGAAGGTGCTGGCGTGCGAAACGCTGACAGGACCGGACTTGAAGGCGTTTAACACGTTTGAGGAGCCGTTGCGAGTGAGTCCGAAGAAATTTGACGCACCCGCGGTGGGGGCGAAGATGACATTCAAGCTGCCGGCGCGGTCGTACACGGTGGCGCAGATTGCTACTTAGGAAGTGTTTTAGTTTTTAGTTCTTAGTTTGGGCGACGATGGGAATAATGGGAAGCATGGGATGTATGGGGCGGGAAGGGGATTTGGGACGGAAATGCCGCGAAGGAGCAATTATTTGGTGGCCAGGGTCGAGGGGATGCGGGCAGGATTCCGGGAGCGCGTGGCGCTGCCGCAGTGAACATTCCAAAACCCATTTATATTATTCTGGCCCTGGCGCGGCATGGCGCGATGGGGTTGCACGGAGGTTTGCCGTGGAAACTGCCGGAGGAGTGGAAATATTTTTTGGAGACGACGCGTGGGGGAATTTTGATTCACGGACGGAGCAGCCAGGACCATCATGGGGCGCCGTTGCCGGACCGGGAGGTAATCGTGCTGAGCCGGAGGCCGGACTATATGCCGCCGGCGGGGGCAAAGCTGGCGCGGAGTTTGACGGAGGCGCTGGCGCTGGCGCAGGCGTCGGCGCACGCGGGGCCGATATGGATTGGCGGGGGGCCGGAGATTTACCGGGAGGCGCTGCCGTTGGCGGACCGGGTGTATTTGACGGAGATTCGGGCGGAGTTTGCCGCGGACACGTTTTTTCCGCTGGAAAGTTTTGCGGCGGCAGGATTTACGAAAGTGATTTCGGAAAAAGCAGGGCCGGCGGCGGCGGCGGAGTATGTGTTTCGGGTGTTGGGGAGACAAACGAGTTAACTGTTAGTTTATAGTTGGAGGAATGGAAGATCTGGGAGCAATGTTGAGTGTGCAGGCGGCAGGTAGAGGGGTTTTAGCCGCGGGGGACGGTGGGTGGCGATGGGGTTGGTGGCTTCGTAGTGGTTGGGGGCGACGATGGTGGGGGCTGGGCACTTGGTGTGGTCGCGGGCGCAAGATTGGAGAGATTGCTGTGGGCGTCCACCGTAAAGACACCATTAGGCGCAATCGTGCTGCCGTTTGGGGTGTCAATTGATACCATTGAGCCGGCGGCGGTGTTTAATTGTTTGGCTTCGCCCTGGATGATGCCGGCACGCAAATCTAGCTGCAATGTGGACTTGCTGGGGTCCTGACTGAGACGCAGATAAGTGCCCAGGCGTTGTTCGTCGAATGGCTCCTGCCGATAGGCCGTGATGACGACTTGGGTGTTTTCGAGGAGTTTGAGGGTGGCGCCGTTGGAAAAGACGAGGAGAGCGTTGGCACTCGGTCCAGTTCTGATGAAAGTGCCTTCGGTGAAGACTTCGCCACGAATCAGAGTGTGAGGCTGGGCACCGCCCTTTGGGGTAATTTGCACGTCGCCCGCCACGATATAGGCGGTAATTTTGCCGGCCGTGCCGGAGGTGCCGGAGACCGTTGGTCTTAAAATTGGGGCCAGCTTGATGAATCCTGTGGTGGTGGAACCGAGGGTGATGCTCTCGCCGGGTTTGGCGGCCATGGTGACGATGGTCTTGTCGGCAGTGCCAAGCGAAAAGAATACGGCGACCAATTGGAGGGTTCCGTCAGATTGCAAGATGGGAGTGACGGTGATTTTCGCGCGACTGCTGGTGATTAACTGGACAGGGGTGTTGTCAGAGAATTCGATGAGACCGAAATCGGGAATGGCGGGGGCGGCGGGCGGTGGGGGCAGCGGGGCCTGAGCGTTGGCAACAGTGGTGACCGATGCAACGGTCCACGAAAGGAGGCAAAGCCGAAGAGCGACAAGGAAGGGGGTCTGCTGGCGGGCCATGGCACGATATTATGCGCCCGGGCGGAAGAGGCCGAGATAAAAAATTGTAAATGATTTTGGGGATAGAGGGACAGAAAAATTTCAAATTTCAGATAAAAGCGATTTCCAATTGTTAATTTCAGATTTCATGGGCGAAGTGCAGAAAATGGGGTAAGGGTCGAGGGCGAAAGGCGAAGTTCAAGCGTAGCTACGCGACGCAATTTCTTTTTCCGGCCGAAACTCGGTGGATTGAAATCCACGGTTATTTTCATTCCTCGCTAGGCGAGGAGGAAGTCGCAGGCAGGGCGAATTCTAATTTTTGCAGGGCGAAGTGGGGGTCGCAGGCCTTGATCGGGAAAAGGACGATGACGGTTTCACTTAGGGAGTGGTGGCGGGCGAGTCGGAACTGGCGGTTGGGGTTGGGGCGGCTTGGGTGGTGCCGCGGGCGCCGCGGAAGCCGGCGGTGCCGCGGAGGCCGAGGGCGGGGGCGCCGCGGGTACCGGGAGCACTGCGAGCGCCCGGGGCGTTGCCGGGGAGCGGGTCGACGGGGGCGGGGATGGATTCGGCGCCGTCGAGGCCGGTGCCGGTGACGTTGACAATGCCGAGGAGGGGGCCGGTGTAACCATCAACTTTGATGTCGCTCAGGTCGGCGCCGATAATGTTCGCGAGAGCGATGCCTTTGGTGCAGGTGCCGGTGATATTATGAAGGGAGAGACCCAGCAGGGGTTTGAGGGCGGAAATTTCGGTGGCGGTCACAAGGATTTTGCACGTGACGCGGATGTTGGAGAAGCGGAGATTTTTGCCGAGGGGATAGCCGACGAGGCCTTCGACGGGGTCGTCGGCGGTGCTGGTATTGCCGCCTTTAACGAGATTAATGCGGAGGAAATTGCCGGCGAGGATGTCGAGGTCGTCGCCGGAGATGTTCACGTTGTCGCCGGCGCGGCCGATGCGGGTTTTGATGTAGATGTTGTCGGAATTGGTGGCGGTGAGTTTGCAATGTTCGATGCGGACATTGCGGACGCCGCCGGAGGTTTCGCTGCCGATGCCGAGGCAGGCAAAAGTGCGGTCGGTCAAATTGCAATTCGTGATGAGAATGTTTTCACAAGGTTTGGCGAGGCGGGCGCCGTCCATGCCGCGGCCGGATTTGAGGCTGATGGAATCGTCGCCGGTGCTGATATTGCAGGAGTCGATGCGGACATTTTTGCAGGAGTCGACGTCGATGCCGTCGCGGTTGCTGGTGACGGCAATGCTCTGAATGAGGAGGTTGGTGCAATAAGTGGGATGTGTAGCCCAATTGCCACCTTGGACGACGGTGAAACCTTCCCAGCGGACATCGGTGCAGGAGATGGGTTCGAGGATGACGGGATTGCGAAGGCCGCCGGCGCCATTGGTGCCGCCGAAGGCGGTGCTGCCTTCAATGCGGCCGGGACCGACAATGCCGGTGTGGTCCACGACGGAGGAGTAAATGAGGGCGCGGTGGCCGGGTTGCCAGCGGCCCTCCCAGCGGATGTCCATCACGGGATAATCGTCAATGTCGGGGCTGCCTTTGAGGACGGCGCCAGTTTCGAGGCGGAGAATGGTTTTGTTGCCGATTTGAATGCTGCCAATTAGGTAGGTGCCTTCGGGGACGAGGACATCGCCGCCGCCGTTGACGGCGCAGGTGTCGAGGGCCTTTTGGAAGGCGGCGGTGTCCTTGGTGGTGCCGTCACCGGTGGCGCCGAGAGTGCGGACGTTGTAGGTGGAGGCGGCTGGGGCGGGAGGGAGGGCGGGGGCGGCATTGGGGACTTCGGCGAGCCAGGCGTCGAGGGCGGAGAGGCTTGAGGGTGCAGTGGCGGCGCTAGCGGGGGAAAGGAGGAGAAAAGCGAGAAGGGGAGCGAAGCGCATGGAATTAAGAAGTAAAAATTAAGAAAGTCGAAAGTCGAAGGGCGATGGGGAAAAGGGGAAACTACAAACAAGAACTTTTAACGCTTAATGTTTAACATTTAACTTTTAAGTTGGGGAAGTTTGGAATTTGGAATTTGGAATTTGGAATTTGGAATTTGGAATTTGGAATTTGGAATTTGGAATTTGGAATTTGGAATTTGGAATTTGGAATTTGGAATTTGGAATTTGGAATTTCTGAAGATTATCGGGAATTGGGAAATGCAAGAAGAATGGTGGTGGGGGGG
>Ga0265319_1001898_pt1 | contig 11871 bp, 10 predicted proteins | sample 4824metaG_FD_192443 | JGI IMG/M metagenome (GOLD analysis project Ga0265319, IMG submission 192443) | Rhizosphere microbial communities from Carex aquatilis grown in University of Washington, Seatle, WA, United States - 4-8-24 metaG | ecosystem: Host-associated > Plants > Roots > Rhizosphere >...
CACTTGTCGGCTGCCTCGTCATTAGCCGCGGCGCCGGCCCGAATCTGGTGATTCTTCCGTCATTTGTCGGGGCGGCCGACCTTATGCGGGAGATTCAGGCCCACGCGGCTCGACTGCGACGGCCGGTGAGCGTGGCCGCGCCTGCCGAAGGCGACGGAACACCCGCGGATTCGGCTTAGGGTCGGCGGGGACGACATTTGACGGAACTCGTGGGCACGAGTCGGCGCGGGTACCAGCAACCTTCGGACGTTAGTTCGGTTGTCCGGACGCACCGCCTTCCATAGCGTCCGCCCCAATGAGGTCAGTCAGGCAAGCTGCGACCTGGCGTCCAAGCCTGCGCGTGGGCATCGTCGCGATCAGCGCGTTGCTCGTCATAGGCATGGCGCTGGCTGTGTCGATCACGGTTTCAGACAAGCTCGCGCAGGCTGCCGAAAACGAGGCGACGCGCAACACGAAGGCCGTCATCCAGGGCCTGGTGGACCCGTTGATCGGCTCCAGCCTCGAAGGCCACACGGCCGACGAGCAGGCGCGCATCAATGATGAGCTGGCCACCCTCGTCGGGACGGGCCAGCTGCTGCGCATCAAGGTCTGGGATCCGCAGGGCACGGTCGTTTACTCCGACCTGCCCGCCTTGCGCGGCCAGAACTTCGGCGTGGCCGACGATCTCGACGAGGCGCTCGACGGCGAGACGTCGGCCGAGTTCAGCAAGGGTGAGGACGAGGAGAACGTCTTCGAGCGCGGCCTGGCCAGCGAGCTGCTGTCGATCTACCTGCCGCTCAACGGCACGGCCGGGGAGCCGATCGGCGTCTACGAGATCTACGAGGACGCCGGGCCGATCGTCAGCCAGATCGATGCGACGCGCCTCGATGTCCTGCTCATCGTCGGCGGCTGCGGCGCGGTCCTCATGCTCGTCCTGTTCCTGGGCTTTGCCGCCGCGTCGAAGATGCTCTCGCGCCAGAACATCCAGCTCCGTTCGAGCGAGCGTCGTTTCCGATCGCTCGTGCACAACAGCGCGGACGTGAGCATGGTTGTCGACGGCAACGGCCGGATCGCCTACGAGAGCGACACCGTCGAGCGCGTGCTCGGCTATCCAGCTTCCGAGCGCGTCGGGCAACCAGCGTTCGCGGGGGTCCATGCGGATGATCGGCCGTCCGCGACGCGACTCGTGTCCGAGGTCCTGAAGGCACCGGGCAATGAGGCGTCGACCGAGCTGCGCATGAACCACGCCGACCGATCGAAGCGCTGGATCGAGGTCGTGCTGCGCAACCTGACCGACGATCCGGCAGTCAACGGCATCGTCGTCAACTACCGCGACGTGACCACACGCCGGACGCTGGAGGATGAGCTGCGCCACCAGGCGTTTCACGATTCGCTCACCGGCCTTGCCAACCGCGCCCTGTTCCTGGACCGCCTGCAGCATGCCATGGCTCGTCAGCGCGGATTCGCCAGCCCGCTGGCGGTGGTGTTCATCGACATCGATGACTTCAAAACGGTCAATGACAGCCTTGGCCACGGCGAGGGCGACACGCTGCTCGTCGCGGTCGCCCAGCGCCTGCAGGATGTGCTTCGTTCCTCCGACACGATCGCGCGCATGGGCGGTGACGAGTTCGCCATCCTGGTCGAGGACTCGGTCGAGGCCGAAGCACCGATGGAGGTCGCCCGCCGGATGCTGGCCGCGCTCGAAACGCCTTTCGGCCACGGAGCCAAGGATCTCTTCGTGCGCGCGAGCGTCGGCCTGACTGTGCGCGTGTCGGCCGACGAGTCGGCTGAGGACATGCTGCGTAACGCCGACATCGCGATGTACACCGCCAAGAGCAACGGCAAGAACCGCATCGAGACCTATCAGCCGGAGATGCACGCCGCGGCGATGACGCGCCTGGCACTGCGCGGTGATCTCGATCTGGCCATGGAGCGCAACGAGTTCTACCTCGTCTACCAGCCGATCGTGTGCCTCACCGATGAGCGCCCGACGGGCGTCGAGGCACTCCTGCGCTGGCGACATCCGGAGCGCGGCGTCGTCAATCCGGTCGAGTTCATCCCGCTTGCCGAGGAGACCGGCCTGATCGTCAAGCTCGGCCGTTGGGTTCTCGAACAGGCGTGCCGCCAGGTCCGCGTCTGGGACGAGCTCAAGGGCCTTCCCGCGGTCGCGGTGAACGTCAATGTCAGTGCCCGCCAGCTCCAGGAGCCTGACTTCGTCGCCCAGGTGGCCACGACCCTGGCGGCGACGCGTCTCGACCCGAAGCGCCTGACGCTCGAGTTCACCGAGAGCCTGCTCCTGCGCGACACCGAGCTGACGATCAGCAAGCTCCATGCGCTCAAGGCGCTCGGCATTCGGCTCTCGATCGACGACTTCGGGACGGGCTACTCATCGCTCTCCTATCTGCGCCGGCTGCCCATCGACGAGCTCAAGATCGACGGCTCATTCATCGCCGGCATGGCCAGCGAACCGGGCCAGATGGCCGTCGTCCGGTCGATCGTCGATCTGGCCGAGACACTCCACCTCGAGACCGTTGCCGAGGGCATCGAGGGCGCTGAGCAGCTCCAGGCACTGCGCGGCCTGTCGGCCCAGATGGGCCAGGGCTTCCTCTTCTCGAAACCGTTGTCTGCCGACGACCTGCCGCGCGCCCTGACCCAGAGGGCCCGGTGGCAGCCGGCAGTGCCGGCAGTGCCGGCGTCCGGGCGGCCCGCACCCGCGCCGCCTGCGCCCGCTTCCACGCCCCCGCCGGCGCGCGCGCCCGTGGTGCCCGCTCCCGTGGTGACTGCCCGAGTCGCATAGTCGGGGCACTGCGCTTTCGCGGCGTACCATCGCGGCCGTGTCTGCGCAAACCAAACCAAGCGCGGCGATTGACGCGCCCGTCCGATCGTTCCTGACGCGCCCGCCGCGCTACGCCACGATCGCCACGATCAACCCCGACGGAAGCCCGCACCAGATCGTGATCTGGTTCGTGCTGCGCTCGGACGAGCAGCTCGGCGATCACCTCGTCGTCAACTCGCGGCGCGGCCGGCGCTGGCCGACGAACCTGGAACGCGACGGCCGCGCCAACCTGGCCGTCTACGAGGCGGAAGACGCGGTCACCTTCGAGTGCCACGTCGAGCAGATCTATGACGACGAGCGCGCCCAGGCAGACATTGCCGAGCTGGCCCGGCGCTACGACGCGCCGGAGATGGCCGAGCGCGAGATCGCGCGCTTCCGCACGGAAGCGCGCGTGACATTCATCCTCCGGCCCGACCGGATCCTGGTTCATGGGAGCCCCAGCTGATGGCAATCCAGCAGATCGGTTACGCGGCGATGCTCGAGCAGTTCCACCCGACGGAGCTGATCGACTACTGCGTCCTCGCCGAGCAGAACGGCTTCAGCGGCGTGATGGCCGCGGACCACCTCCAGCCGTGGGTGCCGCAGCAGGGCAATGCCGCCTTCGTGTGGGCGTTCATGGCCGCAGTGGCGGAGCGCACCAAGGGCGATGTCGGGCCCGGGGTCACGTGCCCGTCCTTCCGCACCCATCCCCTGGTCATCGCCCAGGCCGCGGCGACGATGGCCGCGATGTACCCGGATCGCTTCTGGCTCGGCCTGGGCAGTGGCGAGGCACTCAACGAGCACGCCGTGGCGCACTACTGGCCCGAGGCGCCCGAGCGCATCAACATGATGTTCGAGGCGATCGAGATCTTCAGCCGCCTGTTCACGGGCAAGGACGTCAAGCACGACGGCCGCCATTTCAAGATGGAGACGGTCCGCCTCTGGACGATGCCCGAGTCACCGCCGCCGATCTATGTCGCGACCGCGGGACCGATCACGGCCAAGCGCACCGGCCAGGCCGCTCAGGGCCTGATCACTGTCGGCGCACCGGAGGGCAAGATCGACCTGATCCGCTCGCGCTGCGAGGACGGCCGGCGCGAGGCCGGCCTGGACACGGGCGACTTCAAATACATCCTGCAGCTCCACCTGTCGTGGGCGGAGACCGACAAGCGCGCGCTCGACAACGCGATGACCGAGTGGCCCAATGGGGGCATGAAGTTTCCCAAAGCCGACATTCGCTCGCCCATGGACTTCGAGCAGATGGCCCGACTCGTCCGCCCCGAGGACTTCGCGGGCCGGATGCTCATCTCGTCCGATCTCGAGGCGCACCGCAAGGAAATCCAGCGTTTCGCCGACATGGGTTTCCACAAGATCTACCTGCATAACGTCGGGCGCAACCAGAAGGAGTGGATCGAGGCCTTCGGGCGCGAGGTCCTGCCCAAGATCGTCTGCTAGTCCGCCGCCTCAACGTTGGACGGAGCGGAAGTTGCGCTCCAGCTCCGACGACCAGTGGCGGCCGATCTCGGCGCGATGTTCATCGATCCAGGCGCTGAAGCGCGTGGAGGTCGTCCCTTCCCTGGCCGACTCGGACGCTAGGTAGCTGCTCGTCAGCTCCGTGATCTCGTCGCGCGTCAGGACGACGTCGCGCACGATCAGGCCCAGCAAGCGAGTAGCGCCTAGAACGAGCCGCGCCGGCATGTGCGTCATCAGGGCGCGGCTGCGGACAGCGTGGTGGACGGTAGCGACCAGCTCGTTGAAGGTCAGCGTCTCCGGCCCGGCCGCGTCAATCTCGACCGCCTCTTCGGTCGCGGCGAGCCGAAGGCACAGGTCGGCGACGTCGTCGACCAGCACGGGCTGGACGAGATACCTGCCATCGCCGGGGATACCGAAGACCGGCAGCCGACGCAGCGTCCAGGCCATGTTGTTGATCAGGATGTCTGTCGGGCCGTATAGCAGCGTGGGCCGCACGATCGTCACTGACAGGTTTCCGCCGGCTGCTTCCCGGACGCGGTCCTCAGCCGCGGCCTTGGCCCGAAAATAAGCCGTCGCGGAGTCAGGCCGGGCGTTGGAGACACTGACGTAGACAAGCCGTCGGACGCCGGCCTGTCGGGCACCGGTCGCCAGCCGCGCGACGTTGGCGACCATCTCGTCCCAAGTGCCGTGCCCGCGCGGGAAGCGCATCCAGTAGGTCAGGTAGACCGTGTCGATGCCCGCCAGCGACTGGCGCAGCGAGGCGTCATCAAAGACATACGGCAGGCGTCGAACTCGGCCCTCCAGCGGATGAGAGGTCTGCGCCCGGCGCGTCAGCGTGACGACGTCGCGGCCAGCGGCAAGCAGCCGCTCGGCAATGCGGCTGCCGGTGTAGCCGAACGCGCCTGTCACGAGGTCGGTCGCCATCGGCGTCATTGTCACAATAGGCAAATGATCAAGGTCGTTGTACTCGCTGGTGGCTTCGGTGGTGCGCGGATGGCGCATGGCTTCGCGTTGCTCGGTGAATCGGTCGACCTGTCGGTCATCGTCAACACCGGCGACGACGTCGAGGTCCACGGGTTGCACGTCTCGCCCGACCTTGACACGGTCATGTACACGCTTGCCGGGCTGGCCAACAACGAGACGGGCTGGGGCGTGCGCGACGAGACCTGGTCGGCCACGTCGATGCTCGAGCGTTATGGCGCGCCGACCTGGTTCCGCATCGGAGACCGTGACCTTGCGACCCATGTCGGACGGACGAAGCTGTTGCGCGACGGCCGCGCCCTGGGCACCGTGGCGGCCATCATGGCGCGCGCGCTTGGAGTCTCAGCCGGGCTGCTGCCGATGTCCGATGACCGGGTGCGCACACAGGTGCGGACGGCCGACGGCTGGCTCGATTTCCAGGACTACTTCGTCCGCCGCCACCACGCCGACGACGTTCTCGAGCTGCGCTTCGACGGCGCGGAGTCGTCGACCCCGGCACCCGGCGTGGTCGAGGCGATCGCCGCTGCCGATCTCATCGTCGTTGCGCCGTCGAACCCGTTCCTGAGCGTGGCGCCGATCCTGTCAGTGCCGGGCATCCTTGTGGCGCTGCTCGCCGCCCAGGCGCCGGTGATGGGCATCAGCCCGATCGTCGGGCACGAGGCGGTTCGCGGGCCGGCGGCCCAGATCATGCGCAGCCTGGGCACCGAGCCGAGCGCGGCCGGCGTCGCGCGCCACTATGCGCACGCCTGGCCGGGGCTGCTCGACGTTCTGGTCATCGACCAGGTCGATGGCGCGGAAGAGGAGGCAGTCAACGACTCAGGCGTGCGCGCGCACGTGGCCCAGACGCTGATCGGCGAGGAAAAGGAAAGACGCCGGCTCGCCCAGGAGATCCTGGAGCTCGCCGGCGCCCTCTAGAACGCCGCCTGCGGGTGCCTGGTTACTGCATTCGCGGCACGGCGATGTTCGCGATTGCCGTGAGTGTTTCCTGTGTCGCTGAAAGGGACTGGACGAGCAGGGACTGGCTGCCCTTGTCGACGTAGAGCTGGTCGGTGACGAACTGGACGTAGTACGCGGGGTTGCCGGCCACGCTGAAATCCACACCGTTGGAAGCAACCACCTTGATGCCGGGGATCGACGGCCCGGATTGCAGGCTCACGGTGTAGATGGAGAAGTTGGTGGATATGAACCCACAGTCATCGCCGGTACTGGACGTGTCCGTGACCGGCCCACTGAGGATCGTTGCCATCTCGCTCGCCGTTATCAAGGTGCACGGCGTCTGGCCCTCGGTTCCCGTGGAAGACCCGGGCAGCCCTGGAATAGTGAGGCCGCTGGGCAAACCACCGAGACCCGGAAGACCGATCGGTGGGAACGTGGGAATGGCGATTGGCGGGATCGTCGGCACGCTGATGCTCGTGCAAGCACCGGCGAGAACGAGCGTGGCCACACCTGCCAGCAACCCGCGTCTGATTGAGACCATTTGCCCTCCTCTCGGCACGCGGTGCTGTAACACTCGCGGCCTTACCATCGCTTCGTGAGCCGGTCGTCGCAAGCCCGCCTGAGCGCGCTTCACGCCGTGCTCCCCATCCGCTCGCGTGACGCAGCGAAGTCACGACTTGGTTCCGCACTCGACCCCGAGGAGCGAGACGTCCTCGTCCTCGGAATGCTGGCGAACACGATACACGTGCTGACAGGCTGGGAGCCATGCCGGTTCGTACATGTTGTCACTGCGAGCAATTCGGAACTTGACGTAATTGCCCGGGGTTTCGGTTCCATAGCTTCCGTCGCGGATCCGGGCAGCGGCCTGAACGGCGCGCTGCGCGCCGGCCGCGATGCTGCGCTCGCGGCCGGCGCAACGGCCGTGCTGATGGTCCCGGCCGACCTGCCGCTGATCAACCACGCGTCGCTCGACAACCTGCTCGCCGCAGCGGACGCCGCGCTCGCGGCCGGCAACGGCCGGCCGCTCGTCGCGATAGCGCCGGCAGATGCGAGAACAGGTACGAACGCGCTGCTCGTCACTCCTCCGTCGACGATCGAGCCGCACTTTGGGCCGGAGAGCTTCGAGGCGCATCTGCGCGCTGCGGCCGCCGCGCACGCCAGCGTCCAAGTCGTTGACGATGCGCAACTCGGCTTCGACCTTGACACTCCTGAGGACCTGGAACGGCTCGATCCGGCACGGCAGATGGAGCTCGAAGCGATCGGCGACGAGCTGGCGCGCGAGCTTGTCTTCGCCGGCGCGCGCTAGCGTGCCGGCGATCCTCGCCGTTCCGCTGCCGGCACTGCCGGAGATATCGCCTCGCGATGACCTGGCCGCGCTGATCGCCGACGCCTGGCGCGCGCTGGCGGCCGATCAGCCTGATCTCGCGCCTGCGCGCGGTGACATCCTCGTCGTGACCCAGAAGATCGTCTCGAAGGCCGAGGGCAGCGTGGTCGATCTGACGACGGTCGAGCCGCGCGCGGAAGCGGTCGAGTTTGCCCGGATCTGGGAACGAGACGCACGCCAGGTTGAGGTAGTGCTGCGCGAATCGGCAGATGTACTGCGCATGGAGCGCGGCATCGTCATCAGCCGCACGAAGCACGGCTTCGTGTGCGCCAACGCCGGCGTCGATGCCTCCAACACCGGCCGTGGCGATCTCGTCACGCTGCTGCCCGACGATCCTGACGGGTCGGCGCGGCGGATCCGCGACGGAGTCACAGCGCGCCTGAACCTGACGACGGAGAACGCGCCGGCGGTGATCGTCAGTGACTCATTCGGCCGGCCGTGGCGTTTCGGCATCGTCGACGTGGCCCTCGGTGTGGCCGGCATCGCGCCGCTCGTCGACTGGCGCGGCCGGCCGGACGCCGACGGCCGCGTGATGCACTCGACGATCGTCGCCGTGGCCGACGAGATCTGCTCGGCCGCCGAGCTCGCCGCGAGCAAGACGAGCCGTCAGCCCGTCGTCCTCGTCCGTGGCGTGGAGTTCGAGGCGACAAAGGAGGGCAGCTCAGAGTCGGAGCCGTCGGAGCCGTCGGTCGTCGGCGACGTCGTGATGCCACCTGAAATGGATCTCTTCACGTAGCCCGACGAACTTCGCGTAGCATCGGGCGACCGTGAAGCTCGGCCTGCAGATCTCCTCGTTCACCTGGCCTGGCGGCGATGCCGCCATCGGCGAAACCCTGGCACGCATCTGCCGCGCCGCCGACGATGCCGGCTTCAGCTCGATCTGGGTGATGGACCACCTGTTCCAGATCCGCAGCGTGGGCGAGATCGAGGAGCCGATGCTCGAGGGCATGACGACGCTCGGCTTCATGGCTGCCAACACGCGGCGCGCTCGGCTCGGGCTGATGGTCGGTGCCGTGCCCTACCGCGAGCCTGGCCTGTGGATCAAGGCGACGACGACGCTCGACGTGCTGTCCGGAGGCCGTGCCTGGCTGGGCATCGGCGCGGCCTGGAACATCGATGAGGCTCGCTCGCTGGGCATCCCCTTCCCCGAGCTGCCCGACCGCTTCCGCCTGCTCGACGACACGCTGCGCATGGCCCACCAGGCATGGCGCGGGGAGCGCGACTCGGGCAGCTTCACCGGCCGGGTGGTCAAGGCCGAGCGGCTCCTGATCAGCCCGCAACAGCTGTCGCGGCCACGCATCCCGATCCTCGTCGGCGGCGGCGGCGAGCGGACGACGCTGCGCCTAGTGGCGCGCTACGCCGATGCGTGCAACATCTTTGGCGCGCCGGAGATGCTGCTCCACAAGTTCGAAGTGCTGCGCCGGCACTGCGACGCCGTCGGCCGTGACTACGACACGATCGAGAAGACCAACCTGTCGACGATCTCGATCAGCGCAGACGGCAGCCGCGGGTCGCTCACGCCGGCGGCATTCGTCGAGCGCCTGGGCAACTGGGCCGAGGCAGGCTCGCACCACACCATCGTGTCGATACGCGGCGTGAGCGACCTGTCCAAGATCGACCTCATCGGACGCGACGTCATCCCGCAGATCCGCGACCTGGGAGCGCCCAGCCCGCTCGACTGACCTACATTTCGGGGCCTCCGCGCACCGCCTCGCACCGCCTCGCGCCGCCTCGCCCCGCCCCGCACCGCCTCACTCCGACGGGCGCTTCGAACACGCCTGACCCGTCGTTTGTGCGCCCCTGTCAGCGTTATGCGGGCGCTTGAGGCGGACGGATGGCCAGGGCCGACCCTCGGCACGCTCCGTCACCCTCAGTCACGCTCGGGCCATACCCGAATCGAGCGTCTGGGTGCGCGAGCGGCGGGCACTCAGTCGATTACGGCTGGCCGGCCGCGACAAATGACGGGTCATCCCCCATTTGGGCGGGCCCGGTTCATGCCGCCCAGCCCACGCAGGATCGAGCCCGACAGTGGCAGGTGAGATACTCCCCTGGGGTATGCAGTCCTGCTACGATTGCTGTGTGGACGTGACCAGCCTCGGCTTCCCCAGCATCTCGATCGTTGACGACGGCGCGCCGGCAGACATGACCGACGAGCGCGCGTCAGTGCCGCTCAGATCAGGCAGCAACGGCACGGCCACCGAAGGCCACGGCAACCACGCGAAGGTGCTGATCGTCGGCTCCGGACCCGCCGGCCTGACCGCGGCGATCTACGCATCACGCGCGAATCTCGAGCCGATCGTCATCGGCGGCTACGCGCCTGGCGGTCAGCTGATGATCACGAGCGACGTCGAGAACTTCCCGGGCTTCCCCGAGGGCATTCAGGGACCCGAGCTGATGCAGAAGTTCCGCGAGCAGGCCGAGCGCTTCGGCACACGCTTCGTCGACGTCGACGCCGAGCGCGTCGACTTTTCGACGCGACCGTTCCGCGCCTGGGCCGACAGGGTCGAGTACACGGCCGACTCGGTCATCGTCGCCACGGGCGCCTCGGCGCTCTGGCTGGGCCTGGACAACGAGACCCGGCTGCGCGGCCGCGGCGTGTCGGCCTGCGCGACGTGCGACGGCTTCTTCTTCCGGGGCAAGAAGGTGGCCGTCGTCGGCGGTGGCGACACGGCCCTCGAAGAGGCCACTTTCCTGACCCGTTTCGCGACAGAGGTCGTGCTCCTCCACCGCCGCGACCGGTTCCGCGGCAGCAAGATCATGCAGGAGCGCACCCTGAGCAACCCCAAGATCAGCGTGCGCTGGAACACCGAGGTCACCGACGTGCTGGGCGCCGACAAGGTCGAGGGCCTGCGCCTGCGCGACATCGTCGCCGGCGGCGAGCAGGACGAGCCGATGGAAGGGCTGTTCATCGCCATCGGCTACAAGCCCAACACCGACATCTTCCGCGACTCGCTCGAGATCGACGACAAGGGCTACCTGGTCGTCACCGACGAAACCCACACCAGGATCGACGGTGTGTTCATCGCCGGCGACGTCCACGACCACCGCTATCGCCAGGCGGTCACCGCCGCTGCCGACGGGTGCAAGGCGGCCATCGACGCCGAGCGCTGGCTCGAAGCCCAGGGCATCGCGGAGGCATCGACCGCCACGGCCTGGTAGGCGGCGTCGGAGCAACGCTCTCAGCGTTCGTCGCTACCATGCGCTCTGCGTTGCGCCCGAGCGCGACCCGAGCGACGAGAGAGGAGCGGCCATTCAATTGGCGGTACTGACGCTGCTGCGGCGCAACGAGGTCAGGCTTTTCCTGACCAGCTTCGCGATCCTGTTCGTGGAGCTGCTGCTCATCCGCTGGATCCCCTCCAACGTCAAGTACATCGGCTTCTTCAGCAACTTCCTGCTGATCGCTTCCTTCCTGGGCATCGGCCTGGGCATCCTCATCGGCCGCAACGGCTTCAACCCGCGCATCTCGCCGTTCGCGATCCTGCTCGCCGCGGTCGTGCTGTACGTGTTCACGTTCCAGCTCAACGTCCAGGTCAAGTCCCAGGACGAGCTCTTCTTCGGCCTTGCCGAGAGCAGTGCCGCGGACCAGAACTTCCTGATCCTGCCGCTGATCGTGGCCCTCATCGTGTCCCTGCTCGCGACATTGGCCCTGCCCCTGGGACCGCTGCTCAAGAGCATGCCGCCACTCAAGGCCTACGCGATCGACATCTGCGGCTCGCTCGCGGGCATTGCCAGCTTCACCCTGCTGTCCGCCTTTGGCACGGACCCGGTCGTCTGGTTCACGGTCGCGGTGATCATCGTCCTGGGCCTCGAGCTCGGCCGGCGCATGTCGCTCTTCACCGTCGCCAACGTCGTCGCCCTCGGCGCCGTGCTGCTGCTCGTGATCCAGCAGGGACAGGCGCACTCGAGCGACATCTGGTCGCCGTATTACCGCATCAACGAATACAAGGACGCGGGTGGCGTCACCCAGCTGACCGTCGACGGCATTCCGCACCAGGCCCTCCATCCCGTGGGCCAGCCAGGTCTCGAGCCGTTCTACAACCAGATCTACAACTGGTTCCCGGGCCGTACGTACCCGAACGTGCTCATCGTCGGTGCCGGCAGCGGCTCGGACGTGGCCATCGCCGAGGCTCACGGCGCGGGCCACATCGACGCCGTCGAGATCGACCCGAAGCTGCTCCAGATCGGCGAACAGCAGCACCCTAACCAGCCGTACAGCGACCCGCGCGTGACGACGTACGTCAACGACGGCCGCGCTTTCCTGCGCACCAATGACAGCAAGTACGACCTGGTCATCTTCGCCCTG
>Ga0265319_1001899_pt1 | contig 11870 bp, 7 predicted proteins | sample 4824metaG_FD_192443 | JGI IMG/M metagenome (GOLD analysis project Ga0265319, IMG submission 192443) | Rhizosphere microbial communities from Carex aquatilis grown in University of Washington, Seatle, WA, United States - 4-8-24 metaG | ecosystem: Host-associated > Plants > Roots > Rhizosphere >...
TTACCTTGACGTTCGTCATAACTTGCAAGCTCTCGTCAAGCCCATTCATGCTTTTTTCGAGGGAGTAATGGTGATGGACAAGAATTTGAAAATTAAGAACAACCGCATCGTTCTTCTTCAAAGGACGGCCGAAGTTCTTTTGGCTCTTTGTGATTTCCGAAAGCTGGTTTACGCCTCGGAAAACACCCCTCCTTCCCATTGAACAGACGGCCTTAAAATCCCCTTAAACCTTTGAAATTTCCCAGTTGGAACCCTCTATATTTTTAAGCACTGTCGTTGCAAACAAAAGGTGGTTTGCTACAATAAGGCCCCTTTGGACGACCGTCACCCGCTGTCCGTCGTCCGCTGTCCGCAAGACGTTAATGAATCATCGCTTTGTTAACTTTTAGCCCCGGTAAGGGGTTCGTTGTGAGAGGTTTCGTTTTAAATCCCAGGAGGAATCACATGCCGAAAGCCGCCAAGAAAAAATCGTCTTCAAAATCCACGGGGAGCTCCAAGACCAAGAAGTTCGTTTACTTCTTCGGGAACGGCAAAGCCGAGGGCCACGGCACCATGAAGGACGTATTGGGCGGGAAGGGCGCGGGATTGGCCGAGATGACCAACGCCGGAGTGCCGGTACCCCCGGGATTCACCATTTGCACCGAGACCTGCCGCATCTATTATGAGAGCGGCAAAAAGATCCCAGCCGGGATTGAGAAGGAAATGGAAGCCCACCTGTCCCGCCTGGAAAAGTCCCTGGGCAAAAAATTTGGAGACCGCAATAATCCCCTGTTGGTTTCCGTCCGTTCCGGGGCCAAGTTCTCCATGCCCGGCATGATGGACACCATTTTGAACCTGGGGCTCAATGACGATACGGTCAAGGGCTTGATCGCCTCCACCAACAACGAGCGCTTCGCCTACGACAGCTACCGCCGCTTCATCCAAATGTACGGCAACGTGGTCATGGAAATGGGCAAGGAAGTTTTCGAGCACACCATCGGGCACATGAAGGAAGAAAAGGGCGTCAAGCTGGACACCGACTTGTCCGCCTCGGACCTGAAGGAAATGGTCGAGAAGTTCAAGGGCCTCATCAAGGAAAAGACCGGCAAGGCCTTTCCCCAGGATGTCATGGACCAATTGCGCGGCGCCAGGGACGCGGTTTTCCGCTCCTGGATGAACGACCGGGCCATCTATTACCGCAAGCAGAATGACATTCCCGCCAGCATCGGGACCGCCGTCAACGTCCAATCCATGGTGTTCGGCAACATGGGCGACGATTCGGGAACGGGCGTGGGTTTCACCCGCAATCCCGCCACCGGCGAGAAGAAATTCTACGGCGAGTATCTCTTGAACGCCCAGGGAGAGGACGTGGTGGCGGGTGTCCGCACGCCGCTTCCGATCGCGAACCTGGAAAAGGACATGCCCAAGGTTTACAAGCAGCTTTATGACACCACCAAGAAGCTGGAAAAGCACTACCGCGACATCCAGGACTTCGAGTTCACCATCGAGAAGGGCAAGCTCTTCATGCTCCAGACCCGCACGGGAAAGCGCACGGCGGCGGCGGCGGTGAAGATCGCCATTGATTTGGTGGGCGAGAAACTGATCACGAAGGAAGAAGCCCTGCTCCGCGTGGAGCCCATCCAATTGGACCAATTGCTCCACCCGGTGTTCGATCCCAAGGCCAAGAAAGACGTCATTACCAAGGGTTTACCTGCTTCCCCCGGCGCCGCCACGGGCCAGGCGGTTTTCACCGCCGATGTGGCAGTGGAATGGAAGGAAGCGGGAAAGAAAGTCATTCTCGTCCGCTTGGAAACATCCCCTGACGATATTCACGGCATGGACGCGGCGGAGGGCATCCTCACCGCCCGCGGCGGGATGACCTCCCACGCGGCCGTCGTGGCCCGCGGCATGGGCAAGACCTGCGTGGCCGGCTGCGAGACCATCAAGGTCGATGAGCATGGCCGCAAATTCACCGTCGGAAGCGTCACCGTGAAGGAAGGCGATTGGATCTCCCTCAACGGTTCCACCGGGGAAGTCATCAACGGCAAGGTCCAGACCATGGACGCGGAGCTGTCCGGCGATTTCGCCACCCTGATGAGCTGGGCCGACAAGGTCCGCACCCTCAACGTGCGCGCCAACGCGGATATTCCGCGCGACGCCAAGGTTGCCCGTGAGTTCGGCGCCGAGGGAATCGGCCTGTGCCGGACCGAGCACATGTTCTTCGCCGAGGACCGCCTGCCCCACATGCAGGCCATGATCCTGGCCACCGACGAGGCGTCCCGCCGGGAGGCTTTGAAAAAATTGCTGCCGATGCAAAAATCCGACTTCCTGGGATTGTTCGAGGCCATGGACGGATTCCCGGTCACCATCCGTTTCCTGGATCCTCCCCTCCACGAGTTCCTTCCTAAGCGGGAAGAGCTGATGGTCGAAGTGGGTAAAATGGAAGCTTCGGGAAAAACCACGACGTCCAATGAAGTGATCAAGAAGGCGTTGGAATTGGTGAAGGACGGCGGTTCGGACCTGGACAAGGCCAAGAAGCTCCTTCAGCGGGTTGAGGAACTGCACGAGTTCAACCCCATGCTGGGCCACCGCGGTTGCCGTTTGGGGATCACCTATCCGGAGATCACCGAGATGCAGACCGAGGCCGTCATTGAGGCGGCTTGCGAGCTGGCGAAAAGGGGCAAGAAAATCATCCCCGAGATCATGATCCCCCTGGTCGGCGACGTGGCCGAGCTCAAGAACCAGAAGGCCATCGTGATCAAGAAAATCGAGGAAGTGATCAAGAAATACGGCGTGAAGCTGGAATACATGATCGGGACCATGATCGAACTGCCCCGGGCGGCCGTGACGGCGGATAAGATCGCCGCGGAGGCGGACTTCTTCAGCTTCGGGACCAATGACTTGACCCAGACGACCTTCGGATTCTCCCGCGACGATACCGCGAAGATTATCCGCTACTACCAGGACAACGGCATTTATGAAAAAGACCCCTTCCAGGTTTTGGACCGCAACGGCGTGGGCCAGCTGCTTCAGATGGGCGTGGCCAAGGGACGCTCGGTCAAGCCGAAGCTGAAAGTGGGGATTTGCGGGGAGCATGGCGGCGATCCGAACTCGGTGGAATTTTGCCATATTTCGGGTTTGAACTACGTTTCCTGCTCGCCTTACCGGGTGCCTATCGCCCGTTTGGCCGCGGCTCAGGCCGCCCTGAAGAACTCCAAAAAGGGCGCCAAGGAATATTCGTCGAAATAAACAGCGGGGGGGCGGAGTGATCCGCCCCCTTTTTTGTTCTTTCCTAAGGCTTTAACGTTTATCGGCCTGGGGAGGCACTAAATCGTTTCTCGTTTCACGCCTAAATATTTGTGTTATAGTATCGAGGCTTTCCAGGGTTTTTGACGTTTGCCTTCTGAAAATTACCTTATCGGGGACGCGAACCTGTTATGAAACAACTGAAAGTTATAACTTTCCTTTTGCTTGCCGTGTTTTTTTCCTCCTCTCTTTTCGCCTCCACCAGCGTCACCAGCCTCTCGAGCGACACGGATTGGTACCAAAACGGAAGTCCCTATATCCTCCAGGGGAAAGTGGTTGTCCCTAAGGGATCGACCCTCCGTATTTATCCCGGAGTCCAGGTTCTATTCCAGGGCGCTTCCTCCTTGGAAGTGGACGGAACTTTGGAAGCGGAAGGTTCGGCCTCGGCTCCGGCCGTCTTGAACATGATCGAGGGCGGCCTTCAAAGCGAGCTTTTCATCAACGGGGGCGAAGCCCATCTCTCCAACGTAAAAATCTTGAGCGGTGTCTTCCTGGCCAAGGACGCCAAACTCACCTTGGAAGCCTCGGAAATCACAAAAGGAAGCGGCGTTTACCTTCAAGGGGCCACCACAGCCCGGTTAAAGAACAATAAAATTTACGGGAACGCCACCGGTGTGGTGCTGGACGGCCCGGTCGTCGCCACGCTCAATTTCAACACCCTCGTGCAGAACTCCTACGGGTTGGTCTTGAAAAGCTATTCGGATTTGGTTTTCACCAACAACAGCGTCCACGATAACCAGAGGGAAGTCGTCAACAACACCCCTGCCTTGAAACTGGGGGGGAATTATTGGGGATCGACCGATGCCAATGCCGTCCACAACCGGATCCAAGGCGCGGTGGACTTGAGCCCCATGAGAAGCTTGAAGGATGTCCTCCGGGTTTACGTCAGGACCCAGCTGCCCCTGATCACCGCCAAGATGTCCGCGGCCCTGGTGGCCAAGGAAAAACAAGAGGCCAAGGAAGAAGCCCTTGCCCTGAAGAAGATTAAAAAAGAACAAGCCGTCGCTTCCAAGAAAAACGAGGCCCCTGAGGCCCCGGTCGCCGCAGCTCCCGCCGAACAGGCGGCCCCCGCCGAGCCTGCCGAAGCTCCCGCGGTGGAGGAGGCCCCGGCAGCCGCTGAAGCCCCTGTTGAAGTGGAGCCATCCTCCCCGGCTTCCAAAATTGTGAGCGTGAAATCCCTTCCGCCCGCTCCTCATCAATTAAAACCCTTGGCCAACCTGCCGCCGGCTCAGGATGTCGGATCGACCCAACCAGCTTCCAGTTCCTCTCCTGTGGTGGAAGCCCAGCCTTCCGGTTCATTGAATCCGCCGGTCGTTCCCGCGCCGCCGACTGCGGCCTCTCCCGCAGCCGCCGCTCCGCCCGAGTCTTCCGCTCCTCCGTCTTTGGATATGGATCTGATGCCGCCCCCCGGAATCTCTTCCGCCTCGACCACGACGCCCGCCGCCGGGGCAGCCCCGCCGGCTTTGGACACGATCACCATCGCGCCACCCTCGTTGGACGCCTCCACTCCGCCGTCCGCCGCGAATAACGCCGCCGTTCCTCCGCCTCCAGACCTGAACGAACAGATGACTCCCGCCGCGAACGCCGCCCCGGTTGTTCCGCCGCCGCCGGTGAGCGCCAATAACACACCGGCGGCGGTCCAAGCGCCTCCTGTGCCGATGAACGTCACCCCCACGGCCGATCAGCAGAACGCCGTCAAAAAATTGGACTCGGTCAGCGGTGATATCGACGGCATGCAGCCGCCTCCCTTGGATTTAGGTCCGGATCTTTCAAATCCCTCGGCCTTTGATGATATGAGCGCGGTCGGAAAGCCTTCCACAAAGGATGCCGGCGCCAAGAGCGCCCCTGCCAGTTCCGGCTTGGCCATTCCGCCTATCAAAGACAGCGATGTCATGCCGCCCAAGGATTTGGACTTGCCCCCCATTGATGACCTGGGCAATATCAATCTCGACTCAAGAAATAAATAACAGCAAGCCGCTAATCGACGCCAATCGACGCTTTTGAATCCCCCAACACAAAAAGTTCATCGTTTAGTCATTTGGGTAAAAGGTTTCATCTTTTAAAGCGTAAATCCGCGCTAATGAGCGGCTAAATTTTAGGAGCTCTGATGCCTATCCAAGCGGCCATCTTCACTGTCGGAGACCGTTATACCGTCGGCCAATCCAAGGATGAGGCGGGCGACATTCTCAACGCTTCCTGCCTGAAAATGGGCTGGGAGATCGTGGTCCGTCAAGCGATGGGGGACGCGGAGCCGGATTTGGTCCAAACCCTGGTCACAACCGCGGACAGCGGGACGGTGGACGTTATTTTTACCGTGGACGGCATCGGGGTCCAGACGAAGGACCGGGTGCCGGAAGCCATGTACCAGGTGTGCGAAAAATGGGTTCCCGGCTTGTCCGAGCTGATCCGCAATAAGGCCTATGAAAAGACCCCTCTCGTGGCCCTCACCAGGGGCGTCGCAGGCGTCCGGGGCAAGAGCCTGATCATCAATATGCCCGGATCCCCCACCGCCGTGAAGGATTCCATGGATGTGTTGCGTCCCGTCCTGCGCCAGGCCGTGGACATGGTCAAGGGCACCCCCGCTTAAGGAAAATTCGAATAGTCACCACCAAGACACCAACACACCAAGAAAGGATTTTTTGATGTCGTTGCGAGGAGCGAAGTCCGCGACGCGGCAATCTCAGGTCTTGGGTGGTTTTAGATGTTTGAGGATTTTTGTCATCCTTTCCTTCTTTTTGCCGCAATCCTTGCTGGCTGGTGCCAATGAAAAATCTCCCATCCATTTATCCCCGGTGGAATCCATGAAAAATCTCGAACACAACCAAGACTACGTGGAGCTGTCCACCTTTCCCGGCGTCCACATCAACTTAAAATACGCCACCACGGACAATTTCATGGGAATGAATCTTTACGGCCCTGTGACCCAATGTTTCCTCCATAAGGACTCCGCCGAGAAGTTCAAGAAAGCCATTGAGAATTTGGAGAGGGCGAAGCCAGGATGGTCCTTCATCGTATTCGACGCCCTCCGTCCCAGGTCCGTCCAATGGAAGATGTGGGACCATGTGAAGGACACGCCCCAAAGGAAGTATGTGGCCAACGCGGAAATCGGCTCGGCCCATAACTACGGCATGGCCCTGGACTTGAGTTTGCTGGATGAAAAGGGAAGGGAAGTGGACATGGGAACGGGTTTTGATTCCTTTTCCCCCGTCTCCGAACCCCGCTTGGAAGTGAAGTTCTTAAAAGCGGGGAAATTGACCAGCCGGCAATTGGAAAACCGGCTGATCCTTAGGAACGTCATGACGAAGGCGGGCTTTCTTCAGCTGTCCCATGAATGGTGGCATTACAACGCCCTGCCGGAGCCGGAGATCCGCAAGAAGTACAAGATTGTTGAATAGTGTTGGGGGAGGCGGTGAGGCCGCCGTTAATTCCAAAAGACTTATTCCGAATACCTAAATCGGAAAAGGCTTTTAAAAACCCTCATCGGGGTAGGCTTCCTGGTCCGTCGCGGGTTTCTTTTCCTGTCCCTCGGTAACCGTCTCATCCTCGCCAGGGGTGACGACGGCCGTTGGGGCCGCTACAACCGGCTGGGAGTCCATTTCCAAGATATCCCCGCCCGTGGGCGAGTTGGAGCTTCCTACACTGGTGTCCTCGCCGGAAATGCCGCCCCCGGCCCCCGAATGAAGATTGCAAAGCTTGGTGGGCGCCGTTTCCTTCTTGAAAATCTCATCCCTGGTGCGGGGACAGCGGGCGCTGGCCAAGAGGCCCGTATCCAGGCATATTTTCCTTTTGACGAAATCCGCGTCGGATCCCTTGGGAGGCTCGAAATCCCTCGGCGGTTTGCCGGCGGTGGCCGTTTTCATGAATTCCGCCCAGATGGGAGCGGCGGTCTCTCCGCCCGTTTGCTTCTTGCCAAGGCTTTGGCGCTCGTCGTAACCCACCCAAACACCGCAGGAAATATCAGGGGTGAAACCGATGAACCAGGCGTCCACGTTGTCGTTGGTGGTTCCGGTCTTTCCCGCCGCGGGATAGGTGAAGCCCAAGCGCCGGATAATGCGGCCCGTTCCGTGGTCGATGACGTCCTTCATGGCGTTCACCATGATATAGGCCACCCGGGAATCCAAAACCTCCTGCACCACGGGCGTGTTATTTTCCAAAACGTGCCCCGAGGAATCCTTGACCGAGAGGATGCCGAAGGGCTCCACGCGGACGCCCTGGTTGGCGAAAACCGAGAAGGCCTGGACCATTTCGCTTAAGACGACCTCCGATGTGCCGAGCCCTAGGGAGAGATTTGGCTTAATCGGGGTCGTGATGCCGAGCCTTCGGGCCAGGCTCACGACGGGCTGGATGCCCAGCTTTTCCAAGAGCTTAATGGTGACCACGTTGATGGAATACATGAGGGCTGTGTGGAGGGTGGTGGGGCCGCGGAATTTGGTCGAGAAGTTCACGGGCCGCCAGGGTTTTCCCGTGGTCGGGTCGGGATATACGACGGGGGAGTCGAGGAAAACATCGGCCATGGTAAAGCCGTTCTCGATGGCGGCGGCGTAAATGATGGGCTTGAAGGAGGAACCAGGCTGGCGTTTGGCCTGGATGGCGCGGTTGAAGACGCTCTTGCGGTAGTCGATCCCGCCGATCATGGCGCGGATAGCGCCGGTGTGGGGGTCAATGGCGAGCAGGGCGCCTTGGATGGGCTGGGTGACAGGAATATTCGTCATGCGGTTTTTGCGGGCCATGATTTCGGCGTTCTCCAAGCCCTTCGAGAGGGCCCTTTGGGCCGCTTCCTGGAGCTTAAAATCCAAGGTGGTGTAGACGGACATACCGCCCTTATATACGGCGTTGGAGCCGTAGCGGGCTTCCAGCTGCTGGCGGACATACTCCACGAAGTAAGGCGCGTTCTGGACCTCGATCTTTTTCAACTCGATGGGGGTGTTCTTGGCCTCGGTGGCTTCTTGGAGGGTGATGAAGGATTTGTCGGCCATGGTGGCCAGGACCAGGTTGCGCCGGCTCAGGGCCGCCATGGGATGTTTGTAGGGATCATAGTCGTTCGGGGCCTTGGGGAAGCTGGCCAGCATGGCGCATTCGGGCAGGGTTAATTCTTCGACATGCTTGCCGAAGTAGGTCCGCGCGGCCGACTCCACGCCGTAGGAGCCCTCGCCGAAATAAATCTCGTTGAGGTACATCTCGAGGATCTGCTTTTTCGTGTAGTTTCTCTCGATCTGGAGGGCCAGCAGGGCTTCCCTTATTTTCCGGGTCAGGGTCTGTTCGTGGGTTAGGAAAAGGTTCCGGGCCAACTGCTGGGTGATGGTGCTGCCGCCCTGGATCCGGTTGTGGTGGGCGATGTTATTGAGGAAGGCCCGGAGGATGCCCAGGGGATCCACGCCGTAATGCTGGTAAAAGCGGTCGTCCTCGATGGCGATGACCGCGTCCTGGAGGGTGGAAGGGATTTTTTCCAGGGGAACGATGGTGCGGGACTCCAGCCAAAGCTGGCTGACAAGGTCGCCGTTGATGTCGAAGATACGGGTGGCTTGGGAAGGCTTAAATTCGTTGAGGTTGGTGATGTCGGGCAAGTCCTGGAGCTGGGCGTAAAGCACCCCGCCCAGGATGCCCACCAGGGCGAAGGCGATGGCGAAGGCTCCCTTGAGGAAAGCGAGAAATGGGCTTTTAGCTTTTTCGATCGGCAATGCATATCCTTAAAAAATGAAGATTTTAGCCACCGATTAACACCGATATAGGATGATTTTGTTATAAAAAATTAATATTTTTATTCGGAAAGTTCCATACCTATCTTCCATCCTCCAAACATTTTCATCGGTGTTTATCGGTGTTCATCGGTGGCTAAGCATTCGATTGGAGCGTTTCATTATAGCCATCGGGCCCACTTTTCAACAGTCCGATCCTCCTTGTTTTGCTATCATGTGCCCCTATGAAAACCACTTTTTCCAAAACTCCGGAACAACAGCTGGAAGAAATCCTCAAGGGAACCACCGAGGTCATTTCCAAACATGAGCTCCTGGAGAAGTTGAAGGAATCCCACAAGGAAGGCCGCCCGCTTAAGGTGAAGTGGGGCGCGGACCCATCCGCCCCCGACATCCATTTAGGCCACACGGTGGTTTTGCGCAAGCTCCGGACCTTCCAGGATCTGGGCCACACCGTCCAATTCCTGATCGGCGATTTCACCGCCATGATCGGCGACCCCACCGGTAAGTCGGCCACCCGCAAACCCCTCACCAAGGACGAAGTGGACGCCAACGCGAAAACTTACCTGGAGCAGGTTTTCAAGGTTTTGGACAAGGAAAAGACGGAAGTGCTCTACAACAGCCAATGGTGCCGTCCCATGTCCTTTGAGGACGTGATCCGTCTGGCCTCGCGCTACACGGTGGCCCGTATTTTGGAGCGCGATGATTTCACCAACCGGATGAAGGAGCAAAAGCCCATCAGCCTGCATGAGCTTTTGTATCCCTTGATCCAGGGATATGACTCGGTGGTGATGAAGTCGGACGTGGAGATGTGCGGCACCGACCAGAAGTTCAACTGCCTGGTGGGGCGGGCCCTGCAGGAAGAGGAGGGCCAAAAACCGGAGGTCATCGTCGCCATGCCCCTCTTGGTGGGCCTGGACGGCGTCAAGAAGATGTCCAAGAGCCTCGGGAATTACGTCGGGGTCACGGAGCCTCACAATGAAATGTTCGCCAAATTGATGAGTGTCTCGGATGACCTGATGTGGGTCTATTATGAAATTCTTTCCGATTTGCCCGCGGCGGACTGGCAGGACAAGAAAAAGAAGGTCGCCGCGGGGAACTACCATCCGAAACAGGCGAAACAGGAACTGGCGGAGGAAATCACCAAACGTTTCCACGGCCCGGAGAAGGCCAGGGAGGCTTGGGATTATTTCGAGAACCGGCACAATATGGATCAGTCGGTGGATTATAAAAAAGTGAAAGTGGCCCCTGGCTCCCATAAGGCGGCGGATTTCATGCTGATGGTTGGAGTTTGCAAAACCAAAAGTGACGCCAAGCGGTTGATTGACCAGGGGGCCGTGGAATGGGTTAATGGAAAGCAAGAAAAACGGAAAATCACCTCTTTTAATGAACTGGTGGAAATTGCCGAGGGGGAAGCGGGCCTTATTCGTTCGGGTAAAATTTTCCTGAAAATTGTCACCCAATAGGCTGGTTTTCGCCTTCTGTCCTTAAAACATTCCTCATTTTTTGTAGCCTTCCTTCCTAAGCCTTCGTATAATTTCCCATAACAAAGGTCCTCTTTTTTGCGGCGTTCGGCAAAAAAGCGGCCTTTTGTCGTTTTAGGGGCAAATGAGGTGGCGGAAAATCCCGTCTTTTGCGCCTCGCGGTCCCGGTTTTCCCGGGTCCAGAGCTTGAAAAACCGAAAAAAGTAAATAATTTTATAATTATTTACAAACCAAACGAGGTTGATGAGATGAGCGGTCACAGCAAATGGTCAAAAGTGAAGCGCTATAAAGGAGCCCTGGACCAAAAAAGGGGTCAGGTCTTTTCGCGCCTTTCCAAAGAAATCCAATTGGCCGCCAAGAGCGGCGGTGACCCTGATACCAACATGAAACTGCGCACTCTATTATTGAAAGCCAGGGAAGCCAGCATGCCGGCCGACACGATCAAGCGCGCCATCAACAAAGGGACCGGAGCGGAAGCCTCCGCGGCGCTGGAAGAATGTCTATATGAGGGTTATGGGCCTTCGGGAGTCGCCCTTTTAGTGGAAGTGGTCACGGAGAGCCGAAACCGCACGGCGGCGGATATCCGCTCGATTTTCGCCAAGCACAACGGCAACATGGCCCCGTCGGGTTCGGTCGCTTTCCTATTTGTTAAAACAGGATTGATCACGGTTAAAAAAAGCGCCATCGGCGAGGATGAGTTGATGGGGCTGGTCCTGGACGCGGGCGCGGAGGATTTAAAGACCGATAAGGGGGATGCTTACGAGGTCGTTACCTCGCCTGAGGCATTTGATAAGGTTAAGAAGGTCCTGGAGGACAAAAAAATCCCGATGGACAGCGCCGAAATCACCATGATCCCCAAAACGACCGTTCCGCTCGACGATAAAAAAGCCGGCTCGGTATTAAGCTTGTATGACGCCCTCGACGAGTATGAGGACGTGCAAAACGTCTACGCTAATTTTGAGATCAGCGATGAAATCATGGCGAAGCTTGAAAAATAAATCTTTTTCCCAGGTTGGGAGAAAGATCATCTTGGGCATTGATCCGGGGCTTGCCCGGATGGGTTACGGAGTCATCGTCCTCCAGGGCAGCCGGATGACGGCGGAAGAATATGGAACCATGACTTCCGAGGCCCATACGCCCCTGGAGCAAAGACTGGTGGTTCTTTTTAAGCAGTTGGAAAAGATTCTTAAAAAAGCGGAGCCGGACGTGGTGGCGATGGAAGAGCTGTTTTTTTCCCGCAACGTGAAGACGGCCATCGCGGTAGGGCAGGCCCGGGGAGTGGCGGTTTTGGCCTGCGGGCTGGCGGGGGTTCCGGTGTACGAGTACCGCCCCGTGGAAATCAAGCAGGCGGTGGCGGGGCACGGCGCCGCCTATAAGGAGCAGGTTCAAAAGATGGTCAAGATGCTGT
>Ga0265319_1001900_pt1 | contig 11866 bp, 8 predicted proteins | sample 4824metaG_FD_192443 | JGI IMG/M metagenome (GOLD analysis project Ga0265319, IMG submission 192443) | Rhizosphere microbial communities from Carex aquatilis grown in University of Washington, Seatle, WA, United States - 4-8-24 metaG | ecosystem: Host-associated > Plants > Roots > Rhizosphere >...
CGGACCGCATCGCGGAGGTCCTTGCGCGACGCCCGGCTGGCGTTCGCGAGCTCTTCGCCCTTGGGATTGGTGACAAGGTACGTCCGGCCGGATTCCGAGCGCGGGAACGCGCCCCCGATGTACAGCTTGTACGTCTTCCGTACGTCGATCCGATCGGTCCCGCCGATACGCACGCTGGGCATCAGCGGTCCTCGAGCCGGAGATAGGCCTGCAGCCCGGGCAGGCCGCCCTCGCGCCCGTAACCCGACTCCTTGTAGCCCCCGAAGGGCGACGTCGGATCGAACTTGTTGAACGTGTTGGCCCAGACCACGCCGGCCTTCATCCGCTTGACCATCATCAGGATCCGCGAGCCCTTGTCGGTCCAGATCCCGGCCGACAGGCCGTATGGCGTGTTATTGGCCTTCTCGATCGCCTCCTCGGGCGTCCGGAACGTGATCGTCGAGAGGACCGGTCCGAAGATCTCCTCGCGGGCGATCCGGTAGCTCTGGGCGACGTTGGTGAACAGGGTCGGCCGGAAGAAGAAGCCCCGCCCGGGCAGCTCGCAGGCCGGCTGGTAGAGCTCGGCGCCCTCGGCCACGCCGGCCGCCACGAGCTCGGTGATCTTGTCCAGCTGGGCCCGGCTGTTGATCGCCCCGACGTCGGTGTTCTTGTCGAGCGGGTCACCCACCCGGATCGTCGACAGGCGGTCCTTCAGCTTGGCGATCAGCAGGTCGGCGATCGACTCCTGGACGAGGAGCCGGCTACCGGCGCAGCACACCTCGCCCTGGTTGAAGTAGATCCCGTTGACGATCCCTTCGACGGCCTGGTCGAGGGGCGCGTCGTCGAAGACGATGTTGGCCGCCTTGCCGCCCAGCTCGAGGGTCAGCGCCTTGCCCTGGCCGGCGATCCCCTGGGCGATCTTGCGACCGACGGCGGTCGAGCCGGTGAAGGCCACCTTGTCGACGTCGGGGTGGGTGACCAGGGCCATCCCGATCTCGCCCGGCCCGGTGATGATGTTGACCACCCCGGGCGGCAGGTCGGCCTGGCGGCACAGGTCGGCGAACAGGAGGGCGGTGAGCGGCGTGGTGCTGGCCGGCTTGAGGACGACCGTGTTGCCGGCAGCCAGGGCCGGGGCGATCTTCCAGGCCAGCATCAGCAGCGGGAAGTTCCAGGGGATGACCTGGGCGGCGACGCCAAGCGGTTTCGCGACCCGGCCCGGGAAGGCGTAATCGAGCTTGTCGGCCCAGCCGGCGTAGTACCAGAAGTGGGCCGCCGCGAGCGGCACGTCGACGTCGCGCGACTCCTTGATCGGCTTGCCCGAGTCGATCGATTCGAGGACCGCGAACTCGCGCGAGCGTTCCTGGAGCAGGCGGGCGATCCGGAACAGGTATTTCGCCCGTTCCCGGCCGGGCAGCTTGCCCCAGCTCTTCGACTGGGCCTGGCGAGCGGCGCGGACCGCGGTGTCGACGTCGGCCTCGGTCGCCCGGGCAATCTCGGCCAGTGGCTCCTCGGTCGAGGGATCGATCGTGGTGAACGTCAGTCCGTCCGAGGACGCCACATCCTTGCCACCGACGAACAGCCCGTAGCGCTCCCGGATCGTGACGATCTCGCGCGACTCGGGGGCCGGCGCGTACTCCCACGGGATTGCCTGGCCGTCGCCCAGGCCCCAGCTGTTGGGCGCTCCCCCGTTCTTCGGGACGGTGGCGGGAACCGCCGCACCCGGTTTCGTCTCGGTGGCCATCGCGGCCATTATGGCATTCGCCTCGAGCGCGGCCGACGCTCCGGCTCTTCGTGGTTCTCCCGAACCGTTGTCTCGTGTTTGGCCGCTCGTTGCACGTAGAGCGACAAACGGACGATTTCAGGTCCTTGCAGTGCCCCGGGCGGTCCGGCCGGTCGCGAACAGTTCCCGGCCCACGCTCACGGCGTGCAAGTCCTGCTCGTCGGTGACGTCGCCGAGGGTCCACTCGGCGGCGATTCGTGCGATTTGTCGTTCTGGGTGCAACGCGCGGCTTCGTTCCCGCCTGAGCAGGGTTATCCCCGAACCGTTGTAAGATCCGGGCAATTGAATACGCCTCCGGGGAGCGCCAACGCGCTGAGAGTGTGGTCCGACCACAGACCCGCCGAACCTGATCCGGCTGACACCGGCGTAGGGAGCAGGCCAACCGTCGACTCGACGCCGTCCCGTTCAGACCCGGGGCGGCGTTCATCGTTTGGAACGAGGAGTCACGGTCAGGATGTCGCTCACTTCACGCCGAATCTGGTCCGTCGCCGCGGTAGCCGCGCTGCTGGTCGGCGCCTGCTCGAGCGGGGCGAGCCTTGTCCCGAGTGTCGCTCCAAGCCTTGCTCCGAGCGCTCCGGCGAGCTCGGCTAGTGCCTCGTTGGCGACATCTACCGCCCCATCGGCTACGCCGTTGCCGCCGACCGCGACCGTGACCCTGGCCCTGGACTGGACCCCGAACACGAACCACACGGGGTTCTACGTCGCCCAGTACAACGGCTGGTACGCCCAGGACGCGATCGACCTGCAGTTCATCCCCTACGCCAGCGCCAACCCCGAGACCCTCGTCGGCGCGGGCCAGGCCGACTGCGGGATCAGCACCGAGGAAGGCGCGACGTTCGCGATCGCGGCTGGCGAAAAGGAACAGTCGGTGATGGCGATCCTGCAGCACACCGCAAGCGAGATCGCCGTCCTGGCCAGCGGGCCGATCACCCGGCCGCGGGACATGGACGGCAAGGTCTACGCCGGCTTCGGATCGCCGCAGGAAGGTCCCCTGCTGACCGCCGTGATCAAGGCCGACGGCGGCAAGGGCGTCTTCACCACGGTCACCCTCGACACCGCGGCGTACGAAGCGCTGTACGCGGGCAAGGCCGACATGGCGATCACGTTCAGCGCCTGGGAGGCGATCGAGGCCCAGGAACGCGGCATCGCCCTGCGCACGTTCGCGTTCCCGGACTATGGGCTGCCCGACGAATACGCTGTCGTCCTGGTCTGCAACAACGCCTGGCTGGCGGCCAATGGCGACGTCGCCCGGCGTTTCCTGGCCCAGACCGTGCGCGGCTTCGAGCTCGCCGCGACCGATCCCGCGACCGCCTCGACGGAGCTGATCGCGGCGAATCCGGGCGTCTTCGACGCGAACCCGAAGCTGCCCGTCGACAGCGCGACCTACCTCGCCCAGCAGAAGCTCTACGTCGATCCCTCGGGCGCGGTCGGGCCCGAGACGCTGGCGACCTGGAATGCCTACTCGGGCTGGCTGTATGCCCAGGGCGTCCTGGCCGGCCCCGACGGCAAGCCGCTGACCGCGCCGCCCGACTTCTCGACCTACTTCACGAACGCCTTCTTGCCATGACCGGGTCGGGGACGTGAGGGTCGTCCGCGCCGGCCTGCGCCAGGCGCTGCCGAGTCTCGTGGTTTTGGCCGTGATCCTGCTTGCCTGGGAGGGCCTGGTCCGGGCTCTCGCGATCAGCCCGGTGGTGCTCCCGGCGCCCAGCCGGATCCTGTCCGCGCTGTGGGACGCGCGGGCGACGGCCGCGGGCCACGCCGGCGCGACCCTGGCCGAGACGGTCGTCGGGTTCGCCGTCTCGGTCGCCTTCGCCGTGGTGACGGCCCTGGTGATGGATTCGGTTGGCTGGGTCCGTCGGGCGCTCTACCCGATCCTCGTCACCAGCCAGACGATCCCGATCGTCGCCGTGGCGCCCCTCCTCGTGATCTGGTTCGGACCGCTCGGTCTGCTGCCTAAGATCACAGTCGTGGTCCTGGTCACCTTCTTCCCGGTCACGGTGGCCCTCCTGGACGGACTGGCCGGGACCGATCGCGACGCCATGAGCCTGCTCCGGACGATGGGCGCCAGCCGTGCCCAGGTCCTGTTCAAGCTGCGCCTGCCCGGCGCCCTGCCGTCGTTCTTCACCGGGCTCCGGATCGCGGTCACGTACGCGGTGATCGGCGCGATCTTCGGTGAGCAGGTCGGGGCGGTGAACGGGCTCGGCATCTGGATGATCCTGAGCAAGAACCTGTTCCGGACCGACCTCGTCTTCGGGGCGATCCTGGTGACGGCGGTCCTGACCCTGGTCCTGTGGCTGCTCGTAGGCGTAGCAGAGCGGCTGACGATCCCCTGGTATCGCGAGGCCCGCCGAGCGTCGAGCTGAGGCTCCGTTCGGGCAGGGACGTCGCCCAGCGCGGCCTATGATCCGTGTGGCTGGGTCGGCTGGACGGAACTCCGTCGCGTGCCTGAGCGTCGAGGGGGACGATGGGGATCTCGGTCGAATGAAGGGCGGAGCACTCGTTCTTGTCGTCATGCTCGTCGCCGGCTGCGCTGGCGCGGTCAGTGACGCCTCCACCGCGGGTAAGGCCCCCACGGCGAGCGTGCCTTCGTCCAGCCAGGTGCCGGCGTCGGGCCCGACCGCGCTCACGACATCGGAGCCGACGGCAGTTGCATCGCTAGGCCCTGCCAGCAGCGCGGCCACCACGGATCGCTATCCCGACGGCCTGCCACGAACGATCGATGGCGCTCCGGTCCTGCGTGGTGCAGCGGCTCTCAGCTATGCGAAATCAGTCACCGACGACACGCCGTTCCTGGTCACCGGCTGGGTGACCTGGGTGCCCGGCGCGCGATCCTGCCCCTTCCTCGCTTCCGGAGATACCTCCTGGCTGCACGACTGCGGGCGGCCGGTGCTCAGCGATCTGGCCGGCAAGGATTCGGCGCTCACCAACGCGCTCACTGACGCGACCACCTTCCGGTTCGTCCTCGACCAGGTCTCGACGGGACCGATCGTGGCCCAGGTTCGGGTGCACGACCCGAGGTCGAGCAGATGCGGCTCGGCAGCGGCCCAGTGCGATCGGATGATGGTCGCCCTCGGGATCGTGTGGGCCGGGGACGACTCAACCGCTCCGCGACCTCTGTCCATCAACGCGGTCGAGCGGGTCCTCCTCGGCCTCCATGCATCGACCGACATCGTGCCGCGCGGCTCTGACCTGTCGTTTCCCTGCGGGAACGATCTCAATGGGGCGGATATCTACTTCCTTGCCGCTCGGCCTCGCGTCTGGCCGCTGGTGACGACCGTCGAGATCGAGCCGTCGGTCGCTGCCCGTGAGCGCGCGCTGCACGTGCGGGCTGGCGCATCTGGCGCGCTCACCAGCTCAGCCCTGGTCTACACCGGGTTCAGCCGGACGCCGTCGGGATCGTGGAGCGAGGAGTGCCATTGGCTCGCGGTCTCGAACGTGGCCGTTGTGGTCCGGACTCATCATCGACCGACCGCTGCCGATCGCGCGTTCATCGATCGGCTCGCCGCCGCGCTCGAGCGCGCCGCGTCCGGTGGTTAGTCCTCCGCGAGGGCCCGGGCTATCCCAGCGAGCTACTCGGGGGCGACACGGGTACGACCGCGCACGGCCGCCGGCCCGGCTCGTCCCAAGGTGGTCGCCTGGGGCGAACAAACGGGCCGAAACAAGGGGTCGAAATGCCTCGGGGCCGAGGATTCGGTCGAATCGTCCTTCGTGGGCGAACGAATGGCGCGAATCGGGCTACGAGGGGGCCTCGAGGCGCGTCGAATCGGGCGTTTTGTCCTCCTGGGGCGACACGCGGCCAAACGGCCCGGCGAACGCGCCTCGAAGCACGGCCGGCGACACGTGCCCCGAGCCCGAACCCGGCAATCAGTCCAGGCTGAAGTGGTCGGGGCCCTGGTAGCGGCCCGTGCGCTGCTTCTCGATCTGCATCAGGACGTCGTTGAGCAGGCTCGAGGCCCCGAACCGGAAGCGCTCAGACGTCATCCAGCGCGGGCCGAGCGTCTCGTACAGCACGACCAGGTACTGGATCGCCTCCTTGGCGACCCGGATCCCGCCAGCCGGCTTCATGCCCACGGCCCGGCCGGTCGCCCGCTCGAAGTCGCGGATCGCCTCGAGCATCACCAGGGTCACCGGCAGCGTCGCCGCGGGGGCGACCTTGCCGGTCGAGGTCTTGATGAAATCGGCCCCGGCAGCCATCGCCAGGACGCTCGCCCGGCGGACGTTGTCGTAGGTCTCGAGCTCGCCGGTCTCGAGGATCACCTTGAGGTGGGTCTCGCCGCAGGCCTCCTTGATCGCCACGATCTCGTCGAAGACGGCGGCGTAGTCGCCGGCCAGGAACGCACCCCGGTCGATCACCATGTCGATCTCGTCGGCGCCGGCCTCGATCGCCTGGCGGGTCTCGGCCAGCTTCAGGTCGAGGAAGGTCTGGCCCGAGGGAAAGCCGGTCGCGACGCTGGCGACGAGGACGCCGGACGAGCCGAGCGCCTCCTTCGCGTCGGCGACCAGCGCCGGGTAGACGCAGATCGCGGCGACGTGGGGGATCGACGGGTCGCCCGGCAAGGGCTGGATGGCCTTGGCGCACAAGGCCCGGATCTTGCCCGGCGTGTCCTTGCCCTCGAGGGTCGTCAGGTCCATCATCCGGATCGCCAGGTCGAGGGCCCACAGCTTGGCGTTCGTCTTGATCGACCGGCGCTTGAGCGAGTCAACCCGTTCCTCGACGCCGACCTGGTCGACCGGCGTCACCCGGCCGAGGAGGCTGCCCAGCGAGCCGGCCCGGGCGTCGAACGAGCGGATCAGCTCGGTCGCCTTGTCCCGGGCGGCGGAATCGGGCCGGGCGCGGACGGTGGTCACGAAGCCCTCGCCACTAGACGCGCTCGCACGAGCTAGAGCCCCGCCCGGTTGCGCGGCAGCGGCGGGAGGTCGCGCCGGCCGCGGACGAGGTAATGCTCGAACCAGTTCCGGATCTGGTTCGTGTTCTCGACCCGCCGGAAGGGCGTCCCGGAGCGGGTCAGCTCGTGCGACTCATCGGGCACCCGCATCATCCGGACCGGCCGGCGCAGCGAGCGCAGGACCGTGAAGAGCTCCTCGGCCTGGCCGATGGGCGTGCGCAGGTCGCGCTCGGAGTGCTGGATCAGGAGCGGGGTCCGGATGTTCCGGGCATAGGTCAGCGGCGATTGCTCGCGATAGAAGTCCGGGTCCTCCCAGGGCGCGGCGCCGAACTCGATCCGGCCGAAGCCCGGCCCGGCGATGTCGCCCGTCGACATCTGGCTGGTCAGGTCATTCACCGAACGGCAGGTCACCGCGGCCCGGAACCGATCGGTATGGCCGACGATCCAGCTGGTCAGGTAACCGCCGTACGAGCCCCCGGTCACACCCAGCCGGTCGGGATCGGCCCGATCCTCGGCGATCAGGCTGTCCATGCCGGCCAGCACGTCGCGCATCGGGCCTGGGCCCCAGTCGCGGAAGTTGGCCGCGTTGAACGCCTCGCCGTAGCCCTGCGAGCCGCGCGGATTGGCGGCCCAGACGCCGATCCCGGCGCCGGCCAGGACCTGCCACTCCCACATCGGGCTCCAGCCGTACAGCGTGTGCGGGCCGCCGTGGATCTCGACGACGAGCGGCGCGTGCACACCTCGCCGGCCGGCCGGCTTCGACCCGGCCTCGCCCGCGGCGAGTGGATTCGGGGCGAAGTACCAGCCCTGGATCCTCCGGCCGTCGACCTCGGTCCAGCGGGTCTCGGCCGGAACCAGGGCAACCTCGTCGTGCAGCACCTGGTTGAGGTCGCTGACCGGCCGCCCGGCGACCGGTCCGCGCAGCTTGCCGGCGGCCAGCTCCAGGGCCACCACCTCGGGCAGCTCGGTCGGGGCGGACAGCACGGCCGCTGCCCGGATCGTGGAGCGCGGCCCGGCGCCGATCGTGAACGACGAGTAGTAATGCTCGCCGGTCGTCAGCCGCTCCACGGCGCCACCGTCGACCGGCACCCGCCACAGCTCGAACGAGCCCTCGATCGGGGCACTGAAGTAGATCGCCCGGCCGTCGGGACCGGCCGCGATCCGGTTGCCCTCGCCGACCGTCACGTCGCTGTTCATCCCGGAGTCGATCACGAGGTCGGCCGCCGCGGTCAGGTTGCGACCGGCGCGCGGCCCGGAATCGGAGCCGTCGGCGGCCATCAGCCAGATGTCGGCACGGCTGCCGGCGGCGGCCGGCCAGCGGTGGCCCACGACGGCCAGCGTCCGCCCGTCGGGCAGCCAGGCCGGCGAGATGAAGACACCCCGGCCCCCGAGCCGGTCGCCGCCGCCCGTGATCCGGACCGCCCGGCCGCCGTCGGCGGCTACGACCCACACGTCGCTGTGGAAGCCCAGGTCGTCGTCCCGGCCGCGATCGGCGCTGAAGGCGATCCGGGTGCTGTCCGGGGACCAGGCCGGCTCGCTGACGGGCGCGCGTCCCGCGTGCACGAGCGTCGCCGCACCCGTGGCGACCTCGACGACCCACAGCCGGGTGACCCGGTGGTAGACCCAGCCGGCGCCGTTGGCCTGACCGCGCAGGCGGTCGATGTAGTGGAAGTCCGAGACCGGCGGATCGCCCGGTCCGGGGGCCTTGGCCGGCCGGCCCCGGCGGCGGGCATCATCGGCGAGCGTCGCGCCATGGGACGAGCTGACGACCGCCAGCCGGCGCCCATCGGGCGACCAGGCGATCTCCTCGACGCCGCGGGGCAGGTCGGTCAGCCGGCGGGCCTCGCCGGGCCGGTCGAGCGGCAGGAGGTGGACCTGGGCCCCGTCCTCGCGATCCTTGGCCGCGCCCGGCTCGTCCTCGACGTTCAGCCGCCGGTCGGACAGGAACGCCAGGGTGCTGCCGTCTGGTGAGAAGCGCGGGCTCGTGTCATGCCGGCTGCCGATCGTCAGTGGCTCGGCCGGAGCCGAACCGTCGAACGGCGCCAACCAGATCGCGTGGCGGTAGCCGTCCCGCCCCGGGGCGACGGTCTGGACGGTGAAGGCGATCCGATCTCCGCCCGGACCGAGCTGTGGATCGGTCGGAATGCGGAAGCGATACAGGTCGTCGGGCTGGGGAACACGCGCCATCCGCCGAGTCTACCGCTACCATCGGAGCGATGGCCGATCAGCTCTCGCTGCGCCTGGAGTCGGATCCGGCCGGCTGGCCCGCCCCGATTTACCCGATGCTGGCCCAGCCGGCCGAGGCGCCGTTCGACGATCCGGATCACCTGTTCGAGCCGTGGTGGGGCGGCGAACGGGCGCTCGCCTACATCGGCGGCGAGGACCTCGGGCTGCGCCTGGTCAGCGCAGACGGGGTGCTCCTGACCGAGCGGGTGGCGGAGGTCGCCGACCTGGGAGCACGCCTGGGTGGCCGGCAGGCGATCCTCGACGGGACCCTCGTGGCGGTCGATGCCTCGGGGCGCCTCGACGCGGCCGGCCTCGCTGCCCGCCTCGACGGCCAGCCCGGCCCGGGGTTGGCCTATCTCGTCTACGACCTGCTGGCTCTCGACGGGCGGCCGCTCGTCGCCGAACCGCTCGAGAGACGCCGTGCCCGGCTCGGCCGCCTGCTCAGCCCATCACCGTCGATCGTCCTCGTGCCGATGATCGCCGGCGAGGGTCGCGCCCTGTGCGCCGCCGCCGCAGCCCAGGGTGTCGGCTGGGTCCTCGCCCGGGATCGGCGCAGCCCCTACCTGGCGGGCGTCCGGAGCAGCCTGTGGCGGCTGATTCCCGTCCACCCTGAGGCGCTCGGCGCGGCACCGGGCGCCGGCGCGGACCAGGGCGATGCGCCCCGAGAAGAGCCGGGCGGCAGCCCGATCCTGGCCCTGATCCGGCGCCTGCCCCTCGACGATTCGGGCGCCTAGCGGAGCGGCGGCGGTTCAGCCGCCGGGGCGGATCGCCACCCGCAGGAAGGTCCGGAATCCCGGCCGCTGGCCGTAGAGCAGGACCCCGGCCCCGTAGATCCGGGCGGCGAACCAGCTCGAGAGCGCGATCGACGCCGCCAGCAGGGCCAGCGACAGGCCGACCTCCCAGGGCTCGACCTGGCCGACCATCACCCGGGCCAGCATCACGTACGGGCTGAAGAACGGCACGAACGACAGGATCTCGACGAAGCGAGAATTGATCGCGGTCATCCCGAAGATCGCCGCGAAATAGCCGGCCATCGACACGAAGCTCAAGGGCATCGCCAGCTGCTGGATGTCCTCCGGCCGGCTGACCAGCGAGCCGGCCGCGGCGTACACGAACGCGTACAGCAGGAAGCCCAGGACGAAGAACGCCCCGAAGGCCAGCAGAATCGGCAGGGTCAGGCCGACGAGCGGCGCTTCACCCGGGTCGGCGGGCCCGATCAGGGCTGTCGCGATCGGGTCCTGGAGGGCGAGCACGATCGCCGCCGGCACGATGATCGCGAGGTATTGGGTCAGGCCGGCCGCGCCGACGCCGACCACCTTGCCGACGAGCAGCTGGCGCGGGGTCGCGGCACTGATCAGGAGCTCCATCACCCGGCTCGCCTTCTCCGAGGCCACGCTGGTCGCCACCCACATCCCGTACACGGTCAGGGTGATGAAGATCAGCACGATCATGATCGAGGCGAGGAGGGTCCGGCCGCCGGCGACGGACGGGTCGATCGGCGAGATCGTGGGGCCGGCGTCGGTCGGCTCGACCTGGAACGAGGGCGTGTGGAAGGTCGGACCGCTGCCCGTGTGAGGCAGGCTCTGGGCATATTCGACGACGGCCGCGCCGAACGTTGCGACCTGCAGCCGCTGGATCGTGGCGCTGCTCGGCCCGTCGTTGCCGTGAAACGTGAAGTCGAGTCCGCCGCCGGCGCCGACCGTGACCTGCAGGACGCTGTCCAGCCGGTTCGCGTCGATATCCGCGAGACCGGCCTGGAGGCTGGCCTCGGCGTCCAGCACGTAGCCCGGCCGGACCGTCGCCGGGTCGACGTTGGGCGGCACCGGGTTGAGGTAGGCCGAGATCAGGTCGATCACCCGGGCCGTGGTCGCCGGGTCCGGCGAGACCACCCCGATCCGGGTCGTCTGGCCGCGGTCGATGGCCCGCAGCCCGATCGGCACCAGCGAGGCGGCGACCGCGACGGTCATCAGGATCAGCGTGGCGACGGCAAACGCCCGGCTGCGGATCTTCTCGACGTACTCGCGCCGGGCCACGAGCCGGGCGTTGGGCAGCAGCGAGCGGTTGCCCGACTCGGCCGGCGCGGCCAAACGACCGTGGATCATGCCGCGGACTCGACCGCGAGGGGCGCGAGGGTCGCCGGCTCGACGTCGTCGGTGCGGCCGACCAGCTCGATGAAGACGTCCTCGAGGGAGGCGTCGGCCACCTCGAAGCAGGTCACGGTCGCGCCCCGGGCAAGGGCCGCGTGGAGGATCGACTGGGGATCGGTGCCGGCGGCCACGGTCAGCTCGGTGATGTCGGACCCCGGCCGCACCGAGCGGACCCCAGGCAGGGCCTTGGCCCAGGCCAGCTCCGGGTCGCCTTCGACGCCGAGGCGGACGACCGGCCGGCCCGCCCGCCGGCGGACCTCGCGGGTCGAGCCGGCCGTCACGAGCCGGCCGCGATCGAGGATCGCGATCGAATCGGCCAGCGATTCGACGACCTCCATCTGGTGGGTCGAGAAGATCAGGGTCCGGCCCTGAGCGGCGAGCTCGAGGAAGGCCGCCCGCAGGAGCGAGACATTGACCGGGTCGAGGCCGGTGAACGGCTCGTCCATCAGCACGACCTCGGGCTCGTGGAGGATCGCCGCGATGAACTGGATCTTCTGCTGGTTGCCCTTGCTCAGCTCCTCGGCCTTCCGCCCGGCAAGCTCGGGCACCCGGAATCGTTCCAGCCAGTCGAGGGCGTCGCGACGCGCCTGGCGCGACGGGACGCCGTACAGCCCGGCGAAGAAGACGAGCTGCTCCAGGATCCGCATCCGGGGATAGAGCCCGCGCTCCTCGGGCAGATAGCCGAACGTGCGGCGGGGCAGCTCCGTGCTCGCCCGGCCGTGCCAGGTCACCGCCCCGCTGTCGGCGCGCAGGATGTCCAGGACGATCCGCATCGTGGTCGTCTTGCCCGCGCCGTTGGCCCCCAGGAATCCGAAGATCTCGCCGGGTTCCACCGAGAAGCTCACCTC
>Ga0265319_1001902_pt1 | contig 11865 bp, 11 predicted proteins | sample 4824metaG_FD_192443 | JGI IMG/M metagenome (GOLD analysis project Ga0265319, IMG submission 192443) | Rhizosphere microbial communities from Carex aquatilis grown in University of Washington, Seatle, WA, United States - 4-8-24 metaG | ecosystem: Host-associated > Plants > Roots > Rhizosphere >...
GCAGGTGGTCGCGCAAGTCCCGGTGGCCGGTCCGGTCCCGCCGCCCACCATGGTGGTCAGCCCGGCAGCGATGGCCTCATGAGCTTGTTGCGGGCAGATAAAATGAATGTGCGAGTCGATCCCGCCAGCGGTGAGGATCAGCCCCTCGCCAGCGATCACCTCCGTGGTCACCCCGACTATCATGTTTGGGGAGACTCCGGCCATGACATCGGGATTGCCTGCCTTGCCGATCCCTGCAATCAGGCCGTTTTTGATACCTACGTCGGCTTTGTAAATGCCCGTGTAGTCCACGACGAGGGCATTGGTAATGACGCAGTCCAGGCAATCCGCCTGACCCACGCCAGCGGCCTGGCCCTGGCCTTCGCGAATGGGCTTGCCGCCGCCAAATTTGCACTCGTCGCCGTAGACCGTGTGATCGCGCTCGACTTGCAGGAGGAGGGAAGTGTCGCCGAGTCGGACGCGATCGCCCGTCGTCGGGCCGAACATCTCGGCGTAATGCTGGCGCTTCATGAGGTGCGACATGGTAGGTCAGGATGATTTGTGGGAAAAACCTTGTTGCGCGATGCGTTTGGCCGCCGCCGCCTTGCCTGCGTCGGAAACCGGGCCACTGGCCAGATTATTGCCGCCGTGGATAACCCGCCGGCCGGCGATGTCAACGAGCTGCACGGTTTTGGTTTCGCCCGGCTCGAACCGCACGGCCGTCCCGGCGGGAATGTCCAGGCGTTTGCCGTAGGCTGCGAGCCGGTCAAATTCGAGCGAGGCGTTGGTCTCGATGAAATGGTAGTGGCTGCCCACCTGGACGGGCCGGTCGCCCAGATTGGTGACTGGGAGCTTGATGCTGTTGCGGCCGGCATTGAGTTCCACGCTTCCCTCCGACGCGAGGCATTCACCCGGCTCAAGGTCGGTGGCCTCCGGCTTGAACAGGGCGGCGTCCGGCACGGGCAAAAAACTGCCCTGCAACGCCAGGACGAGGTTGCCCTCGGCGGCGGCGATGGGATGGTGCACGGTGATTAATTTGGTGCCGTCGGGAAAAGTTCCCTCAACCTGCACTTCGGTAATCATGGAAGGCACGCCCTCCATCACCTGGTTGCGGCCGAGCAACTGGCGGCCGAGGTCCATCAATTCAGAAACGCTTTTGCCGTCGCGCACGAATTCGAGCAACTGCGTGGCAATCAGCGCGACGGCCTCGGGATGATTGAGGCGCAAGCCGCGCGCCAGCCGTTTCTGCGCCAGGACGCCGGCTTGGTGCAGGATTAACTTATCCAGTTCTCGAGGGTTCAGGTGCATAATAGTTTTACCACTTTCTAGCCCACGGGTCGTCACCCAGCAATTTGCTTACCACTTTCGCGACCACGGGTCGTCACCCAGCAATTTGGGCACAAAGGCGAGGCCGCGATGAATTTCGTGGGCGACTTCCTCGCTGCTCTCGCCGGCCATCCGCACGATGACGCCTTCCCGCAGGGGGCTGGCGGTGATGATGAGGCTGGCGCGCCGCGCCACCGGACGGCTGGCCACTTCCGCGAGCCAGTTCGCCGCGGCCTCGGCCACGGAGGCTCCCAAGACGACAATGACGGCGACGCAATTAAAGCGGCCCATGCGATGGGGCCCGTCGAGGGGGCCATCAGCCTGATCCAGCAGCAGGGAATCCACCAGCAGTCTTTCTCCGCCGACAAAAATTTCGTTCCGGCTTTGCAAACGCGTGAAAATCCAGCGTTCGTTGCGCGCGGTTCGACCGGAGCAAAACCAATCGACCAGCACCAGACTGGCGCCCGCTTGCAGATGAAATTCCTGGCGCTGGGCATAAGTCGAACCGGCAAAGGACTGGATGGGGTCGGGCGCGAAGACGAGCAGCGAGCCGACCGCGAGCTCGGCCCGGAGCGATTGGCCGCAGGGAAGCTCGCGAGGATTGCGGTAGATTTTGGTGGAAGCCTGCGTGGTTAGAAAACAGCGGGCGTCGGCTCCCAGACGAATGGCCATGCTGGTCTCATCCCCCGCCACGAACCCGCCGCCAAAACTGCCCAGGTAGGCCCAGACGCTTTCCCCGCGCGGGCGCGGAACCAGGAGCTTCAGCGGATTCGAGGAACAAACCGTGGTAGCGGTGCTGCGTCCGGCGACTACGTCAACTTCGAGACACGCAGTGGTTTTCGTCATATTCACAGGATTAAATGATGAATCCTTTTCATCATTTAAAGGATCGCTGGGCCGTGGAACATGCATCTCGCCACGATTCACAATACAAAAACGTTCGCCGCATCAAGGCAAAAGTCTCCGCCGCGTTTGCCCTGACCCGCGCGCCAGTCGAAGCCACCGGCGCCACCTTGGTGCCGCTGGACTTCGCCACGCTGGATGCCATTGCACGCTATCGCGTCGCTGCCGTGAAGGGCACCGCCTTGCTGCGCCCGCTCCTGCTCAATTTCCATTTAGAGCATTCCAGCATTGGGCAGGGCAATTCCCCAGCGACATCCGCGCGGAATCGGTGTATTCTGACACGAAACAACCAACCATGATTTCAAAATGCAAAAGCGCAAACTCGGAAACGGCAATCTGGAAGTCTCCGCCCTCGGCCTCGGCTGCATGGGCATGAGTTTTTCCTATGGCCCGCCGAAGGACAAAGCCGAGATGACTGCCCTGCTCCGGGCCGCCGTTGATCGCGGCGTCACCTTCTTCGATACCGCGGAAGTCTATGGCCCGTTCACCAACGAGGAACTCGTCGGCGAGGCCCTCGCCCCGTTCCGCAAGCAGGTGGTCATCGCCACCAAATTCGGATTCGACCTGAGTGGCAGTGACAAACGTCCGGGCGCCGCCGGCCTGAACAGCCGGCCAGAGCAAATCAAGAAAGCTGTCGAAGGCTCACTCAAGCGCCTCAAGGTCAGCGTCATTGATTTACTCTACCAACATCGTGTGGACCCGAACGTGCCCATTGAAGATGTCGCCGGCACGGTGAAGGAGCTGATTCAGCAGGGTAAAGTGAAGCACTTTGGCCTTTCCGAAGCCGGCGTGCAATCCATCCGCCGCGCCCACAAGGTCCAGCCACTGACGGCGCTGCAAAGCGAATATTCCCTGTGGACCCGCACTCCGGAGAAAGAAGTTATCCCAACCCTTGAAGAACTCGGCATCGGCTTCGTCACCTACAGCCCGCTGGGCAAGGGATTCCTCACGGGCAAAATTGACGAAACCGCAAAGTTCGACAGCACCGACTTCCGCAGCAACCTCCCCCGCTTCACGCCTGAAGCCCTGAAGGCCAACCAAGCCCTGATTGATTTGCTGGACGCCATCGGCCAGCGGAAAAAGGCCACGGTGGCGCAAATCGCCCTCGCGTGGTTGCTGGCGCAGAAGCCGTGGATCGTCCCCATTCCCGGCACGACGAAGCTGAATCGCCTGGACGAGAACCTCGGCGCCGTGGCCATCGAATTCACGCCCGCGGATCTGCGCGAGATTGACCGCGCGGCGTCCAAGATTGCCGTGCAAGGCGCCCGCTATCCCGAAAAGCTGGAGCAAATGACCAGCCGCTGAGCAGTTGAAGCTGGAAGTTGGAAGCTGGAACGGGTATGGTTAACAAGAGGCAAGCAGCTGAATTTTCAGTCGCCTCAGTCGCCTCGGTCGCCTTAAGCTGGAAGCTGAAAGGGAGGAATAACCATAAACTGCAAACCGTAAACCATAAACTCAGCTCCATGATAATCCAACGCAACGGCTCCCAGCCCTCCAACAAAGGCCCGGCCGATTGGTTTACCGGCACGGTGCGGATTGACCCGCTGCTCCAAGCGCCGGCTCCCGCCCGCGTAGCCGGGGCCAGTGTCACCTTCGAACCCGGTGCCCGCACCGCCTGGCACACGCACCCTCTCGGGCAAACCCTAATCGTCACGGCTGGGTGTGGGCGGGCACAGCGCTGGGGTGGCCCAATTGAAGAAATCCGGCCGGGCGATGTGGTGTGGTTCGCGCCGGGCGAAAAGCACTGGCACGGCGCCGGCCCTACCACAGCCATGACGCATATTGCCATACAGGAAAATCTCGACGGCAAAGTGGTGGACTGGATGGAAAAGGTCAGCGACGAGCAATATCAGGGCTGAACCAAGTCGATAGCCCCAAAAGCCAAGAAGGATGTTGGCGGGGGCGAAAATAGTTGTCCAATCTCGCGGCCACGCGGGAATAATAGGTAAATGGACCACATGAACGACATGGCGTTGGTGCGGGAATTCTCCGAAGGAGGCTCAGAGCCGGCTTTCACCGAGTTGGTTGGCCGGCACATCAACCTTGTCTATTCCGCCGCGCTGCGCTGCACCGGCAATTCCGAGGACGCGAAGGACGTGACCCAGGCGGTATTTATTCTCCTGGCCCAAAAGGCCGGAAGCTTGGACCAGCAAACCATCGTTGCCGGTTGGCTGTACGAAACCACGCGATTCGCATCCATGAGATTTTTACGCAGCAAAAACCGGCAACGAGTCCGCGAACAGGAGGCTTATATGCAATCAACCTTAAATGAGACAGATCCCGACAAAGTTTGGCGGCAAATCGCGCCACTGTTGGAGGAAGCCATGACGCGTCTCAATGAAAAGGAACGCACCTTGCTGGCGTTGCGCTTTTTTGAGAACAAGAGCGGCGCGGAGACTGCGGCGATTCTCGGCATTCAAGAATGGGCGGCCCACAAGCGTTTAAACCGCGCCGTGAAGAAGCTGCAAAGTTTCTTTCTAAAACGGGGTATCACTTCCACCACCGCCGCGATTATCGGCTCAATCTCGGCCAATTCCATTCAAGCCGCCCCGGTTGATCTGGCAAAAACGGTGACCGCGGCAGCGCTGGCCAAGGGCGCGACTGGCGGCGCGGCGACGCTGTTGGCGTCAGCCAAAGGCGGCGTCAGCGCGAAAGTTGCGGGTGCCACGGGGCTCTTCGGCGTGATTTTAAGCCCATTACTTGTTCTCTCCGGCCTTTGCGCGAACTATCGCCTGAGCCTCGACGAGGCCCATGCAGGTGAGGAACGCGACCTGGTCAAAACGTTTTTCCGCAAAGCCCTCCTCCTTGCCCTGGGATTCTCCGCCTTGTTGGCCGTGCCCCTATTTTGGGTGTGCCAAGGGCGAGATGACCCTTCGCTGTTTTGGGGGTTGTTGGTCAGCCAAGCCGTAGTCGTGTACTTTCTGACGGTGCTGGCCCTGGGCTTCGCCACCATTCAATCGCGGCGCCGGCATCTTGCCGGGCTCCTGGCGTCTGAATATGCGGGCAATTTTCCCCCAGCAGCGTATGAATATTGCAGCCGGTTCAGTCTGTTCGGGTTGCCGCTCGTTCATATTCGCATTGGTGATCGGTTTGACTTGCTGCGCGGCCCGGTGAAAGCCTGGATTGCCATCGGCAGCAGTCACGCGGTGGGGGTATTGTTCGCTTCCGGGGGAATCGCCATCGCCCCGGTAAGTTTTGGCGGCATTGCCATTGGCTTGCTGCCCTTTGGCGCGGTGGCGCTGGGAATAATGCCCATTGGCGCATGCAGTGTCGGAGTTTGGGCCTTTGGCGCGCTGGCCATTGGCTGGCAGGCATTCGGCCGTTGCGCCTTCGCGTGGAAGTTGGCGATGGGCGGAATCGCGGTTGCGCATGATTTCTCGCTGGGTGACATCGCTCCCGCCGTACAAGCCAACACCGATATCGCCAGGGAGTTCGTCGACCAAAATTGGTTTCTAAGATTCGCCCAAGTTGTTTCGGGTCATGGAATCTGGGTGATGCTGATTTGGGTTATTCCATTAATTCTACAAGGACGCATTGTGGCGCTGGCCCGGCGGCGCCAGGAGCGGGAAAATTCCTGACTTTCAACCTCGAAAAGCATGAAACTCAAGATGAAACCTTCCATCAGCCCGCTCTTGATTATTTCTGTCGTGATCGCCGCCGGCGCCCTCCTTTATTGGAGCCGTCAACCAGTCCGGCCCGTTCCCTCCGCTCCAATTTCCGGACTATCGTCGGATCCGGCGAAACCCACAGAGATAGGCTTGCCTGCGGTGGACCCGCGAAATGGTTCCGCAAACCGCAACGGGTCGCAGATTCCAACCTTGAATTCCGCAGCTGGCGACTCCGGGCTGGACGGCGCGGCCACGACCTCCAGCCGGGTCGTTGATGATTTGATCTCCCCGCAAACCAGCTTCAACGAGAAACGGTCTCTCGCGGGCAAATTGCTGGCGACAGGTGGATTGGACCAAGCCATCGCGGAATTGAAACAACGCGCGATAAACAGCCCGGGTGATCCGGAAATTCCCGCCACGCTGGGTGAACTTGATCTTGGGAAAATACCGTCCACCCAGGATCCCAATGAAAAAGGAATTCTGGCGCTGGAAGCTGACCAGTATTTCAACTCCGCGTTAAGCATTGATCCGGCAAACTGGGACGCGCAGTTTGCCAGGGCGTCCGCCTTGTCCGGCTGGCCGGCCGAATTGAACAAGGGCCTCGAGGTGGTTCAACAATTGTCCGCCCTCATTGATCAGCAGGAAACGATGCCGGTGCAGCCACAATTCGCGCTGACTTATGCGCTGTTGGGTGATGAATATCAAAAGCTTGGCCAGCCCGAAAATGCCGCTCAAATTTGGCGGCTGGGTACGCAAAAGTTTCCCAACAATACAGAACTTCACAAAAGAATGGCCCATCCGTAATTGCAAACTTCATGGACCGGATGTGACTGCAATTTCTTCCACGGACTGCGGCAACGCTCATCGCGCGGCAAGGCTCCAGCACCGACCATATTTACGGGGCCTTGGTGGCCTCACTCGCAAAGTCGGTGAGCATCAGATTATTAACATCCATCAAAATGGTGGCCGGGCGGGCGTCGGGCTTCAGCGTCGTAATCCGCACGCCCTTTAAATTCAGCCCATTGACGTGCCGCGCGTAGATGCCATAGGCGGGCATGATTTTGCCGAACATGTCGAATTCCGGATAGGCCGTTTCTTTTTCAGGCAAAATCTCTTTCGCCGCCTCGGCGGTTCCACCGCCCGGCAACTCGAGCTGGATATTCTCCAAGGTGAGCGCCTCCACCGGGAAGCCGGGCACGCCATTGATCAGCATCCCAATCTGCTCGATGTTTTTCGCCGTCACGTTCTTAATCGTTATGTTGGTTAGCTTGCCGGGGGCGGTCCTCGGCTGCTCGCCCTCGCGGAAGGTCTTTAGTCGCGAACCAAGACGGATGCTGATGGGAACGATTACGCCGTCCATGGTGATGTTGCTTATCGTCACATCGCGCAGGTCGCCGCCGTCCACGGTGTAAAGGGCGATGCCCGACATCTTCGTGTTCGTGATTTGGCAGTCGGTCACCGTGATGTTCGCAAAGCCGCCGATGGATTCCGTGCCCAGCTTGATGGCATTCGTCCGGGTGGAGAGCTTGCAATTAGCCGCGTGAATATCGCGGCTTGGCGACGTGATGCTGGTGGATTTGATGACCAGCGCATCGTCCCCGCTGATGACGTCGCAATTGCGAATCTGGATGTTTTCGCTGGAATCAAGGTTGATGCCGTCATTGTTGGGCATGCCCAAATCCCGGCTGCGAATGTTCACGCCCTCAACCACGGCGCCCTTGGTCTGAAAGAAATTCAGTGTCCACGCGCCCGGATTGGTGAGATGGACATCGCGCACCGTGACATTGGTACAGCGCACCCAGCGCACTAGAAACGGCCGTATCGTATAGGTGGCTTCGGTGGCTTTCAACTTGGGACTTTGCCCGTCCACCGTCCCCGGGCCCTCAAGGCCCACATTCGCGGCATCCACGGCGACAATCAGCGCGTGCCCCAGCGGATGGCCGCTGCCATCAATAAACGGATCCAGATTGCGGTAATCGGCAACATTGGTGCTGCCGAGCAACGTGGCCTGATCTTCCAGCCGCAAAGTAACATTGCTTTTAATTTGAATCGTGCCGGTCAGATAGCGGCCGGCGGAAAAGGAAATCGTCCCACCCCCAGCAGCGGAGCAGTCATCAATGGCCTTCTGGATGGCAGCTGTATTCAATGTTGTCCCGTCGCCGACCACCCCGGCTTTAGTGGCAATGATGACCTGGTTCGCGCCCAAGGCTGGATGGGCGGCAAAAAGCAAGCTGAACGCTGGCAGTATTGCGAATACTGCACATTTGAAGGAGAACATAGATGTCTTTGTACTTTCCGCTTGGTCTAGGCAAGCGTGACCTTGAAACCCAGTGCGATGCGAAAGGGCATTTGTGCGGGACATTTGATTTCCAGTCCATCCGCCGATTGCTTCCAATCCACGGTTGCCATGGACCCAAGCAAGCTGACGGATTTTACAGTGGGCACGGCGGGTTGCGCCGCCGTTCCCATCGAGGTAATCTTCACTGCCGTGCCTGGGTCAGGCACCGCCATGCAGAAGGCGTACACCGAACCGTCCTTGCCGGCAGTGAAGCGGAAATCCTGCGGACCGAACTTAAAGCTCGCCTGGCGCTGGCTGATCTTGCCGGTGGGCGATTGGCGAACGAGGCCATTGGCCCCTTCGCCGTATTTTAGCCAGGCCCGGCTGCCATAAATTGCTTCGCCGTTGATTTTCATCCAGTCGCCCACCTCGGCCAGCATCTTCAGACAGCCGTCGTCAAAGGAGCCATCCGGGCGCATGGCGATATTGACACAGAAACAGCCGTCGCGCGATACACACTCGAGCATGTGGCGCACGAGCGCCCCGGCGTCATACACAAAGCCGGGCGCGTAATACCAGTCGCCGTAGGCCGTTTCACCGATCCACGGCTGGTCGGTCTTGATGTCCGCCGGCCAGTTGTCCTCAAACGTGTTGACGACGCCGTTGCCCGGCGGATGAAACTTGACGATGCTAAACGTGTCCACTTTGCCGCGCGTGGCCAGCGAGTGGTTATAGAAATCCGCAATCACGCGCTGCATGGCATCGCATTTATACCCGGTCGCGCTCTTGTATCCGGTATAGGGCTGGGTGGAATTGCCGTCCGTGTAAATGAAATCGGGATCGTATTTCCGCACCACGTCCATGATGCGCAACGCCCAGCGGTTGACATACCATTTCGCATATTCCTGATGACGGGTGAGAATGCCTTGGTCCGGACACCAACTGTCCTGGTCAAATCCTTTGTACTCGCGCAAATCCACACCGTAAAGCAGGCGTGGATCCATGCCCTCCCACCACTTGCCCTTTCCATCGGCCAGGGTGATGTTTCCATCGTATGGCACCCCGGCTTTGGGTCCAGTCCGGTCACTGCCCAGCGATTTGAGCCACCACCACCAGGTGTATTCATGGTGGAACGAAACGCCAAACCGCATACCTTCCTTCTGCGCAGCCTTTGACCATTCACCCAAAAAATCGCGTTTGGGGCCAAGATTGACGGAGTTCCACGGCTGATAGGCAGAATTCCAATTGTCGAAGTTGTCGTGGTGGACGCCTTGAATCAACATGAACCGCGCACCGATATCCTTGTACAGCTTTACCACCGCCGCCGGGTCGAGCTTGGTCGGGTTCCAATCCTTCAATAATTCCTTGTAGCCCACTTCGGAGGGATGGCCGAAGTCCCGCAAGTGATTGTTATAGGCAAGTTGCCCCTGCATATAGAGTCGGCGCGCGTACCAGTCACCGCTCTGGCCCGCCGCCTGCGGTCCAAAACACACCCAAATGCCAAATTTGGCGTCGCGCAGCCAGCTGACTTCTTTGCCGGGATAGTTTTGTGCGATGGATTCCCAAGTTGGTGCATAAGGGCCGGGAACCATGGGGAAATCCATCTTGGCCTCCGGAAACTTCGTCGGGTCGCCCATCGGCACGGAGCCTGCCGGTCGCTTGGGCGGAAGTTCAGGCATGGGCGCGAGCGGCGGCAGTGGCGGCAATCCGTTGGTCGCCGGAATGGGCGATGCGGTGGGTACGGCCCCGCGAGCCAAGGACGAATACCCGCTGAGCAGATTGCCTGCGGCGATGCCAGATCCGGCCAGCGAAGTTAACTTGATAAAAGTGCGGCGCTGCATGGCCACTCTTTTGCGCCCTAATTTTGGGGAATTTTGCACTGCGGCAATTACCTTGATTGAATTGAAGAATACCTCAACCGCTAAAATGGCGGGAGGGGAGGGTTCTGAATCCTTAATGCATATTGTTGATCAAAGTCAAATGCCAGGGATCCGAACCCGCCCGTGTAAAGTCATTACAAGTAACTTTCTTCCAAAAAGTTATGGATATGTCTAAACCCGCCTTTGAATGCCTCGCGGCAAACGTTTTTCTATAAACGCATGAAGTTTTAGCAGCTTCCCGGCTTTAAGCCCGGCGAACAGAATTCGGGGTTCGATCTTCAATCGTTCAAACGCCCTATGGCCGTTTTTACTCGTTACTATGGCGAGTAATCGTTCAAGAAAACTGATCAGCTTGCGCTCCTCCATTCGTCCTTCGTTGGCCGCCTTTTGCAGGTCTTCCAAATAGGCGGGGAGCAGCCGGGCTAGAATAACCACATGGCGGGAATCTTGCCGCCCGGTTTGCGGCAGGTCGGCTAAATTCGCGATCTTTGCTTTTAGCAGCACAATCGGTCCCGGCACCTGGACTTGCACGCTGCCCTTGCCTATCGCCATGGTGTAAATCGGCTCACTCAGTTCCTCGTTGGTTACGCCATGAACGGAACGCAGCACTTCGATGGGCAGCGATTGGCCATTGGCGTCCTTGGTGATCACCACCCCCACCTCATTGCTGGGCGGGCGCAATGGGAAAAATTGGGGTTTGGCCCCCGCCAGCCTTCCCAGTGCCTTCAATGTTTCCTTATCGCCCAGAACATCCGCATCTCGGGAAACAAAAGGAGTCAATCCAATGGTGCGCTCGTGATAATAAAGCGCCCAGAGATTGATGGCTTGCCCGCCTACTAAAAGCAGCGGCTTCGCTGTCGCCAGCATCGGCGCAAAGTCGGCAGGCGGACGGGGCCTTGCTTCAGAGGGCAACAGCGGCATGGGCACGATCAAAATCAATCAAGCGAATCGCCTGAGAAAAGGAAGCGAGAGAGTTGCGTTCTTGGATGGCGTCCGGGCTCGCCAATTGTAGATCCAAAATCACCTGGTCGAATTCGCGTTGGGCGCGCTTGAATCGCGACAATTGTGCTGCGGTCTTGAATTGCGGTGGCATTCGCGGGGCGCTCCGCCAAACGACTGCACTCAGTGCTTTTGCTTGTGCCGGGATCGTCCCTCGCTTCCTGACCAATTCCCTCGCCGCCTGACGCAGCAAGGCCATGACCGTGGTGTCCTCGCGGCGGGCAATCTCCGCCAGCGCAGCCAGCACCGCCTCGTGCTCGGCCAGGCTCTGCCGCTTCTTCGTTTTGGCCAGTTGATTGGGCATGTTAAAAAGGTTGATTCAACCTAAAATGAATTTGGCCCGTGAGCAAGTGCATTTTGACGTCCGGTTTCTGGGTTTTAAACGCGGAACGGGATTTTCCTTTTCCCCCTACGGCAGATTGTTGATCAAAGTCAAATGCCAGGGATACGAACCCCCTCGAACCTTGAATCTTCGTTGGCCGTTTCTATTCAATGACTTATGGCGCAAATCTTTTTGACGAATTGTGCTCAAGCAGGCGATACGTCGGGTTAAAGGAATCAGGATAGGCATTTTCTTTGGCATTACAGTTGCTTTATGAGTGGAAGCCCCCCTATCTAAACCCCACAAACCGCTCATCCCGCTCAGCCATCGGCCTGCCTTGCCCATCCTTTGATCCATTTTCGCCACCGCCTTCTTTTGTCTTTGCTGGTAGCGGCAGGGATGAGCCTCCTCCCCCAGGCGTTTGCGCAAAGCACCTGGACGGGCGGCAACATTAGCAATGCCAGTGATTGGTTTGACAATTTGAACTGGAGCAATGGCGTGCCCAATAGTGTGGACGCCGAGGCGGATTTCGGCCCCGCCACGGTGTCCGGTACCGCGCCGTCCCTGGGC
>Ga0265319_1001905_pt1 | contig 11852 bp, 10 predicted proteins | sample 4824metaG_FD_192443 | JGI IMG/M metagenome (GOLD analysis project Ga0265319, IMG submission 192443) | Rhizosphere microbial communities from Carex aquatilis grown in University of Washington, Seatle, WA, United States - 4-8-24 metaG | ecosystem: Host-associated > Plants > Roots > Rhizosphere >...
TCAAGTAATTCCGCCACGCGCGCGATCGGCTATTAATTGCGCCTCGGACCCCGGAATCTCAAGCCCGCTTTTGCCGGTGGGACTGGCCGGATGGGCAGCGAACCAACGCACGATTGCGTCCGTCAATGGGTTCGTTTAGGTTCGCACCATGTCATTTGGAAATCGTTTCTGGTTCGGCGTATTCGCCGTTTGGCTCGGGGTCGCGCTGAGCGGCTGCCTGCCGTCGGATCAGAACCAGTCGGACGAGGAAAAGGAGCCGCATTTTGTCCTGGGCAAAAGCCGCATCAACGCGATGGACTACCAGGGCGCGGTCGAAGCCTTCGGGGAATCATTGGAGGTAAATCCTCATTCGTCGGCGGCCAATTTTGAACTGGGCTGGCTTTATGACGAAAAGGAATCCGATCCGGCCGCGGCGATCTATCACTATCAACAATACCTGAAGTTGTGTCCGACCGCCGGCAACACCGAGGTCATCAAGCAACGCATTGAAAGTTGCAAACAGGAACTGGCCGCCGATGTGCTGCCGTTGCCGAGCACGCCCGCCGCGCAAAAGCAAATCACCCAGTTGATCGAGCAAAACCAGCAGTTGCAGGACGAAGTCAACAAATGGCGCGCGTATTTCGCGAGCCAGCAGGCGGCAAAAAATCAGGCTCCCACGGCATCGCCGCCCGTAAATCCAGTTTCACCGCAACCGGTCCATAATGCCTCCGTCACGGCGGGAGGTCCGGTCCCAGATCATCCGGTGCATTCCACCCCGACAAAACCAATTCTGGGCACCCACACGGTCGCCGCCGGTGAAACCGCCGTCCGTATCGCCCGCCGGTACGGCATTACCCTGGACGCCTTGCTGGCGGTCAATCCGGGCCTGGAACCGCGGCGGATGCACGTTGGCCAGGTCTTGAACATACCGGCCTCGTAAATCGCCGCATGATCCCGCGCCTCACTTTTCTGCTGATCACCGCCTTTTGGGTGGCGATGAATGTGCTGTTGTGGCGCGCGGTATACGATTCGCACGGGGTCGGGGTTCGCGTGCCCGTGGCGCTGGTCTGGCAGAAAATCTTAACCGCACCCGATATTTCATCGTTGAATATCCTTGAGGACGGCCAGCGGACCGGTTTCTGTGAATTTTCCACCAGTGTGGAACAGGAAATGGCCACTCTGGACGAAGGCAAACCGGTGCCTCAGGGCCTCAATACCCGCGCGGGGTATCAGGTTCGATTCAATGGGAACACGGGACTTGGCGATTTTACCAACCGGCTGACCTTTAGCGGTCTGCTCGAATTTTCGCGAAACCGCGAATGGCGTAAATTGGAACTGAAGGTGTCGTCGCATTTTGCCACAATCGAAATTCGTTCCCTGGCCGACGAACAAAGTGTCCATCTGAAAATCACCGCGGACGGTGTCAGCACCGAAAACGTGTTTGCCTTTGACGATTTGAAAAACCCGAATGCATTATGGCGCGCGTTCGCCGGGAATTTGGGCGGCGAATGGGCCGCCGGACTGGATTGGCCGGTGGTACCCGAAACGCCCGGCCTGCTCGTGCAGGACATTCATTGGGAGGCGCATCTTGACCGCCTGGCTCTTCGCGGGGAGGCCGTGCCGGTGTATCGGTTGGAAACGCATGTGCTGGACCATCCCATCATCATTTATGTCAGCATGGTCGGTGAACTGCTACGCGTCGAACTGCCCGGCGGTGCGACCGCGGTGTTTGACCAATTTGGCAACCCTTGAGCCCACGCCGTGATTGAACTCATCCATCTCGTCAAAAAATTCGGCGACCTCGTCGCGGTCAACGATGTGACCCTGACCATCCCGCGCGGGGAATTTTTTGCGGTGCTCGGACCCAACGCCGCCGGCAAGACGACGACGCTGAAGATTCTCGCCGGGTTGATGAAGCCGAGTGCCGGCGGCGTGCGCGTTTGCGGTTTTGACGCGCAGGCCGAACCGATGGAAGTGCGCCGCCGCCTGGCCTATGTGCCGGATTTTCCCTTTCTGTATGACAAACTCACGGCCTGGGAATTCTTTCGCTTTATCGGACAATTGTTTGGCATGGCCGACACGCAAATTGAAACCGGCGCGAACGAATTAATCGCTCGTTTTCATCTGGCCGACTTCGCCCATCTCCCGCTGGAAAGTCTTTCGCATGGGACCCGCCAGCGCGTGGCCATTGTGTCCGCCCTGTTGCACCAGCCGGAAGTCTTTGTGATCGATGAACCCATGGTGGGTCTCGATCCGCAACACGCCCGCGTCGTGAAGGACGTGTTCAAGGAACGGTCGCGCGCGGGAATGACCGTGTTGATGTCCACGCACGAACTTAGCGTGGCCGAGGAAATGGCCGACCGCATCGGCATCATCAACCATGGAAAATTGATTGCCGTCGGTACCCGCGATGAACTCCGCAAGTTGAGCGGCACGTCCGGCCCGCTGGAAGAGGTTTTTTTAGCACTCACGGCAGAAGTGAAATGATGTGCCATTAAATCCCTTGTCCTTCGAGCGCCGATTATTAATATGAGCCAAGTTGACACGCCATCATGAATGGATAATTGTCAGCTTTTGTTCAATATTTATGGCCAAATCCAGCTTTTTAGACAAGGTCTTGGGCCGCATCGGGCGACTGGACGCGGAAGGCCTGCAAACGGTGGTCAAGCGCCTGGCGCGCGAACGCAGTTTTCTTGAAACCCTGTTCAACACCATTGAAGACGGTGTGCTGGTGGTGGATGAGCAAGGCCGGATTATCTATTTCAATCAGGCGGTCACGCGCCTGCTTGGCTTGCAGCCGGGAGTCGAAGGCCAGCACGTCAAGCGCTACCTGCCGGAAATCGAATGGGAAAATATTTTGCGTTTCGACAGTGAAGGCGGCGCTCGCGTCGCGCGACACGAATTTGAAGTGAATTATCCGCGGCCGCGCTTTTTACGCCTCTACGCCGCGCCGCTGGATGGCGAGGCGGCCGGCAGTTCCGGTGTCGCGCTCATTTTGCATGATGCGACCGAAACGCGTCAGCAAACCTTCGAGGCCATCGAGAGTGAACGGGTTCAAGCGCTCACGTTGCTCGCGGCCAGTGTCGCGCATGAAATCGGGAATCCGCTCAACGCACTGCACATTCACATGCAGCTGATGGAACGTGAATTGAAGAAAGCCGGTCGCGAGTCGAAGGTCGAAGGCCAGGGGCCCGACACGCGCCCGGCCGCTTCCGGCTCCCGGCCTCCGGCTCCCGACCTGCGACGCCTGGAACAATACCTCGAGGTGGCCAAAGGGGAAATCAACCGCCTCGATTACATCGTCACCCAATTTTTGCAGGCGATCCGCCCCGTGTCGCCACAATTAAAACTGGTTTCCTTGAACGAGGTGGTCGAGAAAACGCTGGATTTGCTTAAACCGGAGTTGGACAACCGGGGATTGAGCGTTCGGACAAAAATGGCGCCGCGGTTGCCGGCGGCGCCGGCGGACGCGACGCAGATGCAGCAGGTGCTGGTGAATCTGGTCAAGAACGCGATGCAGTCGATGTCCAAGGGCGGCACGCTGACGTTGCAGACCGGCGAAGGGGCGGCCGGGGTATGGGTCAGCGTGGCCGACACCGGCAGCGGCATTCCTCAAGAACAGATCAACCGCATTTTTGAGCCGTTTTTTACGACCAAGAAGCGGGGCACGGGATTGGGGTTGATGATTGTGCAACGCATCGTGCGCGCGCACGGCGGCAAGCTCGAGCTGGAAAGCCACGCCGGTCGTGGGACCACCTTCCGCATCTGGCTGCCGCTGCACGAGCCGGGGCCGCGATTGCTTGAGGAAAAAACCGAGGCGACGGTTGAATCATGATGACGGAAAAACCGACCTTGTTGATTGTGGACGACGAGAAGCCGACGCGTGACGGTTTGCGCGCCGCCCTCGAGGATCGTTACGATGTGTATCTGGCGGAGGATGCGAAGGCGGCGATGGAATTGCTCGAACGTGAAAACTTTGACGTGTTGCTCACGGATTTCCGGCTGCCCGGCGAGGACGGCATGAAATTGATTTCCCGCGCCAAGTCGCTCGCCCGGCCGCCGATCTGCATTTTGATGACGGCTTACGGCTCGGAAGAAGTGGCGGTGGACGCCATGAAGCGCGGCGCGGACGATTATATTTCCAAGGGCCGCCTGCAAATTGATGAACTGGAAATGCGCATCGCGCGGGCCGTGCGCCGGCAGGGTCTGGAAACGGAAAATGTTGCGTTGCGCCGGCAGCTCGACAGCAAGTTCGGTCTGGAAAACATCGTCGGTGAATCGCCGGCCATGAAGGAGATTTTTGAAATCGTTCAGCAGGTGGCGCCCTCACGCGCCACGGTCCTGCTGACCGGCGAGAGCGGCACGGGCAAGGAGCTCATTGCCCGGGCGATTCACCAACTCAGTCCCCGCGCCCGGCAGCCGCTGGTGATCGTCCACTGCGCGGCGCTGGCGCCCACGCTGCTGGAAAGTGAATTGTTCGGCCACGAAAAAGGCGCGTTCACCGGTGCGCATGAACGGCGCATCGGCCGTTTCGAACAGGCCCAGGGGGGCACCTTGTTTCTGGACGAAATCGGTGAAATTGACGCGACCCTCCAGGTGAAGCTGCTGCGTTTTCTGGGGGAACGGACGTTTGAACGGGTCGGGTCGAACAAAACCTTGACGGCGGATCTGCGGCTGGTCGCCGCGACGAACAAAAATCTGGAGGAACTGGTCAAGACCGGCGGTTTCCGCGAGGATTTGTTTTTCCGGCTGCGGGTGGTGGAAATCCACCTGCCGCCGCTGCGCGCCCGGCCGGTCGACATTCCGCTGCTGGCGCAGCGGTTTTTGCGCGAATTTGCGCAGGAGAACGGCAAGGCCGTGAACGAGTTTACGGCGGATGCCCTGGAACGGCTGATGCATTACGCGTGGCCGGGCAATGTGCGCGAGCTGCGCACGGCCATCGAGCACGCGGTGGTCCTGTGCCGGGGTGACAAGATTACGGCACGAGATCTGCCCCGCCAGCTTTCCGCCGGTGAACGCGGCGGGCCGGCCGGGCGCACCGGCGAGGCGCCATTATTTGCGCGAAATGATTTGACAGTAAAAGAGGCCGAGAAACAATTGATCATTCATGCTTTGAAAGAGACAAATGGCAATCGCACATTGGCCGCCAAAAAGGTCGGCATGAGCCGGCGGACATTTCACCGCAAATTGCACACCTATCATCTGGAGGAATTTTAATATGCCGTTCTTGCAAGACTGGATTCACAAGCTCGAAGAAGGAGTTTGGGCGCGTTATGTCAAAATCGCCGCCTTTTGCGTCGCGATCCTATTCCTGGTGCTCACCTATGATTTCCGGGCGTATCGCAATTTTGCCACGCCGGAAGCGATGGACTCGGCGCAATTGGCGCGCAACCTCGCGGAAGGCAGGGGCTATACCACGCTGTTCATCCGTCCCTTCAGCCTCTACCTCGTGCAAAGTCATAGCCAGGCCCAGACGGCGGATGCCCTGGCGAGTGCCGGCACGGATTTCGCAGAAATCAAAACCGCACACCCGGACATTGCCAATCCGCCGGTGTATCCGCTCGCGTTGGCCGGCTTGATGAAAGTGCTGCCGTTCCAATACACGCCGAACCTGAGCACCGCCTTTTGGAGTGACAATGGAAATTTCTCGCGCTTTGAGCCGGATTTTCTGATTGCGTCGTTCAATGAAGCACTTTTGCTCGTGGTGGTGGTGTTGACATTCTTTCTGGCGCAAAAATTGTTCGACACCAGTGTCGCCTGGCTTTCTGCATTTTTGGTGCTGGGGTGTGAACTGCTGTGGCGGTTCAGCGTCTCCGGGCTGTCCACGATGTTATTGATGATCATTTTCATCGGGCTGACGTGGTGCCTCCTGTGGATTGAAGAAGCGGTGGGGGACCCGCAGCCACGGTTCCGCCGGCTGCTGGGGCTCTCCATCGCGGCCGGCGTGGTGGTGGGTGCGGGCGCGCTCACCCGATATGCTTTCGGCTGGATCATCATTCCGGTGGCGGTGTATCTCATTCTTTTTGGCGGGCCCAGAAGGGTGTTGCACGCGCTGGTGGCGTTGGGCGCCTTCGCCCTGGTGCTGGCGCCCTGGGTCATTCGCAATTTTACCGTCAGCGGTACGCCGTTCGGCACGGCGGGTTTTGCGGTGGTTGAGGGGACGAGTGCCTTTCCCGGATTTCTACTGGAACGCTCGATTCATCCCGATCTTTCATCCGCGTTGGGATTGGCGTTGTACACGCATAAATTTCTGATCAATCTGCACTCCATCCTGCAAGACGCGCTGCCCAAACTGGGCGGCAGTTGGGTGAGCATGTTGTTTCTGGCGGGTCTGCTGCTGAACTTTCGCAGCCCGGTGGTGCGGCGGATGCGCTATTTTCTGCTGATGTGCCTGGGGATTTTGGTCGTGGTGCAGGCTTTGGGCCGGACGCAACTTTCGGAGGAGTCACCCGAGATCAATTCTGAAAATCTTTTGGTGCTCCTGGTGCCGGTGGTGTTCGTCTATGGCGTGAGTTTGTTTCTTATCTTGCTGGAGCAAATGGCGTTGCCGCTCCGGGAATTGCGTTATGTGGTCAAAACCGTCTTCGTCGTCTTATGCTGTGCGCCGATGATTTTTGCGCTCCTGCCACCCAGGACTGTCCCCGTGGTTTATCCGCCATATTATCCGCCTGAAATCCAAAGAATCGCCGGCTGGATGAAGCCAAGCGAGTTGATGATGAGCGACGTGCCATGGGCGATGGCGTGGTATGGCCAGCGCCAATGTGTCTGGCTGACCATGAATTACCAGGACGATTTCTTTGCCATTAATGATTATCTGAAGCCAGTGCAGGCACTTTACCTCACGCCCGAAACGACGGACACCAAATTTGCGTTCGACTGGATACGGCTCGACCAGCACGCCTGGGGCAGCTTTGTTTTGCAAGTGGCAGCGCAGGGTAAAATTCCAGCCACCTTTCCTTTAACCCACGCACCCACCGGTCTTTTTCCTGAACGCCTGTTCCTGACCGATGCGGATCGCTGGAAACTGCAGAAATAGATTCCCCACCCCGTTCGGGAACTTACGCGGCGGCGCGCCGCAGCCGGTCGGCAATCGCCGACCATGCCGGCGCTTCCGGCGGCGCTTCCACCACGATCCATTCCGCGCCCGCGTCGTCACAGCGATGTAATTCCGCGTAAATGGCCCGCGCAAAGGCCTCGGCATCGTGTGGAATCACGCTCACCTGCGCGAGGCTTTCGCCCGAAGGAATTTTTGTGTGCGCGATGACGAAACAGGTGGCGGGGCGAGGGCTGAAGGTGGCGAGTTGATGACGCAAATCGGCGTCGTCATGCCAATGCAACACGACCAGTTTTGCTTTCGGCGAATAATGCTTTTCCAACAGTCCGGGACTACGCAGCAGGGCTGCCCGGCTCTGGACTTTGGACTTTGGACTTTGGACCTCACCGCAAACGGCAGCAAGCGACTGGCCGTGAATCATGCCCGGGCGCAAAATTTCCGGCGGCGAAACCGTCAAATCCAGCACGGTGGATTCGATGCCCACCTGTGACTGACCGCCGTCAACAATCAGGGTAATTTTGTCTCCCAGTTGTTTATGCACGTGCCGGGCGTTCGTCGGCGAAACCCGGGTCGATAAATTCGCGCTCGGCGCGGCCAGGGGAAAACCACAGGCCCGGATGACCGCTTGGATCAAGGGATGGCTGGGCCAGCGCAAGCCCACCGTCGCTCCGCCGCCGGTGACCATATCGGGGATTTCCCGTGAGCGCGGCAATACAAGCGTGAGTGGGCCGGGCCAAAACGCCTGCGCCAACCGGTCCGCGAGGTCCGGCCAAACGCCCACGCAACGTTTTGCCATTTCCAGGCCCGACACGTGAACGATGACGGGATTGTTTGCCGGCCGGCCTTTGATCTGGAAAATCCTGGCGACAGCCCTTTCGTCCAGCGCATTGGCGGCCAGGCCATAAACGGTTTCCGTCGGCAACGCAATGACCTTGCCATCACGCAACAATTCCGCCGCGCGTTTTGCGGCCGCTTCAAACAACGCGGGCGTATGCGTGGACAAAATTTCCGCAGTCACACGCTATTCATAGTGCAACGCGTCAATCGGGTCGAGCTTGGAAGCTTTCCAGGCGGGATAAAAACCGGAAATGATGCCGATGACAGCGCTGGAAATGAACGCGACTACAATCCAGACGGTGGGGGTGATGGTTGGCCAATGTTGGAAGTAGGCGATGAGCCAGGAAAAGGCCATGCCGCCGGCGATGCCGATGGCACCACCAATGGCGCTTAAGGTGACGGCTTCGATCAAGAATTGCACAAGGATATCGGCGGCGCGCGCCCCCACGGCCATGCGGATACCGATTTCACGCGTCCGTTCCGTGACGCTGACCAGCATGATGTTCATGATGCCGATGCCGCCAACGATTAAAGAGACAGCGGCCACACCGGCCAGCAAAGAACCCATCACCCGGGAAGAGGCTGACACCCGGTCCATCAGGTCCGCCTGGCTACGCACGGTGAAATCCGGATCTTTACTGTGATGCCGCGCGGTCAGCAGACCGGTGATTTCATCCTGCGCCTGATTGATGGTTTTGTCGCTGGCGGCTTGCACCAGAATGGAGTTCACGAAGGTGCGGGTGGTGATGCGGTGCATGTGACTGGAGTAAGGGACGATGACGATATCATCCTGGTCCTGGCCAAACAGATTAAAACCTTTTGGAGCGAGCACGCCGACAATCTGGAACGGAAGGTTGCGGATGCGAATGGTTTGTCCAAGGGGATCTTCATTTGGAAACAGTTGATCAGCAACGGTTTTTCCAATGATGGCGGATTTGGCAAGACTGCGCACCTCCGGATCACCAAACATGGTGCCGCTGGATATGCTGCGATTCAAAATTTGCGGATAATCGGGTGATTCACCCATCACTTGCGTGTTCCAGTTAAGGCCATTGGCGAGCACTTGCGCGCGGTCGCGGACTTCCGGGCTAACGGCGGCAACATGCGGCAACTGGGCAATCGCATTGGCGTCGTCAACGGTCAGGGTCGGCGCGCTTCCCCAGCCGCCGCGCATACCGCCCTGGGTGAAATTGCCGGAAAAAACCGTGATCACGTTTTCGCCCAGGCTGGCAACCTGATCCTCGACCTGTTTGGTGGCCCCCGTGGTCAAGCTCACCGAGCCGATGACGGCTCCGACACCGATGATGATGCCGAGCATCGTCAGCAGGGAACGCATCTTGTTCCGGCGCAGGGCGCGTCCGGCAATTCTGAGTGAGGCGAAAATTCTCATGACGCGAGTTTCACGGCCTGTTGCGCGGCCCGGAGCTGCTGTAATTCGTTTTCGGCGTTGAGACGGGTGGCCACCATCATGTCGCTGACGATGTTGCCATCGCGTAAAATCACGTTGCGCCGGGTGTACCGCGCAATGTCCAGTTCGTGGGTGACCATGACGATGGTGATGCCCTGGTCATTCAACTTTTGGAACACGCCCATGATTTCGATGCTCGTCTGGCTGTCAAGGTTGCCGGTCGGCTCGTCGGCGAGCAACAAGGACGGCCGGTTGACCAGCGCGCGGGCGATGGCCACGCGTTGCTGTTGTCCACCCGAAAGCTGGTTGGGGTGGTGGTCGGCGCGCTGGCCGAGACCCACCAGTTCGAGCGCATGCGTGGCGCGCTCGTATTGCTCGCGTGATGGGATGCGGTGACGATTATAAAGCATCGGCATTTCAACATTCTCCAGCGCTGAAGTCCGCGACAGCAGGTTGAAACCCTGGAAGACGAAGCCGATTTTTTCGTTGCGGACATCCGCGAGCGCATTGCGGTCAAGCGTCGAAACGTCAATGCCATCCAGCAGGTATTTGCCGCCGGTGGGACGGTCCAGCGCTCCGATCATATTCATCAGCGTGCTTTTGCCGGAGCCACTCGCACCCATCAGAGCCACAAATTCGCCCGGAAAAATTTCCAAGGTAATCCCGCGCACCGCGTGGACGTCCACTTCACCGGTGTGATACACCTTGTGAATGTCTGCGAGCTGGATGACGGGATGGGTCTGCACGGCAAATCGAATCAACGCATTCTGGGGAAACCGCCACCTCCAAATGGGTTCGATGTCGTTGCGGCCTGTGTGCCGGTGGAGGCCGCGCCGGTCACAACCGGCGCGCCCTCGTCCAGTCCCGAAAGCACCTCGGTCGAAATGCCGTCGCTGATGCCGGTCCGGATTTGCACCATCTGCAGCTTCGCATCGTCCCCGGTGCCCGAAAGCACGTAGACCACGTGAACAGCCGGACGTTCACCACGTCCGCGCCCGCCACCGCCGCGCCGCCCACCGGGACCTCGGGCGAAATTTCCGCCGTTGGTCGCCGGTGCCGTTTGCGCCGCAACCGAGTTGGTCAGCACCACGGCACTATCCGGCGGACGGAAGCGCAGGGCCCCATTCGGAATGGTCAGCGCATTTTCATGCTGGGCGACGGTGATCGAAACATTTGCCGTCATGCCGGGTTTTAATCTGTAATCCGAGTTCGTCACGCCGATGACACAGTCGTAAGTGACAACGTTGTTCACCGTTGTCGGCGAATTGCGCACCTGTGTGACCACGCCGTGAAACGTCCGGTCGGGATATGCGTCCACCGTAAAAAACACTTCCTGTCCCTCGGTGACGCCGCCTACATCCGCCTCCGCCACGCTCGAATCAATCTGCATTTTTGTCAGGTCGTTTGCGATTTGGAACAACGTGGGTGACTGCAAACTGGCGGCCACGGTCTGGCCGACATCCACGTCCCGGGAAATCACAATGCCATCCACCGGCGAAAAAATTTTGCAATAACCCAGATTGGCCTTCGCGTTGTCGAGCGAAGCCTGCTTGATTTGCACCATTGCCTCGGCTTCGTGCAGACTGGCGATCGCCGTGTCATAATCGGACACCGAAACCAGCTGGTTGGTGAACAATTGGCCGCTGCGCTGGGCTTCCACCCGCTGCAATTCCAGGTTCGCGTTCGCGTTGGCCAGGTCCGCCGCGGCCTGCTCCATGGCCGCGTCATACGTCCGCGGGTCAATCTGCGCGATTAACTGGCCGTTGGTCACCGGCGAGTTGAAATCCACGTATAACTTGCTGATCCGGCCTGACACCTGGCAGCCGACCGTCACGTTGGTCTCCGGATTTAGCGTCCCCGTCGCCGTTACCAGCTTCGTCAATTCACCGCGCTCGACCGCCGCCGTCTGATAATCCGTGGCATCCGCCTGCCCGTGATGAAAATACCAGATGCTCGAACCAACGATGACGAAGACAACTGCGATAACGATTCCCCACATCATCCAAGAAAGACTGCGCTTTTCTGCCATAAATATTAATACCTTCGCTGTTTGGAAAATGAGACAGCGATAGCAAACGACAAGTTACGGAATTTTCAGTAATTGTCCATGTTTTCATCGATGGTTTTGGGCACAATCAATTGCACTTTCCGCTTTGAGCGGCCATTTCCCGTTCTTAGAATCGTTCCGTGCTCGAGAAATTCACCCAACAGCTCGCCCAGGCCGAGCCGCTCACCGACGAGCAGGTCCGTCAGGCCGTGGACCAATTGGCCGATGAAACAATTTTGGCCGCCGTCAAAGCCGGCTTTTTGACCGCGCTGGCGCAAAAAGGCGAAACGCCCGGTGAAATTGCCGCGTTCGCCCGCGCGCTGCGCGACAAATCCATTCCGCCACCCCTGGATTCCGCCTGGCGGGAAACCCGCGAAATCCTCGACGTGGTGGGCACCGGCGGCGACCGTCTGGGGACCTTCAACATTTCCACTGCCGCCGCCCTGGTTTGCGCCGCCGCCGGCGTCACCGTCGCCAAACACGGTAACCGGGCGGTTACTTCTCAGGCCGGCAGCGCGGACGTCCTG